>Ga0316217_10000034_pt1 | contig 206267 bp, 200 predicted proteins | sample 1anoAmetaG_FD_203633 | JGI IMG/M metagenome (GOLD analysis project Ga0316217, IMG submission 203633) | Freshwater microbial communities from Trout Bog Lake, Wisconsin, USA - 1anoA | ecosystem: Environmental > Aquatic > Freshwater > Lake > Hypolimnion/Profundal zone | place: USA: Wisconsin... | reverse complement strand
CCAAAAATACCAGGAATTGGAAGCCCGTGGAGACGGTTTATCTGAACCCTGAATCAAAGGTGGAAACGAAACTTCTTGATGCTGCATAATTTCAGCAGAGGCGACAACTACCTTGACACCCGCCGAAGTGTGGAGGAAAATCTAGAGTGGGTAGGGGCGAACCTTGTGTTCGCCCTTTTCTTTTTAAGAGCAGTTAAACGCGCTGGATTCGGTAGGAGCGGCTGGCGGCCGCCTAAGGAAACTCTCTTATGCTATGTTCCACCTTGTCCTTATACAGCTCGTAGCTATCCAGCTCATCCTTAAGCTGCACCCCTGACAGGCCGCGTCTGATGGCCCGCTCCGTTAAATCCAGCAGCTTTGCCGTGGCCTCCTGGTAGCTCAAGCCCTCTGGCGGGCGGATGTTGGAGATGCAGTTTCGTTCAGCGTCGGTGTTGCCCGGTTGCGGCGCATAGCCCAGGTACAGACCGATACTGTCGGCGGCACTAAGGCCGGGGCGCTCACCGACCATGATGACGGCAAGACTGGCGGCCAGGGCATAGCCGACCTGGTCTAGCAAGGCGACGCGACCGTTAGCGACCAGGGTGATCGGCGCGACCCGAAACTGCCTGTCGCGATAGGCGCTGAAAATCTCACGCAGGAGCGGCAGGCCGTGCCGTTCGATAGCTGTCGAGGATAGGCCGTTAGTGACGATCAGCGCCACATCAAACGGGCCGGTGGCGGCCTCCTTGCTCAACCGCGTTAGCGACTCCTCAGTCAGGACCCGGCCGAGGTCGGGGCGGCGCAGATATTCGCTGCGGCTCCCGACGGGCGTTTCCAGTACCAGGGTCTGCGCGCCGAGGCTTCGCAGTTGCTCGGCGCAGGCCTCTATATCCCAGGGAAGCTGCACCGCGTCCCGCGCCAGGGCATGGGCCAGCTGGAAGTCCAGCACAGCCTGGGTGGGTAGGGCGTGGCCCGCCCGCCCGAGCGCGATGCGCGCCTGGGTGAACCGGCGTAAGGAAACCCACTGATCGGTCATGTTTCCACTCCTATTGAGTGCTAAACGCCGCCTCAGAGCACCAATCCCCGCCTCATCGGAGGTTCGGATCTAACCCGCAGGCGTCCTTCTGGACATGAATTCGCGGGAAGGCCTTCAGCTTTACTCCTGCCCCAGTTCCCTGATAGCCGTCAGCAGCCGCGGCGGGGTGCCGCCTCCTGCCAGGGCGTTTTGCCCGTCGAAGATCCCCATGCGGTTCAGCCAGTCCTCGAATTCGGGTGCGGGTCGCAGCCCCAGCACGCGGCGCAGGTAAAGCGCGTCATGGAAGGAGCTGCTCTGGTAGGCGAGCATGACGTCGTCGGCCCCGGGGACCCCCATTATATAGCTGCACCCCGCCACGCCCAAAAGCGTCATCAGGTTGTCCATGTCGTTTTGGTCCGCCTCGGCGTGGTTCGTGTAACAGACGTCGCACCCCATGGGGAGGCCGAGCAGCTTGCCGCAGAAGTGGTCCTCCAGCCCGGCACGGATGATCTGCTTGCCGTCGTACAGGTATTCCGGCCCGATGAAGCCGACCACCGTGTTGACGAGCAGCGGCGAGAAGGCGCGCGCGACGGCGTAGGCCAGCGCCTCGCAGGTCTGCGCGTCGACCCCGCAGTGGGCGTTGGCCGAAAGGGCGCTCCCCTGGCCGGTCTCGAAGTACATTACGTTGGCGCCCAGGGTGCCGCGCCCTAAAGACAGCGCGGCGTCGCGCGCCTCGGCCAGCAGGGAAAGGCTGATGCCGAAGCTCTTGTTGGCCGCCTCGGTCCCCGCGATGGACTGGAACACCAGGTCCACCGGGGCCCCGCGGCGCATCAGCTCCAGGGTGATCGTGACGTGCGCCAGCACGCAGGATTGGGTGGGGATTTCATGGCGCTGGATGACGTCGTCCAAAAGGTGCAGCAGGCGCTCCACGTTCTTCGGGCTGTCCGTCGCCGGGTTCACGCCGATGACCGCGTCGCCGCTTCCGTAGAGCAGGCCGTCCAGCACGCTCGCCGCGATGCCGCGGGGGTCGTCGGTGGGGTGATTGGGCTGCAGCCGCGTGGAGAGGCGTCCCGGCAGGCCGATGGTGTTGCGAAACCGGGTGGTCACGGCGCAGCGCCTGGCGACCGCGATCAGGTCCTGGTTGCGCATGATCTTGGAGACCGCGGCGGCCATTTCCGGGGTGAGCCCGGGTCGAAGGGCGGCGATAGCCCCGTCCGAGGTCGCATCGCTCAGAAGCCACTCGCGCAGCTCCCCCACGGTCAAAGAGGCCACCGGGGCAAAGGCGGCCTTGTCGTGGGACTCCAGGATGAGCCGGCTGACCTCGTCCCCCTCGGGCGCGACCAAGGGCTCCACCAGGAACTGCGCCAGCGGCAGGTCGGCTAGTAGCCACTGCGCGACGGCCCGCTCCTGCTCCGAGTCCGCGGCGATCCCCGCCAACTGGTCCGCCGAGCGCAGCGGCGACGCCTTGGCCAATAGGGTCTTCAGGTCCCGGAAGTTGTGACTGCGCCCTTGGAAGCTCCTGGAATATTTCACAACGACCTCGCTCCTACCAGGGTTGTCATCTCCCTCCCCCCCTGGCGTCAGCCTTCGCCAAGGCTTCGGCTGACAAAGGGGAGGGTCGGGGTGAGGGGGAAGGCGCCATTCACGACTCCGTTGGCAGCTTCACCCGCCCCCCAGCCCCCTCCCGTCAAGGAGGGGGAGCATGTCGCAAAGACTTGACCGGACAACACCTACACTCCTGCAGCTGGGATAGGCTGCAGGATGACCTGATTCACCCCTATCTGCCAAAAGTATGTCCGCGGCCCGCCGAAAGTCAACATTGGCAGCATGAGGTCAGACACACAAAGATATGCATCGATTGCCAATCCTTCCGGCTGGGCAAACTGTCAGGAATGCCCTTGATTATATAACACCCCATTAATCGACTCTAGCAAAATCCAGACAATGCTATTGCAAGTGCCCGCCATATGGATTATTGTAAATTTCAAACCGATGTATCTCCGCTCTATGCCATACCCCCATAGTCCAAGATCGCTAGCAAAGGAGAAACCTATGCTGCGGGCCTTTCCAATATCCAATTTCGACACTCACGGCACTCGTCGTCACTGCACTCTCTGTCAGGCCGCTCCCTCTGGATGCAAGACTAGCCAGACCTGTACGCCCGCCTTATCCCTCCACAATACCGCCGGCTTCTCTTAACAGAGTTGCCGGACGAAAGCGTCCCAAGTCTTAAGAGCAAACAGCCGCACTCTCCAGCAGCAGGAAAGGAGCCCTCCCATGAGCCCTAACGCCGGCACTTCTCTTATTTTGAGCTTCGCGGACCCTCGAGCGACCGATTCCACCAGGCTCAGAGGGGCGAAAGGGCGCAGCCTTGCGCTCATGCAGCAAAAAGGGATGCCGGTACCTCCTGGCTTTACCATTACGACGGAGACCGCGCGCTACTTCATGGACCACGACAACCGGCTCCCCGACGAGGCGTTCGAGGCGTTGCGCCGGACCATGCAGGGACTGGAGCGCGAGACCGGTTACCGCTTCGGGGACCCGCTGCGTCCGCTGCTGGTTTCCGCGCGCTCGGGGGCCGCCGTCTCCATGCCCGGCATGATGGACACCATCCTCAACATCGGGCTCACGGAGGAGACCTTCCCGGGGCTGGTCGCCTACGGAGGGGCCGGTTTCGCTCAGGACTGCCGCGACCGGCTGCGCTCCATGTTCCTGGATATCGTCGGAACCGAGCCGCCGGACGACCCCTGGCTGCAGTTGATGGTCGCCATCAAGAGCGTGTATCGCTCGTGGAACAACCCGCGCGCCCGCGACTTCAGGGAGTGGAGCGGGCTCGATCACTCGCTTGGGACGGCGGTGACGGTCCAGTCCATGGTCTACGGCAACCGCGGGGCAAGTTCCGGGACAGGTGTTGCCCGAAGCTGCGACGTGAATACCGGCGACCGGCTGCTTTGCGGCGAATACCTTCCCAACGCGCAAGGAGAGGACGTGGTCTCGGGGACGCATACCCCCCTGCAGCTCGCGACACTCAAGGAGAGCTTCCCCGCCACCTACAGCCGGATGAAGGAGTACGTTTTTGACCTGGAGGAGCTGCAGGGCGCTCCGGTCGAGATCGAGTTCACCATCGAGGAGGGCACCCTCTACCTGCTGCAATACCGCAAAGCGGTGCTTTCGCCGACAGCCGCGGCGGTCCGCGCGGTGCGCCTGGTGGCGCAGGGGCTCATCTCGCCGAACCAGGCGGTCTCGCTGCTTTCGCCCAGCCAGACAGAGCATCTGCTGCGGGCCAGCCGTTTCGATCCCGGCCCGCTGGAGGCCGCGAAAATGAACGACCTGCTCGGCTCGGGCCTCTCGGCTTCCTACGGCGTTGCCGTGGGCCGCGTCGCCTTCACCTCGGCGAGCGCCATTGGGATGACCAAGGAGGACGGCACGCCAGTGATCCTGGTGCGCTACATCACCGACCCCTCCGACCTGCCGGGCATGCTCGCGGCGTGCGGCATCGTCACCGAAGTCGGGGGGTTCACCAGCCATGGCGCGGTGGTGGCAAACAGCCAGCGCAAGCCCGCCGTGGTCGGCACCGGCCCGTTGAAGCGCCCCCTGGTGGAAGGGGAATGGATCTCCATCGATTCGACCGGGACGGAGGGATTCGTGCTGGCCGGGAAGCTCCCCTGCACCCCCCGGATACACGAGAACGAAGTCAAGAAACTCCTGGGCTGGGTGCGGCTCTCCAACCGCAGGAAAATCGGGCACCGGAGCATCGACCCCAAATGGCTCTCCCAGAAAATCAAGCTAAACGGCTGCTTCGCAGACTTCTATCTGACCTGGGCCATGGAGCGGGAGGCCATGGGCACGGAGCTCGAAGGCCCCATCGGGAGCCTCCGGCACCGGATTCACGCAGAGCTGGCGTCGGTGCTGACCTGCTACCTGACCGCGGCCATTATCCGCGAGTTCAACGACTCTCAATCGCGCGGAGCGGCCTATGTCTGCGCGCGGGACGAGCTGACCTGGATCGAGAGCAGGTGCAACGCCTTTTCCGGCACCTACCAGCTCCCTGAGGTCGTCGCCAACCTAAGCCGCCTCACCTTGGCGGATCAGGCGGGGTTCTTCCATCACGCGGCCGCCATCTTCAGGAAAGGCCACTGGGAGATCGCCTTTTGCGGCGAGCCCTGGGCGATCATAGCCGACATCGTGGCCGCCTATCTCGAAGGCGTCATTCCCGACGACACGACCTTCGTGGACCAGACCTTCAACCTGCAGCATCACGGGGGGCGGCTCTTCGACAAGCACCCGCTGGTGAAAAACGAGTTCAGCAACGAGACCGTGCTGCGCGGACAGCTGAACGCCAACCTGAACGCGACCTGCATAAAGGACCTCTTCGCGACCGTCTGCCGCCCCAATCCCTGCGACAACGGCCTTGGTTTCTTCTTCGGGCCCTCCGAGGAGGTCCTGAACGTTTGGAGGCGCGGGGTGCAGGTGGGGCTTTGGAAAGAGAGGGAGGCGACCGAAGGCGACGCTTTCGTGTGCCGGATGAAGTGCGAACGGCTGCACGAGCCGCACCGCTGCGGGCCGGTCAAAGTAGGACCCTTTACGGTCTACGCGGCGGGGATACACGACCTGGGGACCAGCGAGCTGGACGGCTTCAAGACGGACACCAACTCCGTGCTGGTGCTCCTCTCCGAGGACCAGCTCCAGTGGCACTGCAATGCCTCCGAGTATACCGTGCTGGCCAAGCCGCTGGTCGATCTCGGAGGGGTCCCGGAGGACTGGAAGGGATTCATCCAGCAGCTCTTCGATCTGCTCGTCTCCGGCAAGAGGCTGCTGATCGCCTGCAGCAAAGGCCATGGCAGGACCGGCTGCTGCATCGCCTCGCTGATAGCGTTCATCGAGTCGAGCGAGCGCACCCCCGACCCGCTGGCCGCCGTGCGCCAACGGCACTGCCGGGAGGCGGTGGAGACCCGCAAGCAGGCGGAAGCCATCTTCGCCATGCGCGACGAGCTTCTGCCGACCCGGTATTGGCCGCAATTTCCCGAGAGGAAGAACCAGCTCAAAAGCCCGTCCCAGTCGTGGGCCGAGACCGAGTTCGCACCTTGATGGTTTGAGACGAATTAGGGGCACGGTCGATGGTTCACAGATGGCAAGCTGTTCTTGCGACATCTATTATTTGACAGAACCAGTTTTTGAAACCATAATGCCTTCATCAAGTGATAGCATCAGGAGGGCGAATGAAGCGGATCATAATAGATACCAATTTTTATGCTGCCTTCAAAAGGAACGAGACTGAAGCTGTCAATCTCCTAAAACGAGTTGAATATATTGGCATCAACGCCGTAATCCTCGGCGAATTGCTCGGCGGCTTTCGGTGTGGCAACAGAGAGCGGCAAAACCGGATCGAGCTGGATCAATTCCTCGATTCGGCAAGGGTGTACAGCATCGCACTAGACGATGAAACTTCAGAGTTTTATGCACAGGTGTTTTCAGAACTTAGGCTTAAAGGGCGGCCCATTCCGTCAAATGATCTATGGCTTGCCGCATCTGCGCTGCAGCATGGTCTTGCACTAGCAACCTATGATGAGCACTTCAGCAACATCAGCGGCCTTCTTTTGGCGACCAGATGACAGAGGAGATGGATTAATGGCAACTATGACATTGCGTGGCATAGACGATGCTATATCTGGTGCATTGAAAGAGAAGGCACGGCGAGAGGATACCAGCGTCAACACCGTCATGCTGAGAATTCTGAAGGAAGCCCTCGGGATAGAAAAGAAAAAGCGGATTGTAGTGTATGATGACCTGGATCATCTGGCAGGTACGTGGAGCACAAATGATCTGAAGGAGTTCGAGAACTCAACTTCGCAGTTTGAAAAGGTCGATGAAGATATATGGAAATAAGACGCAAGCGGGGACTTCCTTGAGCCCAATTTGCTGCATTCCAGCACTTCTGAGAGATGTAAGGTCCCCTCTCCCGGAAGAAGCCGGAAGAAGGATAGGGAGGGGGAACCCGACTCAAGCATACTCCTTCAGCCAAAACCCAGCCGCCGGCGCGTTCGGGTGCTAATCAGGTCTTTATATGTTCGCACCCGTATCGGGTGCCGCTACGCCGGGTAAGCTCGCCACGACGTTGAGCAGGTGCATCTCGGGGAAGCCGCCCAGCAGCGACAAGGCGTGCTTCGCCAGCTCCCTCGGCACGTGCCCGGTCAGGTGCGTGAAACGGCCGCCAGTGTCCGGGAACACGTCGAAGATGCCGTACTCGCCGCCGGCCAGACGCAGAGCGAACCACGAGGTGGTCTTTGCTTCCTCCTGCACGATACCCCGGGCATCGCGCAGGAACTGCTCGACCTCCGGCTCATGGCCGGTCTTGGCCTTGAAGGTGAGGAACAGCCCCTTGGTGACCGGCTCGGCCGGCGCGCTGGCGGGGAGCTTGGACGCGAGGACGTCAAGCGGCTGGATGTGCGGTGTCGCGCTGAACAAAACGCCCACCCGCTCCATGAGCCCCTTGGCGACCGCCCCTCCCAAGTGGGCCTGGCGCCCGGCCTCGTCGGGGAACGCGTCGAATATGCCATACTCGGACCGCCCGAAGCGCACGGCGAACCAGGCGCTGGTGGCCGGCTCGTACTGCAGCTTCGGCAGGGCGGACCGGAGAAAACCCTCAACCTCGGCGTCCTTGCCCGGTTTAACTTCCATTCGTACTATTAATCCTTTGGTTGCCATGATACCTCCCTCTGCTTTGCTAGGGCATCAGGCTGCTTGAACCAGCCTATGGTTCCATTATACTGAGATCGCGAATCCACTTCAATTTCTCCGTTCACGCTCCTGTCTGTCCGCCGCCTATTTCTTTGCTGTGAGATTGAATGGCCAGGTAGGTATCAGAAACGCTAGAGGCGCTCTTTAACTTTGCGGTAAACGAGATTGTTTTCACGTTTGCCCACAGCGATGACGGTAATCAACAGCCTATCGTCAAAAACCTGATAGACCAAACGATAACCGGCATCGCGAAGCTTGATTTTGTAACAATCAGGTAAACCCGAGAGCCGGGCAGATTCGACACGAGGGGTGAGAATTCGCTCTGCTAGCCGTTTTTTGAACAGCCCCTTGATGCTGTTATCCAACTCGCGCCACTCCTTGAGGGCCGACTCTTTGAACTCAAGCTCATAGCTCATCGAGGGTTACCTTAATGCTGCGTTCTTGCTGACGTTCCTTCGCGAGTCGAACCAGATACTGGTCATCAAGCTGCTCCATCATTGATTCAAAAGCCTCTGCCGGGACGAGGTAGGCTGTGGGGCGGTTGTGGTTCAGAATCGCGACTGGTGCACCTTGTGAGCGTCTGATTATGTCGGAAGGATTTTTTTTGAGTTCGCTGATACTGACCGTGGTGGCGGCGTGTATGTTTTCCATGGCAGGCTCCCTTGATTGTTTTGTCACTTATTTTAGGTCATTTTTTAGGTCATCGCAACCTTGAACGTTGTTTTACCCGCCGGCAAGTGTGATTCAATTCTGGCATGGAGCCGAATCGAGCCGTGGCCGCCGCGTCATTATTAGCCCCCCAACTAATTACCTGGCGCCGATCCCTCTTTGCACCGACCAAGCAGTGACCATCCAGCACGTCCAATGAGAAAAATTAACCCTGCGAACAAAAAGCCTTGACTTTAACGGCTCGAATTGATAAAAAGTCCCAGTTGCACACAGCTGGAAAGCAGGCGCGTAGCTCAGGGGTAGAGCACTAGCTCGACACGCTAGGGGTCGGCGGTTCGAAACCGCCCGCGCCTACCATCAGAAAGAAACCTTCAGTACGAGGTTCGACGGAGGCATCGAGTTTCGATGCCTCTTTCTGTTTGTCCAAAGGTGTTTGTTCAAAAGGGGTTTTGCGATGAATCAGATAAAGGTTTCGCTTCCGGACGGCTCTGAAAGATCCCTGCAGGAAGGGGCAACGGTTTTCGATCTGGCAGCCTCCATCGGCACCGGCCTCGCCAAGGCGGCCATCGCCGGCAAGATCGACGGCAACCTGGTCGACCTCAACTCCCGGCTCTCCGACGGCAACAAGGTGGAGATCATCACCGAGAAGAGCCCCGAGGCGCTGACCATCATCCGCCACTCCACCTCGCACCTGATGGCGCAGGCGGTGAAGACCCTGTTCCCGCAGGCGAAGGTCACCATCGGCCCGGCCATCGAGACCGGCTTTTATTACGACTTTGACGTGGATCATCCCTTCACACCGGAAGATCTGGAAAAGATAGAAGCAAAGATGCGCGAACTCGCCAAGGCCGATCTGAAGATCGAACGCTCCGAGCTCTCCAGCGCGGACGCCATCGCACTCTTCCAGGGGATGGGCGAGGACTACAAGGTCGAGCTGATCACGGACCTGGGCGCCGAGACGGTCTCGCTCTACACCCAGGGCGACTTCTGCGACCTCTGCCGCGGACCGCATCTCCCGAAGACCTCGTTCATCAAGGCCTTCAAGCTCACCTCCATCGCGGGCGCCTACTGGCGCGGCGACGAGAAGCGTCCCATGCTGCAGCGCGTCTACGGCACCGCCTTTGTGGACAAGAAGGATCTGGACGCCTACCTGACCCGCATCGAGGAAGCCAAGAAGCGCGACCACCGGAAGCTCGGCCGCGAGCTCGACCTCTTCTCCTTCAACGACGAAGTGGGAGCGGGCCTGGTCATCTGGCACCCCAAGGGCGCCATGCTGCGCACCGTGCTGGAAGACTTCGAGCGCAAGGAACATTTCAAGCGCGGCTACGACATCGTGCTCGGCCCCCAGATCCTGAAGACCGAACTCTGGCAGCGCTCCGGGCACTACGAGAACTACCGCGAGAACATGTACTTCACCACCATCGACGAGCAGAGCTACGGCGTCAAGCCGATGAACTGCCTGGCGCACATGATGATCTACAAGTCGCAGTTAAGGAGCTACCGCGACCTGCCGCTGCGCTACTTCGAGCTCGGCACGGTGCACCGCCACGAGCGCGCCGGCGTGCTGCACGGCCTTTTGCGCGTGCGCGGCTTCACCCAGGACGATGCCCATATCCTGTGCACCCCGGACCAGCTCGATGCCGAGATCAAGGGGGTGCTCGCCTTCGTCGGCGACATCATGGGGATCTTCGGTTTCGAGTACGAGATGGAGCTTTCCACCCGTCCCGCCAAGTCCATCGGCTCCGACGCCGCCTGGGAGCTCGCCACCAACGCGCTGCACAGCGCGCTGAAGGATTCCGGCCGCGAGTTCGAGATCAACGAGGGCGACGGCGCCTTCTACGGCCCGAAGATCGACATCAAGCTCCGCGACGCGCTTGACAGAAGATGGCAATGTGCTACAATCCAGTGCGATTTTACCCTCCCGGAGCGCTTTGATCTCACCTATGTCGATGCCGACGGTGAGAAGAAGCGTCCCGTCATGGTGCACCGGGTCATCCTGGGCGCCATCGAGCGATTCATCGGCGTTCTCATCGAGCATTACGCAGGAAGCTTCCCGACCTGGCTCGCACCGGTTCAGGCGATCATCGTCACGGTCACCGACAACCAGATCCCCTACGCGGAGGCGGCCTTCAACACGCTGCGCGCGGCGGGTGTGCGGGTGCAGAAGGATTTCCGCAACGAAAAGCTCGGCTTCAAGATCCGCGAAGCCCAGCTGCAGAAGATACCATATATGCTGGTCGTGGGTGACAAAGAGGTCGAAAGCGGCCTGCTCGCTCCGAGGTTCAAGGACGGCAAGAACCTCGAAGGGATGACCCCGGAACAGTTTGTTTCCTTTATCGAGTCAGAAACCAAAAGCTTTCATTAGGAGGTGGCGTCATAGCTAAACCTACAGTCAACATCAATCAGACCATCAGGGCCAAAGAGGTAAGGGTAGTAGGTGCCGAAAGCGAACAGCTCGGGATTCTTCCGCTCCGCGAGGCCCTGGCGCTGGCCGAGAGCCAGCAACTGGATTTGGTAGAGGTTTCGCCGACAGCCGTACCTCCGGTTTGCCGTATCATGGATTACGGCAAGTTCAAATATCAGCAGGCCAAGAAGCAGGCGGAAGCCAAGAAGAAGCAGGTGCAGGTTGAGCTGAAGGAAGTGAAGCTGCGTCCCAAGACGGACGTCCACGACCTCGAGTTCAAAGTGAAGCACGTGCGCCGCTTCCTGGAAGAAGGGAACAAGGCGAAGATCACCGTCGTTTTCCGCGGACGCGAGATCACGCACCAGGAGCTCGGCATGGCCGCCCTGGAGAAGTTCTCGGCAGAGCTTGCCGACATAGCGATCGTTGAAGTTAGGCAGAAGATGGAAGGGCGCAGCATGTTCATGATCGTCGCCCCCAAGGTAAAAGCAGGAAAATAACACCACCACTCAAAGGAGTAGTCACCAATGCCTAAAATGAAGACCCATAGGGGCGCCGCCAAGCGTTTTAGCAAGACCGGCACAGGCAAGATCAAGATGAGCCACGCTTTCACCAGCCACATCCTCACCACCAAGACGAGGAAGAACAAGCGTAACCTCAGAAAGGGCGGGATTGTCGCTGCTGCCAACCACAAGGCCATCGCCTGCCAGATTCCGTACAAATAAACCAGGGGCTAGGGACTGGGGCTGGGGACCAGTAACTGCGGCGGCGAGAGTCTACCCCGCGCTGCCGTGACCGGACCCGTACCCGTTTCCGTCACCCTGTTGACGAAGTCCGAGAACCGTGAGGAAACGTCTCCCCTTGCGGATCCGGCTAATTAAAAACCAGAAGGAGTATGTATGCCAAGAGTAAAGCGCGGTTTTAAAGCGAGACACAGAAGAAACAAGGTATTGAAGCTTGCCAAGGGCTACCGCGGCGCGAGAAGCAAACTGTTCAGAAGCGCCACCGAGGCGGTGGACCGTGCGTTAAACTACGCGTTCCGTGACAGAAGGGTGAAAAAGCGTGACTTCAGGTCGCTCTGGATCACCAGGATCAACGCTGCAGCGAGGATCAACGGTCTTTCCTACAGCAAACTGATCCACGGCCTGAAGCTGGCAATGGTGGAAATCGACAGAAAAGTCATGGCCGACCTGGCCGTTTCCGATCCGAAGGGTTTCGCGGCAATCGCCGACGTTGCCAAAGCCAACTTCTAATACATACCGCGGGCATTAAAAAAGAAATGGGATAGCGATGTCTCATTTCTTTTTTTTATACTTAACCGGTTATTACCTCCCGTTTCACCCCGACCAGTTCTCCATCCTCAAGATAGAGGAGGGAGCGGACGGGGTAGGTGAGGGCGAATAATGATTCGCCCCTACGGAGGGCCTGAGAAACTGTAGGGGCGCATGATCATGCGCCCTTGCGATGGCGCCCTTTGGAGGGCGAATAAAGATTCGCCCCTACGGAGGGCCTGAGAAACTGTAGGGGCGCATGATCATGCGCCCTTGCGATGGCGCCCTTTGGAGGGCGAATAATGATTCGCCCCTACGGAAGGCCTGAGAAACTGTAGGGGCGCATGATCATGCGCCTTGCGATGGCGCCCTTTGGAGGGCGAATAATTATTCGCCCCTACGGAAAGCCTGAGAAACTGTAGGGGCGCATGATCATGCGCCCTTGCGATGCTGCCCCCGCGATGAACTCGCAAGAATTTTGCTAATCAGGATCAATACGATAAATAGGGTATTAATCATGAAGGATAAACTTGAAGGGCTGTTAAGCGATGCGGTAGCCGAGCTGGGCTCCGCCACGACCGAGGACGGGCTGCAGGAGTTGCGGGTCAAGTACCTGGGGAAAAAGGGAGCACTCACCTCGGTCATGAAGGGGCTGGGAGCGCTATCCGCGGAGGAGCGCCCGGTCATCGGCCAGGTGGTCAACTCGGTGAAGAGCCGCCTCGAGGAGGCTTTCGACTCCCGCGCCCTGGCAGTCCGCGAGCAGGTCAAGGCCGCGCGCCTGGCTGGAGAAAAGCTCGACGTGACCCTGCCGGGCCGCCGCAGGACCGTAGGAAGCAAGCACCCGATCACCCTGGTGACCGAAGAGATCTGCGCCATCTTCGCGGCTCTCGGCTTTGGCGTCGCCGAAGGGCCCGAGATCGAGCACGACTTCTACAACTTCGAAGCGCTCAACTTCCCGAAGGACCACCCGGCGCGCGACATGCAGGACACCTTCTTCGTCGCCGAGAACGTGCTATTGCGGACCCACACCTCGCCGGTCCAGATCCGCACCATGCTGAAACAGCAGCCGCCGGTGCGCATCATCGCTCCCGGCACCGTGTACCGCTGCGACTCCGACGCGACCCACTCGCCCATGTTCCACCAGATCGAGGGGCTCATGGTCGACAAGGGGATCACCTTCGGCGACCTGAAGGGGATATTGACCCTTTTCATCAGCCAGCTCTTCGGCTCCGACATCGGTGTCCGGCTGCGTCCCTCCTTCTTTCCGTTCACCGAGCCTTCCGCCGAGGTCGACATCGCCTGCGTCATCTGCCGCGGCAAGGGTTGCCGGGTCTGCAAGGAGACCGGCTGGCTTGAGATCCTGGGCGCCGGCATGGTCGACCCCGAGGTGTACCGCCACGTCGGCTACGACTCCGAGATCTACACCGGGTTTGCCTTCGGGATGGGGATCGAGCGGATCGCCATGCTGAAGTACGGCATCGCGGACATGAGGCTTTTGTTCGAGAACGATCTGAGGTTCCTGAAGCAGTTCTAAAAGGCAGGGGCTGGGGACTGGGAGCTAGGGGCTGGAGAGAGTCGGGGTGAGGGCGTTTCTATGACTCAACGACTTAACGACTTAACGACTCAACGGGAATTATATGATAGTTACCTATAACTGGATCAAGGAATTCGTCGATTGCGACCTGCCGGTCGAAGAGCTGTCGCACCTGCTCACCATGCTCGGCCTCGAAGTCGAGCGCATGGAAACGGTCGGCGGCGGCATGGACGACGTGGTGGTGGCCCAGGTGGTGGAGAAAGCCCAGCACCCCAACGCGGACAAGCTCTCGCTTTGCCAGGTGAACGACGGCAGCCAGATCCTCACGGTCGTCTGCGGCGCCCAGAACTTCAAGCAGGGCGACAAGGTCGCTCTCGCGAGAATCGGCGCCACCCTCCCGGGCGACTTCAAGATCAAGCGCTCCAAGATCCGCGGCGAGGAGTCCTTCGGGATGCTCTGCTCGGAAAAGGAACTCGCCCTCTCGACCGAGTCCGCCGGGATCATAATCCTCCCGGAGAACTACCAGCTCGGCACCCCGCTCTTCGACGCGCTGGGGACCAAGGACACGATCTTCGAGATCGGCCTGACGCCGAACCGGGCCGACTGCCTGAGCGTCGTGGGGGTCGCGCGCGAGATCGCCGCCAAGCTCGGCAAGAAGGTGCATTACCCCGGCCTCGAGGTGACTGAATCCGGCGCCCCGATCGGGGAAATCGCCTCGGTCTCCATCGAGTCGCCCGAACTCTGCCCGCGCTACACGGCGCGCCACATCTCGGGCTGCACCCTGGCGCCCTCGCCGGCCTGGCTTTCCGACCGCCTGCGCGCGGCCGGCATCCGCTCCATCAACAACATCGTGGACGTCACCAACTACGTGCTCCTCGAGTACGGCCACCCGCTGCACGCCTTCGACTTCAAGCTCCTCTCCGGCGGCAGGATCGTGGTCGCGGCGGCGAGCGAAGGGGAGGCCTTCGGCACCCTGGACGGCCAGGAGCGCCGCCTCACCGCAGCCGACCTCACCATCCGCGACGCCGAGAAGGGAGTCGCGCTGGCCGGGATCATGGGCGGCGGCAACTCGGAAATAGGGGAGGGGACCACGGAGGTGCTGCTGGAGAGCGCCTACTTCGATCCCTCCGCCATCAGGAGGACCTCCAAGCGCCTGGGGATCCACACCGAGTCCTCGCACCGCTTCGAGCGCGGCACGGACGTGGCCGGCCTCACCCGCGCCCTGGACCGCGCCGCCTCGCTGATCGCCGAGCTTTCAGGTGGACGAATCGCCCGGGGAATCATCGACGTCTATCCCCAGCCGATCGCGCCCCGGACTATAACTGCGCGTCTGGCCCGCATCAACGCGGTATCCGGGCTCTCGCTTTCGGCAGCCGAGGTAAAGGACATTTTTGAGCGCCTGGAATTCCAGGTCTCCGAGAGCGAGCCCGGCGTCTTCCAGGTGCTGGTGCCGCTTTTCCGGGTCGACCTGGAGCGCGAGATCGACCTCGTCGAGGAAGTGGTCCGGCTGAACGGCTTCGAGAACGTGCCGCTCTCCCTGCCGCAGGCCTCCGTGCTCTCCGAGCTCCCCTCGACGGCGCAAAGGCTCGCGCTGCGGGTCAAGGACATCATGGTCGCCCAGGGGCTTTCCGAGGTGATCAACTACAGCTTCGTGGCCCCGGCCAGCTGCGAGAAGATCCTGCTTCCCGCCGCCGACTTCAGGAGCCAGGGGGTGGCTCTTTTAAACCCGATCTCCGACGAGCTCTCCGTCATGCGCACCACCCTGTTGCCCGGTCTCCTGGAGACGGCGGTCAAGAACATCAGCTTCCGCACCCTGGATCTGCGCATCTTCGAGATGCGGCGCATCTACATCCCGAGCGCCAAGAACGAGCTGCCGGACGAGCCGCTCTACCTGTCGGCCCTTCTGACCGGCAGGCGCGATCCCGAGGGGTGGAACCAGGCCAAGGGCGACCTCGACTTCTTCGATGTGAAGGGGATCGTGGAGAGCATCCTGGCCGACCTGAACGTGACGGGGGTGAGTTACTGCGCGCAGGATCTCGATCCCTATTACCACCCGGGCAAGGCCTGCCGCATCACCTGCGGCAACCGCGAGCTCGGCTCCTTCGGCGAGCTGCACCCGAGCGTCCAGGAGAACTACGGCATAGACGCGCCGCTACTCTACCTCGAGCTCAACTTCGAGAAGCTGATCGGCTGCCGCAAGGAGAAGGGGGCGGCCCAGGTGCCGTCGCGTTTCCCCTCCACCTTCCGCGACATCGCCATGCTGGTCCCCGAGTCCACCGCCGCCGCCGAGATCATCGCCTGCGTCGAGGCAGTGAAGGCTGGAGAGCTGGAGGGGGTGGAACTGTTCGACCTCTACACCGGCGGCAACATCCCCCAGGGAGAGAAGAGCATCGCCATACGGGTACGCTACGGCTCCCGTGAGCGGACCCTCACCGACGACGAGGTAACCAAGCTGCACCAGCGCGTCATCGCGGCCCTGCAGAAGAAATTAAATGTTTCCTTTAGATAAAAAGGGGTTGCGAAAAAAGAAACCCTATGGTATTAGATTAAGCCGCTGATGATGAACGGAAAAAATGAAATGCTGAACCTGTTGAGGGGGTTATGACCAAAGCGGATATCGTAGAGAAAATTTATGAGAAGGTTGGATTTTCCAAAAAGGAATCTGCCGAACTCGTTGAAACAGTCTTCGACCTGATCAAGACGACCCTGGAAGACGGGGACAAGATCAAGATTGCTGGCTTCGGTAATTTCGTGGTAAAAGAGAAATCTGACCGCCGCGGCAGGAATCCTCAGACCGGCGAGGAGATCACCATTGTGGCGCGGAAGATACTCACCTTCAAGCCGAGCCAGGTGTTGAAGAGCGCCATCAACAGCCAGTAACGATGGACACCGGGATTCCGGACAAGCACTACCTGAGGATCGGCGAAGTCTCGGCCGTCACAGGGCTTCCCGCCTCGGTGTTGCGCTACTGGGAGAGCGAATTCGGCTTCCTGAAGCCGAAGAAGAGCAGCTCGGGACAGCGCCTCTACACCAAGAGCGACATCGAACAGGTAACAGAGATACAAAAGCTGCTGTACGCCGAGAAGCTCACCATAGAGGGAGCCCGCAAGCGTTTGGAAGTCAGAAAAAGGTACCGTAAGCCGGAGCACTCCAGGGAATCACTCGCAGCCCTCCTCCAGGATGTGAGAGTAGAGCTCAAAAGCTTACGGGACTCGTTGCAATAACAGGTTAATCGGTGCGTAGCGCAGCCTGGTAGCGCACTAGACTGGGGGTCTAGTGGTCGCAAGTTCGAATCTTGTCGCACCGACCATTTTTTGTAGTAAGATCAAGGGTTTAGCCAATCGGCTAGGCCCTTTCTTTTTGTGCTTTTGAGATTTGACACGTCCCTTGACACGTCTGATTGGAAAAACGAAATAGTCCCGCGGATGACCGTGAAAATTAGGCTTCTATTATCCTCACCAATATGGAATGGTGCCGAAACCGTCAGGAGGACCTCATGAGCGATCCCTTCATCAGATTCTAGCAGCAGGTGGCACTGGATACTACTTCTGGATGGGACAGCAGATCCTCTCTATGATCCCATCACACGGCCCCAGCTACGCCCAGCCATTTTCGTCCCTTTAACTCTGCCACAGCGTAGGTATCCATCATAAAAAAACGATGCCACCCTAATGGAGTCAGCACCGCTTTTTCAACCGTTTAATCAGCCTGAAGCTACGCTACAACCTCCTTCAGTCCCTTGCCAGCCTTGAACTTGGGAGCTTTGCTAGCTTTGAGTTGCATCGTTTCACCGGTCTTTGGGTTACGGCCTTCCCTCGCAGCCCGAGCGGCAACCTCGAAAGAACCGAATCCGGTGAATGAAACCTTCTCGCCTGATTTCAGGGATTCCGTGACGGACTCCAAGAAAGCGTTGACAGCCCTTTCGGAATCGACTTTAGTGAACCCTGTCTTCTGCCCCATTTTCGCCACGAATTCTGCTTTCGTCATACATCCCTCCGGTTAGTTGTTTATTGCAATCAGAAAAGGAGTTTCAAGTAAAGTGCCAATCTCTGTCTTTTGGGTCCGCAGTATGAGAGAAAAAGCTGCTGCCAAGAACGTATACAAGGTGGCTGTGCACATTCTATGGGCTCACAGGATCTATCGGTAGGAAGTAGTACATTGAGATATAACAGAAGCTCCATGCCACACCATTATAGCAGAATGAAAGAGGAGGGGCTTTTTCTCAGCGGCACCAGATGCAAGTACGCGCTGATCTTCCTGTCTGTGATCGGCATCCCCGCCATTTCCCTGGCGCGCTGCGACAAGAAACCGGCGTCGGCAAAAGTCGCCATGGCCTGTACTCAGGTCGTACCTATCCCGGCTGACGCTAGCGTGACCGTTGTCAGTGTCCGGGTATCTGTTGGATTACACGCTGGCAGCACGGGCATCTGCGCGCTCAGGACGATAGATCGTTCCTACGTACGTCGCTGAAATCGGATGGCAGGAATCACCTTCTGACGCAGCCTTCAACGTAGCCTTGGCATTGGCTCGCCATGCTCAACAAGCCGAGGAGCATCGCCTAGTTCGAATACATTATCCCCGGAGGCTTACTTTGGCATTCGCGCCCTGTCCTACCTTTGGACGGCAATATCCAGGCTGTGCTGGACGAGCTCATCTATAGCTGAAATAGGGGGTGCCCTTCTCTTATGCTATAATAGTGTCGCCCAAGAATCCCGAGTTATAGAATTTTGTTGGGGTCGGGGGCGGTGTGCTTTGGAGAACGGGGCGAAAATGGTGTACACCCGTCCATAGATCCCAGGAAGTGACAACACTAGGAAGAAAGTCCGCTTAGCGCAGAATACGTAACTCCGAGAAGGAAAACTGGTGCGACAAAAGTCGGTTGAGATTATATAGATCGCCGGTAGTTGTCATCCACAAGTTCCAATTGAGCTTTGGATTATGCGCCTGGATCTGGGCAAGTCTTCAGTGCCTCTCCGTTATAGGCTCTACATAAATTCCATTGACATCTGTTCCGAGGCAAGGTATAAAGAACCCTACTAAGTCGATGGGGTTGTCACGAATCTGGCTATGAAATACATCTAAAGGCAATCGGTTGCCTCGCTCAGTGCAACGGTGCATACAGGGCCAAGTCCCAAATTCTCGACGGCATCATACTCGCCTGCGCCCAAAAAAATATACAACACTGAGGAGTCCCAGAAGGGCGTTCTTAGGTTCCGAATCTAGAAGCGTTTTTTTATTCTAAAAAACTACTAAATCTGTAGATTATATTGTATTTTGGCTTGCCCCGGGATCTCTTGAGCGAGCAGTTAGACCACTTGTAGGACGCCACTTGCTGGTTTTGTAGATCAAAAATGCTCGCATCGATTCACGACAAGGAGGGCCTATGAGCTCGCAAGGCCTAAAGAATAATGTCTTACCGGGTTTCACTCCGGCACTTGGCTACACCATCTTTTACCTGAGCATCATTGTGCTCATCCCGCTTTCGGCGCTTTTTTTCAAAACTGCGACTCTAACCTGGGACCAGTTTGTGACTGCTGTCAGCGCACCCCGCGTGCTTGCTTCGTATCGAGTCACCTTCGGTGCGTCGCTCCTTGCTGCGCTGCTCAATGCTTTTTTCGGCGTCCTGGTCGCGTGGGTGCTGGTACGCTACCGCTTTCCGGGCAAAAAGCTGATCGATGCGCTGGTGGACCTTCCCTTCGCACTACCGACTGCCGTCGCTGGTATCACACTGGCGAGCATCTACGCTCCGAACGGCTGGCTTGGCCGCTACCTTGAACCTCACGGTATAAAAGTAGCCTTCACGCCTATCGGCATCTTCATAGCCATGGTGTTTATCGGTCTTCCGTTCGTGGTCCGAACAGTTCAACCGGTGCTGGAGGAATTGGACCAGGAGATAGAGGAGGCTGCTTCCTGCCTTGGGGCCAACCGCTGGCAGACCTTTTGCCGGATAATTTTCCCGACCATGCTGCCCGCCGTTTTGACGGGATTCGCCCTCGCCTTTGCCCGCGCGGTTGGAGAGTACGGTTCCATCATCTTTATTGCCGGCAACATGCCGATGGTGTCCGAAATTACCCCCTTGTTAATTATCACCAAACTGGAGCAGTACGATTACGCCGGGGCGACGGCCATTGCCACGGTCATGCTGCTTGTCTCGTTTTTGCTGCTCCTTTCGATCAACCTACTGCAAAAGTGGAGTAGACGCTTCGCAGAGTAGGGTTGCCAGCTAACTTGCCGTCATCGGGGTTTAATATGCACGTTGCCAAAAATTATAATAGCCAAGCTAAGGCCGGAGCGAGTGTCTCAGAACCCCCCTGGGTGCGTTACCTCCTGATCACGGTCGCGCTTAGTTTCCTAGCGCTCTTCCTGCTGCTGCCGCTTGCCGCCGTGTTCGTGCAGGCTCTCGACAAGGGGTGGGAGGCCTACCTAGCCGCGTTGCACGAGCCCGATACGCTCTCTGCCATATGGCTAACCTTTTTAACCGCGATCATCTGCGTGCCGCTCAACCTCTTCTTCGGGGTGGTCGCCGCCTGGGCCATCGCCAAGTTCACTTTCCCCGGCAAGAGCCTGCTGATCACGCTGATCGACCTCCCGTTCTCGGTCTCACCGGTGGTCTCGGGACTTATCTACGTGCTCATCTTTGGCTTGCAGGGGTGGCTCGGCCCCTGGTTGCAGGCACACGACATCAAGATCATCTTCGCCGTACCGGGGATCGTCCTTGCCACCATCTTCGTTACCTTCCCGTTCGTGGCGCGTGAATTGATCCCGCTCATGGAGTCTCAGGGGCGTGACGAGGAGGAGGCTGCCCTCACGCTGGGCGCCAGCGGCCTGCAGACCTTCTTCCGCGTCACTTTCCCGAACATCAAGTGGGGCATCCTTTACGGCGTGATCCTTTGTAACGCGAGGGCAATGGGTGAGTTCGGCGCGGTTTCGGTGGTATCCGGTCATGTACGGGGTTCGACCAACACCATTCCCCTACAGGTGGAGATCCTCTACAACGAGTACAGCTATGCGGCAGCCTTTGCCGTCGCTTCCCTGCTTGCCTTGCTGGCCTTGGTAACTCTTGTCATTAAAACGGTGGCGGAGTGGAAAATTCGACAGACACTGTCAGTTACAGAAAGTGAAGGGTAAAAATCATGAGCATTGAAATCGAGGGCATCAGCAAGAATTTCGGCGGGTTCGCCGCGCTTAACAATGTCAACCTGAATGTTCCCTCTGGGGAACTGGTCGCACTCCTGGGACCTTCCGGTTCGGGGAAAACCACTTTGCTGCGCATTATTGCAGGGTTGGAATCTCCGGATAACGGCAGGATTCTTTTCAACGGAGAGGAGGCCACTCGGCGCCAGGTCCAGGAACGCCAGGTGGGGTTCGTGTTCCAGCATTACGCGTTGTTTCGGCACATGACGGTCTTTGACAACATCGCTTTCGGGCTGACCGTTAAACCGAAGAAATCGCGCCCGAGCAAGGGGGAGATCCGCGAGAAGGTGTTCACCTTGCTGAAGCTGATCCAACTTGAGCAACTCGCCGACCGATACCCGGGTCAGCTTTCCGGCGGCCAGCGGCAGAGGGTGGCGCTGGCCCGCGCCCTCGCGGTCGAGCCGCAGGTGCTGCTCCTTGACGAGCCGTTTGGCGCGCTCGACGCCAAGGTTCGTCTGGAACTGCGCCGTTGGCTCAGGCGCCTGCATGACGAGATCCATGTGACCAGCGTGTTCGTGACCCATGACCAGGAGGAGGCGCTCGAGGTGGCGGACCGCATTGTCGTCATGAATCAGGGACGTATCGAGCAGCAGGGAACGCCCTCAGAGGTCTATGATAACCCGGCGACGCCGTTTGTTTTCGATTTCCTGGGCAACGTGAACCTTTTCCAGGGGAGGGTGCACGAGGGTACTGTGCAGATGGGTGGGATGAAGCTCTCCTCCCCGGAGCACCTCGCAACTAACGATTCTTCTGCGGTGGGATACGTACGCTCCCATGACATAGCTATTGAACGAGCATCAGTCGATGAAAGCTCCGTAGAGGCGGAAGTACGCTACCTGCTGTCCGTTGGCCCCCTGGTGCGGGTCGACCTGGTTCTTGCCGACGGCGAGAGCACCATAGAGGTCAACCTGCCGCGGGAAGAGGCGGACCGACTGGAGTTGCGCGTTGGAGAGAAGGTCTTTGCCCGTGCGCGAAAGGTGCGTGTATTCGTGGACGATTATCAGATCTAGGAACAGTGCTTCAGGGGTGATTCCCGCTGGTCATAAATACACTGGCTCCCGGGATTCTGGTTTTGTCCTTGCGTTCGGTCCCTCAATTATCCCTTGACATAATCGGCCCACTGGTCTAAAAATATAAAAACTATAGAGTATGGCTAGTGTATCGGCTCCGGCACTTGGAGCGAGGCTGGTCAAACTGATACAACTGGCACTGACCGGAAAGACCGGAGGTTCCCATTGCGCTGCTGCGATGAGAACCTCCGGTCTTTTTTTGTTTGCACGGAGGGGAGATGCATCCGATCTATCTGGACTACAACGCGACTACGCCGGTCGACCCGGCGGTCGCAGTCGCTTTATTCCCCTATCTGAACGAGCGCTATGGAAACCCATCCAGCAGCCACTTCTTCGGGGTGGAGGCCCGCAGTGCGGTAGAGCGGGCTCGCGCTCAACTGGCTGCCCTGCTCGGGTGCACGCCAGGGGAGATCGTTTTTACCAGCGGTGGAACAGAGGCGAACAATCAGGCCCTGATCGGAACCGCTTTTGCCAACCGGAAACGTGGCAAACACATTATCACCTCGCTAGTCGAGCACCCTGCGATCGATACCACGCTGCGCTGGCTCTACGGACAAGGGTTCAGCGTAACCCGTGTGCCGGTGGACGTCAGCGGAATGGTTGATCCGGAGGCCGTCCGCGCCGCGATTACGCCCGAAACGATTCTGATAACGGTAATGCACGCCAACAACGAGGTGGGCACCATCCAGCCGCTTGCGGAGATCGGAGCGCTGGCCCGGGAACACGAGATCACCTTCCATACTGATGCCGCGCAGTCGGTAGGTAAAATCCCCACCAGGGTCGATGACCTTGGGGTCGATCTCCTGACGGTAGCCGGGCACAAGTTCTACGCACCCAAGGGGATCGGCGCCCTCTACGTCCGAAATGGCACCCGGCTCGACAGTTACCTGCATGGAGCCGGTCACGAGCGGGGCCGCAGGGCCGGGACGGAAAACGTGCCGTACATTGTTGCGCTCGGCAAGGCCGCGCAGCTTGCCACGGAGCAATTGAGCACCGAACCCGCCAGGATTGCCCTGCTTCGGGACCGCTTCCAACTGCTTTTGAAGGAGGCAGCCGAGGGGCTCGATCTCAACGGCCATGCAACCGAGCGGTTGCCGAACACCCTCAACGTGAGCTTTCCCGACGTAAACGGCGCCGATCTGCTCGCCTCTATCCCCGAGGTCGCTGCTTCCACGGGCTCCGCCTGTCATGACGGAAGACACGAGCCCTCACCGGTGCTGACGGCCATGGGGTTTCCCGCCTCCCGCAGTAACGCCTCTGTCCGGTTCAGTCTGGGGCGCTGGACCACCGAGGCTGAGCTGGAGCTTGCTGCCGACCTGGTTGGCAGACGGGTCAAACAACAACAGGGAACCTGGTTTAACTACTGTATCTGACGGTTGCCCGGTGCAGCCCCTAACGTACATGCTCCGCTATAGTGCGGAGAAAGGAGTTGTGACATGCAAAAGGTAGCGGTGGCAAGTTCCGATGGCATCAGCATCAATGTGCATTTTGGCCAGGCGCGGCACTTCTTACTCTACGAGGTTGAGGATAATGGCTCCTACCTCAAGGTCGGGGAGCGCGAGATAGCAGACGCGCCTACAGTGGAGGCTGGCGAGCACCATGATACCGACGTCACAGCCAGGGCGCTGGCCGATTTGGACGCAGTGCTTGCGAACCGGATCGGTCCGGGCGGTGTCGCAACCCTCAAGGGATACGGCGTCAAGGGGTTCGCCATTGGCGGGGCTATCGATAAGGCACTTACCGCCTACGGCAAGCGCCACAGACTTTTGGATCTGGAGATACCTGGCGTCTCGGGCTGCTCTTCCTCCTCGGGAGGCGGAAAGTCCTGCTGCTCTACAGGATGCAAGTAAAACGGACGGTTTTGTCGTTAGATCCAAATCAACTGGAGAAATACCCATGTCAGCATCCTTCAAAGAAACGATGACTTCCAAGGAGCGCACGGTTGCCGCACTCACCGGCAAAGCCTATGACCGCATCCCGGTCAACCTACTGATCAGCGATCACGCGGCCCGGGTCATTGGGGTCAGCGTCGGCGAGTACAACAACTCAGCGAAACTCCTGGCCCAGGGGCAGATCGCCGCCTGGCGCAGGTACGGCTCGGACAACGTCAATACCGGGCCGGGGCTGACCGGCATAGCCGAGGCGATCGGCTCCACGATAGCCTTTCCCGATAGTACCCCCTACGTCGCGGATCACGCGGTCAAAGATGAATCCGACCTGGACCGCCTGAAGGTGCCAGACCCGGAGCGCGACGGCAGGCTCCCGCTGTTTCTGGCGGCGGCGGAAATCGTCATCAAGGAAATAGGCGACCAGGTGCCGCTGTCCATGACGGTCTCTGGGCCCTTCACCGCAGCAGCCAGCATCCGGGGCACTGAGCGGTTCCTGCGTGATCTGCACAAGAACCCCGACTTCGCCCACCGGCTGCTGCGCCTGGCGACTGACAGCATAATTCGTTTCGCCGCCTCGGCCGTGCAGGTGGGGGCGCGCATCGGCCTGGCCGACCCGACTGCCTCGGGAACCATGATCGGTCCTCCCCAGTTCCGCACCTTTGCCCTGCCGTACCTGCAGGAGGTGACAACGGCGATCACCGCCCTGGCGGGATCCGCACCATCCCTGCACATCTGCGGCAACACCTCGAAAATCTGGCGGGAGATGGCCGATACCGGCGTGTCGGTGCTGAGTCTCGACGACGCCGTTGACCTGGCCGACGCGAAGGCGTTGGTAGGCCACCAGGTAGCACTTCTCGGTAACGTCCGTCCCACGGCGAGCATGTTCCACGGGACCCCCGACGATGTTCTCGCCGACGCCCGGACCTGCCTCGCCAAGGGGTGGGATAACCCGAAAGGATACATCCTGGGACTTGGGTGCGGGCTCCCCATCGACACCCCGCCGGAGAACATCCACGCGCTGGTCGCCGCGGCCCGCAGTTACGGTCGCTGGCCCCTTGACCCTCAATTGTTCGGGCCAGTCACGTCCGTTACCGCCTAAAACCGTTGGTTCGAGTCAGTGTGATCCGCTAACTGAAGGAGGTCCATCAATGGAATCAGCCGAAACGCATCAGGATAAAATGACCTCGCGGCAACGGATCGACGCGCTCATTGCCGGGAATCCCCTTGATCGTGTGCCGTGCCACCCCTTCATTGGCGACCATGCGGCAACTGTCCTTGGGGTCAAGGTCTCCGACTACCACCGATCCTCCTCCTTGATGGCACAAGCCCAGGTTGCGGCCTGGCGCAGGTATGGCCACGACTGGGTGGGCATCGGGCCGGTGCTCGGAATCGCCGAGTGCGCCGGGACGGTATTTACCTACCCGGATCAAGCCGCACCCTATATCATCGAGCACGCCATAAAGGAGGTAGCGGATCTTGACCGTCTTGAACTACCAAGCCCGCTCGATCCTCGTATCGACCTGTACTTGGTTGCGGCGGCGCTGATCGAGCAGGAAATAGGCGCAGAGGTCCCGGTTTCCCTCAATGTGCGTTCCCCGTTCAGTACTGCAGCAAACCTGCGGGGGGCCGAGGAATTGCTGCGTGACATCGTACTCCGCCCCGAGTTCGCTCACCGGTTGCTCCGCTACGCACTCAACGCCACCCTGGTGGTGCTTGAGGCGGCGACCGGTTTCGGCGTACGCTTCGGCACCTCGGATCCGGTTGCCTCCGGCAGTCTCATCAGCCCCAGGCATTACCGGGAATTCGCCCAGCCTTACCAGCGCGAGCTGATCGAGGCGATGCAGAGGATCTCCGGCTATCCGGCGCTGCTCCACATCTGCGGCAATACCCGGAAAGTCTGGAGTGACATGGCCGATACCGGTGCCGGGTTCCTCTCCCTGGACGATGTGGTCGATTTGGGTGAGGCCAAAGCAGCACTCGGTGGGCGGAGCATCCTGACCGGAAATATCCGCCCTACGGAGAGCATGTATCTCGGCACGCCGGAAACGGTCAGGGCAAATGTACGTGAGTGCCTGGCCACCGCAGGTGACGCAGCGGGTGGTTTTCTGCTCGCGGTCGGCTGCGGGCTACCGATCCACACCCCACAGGACAACGTGCACGCGCTGATGGATGCGGTGCGCGAATTCGGCCGTTACCCGCTTGATCCGGCGCTGCTGGGGGCCGTCTCATGACAGGTGCGACCAGGATCATCGCGTGCGACGTCATGAAGGAAGAGTTGCTGGCCGTCCCCCTGGAGCGCCCTGTCGAATTCCATTTTGTATCCATGGGGCTGCACCGCTGGCCGGACAAGTTGCGCGAAGAACTGCGGACCGTTTTGTCCCAAAGCGCCGGAGTCGAACGGGTGGTGCTTGCCTTCGGTCTGTGCGGTGGGGCGGTCGCGGGACTTGCGGCACCCGAGCTGCCGCTGGTCATTCCGAGGGCTCATGACTGCATTCCGGTGCTCATCGGCACTAGGCCTGTATATGAACTCCTGGTGCAGGAGGAGAAGGGGACCTATTTCCTAACCGGCGGCTGGTTGGAAGGTGAGCGGACGGTCTTCACCGAGTACCGCCGGGTGCGCGACAAATACGGGGAGAAGAAAGCGCTGCGAGTCATGTCCACCATGTTCGACGCCTACCGGCGCATGGTGTTCATCCATACCGGCCACCCCCGCGAGTCTGAGCACATCGCGACCGGAAAGGAACTGGCCGGCCTCCTCGGCCTCGAATTCATGGAGCGGAGCGGCGACAACGCTTGGCTGGCAAGCATCGTCAACGGACCCTGGGACGAGGAAAGGTTCATAACCCTGGCGCCGGGCGAGACGCTTACCGAAGGGCACTTTGGCTGCGGCCTGGCGCAGGGCGTCGCAATGCAGGGGATATGAACTAAAAAGAGGTGGGAGGAGGAGAGCGTACATTGAAGTTATAGTAAGGCTGGTGAGAGAGAAATTGGTAAACAGATACAGGCAAATTCGCTTTGGCAGTAAGGAAACAGCTTCGTGAAACAGACCATTGCAGCATTCTCAGTGACAGAAGAGGATATTCCGGAAAACTATCGCATCAAGACCCCGTTTCGTCAGGATTACTACTTGATCGACGGGGATCTGCGCCACTGGGACGGACCGATGCAGACGGTGCTGTCGCCGGTTCAGATGAAGTCTGGCACGGCTTCGACACGCAAACCGGTCGGGGAGGCGCCGCTTCTCACGGTCGCTGCAGCTCTGGAGGCGCTCGACGTTGCGGTGGCCGCCTATGCCAACGGCCGCGGCACCTGGCCTACCATGTCGGTGGGTGAGCGGATTCGCTGCGTGACACTCTTTAGCGAGGCCGTTCAGGAAAAGCACGCCGAGATCGTGAAGCTACTCATGTGGGAGATCGGAAAATCGCTCCAGGAAGCGCATGCCGAGTTAGAGCGTGCGCTCGCCTACATCCGGGACACCCTGGAAGCGCTGAAGGAGCTCGACCGGGTGTCATCGCGCTTTGTCATCCAGCAGGGGATCATCGGGCAGATCCGCCGAGCTCCGCTGGGGGTCGTACTCTGCATGGGGCCCTATAATTTCCCGCTCTACGAGACCTTCACGACCTTGATCCCCGCCCTCGTCATGGGGAACACCATCGTCCTGAAACCGCCGCGCTTCGGCATCCTGCTTTTCTCGCCTCTTCTGGAGGCCTTCCGGGATGCCTTCCCTCCCGGGGTGGTCAATACGGTCTACGGCGACGGCGAGGAGGTGCTACCGCCGCTGCTCGCCTCCGGGCGGGTGGACGTGCTCGGATTTATCGGCACCCACAAGGTGGCAGACGCGTTGCGCGCCATCCACCCCCGTCCGCACCGGCTGCGCTGCGTGCTCGGGTTGGACGCCAAGAACCCGGCGATTATCCTCCCGGAGGTAGACCTTGACTTGGCGGTAGCCGAATGCCTGCAGGGGAGCCTCTCCTTCAACGGTCAGCGCTGCACGGCACTGAAAATCATCTTCGTGCACCGGTCGATTGTCGACTCCTTCCTGGCGCGGATGGCCGCGGGGATAGCCGCTCTCAAATACGGAGTCCCCTGGCAGGAAGGGGTAACCATTACTGCGCTTCCCGAACCGGAGAAGCCCGAGTTTCTCGAGGGGCTGGTGCTGGACGCCCAGGCACTCGGAGCGCGGGTCGTGAACCGGGGGGGCGGGCAGAAGAGCGGTTCCTTCTTCTATCCGGCGCTCCTCTACCCGGTGACCCCGGCCATGCGGGTCTACAGCGAGGAACAGTTCGGGCCGGTAGTTCCGGTGGTTCCTTATGACGACATCCGGGAGCCGATTGACTACGTGGTCGCCTCCAATTACGGCCAGCAGGCAAGCATCTTCGGACGTGACGGCGACTCTCTGGCCCATTTGGTGGATGCCCTGGTGAACCAGGTCTGCCGCATCAACATCAACAGCAAATGCCAGAGGAGTCCCGACAGCTTCCCTTTCAACGGGCGCAAGAATTCCGCCGAGGGGACCCAGTCGGTGGCCGACGCACTGCGAATTTTTTCTATCCGGATTGTGGTGGCGGCCAGGGAGACCGAGGCCAACCGCGAGATCCTCACCGATATTGTCAGGGAAAGGAAATCCCCCTTTCTCTCTACGGATTTCATGCTGTAGTTCTGGTCTGTAGTTCTGGTTAGTCGTAATTTCACGCAGGTCAAAAAACAACCCCACAACGGAGGAAATGCTATGAGTCAGGAAGCCTGGAAAGATGATGTCGTCAGCTATATCGATACCACGAGATTTGCGGTGCTTGCCTATGTCAGAAATGATGGTACCCCTTTGCAGCGCTCCATCGGTAGTTTCGCGCCGAGCGGCCTGGATCTCTATTTTTCCACCCGCAAGGAGGCCGCTAAGGTGCAGGCGATTTCCGAACAAAAACGTATCTCGGTCCTTTTCGAGCACGACAATCAGGAATTGGCCCTCTGGAAAAGCGTGCTGCTCATCGGTGATGCCGTGAAAATCGACGGCGGCACGGAACTGGATCTGGCAGTGGAAACCTTAAGTCAGAGGAACCCCCGTTTCAAGGAGCGGATTGATAAGGGAGAACTACCCATCACGCAGATTTTCAAACTGAAGGCCGAAGAAGTCGAGTATCTTGATTATGGCAAAGGATTCGGTCAGGTGCAGAAGACGGTACTACGCAAAGCTGAAACCGCCTGACGCAGGAACAGCGGCGATTATCGATAACTGCGCGGGCCAGAATAATTTTCTTGACAACAGCCCTGTTGTTTAATATAAAGCCTACAGGCATAATAGAATAAACTAAGTTGCAAGAGTTAGGCAGGGACCAGGCACCAAGGTGCCCCTCTTCTTAAACGCATCGCTGACCAGTCGACTGGAGGCCAAGGGTATATCCCTTGGCCTTTTCACGTTTTTATAACTTCACAACAAGCAGGAGATATCCATGGGATCGTTTATTGAAAAGCCGCGCTTCGCCTGCCCTTTAGGGGGCGCACTTGCAGCAGTGGGCGCCCTGCCCAGGGCCGTCGCCATTCTGCACTCCTCACAGGGGTGCGGGGGCAACTCCAATGGCGCGATCATGGGGGCGGCGGGCCATCTGGGGAGCGGCTACTGTGGCGGCGCCTCCATACCGGCCAGCGGCATCTCCGAGCAGCAGATCGTGTTCGGTGGTGAAACCAGGTTGGAGGAACAGTTACGCAGCACAGCGGAAGTTATTGACGCAGACCTGTTCGTCGTTATTACCGGATGCACGGCGGAAATAATCGGCGATGACGTGGCGGCTGTGGTGCGCGCCTACAACGAGGAGGAGATCGATCGGCCGCCACTGATCCATGCCACCGGCGCCGGATTCAAGGGAAACAGCTATTTCGGCTACGATTCGGTGCTGCAGTCGTTGTTTCGCAACTACGTGACCCCGACGGCGACCAAGGTGAAGGGGAGGGTGAACATCTGGGGGGTGACCCCTGCTCAGGACGTCTTTTGGGAAGGGAACCTGCTCGAATTGCGCCGGGTACTGGAAGGTATCGGCCTGACGGTCAATTCCTTCTTCACTCACAAGGATTCGCTCCCCGTAATCAAGGACGCGGCGCAGGCCGAATTGAACATCGTCGTGTCACCCGTGAACGGTGTGGCGGCTGCTGCCGTATTCAAAGAACTGCACGGCGTCGACCACTTCATCACCGACCTTCCCATCGGGGCCAAGGCAAGCGCCGAGTTCCTCCGGGCCGTAGCGCTGCGTCTGGAGCTGGATGCGGTTCCCGTCGAGCAGTTCCTGGCTGTGGAAAAGGAGCGCTACTACCATTTCTTCGACCGGATCAGCGACTCCTACAGCGATCTCGATCTGCAGCGCTACACCGTCATCGTCGCCGATACGACCTACGCTATAGCCCTGGCACGCTTTGCCTCCACTGAACTGGGCTGGCTACCCACCCTGGTAGCCATCACGGACCCGACCGAAGACGAGGCGAAGCCTGCGCTGATTGGGCGTTTCGCTGGCTCCCTTGAGAACCCCCAGGCGAGCGTGGTCTTCGAAACCGACGCCAGCCAGATCAGCGGGCATCTCTATGACCGCTGGCCCAAACCGGACGGCGGCAAATACTACCGTCCCTTCGGTCCGGCCTTCGTGATAGGGAGCAGGCTCGACAAGGAGTTTGCCGATGACATCAAGGCGGGTCATCTGAGTGTCACCTTCCCCATCTCCAACCGTTTTGTGTTGAACCGTGGCTATGCCGGTTATCACGGTGCCCTGCACCTGACGGAAGATATCTTCTCGGTACTGGTAGCCAACCGCTAAAGCCATCGGAAGAAGATTCGATCCGACAAACACTTACCTGATGCCAGTATCAAAGGGAGGAAGAGATGAGTTATTTACATCTAAAAGTGCCGCCTACGCGGGATGTTCGACTGAAACCTTGCAACGCCTTCGGCGGGAAACTCGACGATCTTGTCGAAGGTCAGAAAACCGGGTGCCTCTGCACCAACGGACGCACCTTTGCCCAGACCACCGGCTGCCAGCTAACCCTCTCCATGGGGATGGCCGCCTCGATTCCCAACTCGGTCGTCATCTACCACGGACCGGTCGGCTGCGGAGCCGCCTCGCTGGCGCTTGCCGGCGTTTCGAAACAGAGTCAGATCGCCCGAGGCAATGACGACGCCATCGGACGGGTTTGGCTTTCCACCAGTCTCGACGAGGTGGACGTGGTGACCGGCGGCGAGGAGAAACTGGAAGCGGCAATTCTGGAGGCCGACCGGCGTTTCAAGCCGCACGCAATCTTCATCGGTAACACCTGCGTGCCCGCCATCATCGGTGACGACATCGACGCCGTGGCGGCGCGCATCCAGGACCGCGTCCACGCTCGGATCATCCCCCTGCACTGCGAAGGGTTCAAGACCCGGTTCGTCGCCACGGCATACGACATCGTGTACCATGGCATTCTGCGTCACCTGCTGGACGAGCGGGGCCCCAAGCCGAGGATCACCAAGAAGGAGAAACTCGCCTACCAGGAGCGCTGCAAGCGCACCGTCAACCTGCTGAACGTCGGCTCCATGAGCCATGCGGACGAACTGGAACTGGTGCGGCTCTTGAACGCCCTCGGCCTGGAGGTGAACGTTTACCCCTGTTTCACGGCGGCGGAGAAATTCGTTAAGGTGAAGGACGCGGCGCTCTCGGTAAGCATCTGTGCCACCCATGACGATTATTTCGTCGAGCACCTGAAGGAACATTACGGGATACCGTATGTACTCAACACGATCCCGATCGGCACCGACAACGTGCGGCTCTGGTTATTGGACATCGCCGACTTCTTCAATGTGCGCGCCGAGGCGCTGCAACTTATCGAGGCCGAGGAGGCCGAACTGCGCGCGGCCCTGGCACCGCTGCGCCAGTTCTTCGAGGGGAAGCGGGCCTTCGTGAGCACCGGCGAGATTCGGGCCGGCGCCCAGGCCTGCATGCTGGAAAACGACCTGGGCATGCAGGTGGTCGGTATACGCGCCCACCACTATGACCATTTCGGTGAGGTCGTGTTCGAAAGCTTCAAGGGTCGCGACGACATTCCGATCAACGTGGCCGCCAACCAGCCCTACGAGCAGGTGAACCTGCTGCGCCGGCTTAAGCCCGATCTCTACCTGGGGCACGCCAGCTCCAACGTCTGGGCGGCAAAACAGGGGATCCCGGTGCTCCCCATCTACGGCCCGGTGAACAACTACCTGGGGTACCGCGGGATTTTCGAGGTCGCCGTCCGGCTGGAGCGGTTGCTCAGAAACCCGACTTACTACAATACACTGGGCGAGACGACCAAGCTCCCCTACAAGGAGCAGTGGTACGGTCAGGACCCCTTCACCTACATCCGGAAAACCGGCGAGGCCGCTTAGGCAGGTAATGAGGCACCATGCAGATGAATTCGGCAACAGGAAAACAGATATTGGCCCTGGTGCGAGACGGCAACTACGCCCATCCGGGGGAGGAAAAGGCCATCGAGCTGGCGCTGGCGCCGTACCCCAGGAAGTGGGAGCGCAGGATTCTGGACCTTGGCTGCGGCCTGGGAGGGACCGCGGATTATGTCCGGCGAAACGGGTGGGGATCGGTTACCGGGGTGGATATAGATGGCGATACGCTTGCCGCAGCGGCTCAAAACTATAAGGATGTTAACTTTGTCACCGCCGATGCCGGAAGTATCGCCGGGCTCTGGCAGGAGCAGTTCGACCTCATCTACCTGTTCAACTCCTTCTACGCCTTCCCGGACCAGCCTCGGGCCCTGAGGCAGATGAGTCAGGTGGCCCGTCCGGCTGCATCGCTGGTCATCTTTGAGTACACCGATCTGGCCGGCAGCTTCCGGGAGCAGGTCTCTAAAGACAGTGCCTGGTGGAATCCGATCAACCTCGCACGTTTCCCGGAACAGTTAAAGGATGCCGGCTGGAACCTGGACAAGGTTTACGACCTGACAGAGCAGTATCTGCTTTGGTACCGTGAACTCTGTGGCCGCATCGAGTCCAAGGAGGTTGAGATTGTCGGCCGTTTTGGGTCTGAATGGTACGATTACACCCATACCACCTACTTTGATCTGCTGTCGCTGGTAGAGAGGAAGGTAGTGGGCGGAGCTATCATCCGCGCTCATAGAAGTGCGACGGCGAACTGAGTTAGCGTTTTTGTAAAGTGGCAATGTTTCCTGGAACCGTAGAATAAATCTTGACAGATGGCGCCTTTCGATTTATAAACGCTACAGTCTAGTTTAACGATAGACCTATATCATTAATGATGCTGTTCCTGTTTTGTCAGGACAGCGCGCCGACCGGACAACCGGAGGTGCCTATTGCGCGTTATGCGCAAAAAGGTGCCTCCGGTTTTTTTGTGCGATGCACGCTGTAGCGTAAGGAGAGGAGGAAGCCATGGACGAGGTGTGGGGAGGCAGAGTAGGTCAGCAGGTGCAGAAGTGGTTTGCCATAATTGCATTCCTTTTGGTCTGGGAGGCGTTGCCGAGTTTCGGTCTGGTGGATCCCTTTCTGTTGCCACCCTTTAGCGCGGTTCTGCGAGCCCTGACGAAACTAACCCTGTCGGGGGAGATCTTCGGTCATATCCTGAGCAGTTTTCGGCGCTCCTTCGCCGGGTTCAGTATTGCGGTTGTGGTGGGGATACCGCTGGGCGTACTAATGGGCTGGTTCAAGGGGTTCGAGAGGACCGTCGACCCGTTGCTGCAGGTGTTTCGCAACACCTCGATCCTGGCACTTTTCCCAGTATTCATATTGATCTTTGGCCTTGGGGAAATCTCAAAGACGGCCATCATCTTCTGGGGCACCCTCTGGCCCACACTGCTCAATACCATCGCCGGAGTGAAGAACGTCGACCCTCTGTTGATCAAGTCGGCCCGTTCCATGGGTATTTCCCAGATCGGGATGTTTTCCAAGGTGGTAATCCCGGCAGCGCTTCCTTCAATCCTGACCGGTATCAGGCTTTCAGCGGCAAGCGCGATCCTGATACTGGTTGCCGCCGAGATGCTCGGGGCCAACTCGGGCCTGGGGTACCTCATTTTTTATTCGGAACAGGCCTACGCAATTCCGGAGATGTACGCCGGAATCGTCACCATCGCGTTTTTGGGGTGTTTGGTGAACTGGTTACTGGTCACCGTGGAAAGAAAGTTCGCAGTCTAAACTCGTTTAGTTTCTATCAAATAATGAACCAAGGAGAAATCTCAATGAATCGATTCAGGTTGTTGCTCACGTCTGCTGCTTTGGCGTTGTTAACCGCATCCATTGGCTGGTCGGCAGAAACCAAACTCGACGTGGTGAAACTGCCGGATGCCTTTATTCCCACCTCGGTCTCCAGCTATTACATCGCCGACGAACTCGGTTTTTTCAAGGACGAGGGGATCAAGCCCGAATTCGTCGGAGTGGTGCCGACTCCGCAACTGGTCGCCGCCGTCATGGCGGGAAAGGTTGACGTAGGAGGCGCCCACGCCAACCGCACCATCGCGGGAATCAGTGCCGGTGCCAAGATCCAGGCGGTGGTCAGCCAGTCGGAAACCACCAAGGACAAGCCGCACATGGTCTTCGTTACGCTCGCCGGGAGCCCCATCCATACTGCTAAGGACCTGGTCGGTAAACGCATCGCCATCATGGCGTTTGGCGGGTGCAACGAATACACCCCTTACGAGTACCTCAGAAAGAACGGTGTCCCCGACCCCAAGGGGAAACTGCAGATAATCACTACCCCGCCGGGGAAGGAGCTTGATGCGCTGCGCCGCGGGTCGGTCGACTTTGCCGGGGTCCATATGGATCCCAAGGACGTCCTGCGTCTGGGCGGATTGCGCATCCTTTTCACCGATTTCGACATCTGGGGCACCGTCGGCGGAGCCACTCCGCTCTACTTTTCCACCAAGTTCATCAAGGAAAAGCCCGATGTGGTGCGTCGCTTCGTCAAGGCGATTGTCAGGACCAACAACTGGATCAACGAGAATCCGACCAAGGCCGAGCAAATCCACGCGAAACGGATGAAAGTCGATCCCTCAATAGTCAACGCCAATCATTTCGTGGCAAACGGCCTCATCAAGGAAGATTCGATCCAGCTCTGGATCGATATCCTGAACCATTACCACGAGATCAAGCCGGAGCTTAAGACCGCTTCCATCTACACCAATGCCTTCAACGTGCAACCGGAAGAGCCCAAGAAGGGAAAATCCAAATCGAAAGCCAAAGCCCCGGCGAAGGTCGCGGCGCTTACCAAGTGATGCATTTATCCATAAAGGAGAATTACCATGGGTTTGAAAGAAGATAAAACGGTACCCGGCCGGGAAGACCGGGTAGCAGCATGTATGGCCCACGGCGGCTGCGCCAGCGGCATCGGCAAGCAGGACAAGATCTGTTTGAAGAACAACGAGCGGGGCTTCTCGCAGGCGGGTCTCTGCCAATTGCTGCCGACCCTCGGCATGCTGCTCACACTCCCGGAAACGGCGGTCGTGATCCACGGTGCCATCGGTTGCGGCTCCACCGGCTTCGGCATGAACACCTCCATCAAGCTGCACCACCTGCTGCGCGGCAACCCCAACGCCAAGGACAGCCTCTGGTTCTCCACCAACCTGGATGAATCGGACGTGGTGCACGGCGGCGAGCAGCGGTTGGAGGAGACTCTGCTAGCCGTCGCGGAGAAGTATCGGCCCAAATCGATCATCGTGCTGCAGACCTGCACGCCGTCCATCATCGGCGACGACCTCGTGGGGGTGATCGAGAAGGTCAGGCCGCTGACCGACATACCGCTGCTCTACTCCCATTGCGAAGGGTTCAAGACCAAGATCTGGGCCACCGGCTACGACGTCGCTTTCCACGCCATGGTGCACGGCTTCATCGAGAAGGACAAGGAAGGTCCCCCGCCGCGCAAAAAGGAACGCGCCCCCGGTGAGCGTCCCAAGGTCAACATCATCAATTTGGCCTCCATGGGTAAGCCGGACGAACTTGAACTGGAGCGGCTTCTGAACGCCATCGGCATCGACGTCGTCATCGGACCCAATTTCGCCGACCGGGAAACCATCCGCAACCTGACCCAGGCCGATCTTACCGTCAGCGTTTGCCCGACCCATGACGATTACCTCGTCCATTACCTGCACACCGAGTACGGCATCCCCTACGTGATGAAGGATATGCCGATCGGGCTGGAGAACACCAGCAAATGGCTTCTGGACATCGCGAGCCAGTTCGGGCTGGAAAAGGAAGCCCGAGCCTTCATCGAAGTCGAGGAAGCCAAGGCACGCCAGGCGGTGCAGCGCTACCTCCCGGCACTGAAGGGAATCCGGGTGTTCCTTTCCGCCGGCGAGTTCCGCGCCGTAGTGACCGGAGGACTCTTCCAGGAGCTCGGGATGGAGATCGTGGGACTGCGCTCCTACCACCACGACGACTTTGGCACCGAGTTCTATGCTCAGCTGGTGAAGGCCCAAGGCGACAAGGACTTCCCGGTAGATATTGCAAACTTTCAGCCCTTTGAGCTGGTAAACCTCCTGAAGAAGATTAAGCCGGATCTCTTCTGCGGGCACGTCTTCGACAACGCTTGGGCCGCGCGTCTGGGCATCCCCTGCATCACTATTTTCAGAATTTTCGACTTCTACGTCGGCTATCGGGGGTTCTACGAAGTTGCCAAGAAGGCGGTGCGCAACCTCAGGAACCACTCCTTCAACACCAAGCTGAGCCAGAACGTGCCCGAAGCCTACCGCAAGGACTGGTACGACAAGAGCCCCTTTGCCTACATCAAGTCCGACAAGCTGGAGGACGCCGCGGACCTGCAGGATACGGCCGAGTCGTTTCAGACCGCCGTCGCGGCGGCCTAACCTACTATCCTCCACCATTTCTAACTATCAGGAGACACCTACATGAGCACCTATATCGAACGACCCCGTTACCACTGCGCCCTGGGAGGGGCTCTGGTGACCATCAACTCCATCGAGCGCGCGGTCGCCATCGTCCACTCCGCCCCCGGCTGCGCTGCGAGCGCCGACGTCGCCGCCACGGTGGGAAGCGGCTACTGGGGGACTACCGTGACCGACGGTAGGGCAACGCCCAGCACCAACATCGTGGAGCGCGAGGTGATCTTCGGCGGCGAGGAGCGGCTTAAGGAGCAGATCGCCGCTACCCTCGACGTGATCGACGCCGACCTTTATGCCGTCATCACCGGCTGCATGACCGACATCATCGGTGACGACGTGAGGGCCGTGGTCGCCGAGTTCCAGAAACAGGGAAAACCGGTCATCGTCGCTGAGACCGGCGGCTTCAAAGGTGACTCGTCGGTCGGCTACGACTTCATCTGGGAATCGATCATCTCCCAGTACGTGACAAAGGGGCTCCCCAAGGACGACCGGCTGGTGAACCTCTTCGGTTTCGTCCCGGCCCAGGACGTTTTCTGGCGCGGCAACCTGATCGAACTGAAGCGGCTGCTGGGACTGCTCGGGGTCCGGGCCAATACCTTTCTCACACCCTTCGACGAGCTCCCCTCGCTGAAGGAATCGTCCCGGGCCGCCCTCAATATCGTGTTCTCGCAGGTGCATGGCATCAGTGCCGCCGGCAAATTCGAGGAGGTCCACGGAGTCCCCTTCGTCTCCGAGCCGCTTCCGATCGGCCCGACCGCGACCGAGGCATTCCTGCGCAGGGTAGGGGAGCAGTTCAAGATCGACAGCGCCTTGCTGGAAAAGGTCATCGCCGACGAGCAGACCCACTATTACCGCTTCATCAATCCGCTCACCGACCTGGTGAACGACCAGGACTTCCAGCGCTTCGGCGTCATCATCGGCAATGCCGATTACGTCTACGCCCTGACCCGGTTCATCGCCGACGATCTCGGCTGGATCCCCTACTTCGCGGCGATCACCGACCTGTTGAGCGACGAGGATCAGGAAAAGGTGGCGGAGCATTTCAACACCATCGATGTGAGCCTTAGGCCCAAGCTGATCTTCGAGAAGGACACCGACCGCATCACTCAGCGGCTCAACGAGGAACTGGAGAAGGAGAACGATCCCTACGGAACGCCCATCTCTCCGGCGTTCGTAATCGGCAGCAATCTGGATCGCCCCCTGGCGGCAGGGTTGAAGGCCGGTTTCTGGGGCGTCTCGTTCCCGATAACCAACCGGATCGTCACCGACCAGTATTACCTCGGCTTTCGCGGCGGTTTGCGGCTGGCCACTGACCTCATCAGCGTGCTGATCTCCAACCGCTAAAAGCCCAAGGAGCCATCCCAATGACCATCAATCTGAAAAGCTCGGAGGCCCCCATCAGGGAACAGCGCCTGGGCGCGATCACCGGTTACTCCGGGACCCTCAAGGATCTGGTAGGGCGCACCGGCTGCGGCGGCACGGTGAAGAACTGCGACCGCACCTTCAGCCAGTCGAGCTCCTGCAGCTCCGGCTGCGCCCAGACGCTCTTAGCTGGCATCGTCGACGCGGCCATCGTGAACCACGCACCGATCGGCTGCGCCGGGGACACCATCTACCACAACATAGCGAACCAGTACGGCCGCTTCTACCGCGAGTGGGGCAATCGCAACATCCAGCTGGTCAACACCAACATCGAGGAGCCGGATACCGTCTTCGGCGGAGCCGACAAGCTGCGCGAGGGGATTCGCGAGGCGTGGCGGCGCTTTACCCCCAAGGCGATTTTCATCACCACCTCCTGCGCCTCGGGGATCATCGGCGACGACATCAGGGGGGTGATCAGCGAGCTGGCTGACGAGATCCCGGTGCCGGTGATCCAGGTCTCCTGCGAGGGGTTCCGGAGCAAAGTGTGGGCCTCGGGGTTCGATGCGGCCTTCCACGCCGTCCTGACCGGGATCGTCAAGCCTCCCCGGGAGAAGCAGCCCAGCCTGGTGAACATGGTCAATTTCCGGGGCTCCGCCCGTGCCTACATCACCCGGCTCTTCGACCGGATCGGCCTGGTGCCGAGCTTCATCATCCCCTTCTCGACGGTGGCCGAACTGGAGCGGATCTCGGAGGCGGCGGTCACCGCGACCGTTTGCACCACGCTCGGGAGCTACATCGGCACGGCGCTTGAGGAGCAGTACGGCGTGCCCTACGTGAAGACCATCCCTCCGCATGGATTCGCCGGGATCGAGGCGTGGTTGCGCGGCATCGGCGCCGTCGTCGGGAAGCAGGCCGAGGTCGAGGAGCTGATCGCCGAGGAGCGTGCCGCCACCGAAGGAGACTTGGCAGAGCTCAGGCGGCGCTTCAAGGGGAAGAGGGCGGTAATCGGCATGGGGCCGAGCTATTCCCAGTCCTACCTCGGCGTACTGGACGAACTCGGGATCGAGGTGCTCCATGCGGCGAGTTGGCACTACGACCAGCGCTACGATTACGGAGAGCAGCCCCCGGCGATACTGCGGGCTGCGGAACGCGATAAGGATGTCACCTTCAGCGTCGCCGATCAGCAGCTCTTCGAAATAACCAACACGCTTTCCCGGCTGAAACCGGATCTCTACTTCTCGCGCCATCCCGGCTCTTCGGTCTGGGCGGCCAAGCTCGGCATCACCGCTATCCCGGTCATCGACGAGTACTCGGCGTTCGGCCACCGGGGGCTGGTCAACTTCGGCTGGCGCATCGCCGATGCCCTGACCAACCGCAACTTCGTCAACAAGCTGGCCGAGAGGGTTAAACTGCCCTACACCGAATGGTGGTATCAGCAGGATCCCTACACGTTTCTGGAAAAGGAGGCAGTCTGATGGCCGGGGTAATCGAACAGATACGAAACGTCTGCGCCCTGGGCGCCCTGCAGTCGGTGGCAGCCATCGAGCGGGCCATCCCGATTATCCATGCTGGGCCGGGCTGCGGGCAAAAGCTCTGGAGCGCGCTCGCCAACGGCAACGGCTTTCAGGGAGCCGGGTACAGCGGGGGGCACTCGGTCCCCTGTACCAACTCTACCGAGCAGGAAATCGTGTTCGGCGGCGAGGAAAAGCTGCGCGAAACCATTGCCAACACCCTGAAAGTCATGGACGGCGACCTCTTCGTGGTACTGACCGGCTGCACGTCGGACATCGTGGGGGACGACGTGGGTGAGGTGGTGCGCGGCTTCAAGAACAAGGGCGCGCCGATCGTCTACGTCGAGACCGGCGGCTTCAAGGGGGACAACTACTTCGGCCACGAACTGCTCTGGGGAGCGATCATAGATCAATTCCTGGAGGCGGCCGACGCGGTTCAGCCGGGTCTGGTGAACCTCTGGAGCGTCATACCCTACCAGGACCCGTACTGGACCGGGACGCTGCACGCAGTAGCCGACCTGCTCCGCTCTATAGGTCTCACTCCCAACATCATCTACGGGCCGGGGGAGGGTGTTGCTTCGGTGCGCAAGATTCCCTCCGCACAGTTCAATCTGCTGCTCTCGCCCTGGAACGGGCTCAAGACGGTCGGACGCCTGGAGGAGAAGTTTGCGACACCCTACCTCCATTACCCGGCGCTCCCCATCGGTGCCACCGAGACCTCCGCGTTCCTGAGGGCGGTCGGCACCTTTGCCGGTGTGCCGGCCGGGAAGGTGGAGGAAACCATCCGCCGCGAAGAGGCGCGCTATTACTACTACGTGGAGCGCTCGGCCGATCTCCTCTTCGAGACCCGCTTCCTGCCGGGGCATTTCGTCACCGTGGCCGACAGCTTCTACGCGCTCGGGCTCACCCGATTCCTCATCAACGACCTGGGGCTGATCCCCGAGGTGCAGTTCATCACCGAGGTCGTGCCGGAGGAGTACAGGCCGCTCATCGACGCAGAATTCGCCAAGTTCGACGAGGGGCTGGTCTCGCCGGTACACTATGGCGCGGACGGCGCCACGGTGCGCGACGAGCTTGCCAAGCGCACCTTTCGGGAGCGCCCCCTGATTCTCGGTAGCAGCTGGGACCGCGACATATCCCGGCAGCTCAAGGGGTACCAACTTTCCGTGTCGATGCCGGTTTCCGACCGGCTGATCCTGAGCCGGACCTATGCTGGCTACGACGGGGCGCTGCGGCTGACAGAGGACATCTACTCCGTGATTCTCGGTAGCTTCCAGTAGTGGGGGAGGGGAGAGCCCCGGAAGAGATACGGCACGCCCTGTTCAGTTTCATGATGCTCAACCTTTTGGCCGGTTGCGCCACCGGGATTCTGCAACTGGCCATTCCCCTGTACGCTCTGGAGCTCCAGGCGAGCACGGCGCAGCTCGGTCTCATCGCCGGCTTCAACGGGGTCGGCCGGCTGCTGGTTATCATCCCCTGTGGTCTGCTTATCGACCGCTGGGGCGCCCGGCGCCTCTTCCTCGGCTCCTCATTACTGGCTACGGTGGCTGTCCTCGCCCTGTTTCGTGTTCGTCACCCGGGCACTCTGATGCTTGCCACCGGGGTGCTCGGGACCCTCCAGTCCGTCGTCTTCCTCAGCCTGCAGGCCGGTTTCCTGAAGCGCCTTCCCTACCTGCGCCCCGCCCAGGCGGGGTGGCAGCGCGGTGCCACACAGTTCGGGTTCTTCCTCATGGGGCCCCTGCTAGGGGGATACCTGCTGCGCAACGGGGAGTTCGGTCACTCCTTCGCCGTGGTCAGCGCCCTATTTGCGGTCTGCCTGTTCACCTCTCTTTACCGGCGCTGGATTGGGGTCAACGAGGTTGCCGACAACGTCGTGACGGGTGGAGGCGGGAGCATTGCTCGATTCAATGTACTGCTCAACAACCGACTCTTTTTGCAGATTCTCGGCTTCGAGTGCCTCGGAAACGCAGCCTTCATGGTGTTTCGCTCCTTTATCGGGCCGGTCGGGGTGGACGTGCTGCACCTCCCCGTGCAGACGGTCTCTTGGCTCATCGTTTCCCAGGGGGTAGCGGCCATGTCGGTGCTGCTGTGCAGCAGCCGGCTGCTGGAAAGGATGTCAATGAGTCGCCTCTTTACTTTGAGCGGTTCGCTCATGGTTGCGGGGTCCCTGCTACTCGCCTGGGCAGACGGCTTTGCCTTGTTCTGGTTCGGGACGGTTCTCTTCGGTTTAGGAACCGGGACGGTGAGCTTTGCCAGCCTATCCCGCATCGGCCGGATCGGCGGCGAAAAGGGGATGATCGCGGGTCTCTTCAGTTTCTCCGTGGCGTTGGGCAACACGTTGGGACCCAGCGCCGCCGGCTGTGTCGGTACCGTCTTTTCTCCGCGGGCGGCCTTTCTTACCCTGGTGCCGGTCATCGTCAGTTGCGGCATCGCCGTGTTCCTCGCCCGCATTCAGCGCCGGCGCTACGAGAGGGAGCCGGAACTCGCTGAGTAGGTAGCTCTGGATGTTAGCTGCCCTTGAGGACGGTCGCTGCAGGTGACCATTTTTTTTTGTGTTTTTTGGATTGTATTGCCGCTATTATCGTCGAGTCAACGAATCAAGGGAGCCAACGCAGGTTCCACCAAATGCACGAAGAGGGAATGTAACATGTCAATGATGCTGCTTTGGAAGATCTTCTTGCTGTTCAGCCGTGTCGCGATTTTTTCATGGGGCGGCGGGCCCGCTTCGCTGGCGCTCATGCAGCGGGAGGCCACCAGCGCGCTATGGGTCCCTCCTGGAACCGCGACTGCGCTTCCCTGGACCACACCGGAAGATTTCGCCGACGCCGTTGCGGTAGGTAATGCTCTCCCGGGCCCCATAGCTCCCCAGGTCTCCGCTTTTATCGGCTACAAGCTGGCCGGGATACCCGGTGCGGTAGCTGCAGCAGCCGGGACGGTGCTTCCCACCACGCTCCTCATGCTCGTGATGGTGATCTATTTTTTCCGCGTCAAAGACAGTCCCCACATCGGCAATGCACTGAAAGTCGTGCGCCCCGTAGTGGTTGCGCTGCTGCTTTGGACCGCCTATGACATGGCCTATGCCGTCTTCGGTGTCAGTAAACTCAGCTGGTCGAGTGCCATGACAGTCGGCTGGGACAAGCTTCTCATCGTCATCGTCACCTTCGCGGTCCTGACACTCACCAAGACCAACCCGGCCTACGTCATCCTGGCCGCCTCCATCGGCGGGGTAGTCATGTACCGGTAGATTCCTTCGCGGCACCGCCAGGGTATTCTCCACATCATGACTTGGTAAAACAAGACCCGGTCAACTGACTTAAAAGCCCGCACCCTAAGTTGTCTGCTTAGAGTGCGGGCTTTGCTGTTATTCCAGGAAGTAGTGCTTCAGCAGGCGGGCTATGAATAGCGGACGACGCGTATAACCGGAAAACCAAAGCCATACGTTGGATTTATTTTCTGTTGACATAAAGGAAAGTAGATGGTACAAAGCCTACCTATTAAGTAGGATAAATAGGCAAATAATTCTCCCATGACGTGAAGTTGTTTTCTGTGAAGGTGGTTGTTCAAAGCCATCCGAGCATGAACGGCCTTAAAATTTGTCTTAAAACACTACTAAAACGATAGATCAAACAGCGTAAGGCGAAGGGGCGACCATGGACGCAGCGGAACTGGAAATAATAGATGCAGACCGACCGGCGCCGGTTTCCCTTAACTTCAAGCGAGGTGGCGCATGGTGCCGGTATTATCTGCTGCCGCTGGTGGTGCCGGCTCTTATCCTGCTGGCGTGGGAACTGCTGAGCCGGCGCGGCTTCATTCGCCCCACCATCCTGCCGGCCCCCTCCGCAATCTGGCTCACCTTCAAGGATATGGCCATTTCCGGTGAGCTCTTCGGTCATCTGAAAACCAGCCTGGTGCGGGTCTTCCAGGGGTTTTTCCTTGGAGCCGGCCTGGGGATAGCCGCCGGGATTCTGATCGGGCTCTCCCCCACGGTTGAGCGGGCTCTGGTGCTGGTCACCGGGCTGCTGCGTCCCATTCCTATCATCGCCTGGGTACCGGTGCTGATCCTCTGGATGGGGATCGACGAGTCTTCCAAAGTTACCGTGATCGCCATCGGAAGCTTCTGGCCGGTGCTGCTCAGCGTAATCCACGGCATACGCAACACCGACCGCAAGTACCTGGAAGTAGCGCGTGTCCTGGAAAAGAGCCGGCTTGTCCTGCTCACCAAGGTCGTGCTTCCCTCGGCTCTCCCTTCCATATTTACCGGACTCAGGATCGGCATCGGCATCGCCTGGATGAGCGTCATCGGTGCCGAGCTGATCGCTGCTTCCTCCGGGATCGGCTACATGATCATGTATGCCCGGGAACTCTCGCAGCCCGACGTCATGCTGGTCGGGGTGGTCTCCATCGGCATCACCGGCCTGGTGATCGATTTTGCGCTGCGCAAGGTCGAGTCGCGGCTGCTCAAGTGGAATGTTAACATCTGCGGATAGGAGGGGCGTCATGGCCTACGAGGAAGCCCGGCCGCTCACCATCAGCCGGCTCGGGAAGCAGTACCACATCGACGGCGGCAAGGTGCAGGCCCTGACTGAGGTCAACCTGGAGGTCGGGTCGGGCGAATTCATCAGCATCGTGGGCGCGAGCGGTTGCGGCAAGAGTACCCTGCTGCGTCTCATAGGTGGGCTGGAGCAGATCAGCCAGGGAGAAATCGTGCTCGGTGACGAGCCGATCCGGGGCCCCAAGGTCGATCGTGGCATGGTTTTCCAGGAGGCACGGCTGCTTCCCTGGCTTACCGTGCAGCAGAACATCACCTTCGGCTGCCGCTCGGGGCTTCCCAAGGCGGAACGGGAGCGGCTGGTGACCGAGCATATTGCCCTGGTCGGACTGAACGGTTTTGAAAAAGCTTTTCCCCATCAGCTTTCTGGGGGGATGCAGCAGCGGGCAAGTATCGCCCGGGCTCTGGTGAACCGCCCCAAGGTTCTGCTTTTGGACGAGCCGTTTGGTGCCCTGGACGCCTTCACCAGGATCCAGATGCAGCAGGAAATACTGCGCATCTGGGAGCTGGAGAAAACCACCATGATTCTGGTCACCCATGACATTGACGAGGCGATCTTTCTGGGCGACCGTGTCGTGGTCATGAGCAGCCGCCCGGGAACCATAAAGAAAATAGTGCCCGTGGCGCTGCCCCGCCCGCGTGACCGAAGCAGTTACGACTTCGTCCAGATACGTAAAGATATCTATTCCGAGTTCTTCGGCGAGCAGCAAAAACCGTTCGCCTACGCCATCTAATACGCCTTGAAGGAGGGCACCATGAAAAGAATCATTGCACTCGTCGTTACCTTGAGCAGTCTTGTGGGGGGAGCAGCCTGGGGAGCCGAAGCGCTCAAGGAAGTACGCATCGGTTACCAGGCATCGAGCACCATGGTGCTGTTGGCCAAGGCAAAGGGGTACTACGACGAGGAGTTCGCCAAGGACGGCATCAAGGTGAAGTACAACCTCTTCCTGGCAGGCCCTCCCATGATTGAAGCGTTGGCCGGCGGCCGCATCGACCTGGTGCAAACCGGCGATATGCCGCCGGTGTCGGGCCGGGCGGCCGGAATCGACATCAAGGTCATCGCCAACTCGGGTTTCGATCCGGCCCATAACGCGGTCCTGGTCGCACCGAATTCATCCCTGAAAACGCCCAAGGACCTCAAGGGTAAAAAGGTCGCACTGCCGGTCGGCTCCTCCGCCCACCATTTCCTCTATCTGCTCCTGGCCAAGAACGGGCTGAAGCCGGGCGACGTCCACCTGGTAAACCTGCCGGGCCCTGATCTGGCCAATGCCCTGGAAAACAGGAATGTCGATGCCGTTGCAGTCTGGGAACCCTTTGTCGCCAATATCGAGCTCTCGGGGAAGGGGAGGGTGCTTGCCGATTCCACCAACGTGAAGCGTGCGGTGAACGTCTACATCGCCAGAAACGAGTTCGGCAAGGAGAACCCGCACCTGGTGGAACGCTTCCTCAAGGCGACCAAGCGGGCCACCGACTACATCAAGAAAAACCCCAAGGAAGCCCAGCAGGCGATCGCAGCAGAGAACAAGTTCCCGCTGCCGGTCGTGGCTAAGATCACCAATCGTTACAACTGGTCGCTGGCCATAACCGATAAGGATGTCAAGGCACTGGAGCAGGTGAAGGATTTTCTCCGGGAGACCAAGGTGCTGAAAAAGGAGTTTGAGATTTCCGAGCTCTTCGATGCCAGTTACCTGAAGCGCACCGGGCTTAAGTAAGCCTCGGTCAGATCCGGAAATCTGAAGCAACAGGGCCACAGGAGGGATACGCAATGTGTACGCTGGGAGCGATCTCTGGGCGGTACCTTTTCAAAAATCGCGATCTCTGGTCAGGCTGCAATCCGTTCGAGGAGATCGTGCGGGGCCGGGGGCGCTACCGTTACCTGGGGGTGAGAGGGGAGGCGAGCCCGCTTGAGCGGGGACTCAATAGCGGCATCAACGAGGCAGGTGTGGCCGTTGCCATTACCTATGTCGACCGGGTACCGCTCACGGAGGCACTCTCTACGCGCACCCCGCGGGGAGTCCTGGTGGAGGAGATACTGCGCAATTGCGGCGATCTACCCTCGGCGCTTCATCTGGTGACCGATTATCTTGCCACGCCGCTTGCCGGAGGCAACATTGTCATCCTCACGCCTGAAGGTGGCGCGGTGCTGGAGCAGCTCTATCCAATCTTCGCAATCGAACTGATCGAGGCGCCAGTTACGGTTCGCACCAACCACTTCTGCAATCTCTGGGTGTCAGGAGCTCTGCTGGGAAATCTTCAGAGTAGCGCTGTGCGCTTCAAGCAGATGACCGGGCTGCTGTCTCAGGGCGCTTGGTGCGAAACCGAAACCAGTACCGGTACCGCATTGATCAAGAAGGCCTTGGCGAACCACGAAGGAAGGTATCCCATCTGCAGTCACGGTGGGGAACTGCGCACCGTTTCTTCGGCTCTCTACGATCTGAAGGCAAGGACGCTGTATTACTCCGATGGCAACCCTTGTGAAACTCTCTGGGAAACGCACCTGTGTTAGGGAATTTCCGGACCTGCCAGTAACGGCTTTCTCGACATCAAGAGAATCCACAAAATTACTGTCAGACTAATCAATCTTTTTATTCGGTGACGAGGCTATGACCACCCTTAATCAACTTACCATCGGCGCGCTGTTACGTTTACGGGCCTTAGACCGGGACGCTGCGATTTTTCTGCATCTTCCGGAATCCGGTCGCAGCGTGTCCTTTGCCGAGGCCGCCAACCTGGCCGAGGCGCTGGGAGCCCGTCTCGTCGAGCAAGGGCTTTGCCCCGGTGCCCGGGTGGCCCTGCGGCTCGTCAATGGCCTGGAGTCGGCAGTTGCGCTTTTAGCGGTAATGGGGGCTGGAGGTGTCGCGGTCCCTCTGAACCCCAGGTTCACCGCTGATGAGCTTTCCGGGCTGTTGGAGCTATCCCGGGCGGAGTTCCTGATTGTTCCGGCCGAGCTTGACACGTCCGTAATCGGCGTCCCTCAAAGCGCGACAACGACGGACCTGGCCGGCACCGGCCTCGACCTTAAGCTGCTGGAATTGACCCCTATAAGCGGCTCCGGCCTGGACCCGGCTCTGGCCTTGGATCTTGGTTGCGACGCTGCGGCGCTTATCCTGTACACCTCCGGGACGACCGGTATTCCCAAAGGGGTCATTCTCTCGCACCGAAACCTCCTCGCCAACGCAGGCTTTGTCATCGGTGCCCACGCCTTGAGCGCCGACGAGACCGCTCTTTGCATCCTCCCCCTTTTCCATATCAACGGCTTCGTGGTGACGTTGATGGCACCTCTTTTGACCGGTATGGCGGTGGTGCTCCCCGAGCGTTTCGATGCAGCGCATTTTTGGGATTGGGTCGGCAGGTACCGGGTGAACTGGTTCTCCGCAGTGCCGACCATACTCTCGCTGCTACTTTCCCACCCCGATCCTGCCCCGGAACTGACTAAAACGCTGCGCTTTGCCCGCTCTGCCTCGGCGCCCCTGCCGGTTGCGCTGTTGGAAGCGTTCGAGAGCAGATTCGGGATTCCGGTCATCGAGACCTATGGCATCTCCGAGGCGGCCTGCCAGGTCAGCGCCAATCCTCTGCCGCCGCGGGCCAGAAAGCCGGGCTCTGCTGGAATCGCGGTGGGAAACGAGCTGGTGGTACTGGACGGCGAGGGGCACCGGCTCCCCCCCGGAGAGTCCGGGGAGGTGGCAATTCGCGGAACTAACGTATTTCGCGGCTACCTGGAGAACCCGGAAGCAGATCGCGAAGCTCTGCATCAGGGTTGGTTCCATACCGGCGACCTCGGCTATCTGGACGCCGACGGGTATCTGTTTCTCACCGGGCGCAAACGAGAATTCATCAACCGGGCCGGGGAGAAGATCTCTCCGCGTGAGGTGGAGGAGGTGATCCACCGCCTTCCCCAGGTGGAGATGGCGGGGGTCGCGGGAGTACCTCATGACCTCTACGGGGAGGAGGTGGCCGCCTTTGTCACCTTGAGACCCGGCAGGCAGCTCGACGCGACGGCGGTGCGCAGCTTCTGTCGGGCGCACCTGGCGGGGTTCAAGGTACCGCGCGAGGTGCTGTTCATCGACGAATTCCCCAAGGGGCCCAGCGGCAAGATCCAGCGCCGCCTGCTGACTGAGCTCTACCTGGAAAAATATGCCTCAACCTCAGCCGATGCAAAGAGCCGCAAAGCGACTGAGGCCTTGAACTAGATCGAAAAAGTGGAAGGCTCGTCTCTTCCTTTGGTAACCTATTTAAGAGGATCACACCATGAAACGCACTTTCGACACAGGTAACGCCGCCATCACCGAGGGGGCCATTGCCGCAGGATGCCGGCTTTTTGCAGGCTACCCGATCACCCCTGCCACCGAGATCGCCGAGAACATGGCGCGGCGACTGCCCCAGGTCGGGGGGTATTATCTGCAGGCGGAGGATGAGAATGCCGCCCTGCACATCTGCAACGGCGGCTCGCTGGGCGGGTTGAAGGCGATGACGGCAACCTCGGGGCCCGGCTTCATCCTCTTCGCAGACCCCTTCGGCTGGGCGGTCAGCAGCGAAATTCCCGTGGTCATCGTCAACTCCCAACGGGTGGGACCGGTCAGCGGCATCACCGGAGCCCCGGGCCAGGGGGAGTTCTACCTGAGCCGCTACCTGGCCCACGGCGGCAATTACGAGACCATCGTACTGGCCCCCAACTCGGTACAGGAAGCCTATCGTCTCACGGTGCGCGCCTTTTACCTTGCGGAGCGCTTTCGCACTCCGGTTACCGTGCTCGCGGACCAGATCGTCACCGACGGCTGGGAGACCCTGGAGCTGCCGGAGAGCGACGAGGAATTCGCCGCCATGGGACTTGAGTCAATTCCCAGAAGGATCCATCCCGGCCCCGATTTCTACCCAGCGAGCGACGAGATCGACATCCCGCCGGTCGTGCTCGGCCACAACACCGGCGGGGCCTGCTCGGACTGGACACCAACGGAGCGCGGCCACGACACCGAGGATGTGGAACTGCACCACAAGCACGCCCATCGCCTGGTACACAAGATTCTCACTAACCGCCACCTGATTGATGAATTCGAGGGGTGGGGGCTTGACGACGACCCCGAGGTGATACTGGTGGCCTACGGCAGTCCGTCGCGGGTGGTGCAGAGCGCTGTCGAGGAAGGGCGCCGCCAGGGGCTCAAGATTGGCGGGATCCGCCTGATATCGCTGTGGCCCTTTCCCGATCACCTCTTCAAGCGCACGGCCACCTACCTGACGGTCGAACTCAACTGGGACGGTCAACTGGTGCGGGAGGTGCAGCGCTCGGCCGGCGCCAACAAGGTGCATTTCTGGGGGCGCTGCGGCGAGCTTCCCTCGGTTGGGGAACTGGTGGAAACGGTAACGAAGATTCGCAGCGGCCAGGCTCCCGGGCGTGACGGCTGGCGTACGGAGGGGTGGTGACATGGGAGTGAACGAACTATTGGAAAAATTTGTCAGACCGGAAAAGAACCCGGGCACCGCCTGCCGCGGCTGTGGCTTGAGGCTTGCCCACCGGAAGGTGCTGGAAGCGGTGGACGGGCTAGGGCTGGGGCTGGCCGACGTGGTCTGGGGCACCGGGATCGGATGCTCGGGGCGGCAAACTTTCGCCACCTGGAAGGGGGACACCTTCGCCGGCACCCATGGCAGGGTCTACGCCATGTCCACCGGCCTGCGGCTGGCACTTCCGCCGGAAAAACGGCTCATCCTCACCGTGGGTGACGGCGATGCCTTCACTATCGGTCTGCTCCACCTGCTGAACTGCGCCAGGCGCAACGTCGACATGACCGTCGTCGTGTTCGACAACCTGGGTTACCAGTCCACCGGCGGCCAGTACAGCATAACGACCCCTGTGGGAAGCCGCACCGACAGCAGCCCCTACGGCACCTGGGAGCCCAACTGGACACAGGGCGGGCTTGACGTCATGCGCATCCTGAAAGAGGCCGGGGCCACATTCCTGGCGCGTCACACCGTGCTCGAGGGCGACGCCCCGGTGGAAAGCCTGAAAAAGGCGATCGCCCACCGCGGCTTTTCGCTGGTCCAGCTGATCTACCCCTGCGTGACCCATTTCGGCGCGCAGGCGCTGGGGACCCGTGATATTCCCAAGATCTACGACTGGTTCCGCAGCCGCACCACCCAGAGTACCGATCCCGCCGACGCGGCCGACCATTTCACCACCGGCGTCTTCGTCGACGCCGCAGGAAGCCGGCCGGAATACGCCGCCAGCATGAGGGCGTTCGTGGCGAGCGTGCAGGAAGGAGGGGACCATGTCTAGTCGTACCGAGATACTCATCAGCGGCTTCGGGGGGCAGGGGGTAGTTCGCCTCGGGCAGATTCTCGGGCAGGCGGCGGTGCACCAGGGGATTTATGCCACCATGCTCATCAGCCATGGCACGGAGACGCGCGGCGGCTACGTGCGCAGCCAGGTCGTCCTGAGCGACTCCTTTATCGCGAGTCCCGTCGTGGAGCATCCCGATTATTTCTGTGCCTTTTCCACCATCGCTTATGGCAAGTACCGGGAGCTCTGTGGTCCCGGGAGCATCATACTTCACGATCCCAGCCTGGTCCCGCGGGAGGCGGATTTCCCGGCCCGTCATCTGGCCATCGGGGCAGAGGCACTGGCGCTGGAGCAGCTGGGGGATGCTGTATTTGCCAATATCATTTTCCTGGGCGCCCTGAGCAGGAGATGCGGCCTGCTTTCCCCCGATAGCATCATCACCGCTTTGAAACAGCGGCTCCCGCGTCATATAGAAAAGAACATTCAGGCCTTCGAGATCGGCCGCAGCCTCACAGCCCTGCCGCAATGACTGCTGTGCAGTTCCAAGGGGTGACAAACGGTAAAGGTTTTGATTGACAAACCGGGCACTCACATCTTAAAAATATGGCAGAAAGAATAAATACTGCCGACTAACTGGAAAAACCGGAGGTCTTAGCGTCGTTAACGATGCGGGCTCCGGTTTTTTTTGTTTTTGGATCATGACAACTTCGTAGTTACAAGGCTGTATACGCATACCTAACCAATTAATAAGACCGTAATACTTAATTTAATAGTGCCAGGGGTTTCCCTGTGGGCCGTATTGTTATTTCGATCAAACCGCGACTTAAGAAAATATTGAGCACGCAAACATTAAGAAAGGAGAAAGTTCATGGAACTTTTCGAAACGATCAAGCAGCGCCACAGTTATCGGGGTGTCTATCTGCAGAAACCGGTGCCGGAGGAGGACCTCAGGCGTATCGTTCAGGCAGGCCTGGATGCGCCCAGTGGCAAGAACCTTCAGACAACACAGTTCGTCATCATCAACGACCCCGATACACTGAACCTGGTCAGGGCCGTTTTCTCGGGGCAGCCTTTCATCGCCACCGCTCCGGCGTTCATCGCCGCTTTGTATGACGTGGAAGAGCGGGCAGCCTCGGAATACCCATACACCTTCGAGATTGAGGACGCCGCGGCGGCGGTGCAAAATATTCTTCTTGCCATTGCCGGCCTCGACTATGCTTCGGTATGGCTCGACGGAGTGCTCAGAAACGAGGGGCGCGCCGAAAAGATCGGGCAGATCATCGGATTGCCGGCTGCGAAAAGGGTGCGCATACTGCTGCCGGTCGGCGTCGCTGCTGAAACTGGTCCACGCAAACTGAAACAATCCTTTGCGGAACGGGTCCGGTTTAATTCCTGGAAATAAGAGTTGAAACGAGTGCGGCCCCTGGTTATCCCCAGGGGCCGTACTCGAAACTGCTACTCGACATTTCGCTCCATGTCAGCCTTCAGGCTGTTCCACCGCGCGTGGCTCAGATCCCCTCGAAAAGTACCGTCGACATATAGCGCTCCGCCAGGTCGGGAAGGATCACCACGATCGTCTTGCCGGCGAACTCATCCAGGTAGGCGAGCCGCACTGCCGCAGCCGCAGCGGCTCCGCAGGAAATGCCGACGAGGATCCCTTCCTCGGTCATAAGCTTTTTGGCGAAATCGATCGCCTCGTCGCTGGAAACCAGTTCGACACGGTCCACCAGGGAGAGATCGAGGGTGTCGGGGATGAAACCGGCTCCGATCCCCTGGATCTTGTGGGGGCTCGGCTTGAGTGGCTGACCGGCGCGCTGCTGGGTGATGACCGGGCTTTCCGCCGGCTCCACTGCGACCGAAAGGATCTTTTTCCCCTTGGTGTTCTTGATGTAGCGGGAGATGCCGGTGATGGTGCCGCCGGTGCCGACACCGGAAACGATGACATCTACGGCGCCGTCGGTGTCGTTCCAGATCTCGGGGCCGGTGGTCTTTTCATGGATTGCCGGGTTCGCCGGATTTTTGAACTGCTGCGGGATGAACCAGCGTTTAGGGTCGGAGGCGGCAATTTCTTCAGCCTTGGCAATGGCCCCTTTCATCCCTTCTGCACCCGGAGTAAGGATAAGGTTGGCACCCAGTGCCGCCAGTACCCGGCGCCGCTCGATGCTCATGGTGTCGGGCATGGTGAGGGTCAGCTTGTAGCCGCGCGCCGCTGCGACATAAGCAAGTGCAATGCCGGTGTTGCCGCTGGTCGGCTCGATAATCTCGACGCCGGGCTTCAGTACGCCGCGCTCCTCGGCATCCCAGATCATGTTGGCGCCAATGCGGCACTTGACCGAATAGGCAGGGTTGCGTCCTTCGATCTTGGCGAGAACGGTGGCCTTGGCTCCTTTGGTAATGTTGTTCAACCTGACCAGTGGGGTGTTGCCGATGGACTGCGAGTTGTCTGCATAGATACGTGACATGGCTTCTCCTATTTCTTTATTATGACTTTGTGGATGTTGTCCTTGACATGAACTATCTCGAGCACCTGGAAACCCTGCTCCGTGCAGGTTTTGGGAACCTTATCAAGAGGTTCTCCCGCAGTCAACAGTATTTCCAGGACGTCGCCATCGTCCATCTGCTCAAGCTGCAGCTTTGCTTTGACAAACGTCATGGGACAATGATCTTTGGTTATGTCCAGGTTGATTATACTCATGGTTCCTCGCTAGTTTTGTGAGATTCTTCGGACCGCCTCGGCCAGTCGGTCGATTTCGTCGAAGGTGTTGTAAAAGGCGAATGAGGGGCGCACCGATGCCTCCACGCCGAAGCGGCGCAGCGACGGTTGCGCGCAATGATGTCCCGCCCGGACAGCAATCCCCTCCTGGTCGAGCAGCCTCCCCACTTCTTCGGTCTTGCGGTCCTTGACCACAAAGGAGATGACCGCCACCTTCTCGCGGGGGTTGCCGAGCAGCCGGACCCCGTTGATTCTGGAGAGCTGCTCCGTGGCATACTCCAACAGCTCGTGCTCGTACTTGCCGGTGTTGATCAGGCCGAGACGGTTCACGTAGTCGAGGGCCGCGCCAAGGCCCACCGCGTCGGCAATGTTCGGGGTACCCGCCTCGAACTTGGCGGGGGCCTCGTTGTAGGTGGTCTCCTCAAAGGTGACGTTCTTGATCATGTTGCCGCCGCCGTGCCAGGGCGGCAGGATTTCGTGGAGCTGCTCGTTGACGTACACCGCGCCGATGCCGGTGGGCGCGAATATTTTGTGGCCCGAGAAGACGAAGAAGTCGCAGCCGATCTCCTGCATGTTGACCGGCATGTGCGACACCGACTGGGCCCCGTCGATTAGCACCCGGGCGTTGTAGCGCTTGGCGGAGCGGGTCATCTCCGCCACCGGCAGTATGGTGCCGAGGCTGTTGGACGCCTGGGTGAGGGCTACCAGCTTGGTGCGGGGGCCGAGCAGCGACTCGTAGGCCTCCAGCATGATCTCGCCGCGGTCGTTCACGGGAATCACCCGGATGACGGCCCCTTTTTCCTTGGCGATCATCTGCCAAGGGACGATGTTGGCGTGGTGCTCCAGTGTGGAGAGGATGATCTCGTCTCCCGGTTGCAGGAATTTGCGGCCGTAAGTCTGGGCGACGAAGTTGACCCCTTCGGTGGTCCCTCTGACAAAGACGATGTCCTTGCTGGAGGAGGCGCCGAGGAAGGTCTGCACCTTCTGGCGGGCCAGCTCGAATGCGTCGGTGGCCCTGGCAGCCAGGGTGTGGGCTCCGCGGTGGATGTTCGAATTGTCGTTTTCATAGAAACGGGAGATGGCGTCGATGACGCTTTGTGGTTTTTGGGTCGTGGCGCCGTTGTCGAGCCAGGCCAGTTGCTTGCCGTGCACCTTCTGGTTCAGGGCCGGGAAATCCCTGCGGATGCTCGGAATGTCGAGCGGCCGCGGGCCGGTACCGGGAGCCGTTGTGCCATGAGCCGCGCTCCCCGTTCCCGATTTGCCCGCGAACATCCGCTGCAGTAAGTCCGGGTCATGGCCGGCGCGGCAGGAGCCGTCCTCGTTGCGTAGCTGCCCGGAGCGGATACTCTGCACGAAGGAGCTGAGGCCGTCGCCCCCGTTGCTGGCAGCGCCGGGAGCCGTAAAGCTCTCCGCAGTGGTCGGCGCCGAACCGGGAACGCCGGGCCAAGAAGGCGAGATCCCGGAAAGCCCGGGGATTCCAGCCTGATCGGATGGGACCGCCTTGGGGCTCGGCGCGCTGTAGCCGTGGGAGCCGAGACCGGCAGCACCGGGTGTGGAGAAGCTTTCTGCGGAGTTCCCGGCGCCGCCGGTGAAACCGGGCCAGGAAGGGCTCAGGCCGGACACCCCCGGCAGTTCGAAGCTGTCCGGGGAGTCACTGGGCACTGAGGGGAGCCCGGGGAAGCCGGGAGTGACTGCTCCTATGCCCGGTATGCCGTGACCCGCAGGGGACGCCGGCAGGGAGAAGTTGCCGGGGGAGGGGACCTGTGCCGGCATGCCCGGCAGATTCCCGGCTTCGGGAACCCCGTGAGGCAGATCGGCCTCGGTTTTCGGCACCAGATTGGCGCCTGGTATCTCGTTATAGAGCCTGGTCGCAATGGATGCGATTAACTCGGGTGTTATATCGTTCATGGGTCAACCCCTTGCTTGATTTGCTCCGTGTCTCCGTGGCTAATTGCCTTGACTATTTTACTTTCGGCTTCCTGTGCTCGTAGTCGTGGTAGTAGCCGACCTCGACGTTCTCAAGTATCGCCAGCGCGTCGTCAGTCAATACGGCAAGCGAGAAGTAGAGCGAGAGCAGGTAGGAGGCGACACCCAGGTTGTCGGTCTTCATCAACCGGGCGGAGAGGCTCGGCAGGATCTCGCCGGGTATGCCGACCTGGTGCAGGCCGACCACGCCCTGGTCCGCTTCTCCTACCCGTACCAGGATTATGCTGGTGGTGCCGAGCCACTGGTTTGAATGGAAGCGGCTCTTGATCTCCAGCTTGTCGCACGGGATGAGCGGCACGCCGCGCCAGGTGATGACATCGGTGCCGAACAGCTTGACGGTGAGCGGCGGCACACCGCGCCAGGTGCACTCACGGCCGAAGGCCGCAATCGCCTTGGGGTGGGCCAGGAAGAAGGCCGGCTTTTTCCAGACCAGCGCCAGCAGTTCGTCCAGGTCGTCCGGCGTCGGGGTGCCGTAGCGGGCGGAGATCCGCATGGAGGAGTCGGCAGAGTGCAGCAGGCCGAACTTGGTGGAATTGATCAGTTCCCACTCCTGGCGCTCCTTGATCCCCTCGATGGTGAGCCGCATCTGCTCTTCCAGTTGGTCGTAGGGGCCGTTGTAGAGGTCGGAGACCCGGGTGTGCACCCGCACGACCGTCTGCACGGAGGAGAGCGAATACTCGCGGGGGGTCGCCGAGTAGTCGACGAAGGTCTCGGGGATCTCTATGTTCTCGGCAAAGCCGGAGACCAGGTCGATGTTCCTTTCACCGTACTTGTTGACCGTGGTCAAAAGTTCCAGGTGCTCGTCGGTCACCTTCTTGAAGTCGTCGCCCAGGCTGGCGGTTTTCTTGAGGATCCCTTCCAGGTCCTTGCGCGACAGGGTCAAAAGGACGCAGGGGGTGATGGTGCGGGCGGTGACGTCGGAGGTGCGGTTGGTGACCAGTTCGATCTCGCCGAAAAACTCCCCTTCGGTCAAAAGCGCTATGCGCAGGTCGCTTCCGTGTGCACCCTTGCTGAGCACCTCGACCTGCCCTTGTGCGATGATGAAGAACTTGTTCTCGCCTTCTCCCTCGACCACCAGCTTGTTCCCCAGGGAAACCTGCTCGGTCTTGAAACTGGCTGCCATCCTGGTGATCAGCGCGTCCGGGAGCCGGGAGAAAACCGGCACGCTTCTCAGCGATTCCGCGGAGAAGGTGGCGCTTCCTTCGGTCAGGTCGATCTCGATCCGCTCCGCCTTGGAAAGTTCCACCTTGGTCCGGTTTACCCGGTAGGTGCCACCGTTTACCTGCACCCACGGCAGCAGGCTCAAAAGCCAACGCGGGGTGATGGACATCATCTTCGGGCTGGTCTTGGTCGTGGTCGCGAGGTTGCGTGCTACCGCGGTTGTTACGCTTCTCTGCAGCAGATTGCTCTCAGACATTGTTTCCTCCGTTTACCGGACGCCCTGGTCGTCAGACGGCGCCAGCAGATGCATTAAATTCCCGAGCCAAGATTGAAGCCGCCCAGTTCGCGGTGTGCGTAATCGTGATAGTACCCAACCTCCACGTTCTCCAACACGCCGATGGCGTCGTCGGTGAGAACCGCGCAGGATGAGTAGAGAGAGAGCAGGTATGAGGAAACCCCGAGGTTGTCGGTCCCCATGAAACGTGCTGAGAGGCTAGGCTGGATTTCGCCCGGGATGCCGGTCTGATGCAGGCCGACGACCCCTTGATCGGCCTCGCCGACGCGCATCAGCAGGATGCTGGTGGTGCCGAGCCAGCGGTGCGAGCTGTAGCGGCTCTTGATCTCCAACTTATCGCACGGGATGAACGGTACGCCGCGCCAGGTGATGACCGGGGTGCCGAAGACGTTCAGGGTAGGGGGCGGGGTGCCGCGCCAGGTGCATTCGCGCCCGAATGCGGCGATAGCCTTGGGGTGGGCCAGGAAGAATGCGGGCTTCTTCCAGACTAGCGCCAGCAACTCGTCGAGATCGTCCGGTGTCGGTGCGCCGTAGCGCGGGCTGATCCGGAAGCCCGGGGCGGCCGAGTGCAGCAGACCGAACTTTTTGTTGTTGACGATCTCCCACTCCTGGCGCTCCTTGATCCCCTCTATGGTGAGGCGCATCTGCTCCTCAAGCTGGTCGTAAGGGCCGTTGAAGAGGTCGGAGACACGGGTATGCACGCGCACCACCGTCTGCACGGCGGAGAGGTTGTATTCGCGGGGAGAATCGGAGTAATCGACGAAGGTCTCGGGAATCTCGACATTCTCCGCAAAGCCGGAGACCAGGTCGATGTTGCGCTCGCCGTACTTGTTGACCGTGGTGAGCAGTTCCAGATGCTCTTCCACCGCCTTCTGGAAATCGCCCTGCAGGCTGGGAATTTCGGCGAGAATCGCATCAAGCTCGTTACGCGACAGGGTGAGCAGGGTGCAGGGAGTTATGGTGCGTACGGTTACGTCTGAGGAGCGGTTGGTCAACAGTTCGATCTCACCGAAATACTCACCGTCGGTCAAAAGGGCGATGCGCAGGTCGGAACCATGCGCGCCCTTGCTGAGCACCTCGACCTGACCCTGGGCGATGATGAAAAACTTGTTCTCCTCAGCCCCCTCGACGATCAGGTTGTTGCCCAAAGCCACCGTCTCCGTCCGGAAGCGGGTTGCCATGCGGCTGACGACCGTTTCCGGGAGGCGGTTGAAGAGCGGCACGCTGCGCAGCGCCTCGGGAGTAAAGGTCGGAGTGCCGCCTTCAAGGTCCACCTCGATCCGCTCCGCGCGTGAGAGCTCTATCTTGGTCCGGTTGACCCGATAGGTGCCGCCGGTCACCTGTACCCACGGCAGCAGGCTCAGTAACAGGCGCGGAGTGATTGACATCATTTTCGGGTTGGTCTTGGTGGTGCTGGCCAGGTTTCTGGCAACTGCAGTGGTGACGCTTCTCTGCAAGAGACTGTCTGACATAGGCGCATCCTTTTGTTTGGTGGTAGTTGCTTGTCTGTCGATTTAGGTGTAAGTAGGAGCTAATTCAGATACTCTAAATACCACTACTAAAACAATAGTCAATAAAAAAACGTAAAAATATCGGATAGATAAAGTCTGTCTCGATACTATACCAGATTGGTTTAGTAGAGTATTGAGCGCATTAAACGTTAATGACAAATAACTAATCCTGCCATATGGCGAGGTTGTGACATCCATACTCGGGACTCAAATACAGAAATCGTATTCCACCAACTGCTCCATTTGCCGGCCCGGTTCGTCGGTTTTCGGTCTGCCAACCACCTTGGCTGGGATTCCGGCCACAGTGGAGTGTGGAGGGACCTCGTTCAGCACGACGCTGCCGGCGGCAATTTTTGAGCCCTCGCCGATCTTAATATTACCGAGGATCTTTGCCCCGGCGCCTATTAGCACCCCATTGCCAACCTTGGGATGTCGGTCGCCCGATTCCTTGCCGGTGCCTCCGAGGGTTACCTCATGGAGCATGGAGACGTTATCGCCGACCACCGCGGTTTCACCGATTACCACGCTGGTTCCGTGGTCGATCAGGATTCCCTTGCCGATCCGGGCAGCCGGATGGATATCCACATCGAAAGCCTCGGAAATTCTGCTCTGCAGGTACAGCGCCAGCGGTTTTCTGTTCTCGTTCCAGAGCCAATGTGCCACGCGGTAGGACTGCAGTGCCTGGAACCCCTTGAAGTGGAGGAAGGGGAGGGCCATGCTTCGGGCGGCCGGGTCGCGCTCGACCACGGCCTCCAAATCCCGGCGCACCGCCTCGCGAATGTCCGGGGATTCCTCCAGTGCGTCAAAGATAACATCTCGCAGGGACGTGGGTGTCAGGTAGGGGGAGGACAGTTTGTTTGCCAGGAAATAGGCGATTGCCGCCTCCAGTGAGCGATGTTTGAGAACCATGTCGTGGAGAAACCCTGCAAGCATCGCTTCGTCTCTCGCTATTTCATCCACTTCCCTGCGCAACCGTTTCCAGACCGGGTCCGATGCTTCCCTGTTCAGTGCATTCACAGTAACCTCCTGGCAAATCGATAAAGGCTCAACCACATATGACTCTAAATGAATAGAGTCTGTCCACCTTGTGACATTTCTAGAAAACTGGCCACTCCCAGTACATCCTTCACCTCAGGGATGAAGTCTTCCCTGGTAAGCCCCAGTACATGCATGGCCATCTCGCAGGCGTAAAAATTGACACCAAGAGCTTTGGACGCAGCGAACAGTTCGTCAAGGGTCGCAACGTTCTTCCCTTTCATCATGCCGGTCATGAGTATAGGGCTGAGGCCGCCGAAGTTTAGCCTGCTGAGCGGCAGGTTTTTCCTGCCACCAAGCAGGAAATTAAAAAAACGGGCGAGTACCCCTTTGCCAATAAAGCTTCGACCGCCGACATTTTTTATGCTGTTCAGACCCCAGAAGGTAAAGAAGATGTTCACCTCGTAATTGACAGCCGCAGCTCCTGAAGCCAGGGTGAAAACGGCGATAGCCTTGTCGAAATCGCCGCTCATGCTGATGATTGAAAGCTTATTTTTCTCTGCCATGTATCCCCCAGGAAACGGCTTTGTTGACCCAGCCGTTTTAATTTTTCGAGAAATTAACAATATTGTACTTGACTGTCAAGATAAAAATATATAGTCTACCGTCATTGTAGATTTAACGCCTGCAGATTCGTAGCTGACCAGATAACTGGAGGCCGGGAGATACCTCCTGGCCTTTTTGCTGTGACGGGTTGGCCCCTTCGGAATAATGTTGTTTTCGCAGGGCGGATTTTGTAGGTTGGTCAGGAATATCTGGCTGTGACGCCAATGGTGGGAGCGCGCTGTCCCTTAAATCAGCAAGGAGGTGATATTGATACAAGAGACGATGCCATTACCTCAAGTGGGTGGCACTTCGGAACTCCCCTTCAACAACGCGATACTTGGTGGAGATTTCATTCTGGGCAAACCTGGCGCCGACCGGCCTGAGGCGAAGGGGAACTGGTTGCTGCTGCAGGGAAGGTCCCTGATAGTGGAGATGATGAACGGGCGCCAGCATCTCCTCGCGGGTGAACTGCCGGCCTGGGCGTCCGAATCTGGCGAGCCGTCTTTTGTCGGCATCTGGCAGGGGCAACCTCTCTGGGCGCTCGAAGTGGTTAAAGGCACCGAGATCCCGATGACTTGTACTGTGGAGACTTTCCATGGTGTGGATGCTACCCTTGACGCGTGCCTTTCCACTCTGGCCGGTCTGGCCCATCAGATGCTGCACTGGGAGCGTCAGAGTCGTTTTTGTTCCTTCTGCGCCACGGCTTTGATCCCGATAGCCGGAACCTGGGGAAAGCGCTGTCCGGGGTGCTCCAACGAGCATTACCCTCACATCCATCCCTGCATCATCGTGCTGGTGAGGCGCGGGGATGAGTTCCTGCTGGTACGTAACGCCCAGTGGCCGCCCGACCGCTTCAGTCTTGTGGCTGGGTTCCTTGACCTTGGCGAATCGCTGGAGGAGTGCGTTCAGCGGGAAGTCTTGGAAGAGGCAGGCATAAAGGTGTCCAACATTCGCTATGTCGGCAGTCAGAACTGGCCCTTTCCCAGCCAGCAGATGATAGGTTTCCTGGCAGACTATGTCTCGGGCGAGGTCCGACCCGACGGAGTCGAGGTAGTAGATGCCCGTTGGTTCACCTTGGACACCCTGCCTCAATACTCGGGCAGCATCCGGAGCATTTCACGCTGGATTCTGAACCACTATGCCCGGCCCGAGGTGGCAGGTGAACTCAGGGGCCACCCATGAAAATAGGAGTGATCGGTTCCGGGGCGATTGGACTCTATATCGGTGCCCGGTTCCAGCAGGCGGGGCACGAGGTGCGGTTCCTGTTGCGTCGGGACTTTGAGGCCATCCGCGATTCTGGTCTGAGGGTGCATTCGGTGCGGGGTGACTTTTACCTGGCTAAAGTCCAGGGATTTCGCCGGCCGGAGGAGATCGGGCCGGTGGACCTGGTGCTGGTAGCGCTGAAGACCTTTGACAACCGCCACCTGCCGGATCTGGTGGGACCACTGTTGGGGGAAAACACTGCAATACTCACCTTGCAAAACGGGCTCGGGAACGAGGAACTCCTGGCGGATGCCTTCGGGGCTGGGAGAGTGCTGGGAGGTGTGGCCATCATCGGAGCCAATCGGGGCGAGCCCGGTGTGGTGCACCATCTGGCCCTCGGCTCGATCCGTATCGGCGCATACGACGCTGGCCGCTCGCCCCGCAGTGAACAACTGGCCGCCGCCTTCAGTGCCGCCGGCATCCCCTGCGAAACGGTGGACGATTTGCGGGCCACACGCTGGGAAAAGCTGATCTGGAACATTCCGTTCAACGGTCTGTGCACCCTGCTGAACCAGACCCCGGGGGCGCTATTGGCCCATCCTCCCACCCGTGCTCTGGTGAGCGAACTGATGACCGAGGTGATCGCCGGCGCCAATGCCCAGGGGCTGAACGAGTCAATCCCGGTGACCGAGATGGTGGCGGCGCAGTTGATCAAAACCGAAAGGCATACCGCCAATTACCGTCCCAGTATGATGCTTGATCGGATAGAGGGACGCGCGCTGGAGTTGGAGTCGATCTTTCGCATTCCCTTGCAGTATGCCGCGCGAAAAGGGGTGGTAATGGTCAGGGTTGGGATGCTCCAGGCACTGCTGGATCAGGGGGAGCAAAAGTGATGGGGAGAGCATACGCCGGGTCAACCGGAGCTCCGGTGATCCGGGTAAGCCGGTAGCGCTCAATGATATGACGGTCCGCCTCGAAGGCCAATTCCGGGAACGGCCCGGCTTGGGGAAACCAACCCAGCTCCTCAAGGTCGTCGCCGGGAACCGGTACTCCGGAGAGCACCTCCGCCTTGAGCACCACCACCAGGGTGTGCAGCTGCTCGGCGAGAAAATTGGAGACCACACTAATGATGGAGCTGATGACCACCGTCAATCCGGTCTCTTCCCGGACCTCGCGGATGGCCGCGCTCAGGAAGTCCTCGTGGTACTCGATGAAGCCCCCCGGCAGGCACCAGGCGCCTGCGGCGAAGCTGCTTTGGCCGCGTCTCCCCAGAAGAACCCGGTCCCCCTCGGTGATCAGGATGACTACCCCGGGAGCCGGGTTGAGGTACTGAATCCAGCCGCACTCGGGGCAGGCCGCCCTGGTCTGGGTTTCCTCCACCAGGAGCGTGAGCGGAGTGGCGCAGGCGGGGCAGTAGCGGAAGTGCCGGGAAGCGGAACTGCCGGAATGGTCATAAGAGCTGAAGATCTGTCGTGGGTGCACAGGAATGCTCCTCCGTATATCGGATTGTTGGCACTCTTCATAACAAAGCTTCTTGTGATAATGCAAGCCGTTAAATTTACCTCCCCTTCAAGGCAAGGTCTGGGGGGAGGGCGATACCAGCAATTGCAGTGTGCAGGATAAAACATCTAAGTCGGAGGATCACAAATATGAAAGCAACTGCAGAGGAACTGCGCAACAAATTCGATGGCGACGTGGAGCGTTTTTCCGATCTGGACCGCGGGCACGTGGCAGCCATGGATTCGCCGCTGGCGATGGAACTGATCGCGTCGGCGGCACTCGCGGTCACACCGAACGCCCGCCGAGCGCTCGACGTCGGCTGCGGTGGCGGGAACTACGCCCTGAAGCTGCTGCAGAAATTCCCGGGTTTGGATCTGACCCTGCTCGACCTGAGTGAGGGGATGCTGGAAAGGGCTAAGGAACGGGCGCTCGCCGCCGGTGCCGGCAATGTGGAAACGGTGCAGGGTGACGTACGCAACTTCATTCCTCATGGCGGGTATCAGATCATCGTCGCCTCGGCGGTGCTGCATCACCTGCGAGGTGAGGACGAATGGCGCCAGGTTTTCCGCCGTCTCTACGACGCGCTCGAACCGGGCGGAAGCTTCTGGATCTACGATCTGGTTGATCACGAGAATCCCGAAATTGCCGAGCAGATGCAGAAGCTGCATGGGGACTATCTGGTGGCCCAGGGCGGCGAGGCTTACCGGGAGCTGATCTTCACCCGCATCAGTGAGGACGACACTCCGCGCAGCCTGCAGTTCCAGTTGAGCCTCCTGAAGGAGAGGGGGTTCTCCCGCATCGATGTCTTGCACAAAACGGCCCGCTTCGCCGCATTTGGTGCTGTTAAATAGTAGCAGAGCGTCAAAACGTCTCACCACCGCGCAACTCATCGCGCTCTGCCGTTGGTCCTCGATTGAGTGGATGTCGGCAATCTTAGATGACGGGCTTACAGGTAATCTCAGTCAAGGGAGTTACATGATGATCAATCTGGTAAGGAAGCGCCGCAGCATCCGTTCATACACCATGGAAACCGTTGACCGGCAATCCCTGGAGCTTTTGGTCGAAACACTGCTGAGAGCCCCCTCGTCGCGCAATATCAGCCCCTGGGAGTTTGTAGTTGTTGACGACAGGACACTGATGGAGGGCCTCTCGACTGCCAAAAAACACGGCTCGAGCTTTCTTAAAGGTTCACCCCTGGCGATAGTGGTCTGCGCCGACAGTACCAAGTCCGATGTCTGGGTAGAGGATTGCTCCATCGCATCGATTCTGGTGCAGATGACGGCCGAGTCGCTGGGATTGGGGAGTTGCTGGATACAGATCCGCCAGCGCGAACATGACGCCGCCATGTCTGCCGAGGAGTACATCCAAGGATTGCTCGGCCTGCCGGCACACATCAAGGTGGAGTCGATCGTCAGCATCGGTCACCCAAGCGAAAAGCGGACGCCTCTTGGGGCTGAGGATCTGCAGTACGACAAGGTGAAGTACAATGGTTACCTTGAGCCCTTCAAGTGAATAAATCCGGGTCGTGCCCTGTCGGCATCAACTGGCTTAATAGTGAAAGAGGTGGCTATGTCTGTACGTAACCTTTTGCTTGACCCGATCTGGCGAGCCGAAGAGCTGGGTCGCTCCATCCCCGATTCCCTGCACGCGGTCTCGGTGGCGCTGCCACGCTGGCAGGATGTAGTCGGCTACGAGGAAAAATGGCCGGAGGTGGTCAGCCGGCTGCAAAACGGCTATCCGCGTTTCGTCATCCACCAGCTGGTGCAGGAACTGGCCGTTCGGCTCGGCGGCGGGCGCCCCTGCCTGCCGTTTCCTTCGTCCCGTGTGGCGCGGCTCTGTGCCGATTTTATCCAGAGCCAGAGCGGCGAGGTCGCGGACGTCGTGGCAGGGGAGGGGGCGTTCGGAGTCGTCACCGGCGCCGCCGGTGGGGATGCGCTTAAGGCGTTCTGGCAGCACACCGGGCTTATCGTCTCCACCCGTCAGGCTGCAGCCCTTTTGGCCGGGAAGGCCAGCGGCGGCGACCTCCACGAGTTGCGCAACTCGCTGCGGCGGCAACTGGCGGAGCTCTACGGCTGCGCCGAGGATGACGTCTTTCTCCAGCCGACCGGCATGGCGGCTCAGTTCGCCGGGCTGCGGGCGGTGCTGGCGCGCAGCCCGGGCCTTCCGACCGTGCAAATCGGTTTTCCCTACGTGGACACCCTCAAGCTACAGGAGAAGTTCGGCGTCGGCGTGACACTGCTGCACGACCTGGAACGGGCCGCGGCCGATCTGGCGGCGCTGCTCGCCAAGGGAGGGCTGGCCGGTTGTTTCTGCGAGATTCCCGGCAACCCGCTGCTCGGCTCCGCCGAACTGCGTCAGATCACCCCGCTGCTCAGGGCGCAAGGGATACCGCTGGTGGTCGACGATGTGGTGGCCACGCCGGTAAACATCGACCTGAGCGGCCATGCCGACCTGATCGTCACCAGCCTCACCAAGTACTTCGCCGGCAGCGGCGACGCCATGGGAGGGGCGTTGATCTGCAATCCCCGCTCTCCGCTTTATGATGAGCTGAAGCCGCTCGTTATCAGCCAGCATGAAGAACTGCTCTGGGGCGCCGACGCTGAGGTGCTGGAGTCCCATATCGGCAGTTTTGCGAACCGCATGCGGCGGCATAACGACAACGGCCTGGTCATCGCCGAGCGTCTGCGCCGGCACCCGAAGATTGCCCAGGTCTGGTATCCGAAGTGGTCCTTCGGGGGGGCGTACGAGTCAGTACGTCGGCCCGACGGCGGTTGGGGCTCCCTGGTCACCTTCCTCCCCAAAGATGCCGAGAGCTCCGCGCCGCGCATCTACGATCATCTGGCTGTGTGCAAGGGGCCGAGCCTGGGTACCGATTTTACCCTGGCCTGCCCGTTCACCCTGCTGGCCCACTACACCGAACTGGAGTGGGCAGAGGCGTGCGGCGTGCCACGCTACCTGATCCGGATTTCTGTGGGGCTGGAGGATCCGGAAGAGTTGTGGCAGCGGATCGATTCGGCACTTCAGGCGTGAACTGCTGGCTTCCGAGAGCTGATGTCGTCACATTTCCATTGACTTCTGCTCTTACAGAAAGTATAAACTACTAAATCAATAGATAAGGTGGTTATCCCGCCGAATTTTTTCATCATCGCCGACCAGAAAACTGGAGGCCAGGATTTTTTCCTGGCCTTTTTTGCGTTTTTTAGGGGCGCTGCCGGGTGTCAGCAGCCTCGGCGGGACCGGCCAGTCCAGACGATTCGCAATGGCAGGCAGGGGAGAACTGAGCATGACCGATACGCCGCACCAGCCGATGCTCCGCTTCCTGTTGGTCCTGACCGTTGCCTCAACCATGGGGCTGCAGGCGTGGCAGCTGCTCTTCAACAACTTCGCGGTGGATGTCGTCGGGCTCGACGGCAGCCAGGTCGGGGTGGTGCAGTCGCTGCGGGAGATCCCCGGCTTCCTGGCGCTCCTGGTGGTCTTTGCCTTGATGCTGGTGAGCGAGCACCGCCTGGCAGGGCTTTCCATCGTCTGTCTCGGGACTGGGGTGGCGCTGACCGGCTTCTTCCCGAGTCGGGTCGGCCTGATCCTGACCACCATGCTCATGAGCTTCGGGTTTCACTATTTCGAGACCACCAACAGCTCCCTGACCCTGCAGTATTTCAGCAAGGCCACGACCCCGATCGTTTACGGTCGTATCAGGAGCATTGCCGCACTCTCCAGCATCGCGGCCGCGAGTCTCATTTATCTGCTCGGGGGACTGATCGATTACCGGGGGCTCTACCTTGCGGTCGGGGTTGTGGTGGCCCTGCTTGGCCTCTGGAGTCTCGGCCAGGACCCGACCCATGACGCGGTGCCGCTGCAGCGGCTCAGAATGACGCTGCACCGCCGCTACCGGCTCTACTATTTCCTGACTTTCATGGCGGGCGCCCGGCGCATGATTTACATTGTCTTTTCCATGCTGCTGCTGGTCAAGGTGTTCCATTTCACGGTTAAGGACATGACGGTTCTCTTTATCATCAACAACGCGATCAACTTCTTTCTCAACCCGCTCATCGGCAGGGCCATCATAAAGCTGGGCGAGCGCCGGGTCCTGTCGCTGGAATATTTCAGCGTCATCGGGATCTTCCTGACCTACGCCTTTACCAGTTCCCGAATGGTTGCCTCGGCGATGTACATCGCAGATTTCATCGTCTTCAATTTTTCGGTCGCCATCAACACCTATTTCCAGAAGGTGGCGGACCCGGCCGATATCGCACCCGGCATGGCGGCCGGCTTCACCATCAACCATGTCGCGGCCGTGGTCCTGCCGCTGGTGGGCGGCGCCCTCTGGATGATAGATTACCGCGTCCCCTTCGTGGCCGGGGCCGTGCTGGCGGCGGTCAACCTGGTCGCCATACAGTGGCTGAGGGTGCCGGGCGACGCGCCCTCTCTGGCGCTCCCGGTAGCCGTACTGGCCGTCGAGGCAGAGTAGCAAGGGTAGGGGGGATAGCCGATGAGGAACATCTCCGCCAACAAATGGCTGCTGACCCTGACTGTCATGCTGGGGACCATGATGAACGCCATCGACACCAGCATCGTCAATGTGGCCATCCCCTACATCAAGGGGAATCTGGGGGCTTCGGTAGAGGAGATCTCCTGGGTGATCACCGGATACATCCTTTCCAACGTCATCATCATGCCGCTCATTGCCATGGTGAGCGCCAGGATCGGCAGGCGCAACTTCTACCTGACCTCGGTGGTGGTCTTCACAGCAGGCTCGCTTTTGTGCGGCCTGGCCAGCAACCTGCCGCTGCTGGTGTTCGCCAGGATCCTCCAGGGGATCGGAGGCGGGGCGCTCGGCCCGCTCTCCCAGTCGATCATGCGGGAGAGTTTCCCCGCCGAGCAACAGGGAACCGCCATGGGGATCTTCGGCCTCGGCGTGGTGGTGGGACCGGCCCTGGGACCCACCCTGGGAGGCTGGCTGGTGGATCACTTCTCCTGGCCCTGGATCTTCTACATCAACATCCCGCTCGGCATCCTGAATGTCCTTATGGTGCTGCGCTACCTGCACGATCCCCCCTACCTGGAACGGGAGCGCGGCAGGATGGACCTGGCCGGGCTCGCCCTGTTGATCACCGGCCTGGGCGCCCTGCAGATAGTGCTAGAGCAGGGGGAGCGGCGCGCCTGGTTTGATTCCGGGGTCATCGTTTCACTCTGCGTCCTGGCCCTGACCGGTATGGCCCTGTTCACCTTCCGGGAGTTGACGATCGAGCGGCCCGCCGTCGATCTCAGCCTGATGCGGGACCGCAACTTCGCCTCCGGGGTCCTGATCAGCGGCCTGCTCGGCATGGGGCTCTACTCCAGCATGTTTTTGCTTCCCCTGTTTCTCCAGCAGCTGCTCGGCTATTCGGCCTTCGATGCCGGGCTCACCCTGATGCCACGTTCCGTCGCCATGGGACTTACCCTGCCGGTCGCCGGGAGGCTGTACAACCGGCTGGGTCCGCGGGTCCTGGTCAGTGCCGGCCTTACCTGCTCGGCCGTCTCATTTATCTTGATGTCCCGCATGTCCCTTGATTCCGGCTACGCCGACCTCTTCCTGACCCAGGCACTGCAGGGGATAGGCTTCGGCATGACCTTTGTCTCGGTCAGCACCACGGCCCTCGCCTCCATAGAGAGGCCCAAGATGATGGCGGCCAGCGGTCTTTACAACGTGTTTCGCCAGGTGTTCGGCTCCGTGGGGGTGGCGGTCGCCGCCACCCTATTCACCCGGGGGCAGAACAGCTGTCGTGCGCTCATGATGGAGCACGTCTCCCTTTCCAACCCGGCAGCTCTCACCTGGATAGGCAAGGTGAGCGGCGCCCTGGTCAACCGGGGGACCGACCTCATCACGGCCCGGGCCAAGGCTGCGGGGATGCTGGAAAACCTCGTCATGCGGCAGGCGGCCATGCTCTCCTTCAACCGGATTTTTTTCCTGATGGCGTTTCTTTTCGTCATTGCCTTGCCCCTGGTGCTCTTGCTGCGTAAGCAGGGCGGGGCGGAAGTGGCAGAAGTCGCCATCGATTGAGGAACCATTCATGACTGAACGAACCCTCATCACCATCGAGCGGCTGACCGCCTGTGGCGGTTACTATATCGGGCGATCCCTGGCAGACTGGCTCCAGCTCCCCTGCTACGACCGGGAGATCCTGACCGGCGCGGCCCATCTCATCAATCAGGACGCGGGACTGCTCAGCGGTCGCGACGAGCGTCGGGCCACCATCTGGGAGAAACTGCTCGGGTCCTTTTCCGGGGGTACGCCGGAGACCGAATACACCCCCCCAAGCTTCCCCTTTGTGGAGGACGAATCGCTCTTCGGGGCCGAGGCCGTGGTCATCCGCCAGGCAGCGGAGCGGGGGAGCGGCGTTTTCATCGGTCATGGTGCCGCCCAGGTATTGAATGGACAACCCGGCCTGTTGCGGGTCTTCTGCCATGCGCCGCGGGAGTTCAGGGTACAGCGCTTGCGCGAGCTCTACGGCTACAACGAGCGGGACGCGGCCGCCGCACTCGATGCCAACGACCGCCAGCAGCGCGAGTACCTAAAGGCCGTGGCAGGCATAAGTTGGCGCGAGGCCACGGCTTACGACCTCTGCCTCAACACCGCACTGACCGGGATCGACGAGGCGGTCGACATCATCCTCGGCGTGCTGAAACAGCGGGAGTCGTACGATAACCAGGGTGCGCCCGGCGGGGAGGAACTCCATGAAGAGCAGTAATGGCCTGAAGGACGACATGACCCCGAAGGCGCGCATGAAGGCGTTTCTGGCCGGGGAGCCGTATGACCGGATTCCCTGCATCCCGAGTCTCTCCGAACATGCCGCCCACCTGATCGGGGTCACGGTCGCCCAGTACAGCCAGTCGGCTGAGCTCATGGCCCGGGGCCAGGCCGCCGCCTTCCGCTGCTACGGCCACGACGCGGTCGGAGTCGGTCCCGGCTCGACGGGGATTGCAGAGGCGGCCGGCAGCCGTGTCGTCTTCCCGGCCTGGAGCACCCCGTATGTCGCGGAGTATGCGGTAAAGGAGCCGGGTGACCTGCTGCGGCTCGTCATTCCCGACCCGCTGCGTGCCGGGCGCTTCCCCCAGTTTCTGGAGGCGCTGGAGCGGTTGGTGGACCAGGTGGGTGACGAGGTACCGGTCGGGTTGACGCTCGGGGGACCGGTCAGCACCGCTGCTAACCTGCGGGGAACCGAGCGCTTCATGCGGGACATCACTCGGGATCCCGCCTTTGCCCACAGGCTGTTGGAATACGCACTGAACATAACGGTTCCCTTCGTGCGGGAAGCAGCCAAGCTTCCGGTGGGGTTCACGATCGTGGATCCGGTCTCCTCCGGCAGCCTGATCAGTCCCGCCGTCTACCGTGATTTCGCCTATCCCTACCAGCGGCGGCTCATCGCCGAAATAACCGCTGCCTCCGGTCGCAGGCCGGTACTCCACATCTGCGGCAACACGGGCAAAAACTGGCAGCTGATGGCCGACACTGGAGCGGGTGCCCTGTCGCTCGACAACGTGATCGATCTGGCCCAGGCGAAGAGGGCGGTCGGAGAAAGGATCACCATCACCGGCAATATCCATCCCACCGAGACCATGTTCCTGGGAACGCCGTCGCTGGTGGAGGAGAACGTCAAGGACTGCCTGCGCAGGGCCTGGGACAGCCCAAATGGGTTCATCCTTGCCATGGGTTGCGCCCTGCCGATCGACACCCCGCCAGCCAACATACATGCCCTGGTCGGCGCCGCCCGTGACTTCGGCCGCTACCCCTACGAACCGGGTCTGTTCGGTGGGTGACAGGTCATCATTTATCGGATGCCGAGTTTCCGGCAGGCACTCGGGTGTCGCCGTTTAGTACCCTCAATCAAACCAGCGACTGGACAACCGGAGCGGTTAAACACGCAAAGGAGAGAAATCATGAAAGCGAAATGGTATGTCGTAGGGGTTGTGGGTTTGCTGGGACTGGCGGCCGCAGCAATCTGGGGCACGGCAAAGGTGCAGGCCGCGCCCCAGAAGGAAGTGTTCGTGCTGAAAACCTGGACCAGAAAGGACTGCTCCCTGGTCCCCTGGCTGGTGACGGACCGCCTCGGCTACTTCGCCGAAGAGGGGATCAAGATGCAGTATACTGGCGAGACCCAGCCGGCCCTGCAGATTCCCTCGATTCTGCGCGGCAACAACGACGTGGCGAGCGCCCACCCGAACACCCTGGCCGTGGCCAACGCAGGGGGGGCGAAACTGGTCGGCGTGCTGCGCGGTGGAATCGAACCGGTCGCTTCGTATGACACGAAGTTCCGCCACATGTGGTTTTTCGTTAACCCGGCTAAGCACCCGAACGTGAAGAAGTTCGCCGATCTGAAGAGCATCCCGGGCAAACTGAAAATCGCGGCGAGCACCAGGAATATCTGCACCGACTTCCTGATCAACAAGCTGGCTGACAAGTACGGTATCCCACGGGACAAGTTCGAATGGGTCGCCATGCCCGACATTCAGGGGATCCAGACCTTGAAACAGGGGCTAATCGATGTCGGCACGGCACACCCGCCGTTCTTCAAAGGCAATATCGATGCCGGGGCGATCAAGATTGCCGACTCCACCGAGACTGGCCTCGGCGAAACTGCGGGGCTTACCTACTTCTACTTTACCCAGGATTTCATCGACAAGCATACGAAGGAGGTGGCCGGCTTTGTCCGGGCCATGAAGAAGGGACAGCGCTGGGCCAATGCCAATCCGGAAAAGTCAGCCAAATGGGTGGAAGAGGTTATTGGCGTCCCGGTAAACGGCAACCACTACTATGCTGAAGATGCCACCATTATCGAGGCCCAGTCGATACCCTGGATCAAGGACCTGGAAGACAATAAGGTGATTCCCAAGGGTAAGGTGACCCCGGCAAATCTGATTACTCACCAGTTTGAGGCCTATGGCAATGACGATCCTGCCTACCAGCAAAAGCTGAAGAAGAAGCAGAAAAAGGGGCACAAGCAGCAGGCCTGATCCCGCAGTTAATTTCTGGTCCGGCTCCTTCTGGCCAGAAGGGATGATAATTAGCTTGACAAAAATCGTAAAAAGTAATTTAATCCATCTAACAAGTAGGCTTAAATATGCGGCGTCTGCCGCACACTGCTGACCAGACAACTGGAGGCCGGGGATATTGATCCTCGGCCGTTTTTTTATTTGTCAGTGAGGGAGATAGACAATGGTTCAACTCAATCTGGACAGCCAACGCCTGGCGGAAAATTACGACGAACTGAGCGACTCCCAGTTTGACAACGGACGCCAGCTTTTGGAAATCCTGCAACTGCAGCCTGACGACTCGGTGCTTGACATAGGCTGCGGCACCGGCCGCCTCGGGCTGTTCGTCGCCGAGGGGCTGAGCCCAAAGGGGCGCTTTCTCGGCCTGGACCCGCTGGAGGAGCGGATCAAAATTGCCAACAGCAAGGCGAAATCGGCAAACGTGCAGTTCAAGGTCGGCGTTGGTGAAGACCTCGGGGACCTGGAATGCGAAAGCATCGATGTCGTCTACCTGAACGCGGTGTTCCACTGGATAACTGCCAAGGAGAAGGCGCTGAGCGAGATTGCCCGGGTACTGAAACCTGGCGGGCGTGTTGGGCTTACGACCGGTGCCAAGGAACTTGCCAAGGAGACTTGTTTCCGTAAAATCACCGATCGGGTACTGCAGCGCCCACCCTACAATAAGGTCGTAAATATCGAGGACTATGTCACAGCGAAACACGGCGTCACCGCGACTCAACTAGTGCAAATGTTCCTGAACGCCGGACTCGGTGTGCTCTGCATTGTTATCCGCAAGAGGGTGAGGTTCTTTTTGAGCGGCGAGGAGGCGGTCGACTTCCTTGAATCAAGCACCTTCGGCAATTACCTGCAGCATGTACCCGACAACCTGCGAGAGGCCGCCCGTGAGGAGATCGTCGCCGAGTTCGCACACCAGAAGGCTGGCGGACGTATCGAATTTGACGGTTATACCATCTTTGCCGTCGCCGAGAAGCCGCTGCTCAATTGAAACGTCAACGGCACCCTATACAAACGTCCCAAGAGGAGGCAACTCATGAGTAAACCGGAACAATCGCACGGAAACCTGCGGGAGGGGGTGCTGCAGAGCTACACCGTGGATGAACTGACCAGGTTCGACGGCCGCAACGGAGCACCCGCCTACGTAGCGATCCACGGCAAGGTCTATGACATCACCAGCGTACCTTTGTTCCGCGACGGCAAGCACCACGGTGTGACGCCCGGAAACGACGTGACGGAGCTCTTCGTACACAAGAGCAACATTTTGAACCGGCTGAACCTCGTCGGGGAGTTGAAATAAAGGAGTTACCACATGATTCAAAGCGCAGCAGGTCAGCATTTCGATCGGGTTATAGAGAGAAGGGGGAGCGGTTCGGGCAAGTGGGACGACGCCGATACACTGTTCGGTGCCGAGGGGGTGCTCCCGATGTGGGTCGCCGACATGGACTTCCTTTCGCCCCAGCCGGTGCTAGACGCCTTGCGCCAGCGGCTGGACCACGGGATATTCGGTTATCACGGCGGGGAGCGCGGCCCGCTCTTGGAGGCGGTGACCGGATGGCTGGCGCGGCGCCACGGCTGGACGGTCGAGCCTGAATGGATCGCCACGACCTCGGGGGTGGTATCCGCCATCCACCTTGCCGTGCTCAGCTTCACCGAGCCGGGTGACGAGGTCATCATCCAGCCGCCGGTCTACCACCCCTTCTTCGACTGCATCCGGAACCACGGACGTACCCTGGTCGAGAACCCGCTGGTCCAGGTGGACGGCCAGTACCGCTTCGACCTGGAGGACCTGGAACGCAAGGCGCGCACGGCGAAGCTTCTCATCCTCTGCAGCCCGCACAACCCGGTGGGGCGAGTCTGGACCCGGGAGGAACTGGAGGCGGTGGCCGACATCGCCCAGCGCCACGGCGTTCTGGTGGTCTCGGACGAGATTCACGGGGATCTGGTCTTCCACCCGCACCGGCTAGTTCCCTTCGGCACACTGACCGGCATCAGGCCCGAGAACGTGGTCACCCTCACCGCACCGTCCAAGACCTTCAACCTGGCCGGGTTGGAAGCCTCCCTTGCCATCATCCCCGATCCCGCCCTGCGAGCGCGCTTCGTGGGAAACCAGCGGACCCTCGGCATGGGGAAGGCGAACTTTTTCGGACTGGTGGCTCTGGAGGCTGCCTACCGGCACGGCGAGCCCTGGCTGGAGGAGCTGCTCAGCTACCTGGAGGGAAACGCCAGGCACCTGGTGGAGTTCGCCCGGCGCGAGTGGCCGGGGATAGAGGTACAGCTTCCCGAGGGGACCTACCTCGGCTGGCTCGACTGCCGGGCCCTTGGACTTAGTGAGGAGGCGCTGCATGACCTCTTCTTCCGCACGGCGCGGGTCGGTCTCAATCGTGGCGCACAGTTCGGCGGGGAAGGGCGCGGCCATATGCGGCTCAACTTCGGCACTCCCCGCGCGGTCCTGGACCAAGGGCTGCAGCGGATTACCGGCGCACTCAGGGGTGGCGCGTGAAAGGCGCGCTGCGCCGTCTCGAACTCGACTCCTCCTGGCGTACCCCGCCGGCACTGGAAGCCGCCTGATGGCAGGTTACCGACCGGTCACCCCTGAACTCCTCGACGAACTGTGTGCAATCGTTGGCGCGCAGCACATCTTTGCGGGCGAGGGAATTCCCGGCCATTTCGGTCACGACGCTGGGACGCGCCGCGACCCCCATCACCTCCCCGAGGTGCTGGTGCAGCCGGCCGACGCCGACCAGGTGGCGGCGATATTGCGCCTGGCTAACCGCCACCTGGTGCCGGTTACGCCAAGGGGAGGCGGGACCGGCCTCGCCGGTGGGGCGGTACCGCTGCACGGGGGGATTCTGCTCGACCTGGGACGCCTGGACCGGATTCTGCGTATTGACGCCCGCGCCCGGTTCATCGTGGTGGAGCCGGGGGTGAAGACCCTGCAGCTCCAGCGGGCAGTCCAGGCCGAGGGCCTGCTCTACGCCGGTGACCCCTGCAGCAACGACGACTGCCTGATTGGCGGCAACATCGCGACCAACGCCGGGGGCAACCGGGCCGTCAAGTACGGCGTCACCTCCGACCAGGTGCTGGAGCTGGAGATCGTGACACCGCTCGGCGAGCGCACCATCGTCGGCGGGCGGCTCAGAAAGAACTCAACAGGCTACAACCTGGTGCGCTTGTATGCGGGTGCGGAGGGGACCCTCGGGATCATCACCCGCGCCACGCTCCGGCTGCACAAGCTGGCGCAGCACATACCCGATTTCGTCGTGGAGCTTCCCGACCTCCTTTCGGCCATCGACCTGGTGGCGGAACTGCGCGAGGACCTGGGTATCGATCCCATCGTCCTTGAGCTGATCGACCGCCGCACCATCCGGGCCATGGAACTCAATAGTAACAGTCCCGTCTTCGGAAGCCCGTTGGGGGATATCCTGGTGGTTCAGTTCGAGGCGCACGATGATATCGAGCTGGCCCGTAAGAGCCGGTTGCTGGAAGCGAAATGCCGGCTCTTCGGCAGCCTGAGCGTCACTAAATCGGCAGATGGCGAGGCGCTCTGGGCTGCCCGCCGCGCTTGGGGACAGGCATTGGAGACCGAACTCCCGGTATCGGCCAGCGAGGACCTGGTGGTGCCGGTGGACCGGCTCGGCGAGTTCGTATCCCGGGTCCAGGAACTGGTGGCGCGCTACTGCTTCGATTTCCGGCTGGCGGGACATGCGGGCGACGGTAACATGCACCTGCGCATAGTCCCGGGCGCGACCTCGCTACTCGAGTGGCCCGTGGCTCACTCCCGCTTCCGCAGTGAACTGTACCGGACCGCATATGGCCTGGGTGGGCGTTTGTCCGGCGAGCACGGGATCGGCTATAAAAAGAAGGCCGCCCTAAGGGGACTTGTCGACCCTGTAGAGCTCGCTTTGATGCGCGCCGTCAAGCTCGCCTTCGATCCCAACCAGATTCTCAACCCGGGGAAGATCTTCGACCCTGCCTGAGGTCCCTAGCGCCCGTCTGGAAGTTGGAAGGTTTCCGACATCGGTCGGGGGCGCGGCAAGCAATTTACCCGGCAAAAGGAGGCAGCATCTGCTCTCTGGCCCCTTTTGTTCAACTGCAGCACAAAACCGACAGAAAGGAGAACTGACAAATGGGAAGCGCATGTGGATGTGGATGTAACGGAGAAAAGAAGGCTTCGGCAAAGGTAAGTTGGACCGTGCCCGAAATTCGTTGCGAGGGGAGTGCCGGAGAGCTGGAGGGGACCTTGAAGGCTGTAGCCGGTGTCAAATGTGTCTCGGTGCAGGCTGAGGATAAGAAGGTTTCGGTCAGTTACGACCCGGCCCTGACTACAGAGGCACTGTTGTTGGAAATTCTGGGGCAGGAAGGATTCTCTGTAGCTTAGAACGGGAATGGAGCAAGATGCCGTGGCTCCTGCTGGTGCCCCGGCTTTCAGGAGAACGCAAATCACGCAGGTCCCTAGTAGGAATTTTCTTGACTTTGCGCCGAGAAATAGTTACAAAACTACCTAAAAGATAGACAAGAAAGAATAATTACAATACGTCGTCAACTGACCGGGAAACCGGAGGTATCTGACTCGCATACGCGAGCGGTCCTCCGGTTTTTTTTGTTTTTGCCGCACACACCTCCAGTCGCCGTTAACCCAGGAAAGGACAACATGAACTACAACATCAAGGATTTTGCCGGCTCAGGCGCCTGGAAATTCAAACACGCCCGTGCCGTGGTCGGCCTCGATCTCGGGTCGCGTGCCTCCAAGGGGGTGCTGCTTACCTCCAACAAGATCTACACCACGCTCATCCCGACTGGTCTCTACATGCAGGAAACGGCCGATGAGCTTTTGAAAAAGCTGCTGCGGCTCTCCCGGGTGAAGCGCTCGGAGCTCGGTTACATCGTCAGCACCGGCTACGGCAGAATCTCCCTGCAGTTCGACGACATTCCGTTCGAGGTGGTGACGGAGATCTCCTGCCACGCCATGGGAGCCCACGCCCTCTACCCCTCGACACGCACCATCATCGACATCGGCGGACAGGACTCCAAGGCTATCAAGGTGGATACCGACACGGGCAAGGTCGTGGAGTTCGTCATGAACGACAAGTGCGCCGCCGGCACCGGCCAATTCCTTGAGAAGGCCGCCGTTTTACTCGGCCTTACCCTGGACGAACTGGGAGCCTTCTCCCTCAGGTCCACCAACCCGGCGCAGATCAGCAGTCAGTGCGTGGTCTTCGCCGAAAGCGAGATGATCTCGCTGCGCGCCAAGGGCGCCAAGGTGAACGACAGCGACGCGGTAGCAAACATCGCCGCCGGCATCCATTATTCGGCCGCCCGCCGGGTGCGTAACCTCCTGGGCCGGGTAGGCTCGGAACCCGGGCTTCTCTTCACCGGCGGCGTGTCCAACAACCCCGGCATGCGGCGCATCCTGGAGGAGCTGATCGGGTCCCCCTTCACCGAGACCTCCTTCGACATGATCTACGCCGGCGCCCTGGGCGCTGCTGCCTACGCCACCCAGCATGCCTCCAGTGAACGTGCGTCGCAGGACAACGTTCAGGAATTCCGCGGCGTCGATCTGCTGCAGGTGACGGAGCTGATCGAGCGGCAGCAGGAAGCTTTTATCGACCCGAAGAACGACGGCATCAAGGTCGGCTATCTCTGCACCTACACGCCGCTGGAACTGTTGGGCGCCGCCGGCGTGCATCACGCGCGCCTGTTCAAGGCCGGGAATCCCGACACCGTCGCCGCGGGCGAGCGCTTCACCCAGAGCGTTTTCTGCGACTTCAGCAAGAGCTGCATCGGCGGCTTCCAGGAGGGGGATCCCCTCTACAGGGCAATCGACAAGGTCTATAACTTCCATACCTGCGGCTCCATGAAGCGCGCCAGCGAGGTCATCGAACAGTTCGTGCCGGTGAAGCTGCTGAACCTCCCGAAGCTGCGCGACAGCCAGGCCTCGCGCAAGTTCTTCCGCGACGAGATCGTCGCCTTCCGTGACGACCTGGTGGCCCTGACCGGCCGGGAGATCACACAGGACTCCGTCCAGGTCCAGATCGACCTATATAACAGGGTGCGCCAGCAGCTGAAACAGTTCTCGGAACTGCGCAAAAGGAACCATCCACCCCTTTCCGGGAGCGAATTCCTTGAGCTGGTGCGGGCCTACTACTACGTGCCAGCCGAGGAACTGCTGCCGGTGTACCAGGATCTCTACCGGCAGCTGAGCGCCGTGCCGGACCGTGGCGAGAACGGAAAGCTGCGGCTGATGATCGCCGGGAGCATCGTGGCGGACGGGGACCGGCGCCTTTTGGACATCATCGAGAAGGAACTCGGGCTGCCGGTCGTGGTCGAGGACCATTGCACGGGGCTTAAGCCCTTCTACCACACGACGATCGAGAATGATGACCCGTTCCAGACCCTCGCCGACGGCTATCTGGATCAGGCACCCTGTGCGCGCATGAAGACGCTGGAAGCGAACGTCGAGTTCTCCGGGCAATTGGCCCAGGAATATGGCGTTGACGGCGTGCTGTACGTCTATCACAAGTTCTGCTCCTGCTACGGAGTCACCAAGAAGGGATTCCTTGATCACTTCCAGAGCCTGGATCTGTCGGTACTCGATATCTCCACCGACTATTCAGAGAGCGACCATGGCCAGTTGAAAACCAGACTAGAAGCGTTCATCGAAGTACTGAATGCCAAAAGGAGCCAAGCCAATGAGCTACAGACAGTCAACGCATAGGGGCCCAACCGGTCCCGACACCCATAAGGGTACCATATCGCCTGCCATTGCGGCGCTGGAGGCCCTGGCGAGGACCTATTCGTTCGAGACCATAGAGCGGCTGGTGGACCAGGGGAAACAGGCAGTCTGGGGCGGCACCTCCTGGGAGGCCCCCTTACTCTATGCCTGCGATACCATCCCCGTCGGCATTGCCGAGCTGTGGCGCAACGAAAGCCGCGAGGCGGAGGGAATCGCCGAGAACCACTTCCAGATTCCCGCGGAATTCTGTTCCATGATCAAGGCGATGATCGGTCGGCTGCACCTGCGCCGCAACGAGAAGATCAAGCGCGTCCTGTACTTCGGTTCCACCTGCGAACCGATCAGTAATGTGCTGGAACTCGCCAAGGCGGACGGCTACGACCTGCACTGCATCGAGAACATCACCGCCTTCAGCGCCGAGGACAAGAGACCGGATGTCATCAGCTTCTTCGCCGACGAGCTGCAGAAGGTGGCGCTCTGGCTGACCGGCAAGCCGATCGACGAGGAGCGGCTCTGGGTGGAGATCCGCCGCAAGAACCTGGTCTCGGCCAAGGTGAAGCAGATCCTCGAGCTGCGGCTCTTGAGCCCATTCTACCTCACCAGCTTGCCGACTCTGCAGGTGATCCTCGGGGCGAACCACTACTTCGGAAACCCCGACGAATTCGTCCGAGTACTCGATCTGCTGATTGAGGAACTCGAATTCGCCGCGTTGACGCCCGACGTCCGTCCCTACATTCCGCTGCTGCTCACCGGAGGAGCCGCGGGAGGCGCCGGCATTCTGAAGGTTATCGAGGAATCCAACGCGGCCATTGTCGGCTGGCTGCTGGCCGGCATCGAGCCATACCGCGAGGACGTCCCCGCGCTGGAAGCGGTGGCGCATTACGTACTGGACGCCCAAGCGCGCGGAGACCTGGGGGAGGGGGCCGGCACCTCCGCTACCCTGCGCCGCTTCACCATCGAGAAGCTGTACCGGGAGAGCGGTGCCCGGGGGATCATAGCTACGGCGATAACAGGGTGCCCCTACGGAAGCGTCGTGCAGCAGGTCGAGCGGGATCACTTCAAGGCGTTGAACATCCCGCTCATCTCGCTGGAGAGCTCGGTCCACAAGGAGCGCCCCACCGAGGAGCAGGTCATGAGGGTGAAGACCTTCGTGGAGATGCTCTCATAGGAGACCGCCATGTTCTCCCTCCGCTTCATGGTGAGGGCGGTTGTGAGGATGGGGATGGGGACATTGATGCCACTTGTCATTGAACCGAGCTGCAGATAGAGAGGGTATGTACATGGGATTACCGACTGAAATCCAGGTTCCGGCAGTATATGTCAACGAGATCCCCAAGTGGGGCGAGCCGTATCCGCGCATCCTCGACCGCCAGTCGGTGCTGGAAGCCCTCACCGACTACATCCTGCAGGTGAACTACCGCGGCTACCAGCCGGATCAGCGCAAGGTGCTGGCGGTGCGCACCTCAGACCGGACCGCGGCCCTGCGCAATGCCGCAACCCCGATCCGCCAGGAGGTGTATTACTTCATCGAAGGGGAGATCTTCCCGACGCTCGGAACCACCCGGCTGCACGAGGGGCAGACGGCGGCCCAACTTGCCGGGCAGTTGCTGGAGGAGAAATACGAACAGCTCTACATCTGGACCGCCTACGACTTCACCAAGGGGTCGCCTCCGGGCTTCAGGAAGCCTTTTGCGCAGGAACTGACCGTGCTAGGCTCCGAGCGTCCCAATCCCGAACAAGTCACCAGGAGAAAGGATGTCCCCGCCGGGGTTCATCCGAGTTTCTTCCTCCCCGATCCGCAACCCTGCAATGTGCTGGCGTCCGGGCTGCAGCCGGACCTTTCCCTCGATGCGGTCGTGCGCTATTTGAACCACCTGGTAACCAGCGATTTTCGCAATGCTCTCCCCGAAGGGGACAACCAGCCGATCTGGGACCTGCCGATCGTGGGGGTGGCCGCCGCGGACGACCCGCTCTTCGCGCGCTTCCAGGACCCCGAGGTGGTCGGGACGCAGCACCGCCTGCCGCAGGAATGGCTCCCCGAAGCCCAATCGGTCGTAAGCGTATTCCTCCCCTTTTCCGAGCACATCTTCAAGAGCTACCAGAAGGAGTCACGCTACTCGGCAATCGAGTTTTCCTCGGGGAAGTGGAACGGCTCGAAGTTTCTCAACGTGGTGCGGCGCGGCCTGAGCAACTTTTTCCGGCAGGTCGGCGGGGAGGCCAACGCCCCCAACATCGATCCGCGCTACGACTCGGACGGCTGGCTTCCCTTCTGGTCGGAGCGCCACGTGGCCTTTGCCGCAGGGGTGGGTACCTTCGGCCTGCAACAGGCGCTCATCACCGAGCGCGGCGCCTATGGCCGGGTCTGCAGCGTCATCACCACCCTGCGCCTCACCCCGACCGTCCGCCCCTATACCGAGGCCTATGGCTACTGCTTGTACGCCTTCGATGGGAGCTGCCGGGCCTGCGTAAAGCGTTGTCCGACCGGCGCGGTCAACGAGGCGGGAAAGCAGGTCGCTCTGTGCAGCAATCACGGCAACTCCGAGCATTTCAAGGAGTGGAACTACGGCTCGTGCGGCCACTGTTCGACCTTCATCCCCTGCTCGCGCGGGATTCCGGCCAAGATCAAGAAGTCGCTCGCCCTGTCATAAGAATTGATTCACATGGTTCGTAGGAGTGCCTCCGCGAGTGCCTCCGTCATAAAGTCGCAGGCAACACACTGGAAAGCGTGACAGGTTTGTCATAGGTTTGCCATAGTATGCAGCATCACGCACAGGGGGGCGATGCATGCAAACAATCGCTTGGAATCAGGTGACCGGCACAGAGGAAAATCGAGCATCCATCATCTGTAAAAACTGCGCGCTGATGCTGATTCGGATCGTGTACCGGCGGCACTGGTGGTTTCCGCTGCTACGTGAACCGCTGCTGCTCGGGATGCGACTTCTAGCCCAGGTTCATAGCATCGATTCCGGAAGGCATGAGGTCCGCAACCCCGAATGCAAGGGATGCATCCGATTTATGAAGGCCGAACTGGAGGAGAAGTCCCCCACGTTCCGATTCCTCAATGACATGTTCGGCAGGAAGTTCACTGCTCTGCGTGACTCTAGACTCACCGGTTCAGAGCTTGACGAAGCTAAACGGTATGCCCGCGAAGCCATGGGGCCGGAGAAAAAACAACCGCTACCGTGAATGTTCCATCAAAGGAAGGCAAGATGCAGGCAGGCGTAGAGGGAACAATACGTTCACGGAAATGGCTTAGCAAAGGACAATGCGGCGGGATTATACTCATTGTTGTTCTCCTATGTGCGGCAGCCTTCGGATTACAGCAGTGGGTGCATAGTAAGACTCATATCGAGACTGACAATGCATTCATCGAGTCGCACATACATGCGGTTTCCAGCAGGATTCCCGCCATGGTAAAGCGTGTGGCTGTCGCCGACAACCAGTTCGTGCACCGCGGCGATCTGCTGGTTGAGCTCGACGCCTCTGATTACCAGACCTTCGTGAAGACCGCCTCCGCGTCCCTGGACATGGCAAGGAACGAGACCTCCGGCGCGTATGCCCAGGTGGAGAGCGCCAGGGCGAGTATCGGTCTCACCTCGGCCAAGCTCGATCAGGCAAACCTCGACCTTACGCGCGGCGAGGTGCTCTACGCCCAGGGGATTATCGCCAAGGATGAATTGGACCGGCTCTCCACCGCCAAAAAGGTCGCCCAGATGCAGCTCAAAGAGGCGCAGGAGGCCGAGCACCAGGCCCTGGCGCTCATCGGCATTTCGGGGGCCGTCTCCAACGACGCCCGGGTGGCGCAGAAACGGGGTGAGCTTGAGACGGCGTCCCACAACCTTTCTTACACCCGGATCGTTGCTCCCGAAGATGGTTACATTACAAAGAAATCCGTGGAAGCAGGGAATTACGTCCAGCCGGGCCAGTCGCTCATGTCACTCGTCACGCTGGACGACGCCTGGGTGACCGCAAACTACAAGGAGAGCCAGCTTGCCTACGTGAAGAGAGGACTGAAAGCGGAATTCACCGTCGACAGCTATCCGGGGCGCACCTTCAAGGGGAAGGTTGAGAGCATCATGGCCGGGACCGGCGCGGCATTCTCCCTGCTGCCACCTGAGAACGCGACCGGAAACTACGTGAAGGTAATCCAGCGGATACCGGTCAGGATAGCCATAGATCACGGGAGCGATCCCGACCGCTTGCTCCGTGTCGGCATGAGTGTCATCCCGACCATACTCACGGAGAAGCATCTCAGTGAGCTTGTCAAGGGGCGGTGAAGTAGGTGCCGAGAATTAACCAGTCTGAATGAAAAGGTAGATGCACTTATGGAACTTGTGATTCATGCCACCGCCGCCAGGGGATTTGCCCGAGCCGCCGACAGCTATGAACGCGGCCGTCCCGAATACCCGCCGGAGGCGTTGAACTGTCTCAATTCCTGGCTTGGGCTTGGGCCGGGCAAGGTGGTGGTCGAGCCGGGAGCCGGGACGGGGAAGTTCACGCGGCTGCTGGTCCCGTCGCAAGCGCGGATTATCGCCGTCGAACCGGTTGCCCAAATGCGGAGGAAGTTCTCGACCCTGCTGCCGGAGGTCCAGGTGCTGGACGGGACAGCGGAGGCGGTTCCCCTGCCGGACGGTTCAGCAGATGCCGTTATAGCGGCCCAAGCGTTTCACTGGTTCCAGGGGGAAGATTCACTGGCCGAGTTCCACCGGCTGCTTCGGCCCGGAGGAAGTCTCGGCCTCATCTGGAACCGGCGCGACGAGTCGGTAGACTGGGTGGCGCGACTGGCGACCATCGTGGACCGCTTTGAGGAGGGGTCACCGCGCTACAAGAGTGGCGAGTGGAAGAGGGCATTTACCTCCACCGCGCTCTTTACCCCTTTGCGCCATGCCGAATTCAGCTACCTGCAGAGCGGTACGCCGGAGACGGTCCTGGACCGGGTCGCTTCCATGAGCATTATCGCCGCCCTGAACGAGGAAGAAAGGAAGGGAGTGCTGGAGGAGGTACGAGCCCTGCTCCGAGAGCATCCGGACACCCGGGGCAGGGAGTCGATCGGATTTCCCTATGGAACCGACGTATATGCGGCGGAGCGCATTTGATGTATCACTCATGGGATGTATCACTCATGGCTTACGACAGGAATCACACGATAGGAGATTGCAAATGATTACCACCTTTGTTCAATTCAGGCTTCCTGAGCCGATCACCCCGGAAAAAGCAAAAGAGATCTTTTTGAGCACGGCGCCGAAGTACACCAGCGTACCCGGATTGCTGCGCAAACAGTATCTGATCACCGATGACGGCAGGAATGCCGGCGGCGTTTACCTATGGAAGTCGCGCGCTGATGCCGAGCGGCTCTTTACCGATGACTGGAGGAAATTCGTCGTCGGCAAGTACGCCAGTGAACCGGTTATCAGCTGGTTCGTTACTCCAGTTGTCGTTGACAACGACTCCGGAAAAATTATCACTGATGATGACTGACGGAAAAGGGGAAACCTAAGGTGAGAATGTCCGACACAAGCGAATTATCCTCCCCGCTTCGGGGCTCGTTTCGCTGGTTTCTGGTGGCCAGGGGGGCGGCAATCATCGCGTACCAGATGGTGGCGGTTGCCGTCGGGTGGCAGATCTATAGCATGACCCACCGCGCCCTCGATCTGGGGCTGGTAGGGCTGGTGCAGTTCATCCCGTCGCTGGTGCTGGTCCTGTACGTGGGGCACGCCGCCGACCGCTACGACCGCCGACGGCTGGCTGCCACCGCCCAGCTGGCCGAAGCGCTTGCCCTCCTTGTGCTGGCCTGCGCCACCCTGGGCGGCTGGGTGAGCCGCGAGGTGGTTTTTCTCTTCGTCTTTGCCGTCGGCATTGCACGCGCCTTCGAGTTCACCACCATGCAGACCCTGGTCCCATCGCTGGTCGAGCAGGAAGCGCTCCCCAAGGCGATGGCGGTCAACGCCTCGGTCATGCAGGCCTCCATCATCATCGGCCCCATGCTGGGCGGATTCCTCTACGTCGCCGGGCCGGCGGTCGTCTACGGCGTCAGCTGCACCCTGTTTCTCTGCTCTGCCCTGCTGATTTCCCGTATCCGGATCAGGCGCAGCATGCCCAGTCGCGAGCCGGTGAGCCTGGCGACCATCTTTGCCGGGATATCCTACATCCGCAGCAAGCCGGTGCTACTCGGTGCCATCTCGTTCGATCTCTTTGCCGTGCTGCTGGGCGGAGCGACCGCCTTGCTTCCCATTTATGCCCGTGACATCCTTTTTGCAAGCCCGCTGGGACTCGGCGTCCTGCGCTCGGCCCCGGCAGTCGGCGCCTTCGTCTCATCGATTTACCTCGCCCGCCGTCCCTTGAAGGAAAAGGTGGGCAAGGCGATGTTCAACGCGGTCGCATGGTTCGGCCTGGCGACGATACTATTTGCGCTGTCCCGCTCCATGATCGTTTCTTTTCTCGCCCTGGTTTTGCTGGGCTGGGCCGACATGCTGAGCGTGGTCATCCGCTCGTCTCTCGTTCAGCTGGAAACCCCCGACGAGATGCGTGGCCGGGTCAGCGCAGTCAACTCCGTGTTTATCGGCGCGTCCAACCAGCTGGGGGAGTTCGAATCGGGAGCCACCGCAGCCTTGTTCGGTGTGGTCCCCGCAGCCGTGATTGGCGGAATCGGGACCCTGTTCATTGTAGTCCTCTGGCGGGGTCTCTTTCCGCAATTGGCACAGCGGGACCAGTTGTACGAAAAAGAGAGGGAACTGGAGGAAGTAAGTGCCCCCGATGCAATTCCTGCCGAGGCATGATATGACTTAACATGCGGATGGCCTATTGCAGGGTAACTAGTACTACAGGCAACTGGCGAGCAGGTGACAATGAAGAGAGAAAAAACAGATTATGCCATCCAGGCGGTCTCGCATGCGCTCGACCTGCTGGAACAGTTTGGCGCCGAGGTCAGCGATCTTGGGGTGTCTGAACTCAGTAAGCGTCTCAGACACGAGAAGAACTACACGGACCGCCTAATTGCCACCTTGGAGGGGCGTGGGTATCTTGAGCAGAACCGGGCCACGCACAATTACCGGCTTGGACTCAAGACACTGGAAATGAGCCGAACCTATGTCAGGCATGGCGGACTGCTCTCCCGGGCCCGCCCGGTTCTCGAGGAACTGACCAACGCGTGTAACGAGACCAGTCTGCTTGCAGTCTTGAAGGAGAACTTCATCGTCTACCTTCACGCGGCCGAATCCAACCAGGCGGTGCGTATAGCTCCCAAGGTGGGGTCCTGGCTACCTGCTCACAGCTCCGCTGCAGGCAAGGTGCAATTGGCCCACCTGCCGGAAGGTGCCAGGGGATACACGCTATCCGGCGAGGCTCTGCAGCGATTCACCCCAAACACGATCACCGATCCGGAGCATTTCAGACTTCATCTTAAGGAAGTTACGCTGCGCGGCTATGCTCTCGACCTGGAGGAGATGGATGGCGAGGTGCGCTGTGTCGCCGCTCCCGTCAGGGACCACGATGGGTGGATCGCGGGGTCGGTCAGCATTTCGGGGCCAGCTTGGCGTTTCTCAAGTGAGCGTCTGGAGCGGGAACTTATTCCCCTGTGCTGCCAAGCCGCGGCCGAGATATCGACCCGGCTCGGTTACCGTGCGGGTTTCAACCTGAGCGAAACGGCGCTCGGTTAATCCTTAACTTTAACGATACAGCCCTATCCCGGAGGAAGTTTCCCGGCTACGGGCATAGAGGTGCAGTGCCGAGCGCATCATGTCGGAGATGTTTACCGACAGTTCGCTGGCTAGTTCCTGTAGCGATTTTTGCTCCTCGTCGCTGACCCTCATTGATACGACCTTGTAGCGTGGAACCTCTTTTGTCTTTCCCATGATATCCTCCCTGATCCTGCTGCAGTGCCAGTGGCAGGTGTTGTTGTCCCAGAGCGCTTTAGGCGCCCAGGTCGTCAGTGTTTCGGATCTTTGCTTCCCGGTTCGCGTGTTGAAAATTAAAAAGGCCAGGTGAAATTCACCTGGCCTCCGGATGTCCGGTCAGTCAGAATAACTAGTCTATGGAATTAATGGTTTTATAGCCCTGATCCAGTGATTTGTCAAATGTTATTTCACTTGGCAGTAATCCAGGGAGCCCTTTCTCCTTTGGCGTACCAGCTGCTAAAGTCCCGACGAGGGGGCGGACTGCTTTTTCTGCGGCAGTGAAAAAAATGGTTGACAGTAAAACCGCTTCATAGTATTACCTGTCTATAGTTTTTGTATAGAGATGGTTCACTTGAGAGACAAGAGACCGAACGCTTATGCGCCGGCCTCTTTTTTTTATCCCGTTTCACACGCCAACGCCGCCTAAAAGGAGGAATCAACCATGAAACGCCTGTTGCTGACTTTGTTGTCCACGGTACTTCTAATTGATGCGTCGGTTTCCTTTGCAGCCACTGGCAACACCGATACCGTGGCGGCATACCCGAGGGTCGTGGTGTATTCGACTCCCTGGTGTGTGAGTTGTAATGCGGCGAAAGATTACCTGAAAAAGAACAACATTCCTTTTATAGGAAAGGATGTCGATGCGAACCCCCGCTTTATGGAGGAGTTGTCCGACAGGTACAGGATCAGTGCGGTCCCGGTGATCATTATCGGTAGGGATCAGAAGGTGTTGCGCGGGTTTGTACCCGAGGTTTTTTCCAAGGCATTCAAAGAGGTCTGGGCGAGCAAATAACGCCTGCTGTTTGAATGGATTCATTTCTGCCGGTTCGTATTACAAATAGCATACGTGCAGCATGGTTCACCAGATAACTGGAGGCCGAATCCCATATCAGGGGTCCGGCCTTTTTTTTAACCGACTTAGCGCTACTACCACGATTGGTTCACCAGATAACTGGAGGCCGTATCCCGAAAAGGGGTCCGGCCTTTTTATTACCCAAAAAATGAGGTGATTATGAAACCGATGCTCCAGCTCTCTGACAAAATTTCGCAGCATCCCTCCTTGAACAGGTGCTTCGGCCAACTGGTGCCGGCAGCTTTACTGTTAACCGCTCTGGCAGTTCTCGGGGGGTGCACCGCAAACAGGGTGGTACTAAACCCGGACGATTATGTCGAAGTAGACAACCCTTTCGCGGGCGACTCACCCGATGCGAACGCGAAAATCTGGGTGCCGCGAAAATCCCTTGAGCAGGGAGTTCCGCGGGGGGGGGCCTTGGTTAAAAAAGGGTACGACGCTCTTGCTGGTAAAACGGGGAGCGGAGACGCCCAGGCCAGTGCGACAGCTGCGCTCCAGGACGTCAGGACCCCGCGGAGGCTTCTGGTGGCCGAGGAAAAGGGATCGCACCTAGGCGTGCCGTTTCGGCAATTGCTTGGTCAGGGATGTCTGGTTCGTCCAGTTGCCGGGGAAAAGTCCGTCCCTGATGCCGACCAGGATCGGATCGCCTACCTGGCCGCGCTGTCCGCCCAGCCGGGAGGCGGCCCGGCTCTTCTGCTGGCCGCTCCGAAGGGTACCCGTCCGGGTGCCCAGTTAAAGGCCGACCTCTACGACGTACGTGGTCCGCTTCTCCTTCGCAGCTTCACCATCACCATTCCTCTACCCGAAAAGGACGAAAGTGCGGAAGAGGCGACAGTCAGGTCTCTGAGCGGCCTTTCCGGCGCCATACTCGATGTCCTGAACCGGATACCCTGGTACGGCAGAGTGGTCAGCGTCACGGGAGATCGTGTCTATTTCGATGCTGGTGCCGAGAGCGGGCTGAAACCGGGACAGAAGCTTTCGGTGCGGCGCGGAGGCGAGGCCGTCAAGGGGGTTGGTTTCGCCTCCGGCCCACGAATAACGGGTATCAGCATCACCGAATTAGTGGGCCCGGACGGATCCTACGGAATTTCCCCGGAAGCCGCCAAGGTCCTGCCTGGAGATTATGTTGAACTGGAAAACTAAACTTTAATAGTACACCACACCAAGGAGGATACAATGAAAAAACTGTCTGTACTTTTTGCCGTAACGCTGTTAGCCGCCACGCCGGTCCTGGCCGAGGAAAACGGGAAAGCTGCAGCACCGGCGCCGTTTAACTGCGACTTTTCGCCGGCGTGCGAGGTCGCCCCCGGAATCTACGGGAATTTGCAAGCCCCGACTACCAGCAAGTTCAACCTATCCATCGGTGGATTCGTAAAACTTGACTACGCCTACAACTCGATGGATTTTGGGACCGGCTATTCCCAGATGGCCCCGCAATCGATATCAAAGACTTCCAGTATCGCCAATCAGCGAGACCAGTCGACCTTCTCAGCCCGGCAATCCCGCCTCTGGTTCAAATCAAACGGCCCCACCTTGCTGGGCGCCAAAACCACTGGCCTGCTGGAGTTCGACTTCCAAGATGCCAGTGCTCCGACCACCTCCGACTACCTCAATGCGAGCCCGCGGTTGCGCCACGGTTACGCCAACCTCGACTGGGGGACCACGCAACTCCTCTTCGGTCAGACTGATGGCCTCTTCGGACTCGCCAGTGGCTCGACTATCGATTTCCGATCTGCAGGGGGGTCCGGCTTTTATACCGGCGCCCGTAACCCGCAGATACGTCTCACCCAGCGAGTTGATCTGAACTCAGACAATTCCATCAAACTCGCTGTCGCAGTCGAGTCACCGATCCAGACTAATTTCTCAATCTTAGGCACAGCCGGCAAGGCCGGCACAACCAGCGGTCAGGCTGGCACTGACGGGGCTGCCGGCGACACCTGGGGTGCCCAGCCCAACGTGACCGGGCAGGTGCTGTTCGTCAGCAAGGCGCTCGGCGTGGCACCCGGATACTACGGCCTTTCCCAGAAATCCCTGACGGCCGGATTCTTCGGGGTTTACGGAAACCAGAATGTGCAGGGGAATGCCAAGTCGGTTGATACCTGGGGTGCGGGTTTCTACACCTTCGTTCCCATCGTAAGGTCTGCTGACGGCAAAAGTAGGGCAGGAACAGTTGCCTTCGAAGGGCAAATCTATGAGGCTGCCAATTACCAGACTATAGCAGGCACCGGCGCGACCGGCGCATCTCTGGTCGGCACACCCGGTAACCTTACCGGGGCTAAAGGGTACGGCATAGCGAGCGAACTTTACTACTATCCCATCCAGGACCTTGGCTTTTCAGGGGGCTACGGCAGGAGAGGTGCGGTTGATTATGCTTCCTACAAGAACAATCCGAATTACGAGCAATTCAACGAGACTTTCTTCATCAATGCCTCGTACGACCTTAACGCCGCTGTCCGCGTAGCAGCCGAGTACGAGCATCTGCACACCAAATATGGCAACGTGGTCGATGCAGGTGGGGCCTCGGGACTTGCCGGCCTCTCGGACCATGGCCAGGCTAATGTCGGGCGTCTCGCCTTGTACTACTTCTTCTAGCTCGGGGGACTCACCTCAATAAGAGACCCAAGAGCCGCTTCCTGATTCCTGGACGCGGCTCTTGGATGAGGTGGCTATGGTGAAAAAGGGGGCGGTTCACCTACCGATGGGTCGTAGAGCATACGGATTGCCGCGTTCATGTCACCTGGGGAGGCACCTAGTTGCGACCAAAGGAAGATCAAAATGGCCTCGGTTACACAGGTCGGGTCAGGTATTGATCCAGCCAAGGTGGCAGAAATGGTGTTGCTGGCCTTCAGGCAGTCAAGTACCGAGCGGTGCTCGGGCGTGCCCGAATAGCATTCCTGCTTGGAGAGCAATTCTGGTAATTGAGCGGCAATCCGATAGGCAACGCTTTTTGAGTCATAAGAGGGCGAGGCGCTTTTCCCCGTTAGTAGGTTCGTAATTTCCTGTGAGCCTGGTACCACCGTCGCAGCAGCACGCTGGTCTTCGCCTCGAAAAGTCTGGGCGGCCTTCTCCGTGAGCACGCTTAGAGGCGTAAGCATCAGTTTTTGGAATTCGCTGTAACCGCCGCTTTCCATGGCGTACAAGGTTGAGCTGCCAAGGATACCGAGCCCGATAAGAGGGGTGATGATTAGGCTGCGACGAAGCATGCGATCTCCTGATGTCCGGCATTGGCTATGATGGTTCACTTCATTAGCCTCTAAAAACAGTTGCAGAAGATTATACATGAATAAAGCATTTACGTGTAATCATATATCCGGTCAACTCATGATGTTCGAACTTTCCAAGCCACTTTATCCACATTTTCTGTGGATAAAGTTGTGGGGAAGCAAGGTAATCCGACTTAAGAAGGCCGGAAATAGAAGAATAATAGCCGAATGCCTAAGAATTAGCAAAAGTCTATGTGTATAATAGAGTAAATTTGTTTAACTGACCGGACAACCGGAGGTCTTTCATCGCTCATGTGCGATGATTGGCCTCCTTTTTTTATGTAACTGTGCTTTTTGACCTAAACAAACAGTACGAGGTGATCGTAATGAGAGTAGACGAGGTAATCGATCCGAGCCTGGTCCCCACCGTCAGCAATGCCAGAGTCATCGGCATTGACATCGGTTCCCGGACAGGCAAGGCAGTTTTGTTGGCCGCAGGCAACATATATACGGCCCAGACCCCGACGGGGATCAACATGCAAGAGACGGCCGACGAGCTGTTCGAAGAGCTTTTAGAGGAGTCCGGGCTGCAGCGCTCCGACATCGACTACATCGTCGGCACCGGCTACGGCCGGGTCGCCATGGATTTTGTCGAGATTCCACGCCAGATTGTTACGGAGATCTCCTGCCACGCCATGGGGGCACATTACCTCAACGCCAAGGTGAAGACCATCATCGACATCGGCGGCCAGGACTCCAAGGCGATCAAGGTCGATCCCGAGACTGGCAAGGTGGTCGAGTTCATCATGAACGACAAGTGCGCCGCCGGCACCGGCCGCTTCCTTGAGAAGGTGGCGGAGCTTTTGGACGTCAAACTGAGCGAACTCGGCCCGCTCTCGGTGCGGGGAAACAATGCCGCCGAGATCAGCAGCCAGTGCGTGGTCTTCGCGGAATCGGAAGTCGTCTCCCTGCGGGCCCGGGGCGAGAAACCGGAAGATATCGCCGCGGGGATCCACCTGGCGACCGCCCGCCGCATCAGAAACCTACTGAGCCGCATGGGGCTGGAGCCTGAGCTCGCCTTTTCCGGCGGGGTCTCCAACAATATAGGCATGAAGAAGGCGCTGGAGGACCTGCTCGGTCATCCGATCAGCCCGACCAGGCTCGACAGCATCTTCGGTGGTGCCCTGGGCGCCGCGGTTTACGCCCAGCAGTACAGCGCCACGGCCGCCAAGGTGCAGCACTCCAGCGCCGATGATTATACCCTGGACCTGACCGAGGTGGAAAACCGCATCGCCAAGCAGCAGGAAGCGATCATCAGCGGCGCGGACCCCCGCAAGAAGGTCGGCTACCTCTGCACCTACACCCCGCTTGAGCTGATCAACGCCGCGGGGGTCGCCCAGATGCGGCTCTTCAAGGCGGGGAACAGCGAGATCGTTGCCAGCGGCGAGCAGATCACCCAGGCGGTCTTCTGTGACTTCACCAAGAGCATCCTCGGCGCCTTCAAGGAGGGGGATCCCCTCTACAGCTCGCTGGACAAGGTCTACACCTTCTACACCTGCGACTGCATCAAGAAGGTCGGCGAGGCGATCGGCGACTTCTTCACCGACACGGAAGTCCTGAACCTCCCGAGGCTGCGCCACAAGGCGAGCTCGCGAGACTACTACCGCTCAGAGATCCTCAGCTTCAAGGACGACCTGGAGGCGCTCTCCGGTAACACCGTCACCGAGGAGGAGGTGCGCAGACAGATCAAGCTCTACAACCAGGTCCGGCGCGTGCTCAACGATATCTCCGAGCTGCGTAAGCGCGACAACCCGCCGCTTACCGGCAAGGACTTCCTGGACCTGATAAAGGCCTTCTACTACCTGCCGCCCGAGGAACTTCTGGTGCTTTTCACGGAAACCTTTAACACGCTCGCCGCCGTACCCGACAAGGGTAGGCGCAGGATCCGCCTGATGATGTCGGGCGGGATCATCGCCGACGGCGACCGGCGCCTGCTGGAACTGGTCGAAAACGAGATCGGCGCCCGGGTGGTGGTGGAGGACCACTGCACCGGCCTCAAGAATGTCTCCTTCCAGCTCGACGAAGCCGGCGACCCGTACCAGTCGCTGGCCGACGGCTACCTGGACCAGGCGCCCTGCGCCCGGATGAAGCCGTTGCAGGAGCGGGTCGATCTCTCCGGCAACCTCGCCAGGGAGTACGACGTGGACGGCATCCTCTACGTGTATCTAAAATTCTGCCCCTGCTACGGGCAGACCAAGCACGAGTTCTTCAAACATTTCCAGCAGCTTGGCATTCCGATCCTGGAGGTCCCCATCGATTACTCGGCGAGCGACCTGGGGCAACTACGTACACGACTCGAGGCATTTATCGAAGTGCTGGGCGAAAGGGAGGAGGCGACCGATGGATCCATTGGACATACACAGTCAGCGTGAGTACATAGCGTACTCAAAGGAAGTCCACAGCTACTCGCCGGCCGTCAACAGGATTCTCGATCTCTCGGAATCCTACGTACCCGACGCCGAAAAGGCCTTCGCCGAGGGGAAGACGGATGCCGTCTGGTGCATGGGGTACGGTTGGGAGGTCCCGCTCGCTTATGCCAGCGGAGTACTGCCGGTCGCCTTCAGCGAGTTGGGAAGGCTCAGCGACCGGGACATAATGCTGATCGCCGAGGACCATTACCAGTTCCCCATCGAAACCTGTTCCATGGTCAAGTGCACGGTCGGCCAGTGGCACTTGCGCCGCGACGAAACCAGCATCAGGCGCATCATGGGGAACAGCTCGGCCTGCGAGCCGTACAACCTCGCCTGGGAGGTCATGAAGAACGAGGGTTTCGACGTCTACAACAACGACGTGCTGTACCGCAGTGCCAGCGTCCAAGGGGAGCGCCTGGAAAAGCTGATTCAGTTTTTCATCAAGGAGGTTCACGACGCCTCTGAGTGGCTTACCGGCAGCAGCACCGTCGACGAGGAGAAACTCACCTTCGAGCTGAAGCGTAAAAACCGGTTGCTGGACAAGATGCGCCAGATCCTCGCCCTGCGGCTCAAGCATCCGTTCTATGTCAAAAGCCTTGCCACCATCGAGATGCTCAATATCGGCCTGAACAACTACTTCGGCAAGCCCGACCAGTACGAGGAGGCGCTCGACCTGCTCCTGGAGGAACTGGAGGCCAGGCCGGTCAACAACGATGAACGGAACAAGGTCATACCGCTCGTCTGGGCCGGCGGCACGGGCCAGGAGTTCGGCATCTACGAGGCGATCGACCAGGCCGGCGGCGCCCTGTTGGGGCTGCGCTCGGTCCCCTTCAAGAATTACCGCGAGGATGTCCCGCCGGTGGAGGCGCTGGCCCACTTCGTCTACTCCAACTCCATCGCCGGAGCCGGCGTGTACGCCCGGAACGTCATCGAGGCCGAGATAGAAAAGGTCGGCGCCAAGGGGCTGATCCTGTACGGTTACATCGGCTGTTCCTTCGCCTCCGTGGACCGCGAGATGTGGCGCGAATACTTTCACCAAAAGGGAGTTCCCAGCATCAACCTTGAGGGTTCCTTCCAGACCGGTGCCCCCAGCGGCCAGGTGCTGACCCGCATCAAGGCCTTTGTCGAGATGCTTTCCTAGAATTTTAACGGCAGCATAACGAGTTGAAAAGGAGTGATTTATGAGAGTAGCAGAGGCAATCGACAGCAGGCAGCTCCCGCTAATCAGCGAGCGGCGGGTCATCGGCATCGACATCGGCTCGCGTACCGGTAAGGCGGTTCTCTTGGCCGGCGGCAACCTGTACACGGCCATCACCCCGACCGGCGTCCACACCCAGGAGACCGCCGACAAGCTGTTCAAGAAGCTCCTGAAACAAACCGGCCTCGCGCAGTCCGACGTCGAGTACATCGTCGGCACCGGATACGGACGGGTGGCGCTCGAATTCGGCGACATACCGCACAAGATCGTCACCGAGATATCCTGCCACGCCATGGGCGCCCATATCCTCAATGCCGATGTCCGCTCCATCGTCGACATCGGCGGCCAGGACTCCAAGGCGATCCGGGTCGATCCGCGTAACGGCAAGGTGGTGGAATTCATCATGAACGACAAGTGCGCCGCCGGCACCGGACGCTTCCTGGAGAAGGCAGCCCACCTGCTGGAGCTGACCACCGAGCAGCTGGGCGGTGAGGCGCTTAAGGCTACCAAGCCCTCCGACATCAGCAGCCAGTGCGTCGTCTTCGCCGAATCCGAAGTCATCTCCCTGAAGGCCAAGGGGGAGAGCAGGGCGGACATCGCCGCCGGCATCCACATCGCTACCGCGCGCCGGGTTAAGAACCTGTTCAACCGAATCGGGCTGGAGGGGGAGCTGGTCTTCACCGGCGGGGTTTCCAACAACCTCGGCATGCGCAAAGCCGTGGAGGACGTGCTGGGGCACGCGATCAGCACGGTCAAGCTGGACAGCATCTACGCAGGTGCCCTGGGGGCTGCGGTGCTGGCCCAGAAGAGCCTTGCGGTCGCCGACGCCGCCGATACGGAAGAGACCGTCGCGGTGGCAGGCTGAATTGTGCAATTGACTGAGGGGTTTTAATGGGGCACCGCAGCTTTTTTAATGCATTGGCGGAAAAATGGGACACCATCTGCTGCCACGACAGGGGGCGGATCAACCGGATTCTCGATATGGCAGAGGTGGCACCAGGAGATGTCGTCCTCGATGTCGGCGCCGGTACCGGGATTCTCATTTCGTTTTTACAGGAGCGCATCGGGAGGACCGGGCTCATTGACGCGGTGGATATTGCCGAGGCGATGCTGGCTGTCGCGCGCGGGAAGACCAGCGGGAACAACGTTACCTTCATTCATGGCGACATACTGGAGCTATCTATCGAATCGGGGTATTACCATCAGGTGCTCTGTTACTCCGTGTTCCCTCACTTCCTGGACAAGTTGCGGACACTGAAGGTTCTGAGCGGCTTCCTGAAGCCGGAAGGGCGCCTTACCGTCTGCCACTCGCAAGGGCGTGAGGCGATCAACCACCTGCACCGAAACGTGCCTGCAGCGCTGGCCGATGACCATCTCCCCACGTTGGAGAGGGTCATCGGTCTGTTTGTTGACGCAGGGTTGGAACCGGTCTGCGGCGTTGACAGTGAAGAGCTGTTTGTGATAAGTGGCAGGAAGCCGGCTTAGATCAACAGGTCAACAAGTAAATCATAATGTTCTTAAATAACAGTTGTCCCAAGGACAAATCGCTGCATTGTCACCGCGAATCCCCATGAGTTCCATGGACATCTTGTAGGCCACAATCTTGGCACCTCACTGGATGGCGCTCGACATCATCTCCTCCAGCGCAGAATGTAAATTCCAACGCACCGGACAAGGGGGCCCCCCGCTTGGTATCCCTTAGCCGGGAAGAGGGGAGTGGCCGGAGTTAAAGCCGCTCCTGCCGGGGTTACTGTGTACCAGAGGGAAATAATGTCGCAATCTCATGGTTTTTTATTGTTGACAAGCATGCGGACTCGATGCTACAACTGCCCTACTTAGTTTATAGGGATAAGCGAATGATATCGAAGAAAACCAAATACGGCCTGAAGGCCCTGATCTATCTTGCCCGCCAGTACGACAAGGGGCCAATCCTCATCGCCGATCTAGCGCGGGAAGAAAACATCCCCAAAAAGTTCCTCGAGGCGATTCTGCTTGCCCTGAAGAATAACGGCATTCTCCAGAGTAAGAAAGGGAAGGGCGGGGGGTATTACCTAGGGCGGCACCCGAAATCCATCACCTTCGGGCAGGCGATCCGGATCATGGAAGGACCGATTGCGCCGGTACCTTGCGTCAGCGAATCATCCTACGCCAAGTGTACCGAGTGCGGCAATGAACTTACCTGCGGCATCCGGGTGGTAATGAAGGACGTGCGTGACGCAATGTCCAAAATTCTGGACGGAACGACACTTGCCGATGTACTCGAACAAATTGACAACGCCGAGGAGGCCCAGAAGGGAGTCCTGAACTTCTGCATCTAAAGGCGATGGATCGCAGGAAAAAAATTTATCCAATTAGTCTACTAAGTCGATGGACAAAATCAAATGGAGGAAGTCATGTTAAAAAAACACCTGGTATCCGCAGCCCTGTTAGCCCTCATCGGAGCCACCCTGCCGCTCAGCGTCTTCGCACAGCAGGAGATTTTGAACGTTTCCTACGATCCGACCCGTGAGCTGTACCAGGACTACAACAAGGCCTTTGCCAAACATTGGAAGCAGCAGACTAAACAGGATGTCACCTTCAAGCAATCGCACGGCGGATCCGGCAAACAGGCGAGGGGAGTGATCGACGGTCTGGAAGCTGACGTGGTGACCCTGGCGCTGGCCTACGACATCGACGCGATCCACGACAAGGCGAAGCTGGTCCCCGAGGACTGGCAGAAAAGGCTTCCCCATAACAGCTCCCCCTATACCTCGACCATCGTCTTCTTGGTCCGGAAAGGGAACCCGAAACACATTAAAGACTGGAACGACCTGGTAAAACCGGGGATTGCCGTTATCACCCCGAACCCCAAGACCTCTGGTGGTGCACGCTGGAATTATCTGGCCGCCTGGGCCTACGCCTTGAAGCAGAAGGGTGGCAGCGAAGCCACGGCAAAAGATTTCCTTGCCAAGCTGTTCAAGAACGTGCCGGTGCTTGATTCTGGCGCCCGCGGTTCAACTACCACCTTCGTTCAGCGCGGCCAGGGAGATGTGCTGCTCGCCTGGGAGAATGAAGCATTCCTCGCGGTAAACGAGCTGGGTAAGGATAAATTCGAGATCATCGTCCCCTCCCTTAGTATCCTGGCCGAACCCCCGGTCTCCGTGGTGGACAAAGTGGTGGATCGCAAGGGGACCCGCAAGGTTGCCGAGGCGTACCTGAAGTATCTCTACTCCCCGGAGGGTCAGGAAATTGCGGCGAAGAACTACTACCGCCCCAGGGACAAGAAAGTTGCCGCTAAATACGCCAAACAGTTCCCCAAGGTGAAACTGGTTACCATCGACGATACTTTCGGCGGTTGGAGGAAGGCCCAGAAGACCCACTTTGAAGATGGCGGCGTGTTCGACCAGATTTATTCCGGGAAATAGGCAGGCGGACGGCGCGTAGCATTTCACAACAGGTTGTCGACGTAGCGTGGCGATCCTAGTTTTCTTCGAGGTTGGCAATGGCAGATAATAGTAGTCTCCCGGGGGGCAAGCTTAGCGGTGACGTGGAACGTGCTCTACGCGATGCACTGCGGACCATACGCTTTGGAACTGTGACTCTGGTAGTCCAGGACGGCAGAATCATTCAGATCGAAAAGAACGAGAAATTCAGGCTGAACAAAGGCGATCAGATCGATGGCAGTGGCATTTGATCACCGGTGGTGTTCCTGACAACTAAAGAGCATATCGCTTCCCATAATGGTTGACCAGAAAACTGGAGGCCAGGGCGTCATCACTTTTAAGAGATGCCCTGGCCTTTTTTATTGCTTTGAGGAGCAAACGATGACCAGAGCCGCTGGCAGTATTACACGTTATTCCAGATTTTTCAGGCAGAGCCAAGCAGAGACGGTGCTCGACTATGGGGCCGGTACCCTGCGCAACTCGCTCTATCTTGCACAAAAGGGGTTCACGGTCTACGCGGCCGACCTACCCGAGCAGGTGGAGATACAGCGCGGGCGGCCTGACGCGAGGTGGCTCGCCGGGCTTCTCAATGTCGGGGAGCTGGAGCAAAGCCGCCTCGATGTTGACCTGGTACTTTCCACCTATGTCTTCAATATCATCATGGACGACGCTGAACAGCGCCGCTATCTTGATAACGTGGTTGCGAACCTGCGACCGGGCGGGTATCTGCTGATGGAGGTGCGTTGCCGGCGGCAGGAAGCGAAATGCAGCCCTTCGTGCAGCCACCACTTCAAGTGTGTAAGCTGCGCCAAGACCTTCAGCCACGAAGAGCTGGACAGCCTCATCACCCCCTACGGGTTCAGGCGCATCAGTCATTATTATCAGCATCACGCAGTGGCGGCGATCTATCAGCGGCAGTAGTAACGATCCCTGGCCGGGCGCCGGGGAGGAGCATGATATGACGGTTTTAAGCGACACCCAGATCGAGCGTTATTCCCGACACATCATCCTCAAGGAGGTGGGTGGGAAAGGGCAGCAGAAGCTCCTGAACGGCCGGGTCCTCATCATCGGCGCCGGAGGACTCGGTTCCCCGGCCGCTCTCTACCTGGCCGCGGCCGGGGTCGGCAGCATCGGCATCGCCGACCCCGATCTGGTGGAGCTCTCCAACCTCCAGCGGCAGGTTATCCACCAGACCGCCGATGTGGGGAGGCCCAAGGTGGACTCGGCGGCGGAGAAAATGACGGCGATAAACCCCGACGTGACGGTCACTGTCTACGACAGCTGGATACATGCCGGGAATATCTCCGGGATCATCGGCGACTACGATTTCGTCATCGACGGTACCGACAACTTCGCCGCCAAATTCCTGATCAACGACGCCTGTGTTCTGGCAGGAAAACCATATTCCCACGGCGGCGTTCTCCAGTTCCTGGGGCAGACCACGACAGTAAAGCCCGGGCACTCGGCTTGCTACCGTTGCATAGCCCCTGTCCCACCGCCGCCGGGGGCGATCCCCACCTGCGCCGAGGCTGGGGTTTTGGGGGTACTTCCCGGCATAATCGGCACGCTGCAGGCAACCGAGGCAATCAAGCATCTGCTTGGTATAGGCGAACTCCTCAACAACCGGATGCTGATTTACGATGCACTGGATACTGAATTCACCAGGGTGGAACTGGTGAGAAATCCCGACTGCCCGGTCTGTGGCGATCACCCCACGATAACGGTGCTCAGCGATAACCATGAAGCCATGAACGCCTGCGCCAGGGAAGTTGACGAAAATTCCTGTGCGGGATGAACGACTCCCGGAAGGTGTGAGTGTTGGTGATGCACCAATTCGCTGAGATAGACCCCGGCTCACGGGGCGAGATAGTAGGAGGCAACGTGTCTGCCGAACATGTAATCATCGTAGGGAGGACGGGGGTCGGCAAGTCGACTACGGCGGCAAATCTGGCCGCCGCACTGACGGAGGCCGGAAAGAGGGTGCTGCTGGTCGGCTACGATCCCCGCGGAAATTCGTCGGCAACGTTGCCGGGCGTCGGCACCCTGCATCCGTTCCCGGACTGGGGAGGACGCTCCAGCGCTCCTCGCTACGCTCTGGGGTGCAAGAAAACACTTTGTGTCGAGGGGGCCGAACTTGTCAGCGAGAGAGATCCTGCCTACCTCCTCAGTCATCCGCTCGTTACCGGCTTTCGTCCCGACCTGGTAATCCACGATGTTTTCCTGGAACCGGGAGAATCGTTTGCGCTGCCGAGTGCAACGGAAGGGGTGGCACGCCTGTTCGCTATCACCACGGCGGACATGGGCGCGATCAGTGCCGTCAATGACCTTTTCGCCTGGCTCAACACCGTGGCTGCGGTGGATTACCGCTTTGGTGGTGTTATTGTCAACAACCTGACCGAAAACCTCTACCAGTCGATCGTCGCCGATTTCGTAGCCCAGACCAACACCTCCATTGTTGCCAGTATCTCGCATTCCCTGATGATCTCGGTGAGCGATTTCTACAATCAGACCTTGTTAGAGTCAGCACCGCATTCCCACATCTCCTATGTGTACCGGAAACTGGCTCAGCTGGTACTGGAGCCCAACGAGGTTCGGCGCCCAAGCTTCCTGCAACGTGGCGCACTGAGACAGTGGGCAGTCAAGTGGGGAGAAATAATTGCCGAGCTCGAGACGGGATCGGTGCAGGACGGGTCAAACATCTAGATTGGTCGCGGGTCCGGATTCCCCGGTTCCGGCCAGTACTGCCCGCGCTTATCCGCACTCCGTCAGAAAGGCGTGCCGGCGGGTGCCCGGCGGCCGTGCAGTTGCCGCCGTGCGGATTTACCAAGGGGAGGTTGCAGTGGAACATCTTGTGATAACAGGGAGAAGCGGCTCGGGTGTTTCGACCACCGCGGTCAATCTCAGCGCCGCGCTGGCTGAGCAGGGGCATCGTGTCGCCCATCTGGGATACGACCGACGCAGGATTTCCACCGGATTGCTGCGGGGGCGGGGACCCCTGAAAGCCGCCTGCGGCAACGCCTGCAAAGACCTCTGCAACGATACCAAGTACCACTGTGCAATCGGATTTGGGGAAATTCTCTGCGTCGAGTGCGGTGTCGACGGTGAGGCGGACGTTGCCCCCGATTTCGCCGTGGTGCGTCGGCTGGAACTCATCGCGCGCTTTCATCCGGATTACGTAATACACGATATCTCCGGCGACCCGGAAACCGTACTGCCGTTTCTGCGCAACGAAGGCGAACCGACCCGAATCTTCGTGGTGGCATCCGCCGATTTCGCCTCGCTGACGACACTGAACCAGTTCCTGGGTTCCTTTGCTCCTGGCAGCGAACACCCCAGCACGTTTGGCGGCGTCATCGCCAATAACATGTCGGGGCCGTTTTCTGAATCTTTGGTGGATGATTTCAACCGGGAGGCCGGGACTAAGCCGTGCGTTTCTATTCCTCACTCCCTCATGGTCTCGGCAGGGGAATTCGGCAGTCAGACGGTAATGGAGTCGGCTCCCCAGTCGCACTTGAGCAGCGTGTATCGGAAACTGGCGCGTCTTGTCGTTCAGAGGCTCGGGGCGGTCGGCACCCCTCTTTCTCTTGACGCCGCCTCATACGCCGCCTGGCTTCGCAAGTGGAGCGAGATTACCGAGGAACTGGAGTCTGGCATGGTACGGGACGGTGCTGCCATCTAGTTTGAACTGTTAATTGATTATCCCGTAGCCAGGTTTCCTGATCTGCAAAGGTTCGGACTCCTGGCTTTTTTGGGTTTATAATTCTTGATTCATGCGTGCATGTATTGTAGTATGGATGTCGTAGCTTATCTTTACTTGAATGGTGGAGTATGGAATGGTTTTTCCCGAAATAAAAGAAATTGAATGCATTTCTTCCCGTGACGGTTCAGCTGAACCGTCATTGTTCTATCATCCGGGCGGAAGCGCACCGGTGCCTCTGGTTGTGGGACTGCATACGTGGAGTTATGACCGGTATAACCAGGTTGACGGGATGCTGCCGCTATGCCGGGAGCGTGGCTGGGGGCTTTTGCTCCCGGAGTTTCGAGGGGCCAATCTGGTGGCGAATCCCCGAGCGCGTCAGGCAGGCGGATCCTCCCTTGCCATCCAGGATGTTGTAGACGCGGTCCAACTGGTCTCGGACCGCTACCCTATCGTTCGTGACGCGGTATTTCTCCTCGGCGGTAGCGGCGGGGGGCACGCCTCTTTGCTTGCTGCAGCCAACGCCCCGACCCTCTGGCGCGGAGTCAGTTCCTGGGTGCCGATAACGGATCTTGTAGCCTGGCACGGGCAGAACCCCGATTATACGCCCCATATCGCGGCGTGCTGCGGCGGGGATCCGGGCACCTCGGTTGCAGTGGATCGGGAGTATCGTGAGCGTTCTCCGATTTCCCATGTCGAGTCGTTGTCAAAGGTGAACCTCTCCCTGCATCACGGTCGCTTCGATAAGGTTGTCTCCTTTTCCCATAGCTGGAATCTTGCACTGGAACTGGAGCGCCTTGGAGCTGAACGGTTTTTCTTTGATATTTTCGACGGTGAACACGACATCCGATACCCCGTTGCGTTTCGCTGGTTTGACAGTCTACTGAAAAACAGTAACGACCAAGGAGGAAGACTTACCGGCTGAACCGGACTGGAAGTTGCTTATTTAATTCTTTACCAGGTTAGTCTACAAAATAAATCGATTAACAAGAAAAGTACTTGACTTTGGTTGGCGGGTTCGTTAGTATTCCCGTCAGGTGCAAGCTAAATCGATAGACTTAATGGTTTAGCCGGCCCACTCAAATAATTAAGCTTTTCCGGCATGCACCGGGGCTGACCAGAAAAACTGGAGGCCAAGGCATTTCGTTCCTTTTACAGGGGGCGAGTGTCTTGGTCTTTTTTTCGTTTCAGCGGCTGATAGGAGGATGTCATGGGCGTCAAAATCGCAGTGGCCAGCAGTGACGGTAAGCAGGTGAATGCGCATTTTGGGCGTGCCCGGCTCTTCCGGATTTACGAACTGGAAGAGGGAGGATGGGAGTTTCGCGAGGAGAGGGAGAATCTTCCCGCCTGCGTCGGGCAGGAGCATAGCGACGATGCTCTGGAAAGAACTGCGGAGCTGATTGCAGATTGCAGGGGGGTGGTTGTGGAGCAAGTTGGCTCCGGTGCGGTTGATGTGCTGCTGAGCCGGCGCATCATGCCCTTCATGCTGGCGGGAACGGTGGAAGAGGCTCTCCTTACCCTGCAGGACTCTAGACGGTTCAAGTACCTGCGCTAATAAGATAACTAGGGAAACACCAAATAACCTGAATAAACGAAAAGGGGATTCTCATGGCTAAAATCGCAAGCAACCTCACGGAACTGATCGGAAGAACACCCCTACTGAGACTGTCGCGCTTTGGCATCGACGCGGGCGGAGACGTTGTGGCAAAACTCGAAGCATTTAACCCGGGCGGCAGCGTCAAGGATCGCATCGGTTTCGCCATGATCAAGGACGCCGAGGAAAAGGGTCTCATTACCAAAGATACCGTCATAATCGAGCCTACCAGCGGCAATACCGGCATCGCCCTCGCATTCGTGGCCGCCGCCAAAGGATACCGACTCATCCTCACCATGCCGGATACCATGAGCATTGAGCGACGCAACTTGCTCAAGGCCTACGGAGCCGAGTTGGTGCTTACGCCGGGCGCAAAAGGGATGAAGGGTGCCATCGAGAAGGCGGAAGAACTGGCGGCCGCAACCCCCAACTCCTTTGTGCCCCAGCAGTTCAATAATCCGGCCAATCCGGCCATTCACCGCGCGACGACAGCCGAAGAGATCTGGGAAGATACCGATGGCAAGGTGGACATCCTCGTTGCCGGGATTGGCACCGGCGGTACCCTGACCGGCGTGGGCGAGGTGCTCAAGGCACGAAACCCCGGCGTCAAGGTTATTGCAGTGGAGCCCTTCGACTCCCCCGTGCTCTCGGGCGGGCTTCCCGGACCGCATAAGATCCAGGGGATCGGCGCAGGGTTTATCCCCAGGGTGCTGAACCCCGAGGTGTATGACGAGATTTTTAAGGTTAAAAACGATGAGGCCTTCGATGTTGCGCGCCAACTTGCCCGCGAGGAAGGACTTCTCGTGGGCATCTCCGGCGGTGCTGCCGCCTTTGCCGGAAGGCAGATTGCCCGCCGCCCCGAGAACAAGGGGAAGCTGGTCGTGGTGGTGATCCCCGATACGGGTGAGCGCTACCTTTCCACCGCACTGTTCCAAGATGTCTAGCACACGCGGTGGTATCCGGCCGGGCTCGGGCTTGCTTGCGGGAGTTGGGCTGTTAGTCGCAGTCCTCGGTCTTTACCTGTTTGCTGGAATGCCCCGTAGTGCAATGGCAGGTCAGGGAGTGACGCCGGCAACGCTCGTGGTGGCGGACGAAAGGAGCCTGCATCACCTCAATCTGTACGTTGCCAATGATTTGGGGCTATTCAAAAAACATGGTCTTGAAGTGCGCCTGGCTGAAGCCCGAGACCCGGCGGCTGCCCGGGATCTGGTGCTCACCGGTCAGGCCGATATCTTTTGGTCCTGCCCGAGTGTGGCAGTCATGGCCATTGCCCAGGGAGCTCCACTCAAGATCATTGCCCAGGCCAAGACCCCCTGCGGTGCAGTCCTGGTCGTTCCGAAGGGTTCATCCGTCAGGGGGGCCGCCGATTTGAAGGGGCGACGCTTGGCGGGTCCGTCTGCCAATTGTGAAGGAGTTCTAGCCTATCAAGGAAAAGCCAGGGGAGCGGGAGGCGAGTTCAGCGTGGTGGTCGAATCTGCTTCCCGAGCCCTGGTCGACCTGGCAAACGGCAAAGTGGACGGTGCGATTCTGGAAGAACCGCACTTGAGCCTGGCGCTGGCCAAAGGTTTCCGGCCGGTGCTCAAGGATGTTGCTGCCGCACTTCCCTGCAGGACCATAAATGCACGGACCGGAATTCTGCAGGAGAAGCCGGCAGCGTTGCTGCGGTTCGTGCAGGCTACGGCAGAGGCAAATGCCTGGCTCGCAAAGCATAAGGCAGGTCCGGATGTGGAGGCCATTGCCGAGCGCTATACCTCGACTCCTGCCGCCGTGCTTCCCAAGGCCCTCAGCCGGTTGAAATTTTCCGATAGGGTCGATGAGGCACGTATCTGGCGTCTGGCAGAGGAGATGCGCGCCAACGGAATCATCAGAGAGAATCCGAAAGAGAGGCTTTACGCCCCGGAGTTTAAGGGGATTACCTGGGCGGTGCAGTAAATGCCCGTAACGAAAGTAGGGTAGGGAGGATGCCATGGCAGGAAGGTTTAATGACAGAGTGCGCAAGGCCCGAGCGAAAATCGTGTGCTGCGCGGTGCTGGTGGTCTGCCTCCTGCAACTGGCGGCTTGCAGCCAGAAGATCGAGGCAACCTCGGTCGGTACTGGGAACGGCGGCACCTTAAAGATAGGCAGTGACGGCAGTCCGCTGCTGGGCCCTCTCTATGCGGCCGCACATCCCCGAGCTGAAACTGGGACTCCGAACTGGTCGATCATCCGTTTCGGTAGCGGCGGAGACGTAGGCTATGCACTTCTGGCAGGAAAGCTTGACGCAGGTTTCGTGGAAACCAACAAGGCGCTGAAGCTCCTCCAGGCACCGGGCGGAAACAGCCTCAAGGTGGCTGGCGCCCTTCAGTTCCCTTATGGAGCGACCCTTGTACTGCGCAAAGACCTGAACCTGCGTCTGGGTGACCTGGCTGGCCGCACCATCGCTGCCCAGGAGCCCGATTGCAAACTGCTGCATCAGTTCCGCAAGGACGCACTCCGGGCTGGGGTGAAACCTGCGGACGTTCAGGTCAAATTCATGCCTTTTGACGAGATGATTCCTGCCCTGGAAGCGAAAACGGTGGATGCAGTCCTGGTCAAGGGCTCATACGCTCTGCTGGCACAGAATCTGGGACACAAGGTTCTCTATCAGAACTGGGATATTAAGGCCGGCGACGACTGCTGCCCCGCCGCGCTGGCCCAAACGGACTATTTCCTTTTGGTCAGAGAGACTGCGGTGGGCTCTTTGAAGCCGCTGCTTCGGGAATTGGTTGCTACAGGTGGCCTGCCTCCCGCCCAACTGCGCCAGGCCATAAGCAGGCAAATCGGTTACCCATTGGCGGCGCTTGAGCAGTTTCCTTTGCCAACGTATGCGCCGGTTTCGGGAGATTTGAGAAAAACCCTGGGGGAAAGGCAGTGCGCCCGATCGCTTTAACAGTTACGGCGCCTAAGCGGGCCCTACTCCCCTCACGGATCAGCCCTCTGCTCGGGGCCATGCGGCAGTTTGCCGGGTTCTCCCTGGGAAGCCTGCTGTCCCGAGAGTCGCTCCGGGTGCTCATTCCTTTACTCCTGCTCTGGGAACTGCTGCCGCGCCTGGGACTGGTGCCGGTGACGCTGCTTCCGCCGCCGAGTTCCCTGGTGCACACTCTGAAATTTCTGCTGACGCGCATGAGCCTGGTGCAGCACCTCGGCACCAGTCTGCTTCGCTACCTTCTCGGTAGCCTGCTGGCGGTCTTGCTAGCCGTTCCGCTCGGCGTGGTACTTGGCTGGAACTCCTTGATCGGCCGTCACGCGCTCCCTTTGTTCCAGATCCTGGCGCCCATACCTCCGCCTGCCTGGGTGCCGCTTACCATGGTCGTGCTGGGAGTAGGGCTGCCGATGCAGGTCTTCTTGATTTTCCTTGGGGTGTTCTATCCGGTACTCTTCAACACCTACCAAGGGGTGCGTGACACCGAACCGCGCTACCTGGCCTCAGCCCGGGTGTTCGGCGCCAGCGAGTTCACGGTGATGGTCTGGGTCCTCTTTTGGAGCGCACTAGGTCCCATCGTCATGGGACTGCGTATCGGCAGCTCTATCGGGTTGATCATGCTGGTGGTCGCCGAGATGTTTGGCGGTCAAAGCGGTGTCGGCTATCTGCTGCTGCAATCCAAGGAGTACTTTCAGATCGACCGAATGGTGGTCTGCATGGGGATCCTGGGTGGATTTGGCTGGTTCATGAATGAGTTGCTCAAATTCCTGGAGCAAAAATATGCGAGATGGCGATTCATTCACTGAACCGATGATAGAAGTGAGCAACCTCAATAAAAGCTACCCCGGTAGGTCGAACAGCGCAATCGCGGTGCTGGACCAGGTCTCGTTCACGGTAGCAAAAGGTGCTTTCGTTGCACTGGTGGGACCTTCCGGGTGCGGTAAGTCCACCCTCCTGGAACTGCTTGCCGGCCTGCAGGTGCAGGGGAGTGGCGGCATTCGGGTGGCAGGCGAACCGGTCCTGGACCTGGTGCCCGGCCCTGCCGGAGCGCCCTTGATGCCGAGGCGCAAGTACCGTTTCCTTCCCCCGTTCGCCAACAGCCTGTTCCGTAGCTGCAACCGGCACAATACCTCCATGATTTTCCAGGATTACGCGGTGTTCCCCTGGATGACGGTGCGCCAGAACCTGATGTTCACGCTCCGTATGGCCGGTGTGCCGAAGGGTGACCGTGAGTCCGCAGCTCTGCAGTCGCTGCGACTGGTCGGGCTGGAAAAAGAGGGGGAAAAGTATCCGGGTCAGCTCTCGGGCGGAATGCGTCAGCGGCTTGCCTTGGCCCGGGCGCTTTCGGTGCAGCCGAAAATTCTGCTCCTGGATGAGCCGTTTGCCGCCGTCGACGCCTTGACCAGGGAAAAACTGCAGGATGACCTGGTCAGGTTGTGGCAGGAAACCGGGGTAACCGTGCTGCTGGTTACCCATGATCTGCTGGAAGCCGCCTTCCTGGCGGATGAAATTCTCGTACTCTCGTCGGCTCCGGGAACGGTGCTGCGGCGTATAAAGGTGGCGGTGCCCCGGCCGCAGCGACGTTGCGCGGCAAACCTGGCAGCCATCAAAGACCAAATCATGCCATTGCTGGCTGAATAAAATACTTAATCAGTAGATTTAATATAAAATATCTTGACCAGCCGGATGTTATTTGCTAAAGTAGGCCGCAGTTGAATGCTGTACCAACAGTCACCGACTGTCATCGGCCGCAGCAGGTTGGTCGCACGCTATTGGTGACGATTCCGAATGTAACTGAACTTCAAGGCCGACCAGACAAACTGGAGGCCAAGGAAGGGGCAGCGTGCCCCTCTACCTTGGCCTCCTTTTTTTTGTTTTGGGGGTAATAATCGTTGGCAGCGCCCATTGCCGGAGAAACCAGCCATGCACGAGATAGCAATCAGCAACGTCGCCTTTTCTTACGGCCATCAGACCATTCTTGAAGATATCAACCTGACTGCCAATGCGGGCGAATTCGTCTGCCTCCTTGGTCCGTCCGGCTGTGGCAAGAGTACCCTTTTGAGGCTTTTGGCCGGTTTGGCCAAGCCTTCATCCGGTCGTGTGACACTGGACGGCAATCCGATCACCGGGCCGGGCCTCGATCGCGGAACCGTTTTCCAAGACTACAGCCTCTTTCCCTGGATGACTGCAGGCGAGAACGTCGTCCTGGCCCTGGATCAAGCCTTTCCCGGCAAGAAGCGAGCTGAACAGGCCGAGACCGCCCAGGCGTACCTGGAGATGGTTGGCCTCGGCGACGTCTTCAATAAACTGCCGGGGGCACTCTCCGGTGGCATGCGGCAGCGCGCCGCCATTGCCAGGGCCTTCGCGATAAACGCGCCGGTTCTGTTGATGGATGAGCCGTTCGGTGCCCTTGATGCCATAACCCGCGCCCGGCTGCAGGACCTGCTGTTGCAGCTCTGGCAGAGCAACTCCTCCGAACGGAAGACGGTCTTCTTCGTCACCCACGACGTCGAGGAGGCCATTCTGCTTGCCAACAGGGTTGTGGTCATGGGATGCAACCCCGGCTCGGTCAGGGGAGTGTTCCCGGTGGATCTGCCTCGTCCTCGTCGGCGCCAGGACCTGTACAACGACCCGAACTTCCAAAAGTTAAGGGATCGCCTCATCAGCGAACTGCACGCAGACGTGCTGGAAGAACTGGACCAGGGTAGGACTGTCAGGTCCGTTGGGGAAGCGATTTGAATGGGGCTGGTGAAGCCGGGAATATCCGCACTGACTGTACTTGCGGCCCTGTTTGTTCTGGTTGGCAACGCCCAGGCACAGCCCATGCGGAGTCTGCGCCTTGGATATCTGGAGCGCTCCGGAAGCGCACTTTGCCTGCTCGCCGCCGCTCACGGGTTTTTCCGGGAGGAGGGGCTGGAGGTGGCGTTGATCCCTTTCCCGGACACCGCGAGCGGGGAGGCTGCACTTGTCGCGGGAAAGATAGACCTTGGTGCCTTTGCCGTCGGCGCAACCCTGCAGGCCGTTGCCGGCGGCAGGAAGTTCCGGATCATCACCGGTGGCGGAACGGAGCAGAGTTCGGGTCTGTTGGACGAATTGGATCCCTCCGCCCAACAGGGTCTTGACGATCGCGGCATCGTGGTGGTTGCAGGCGAGGGAACCGATGCCCTGGATAAGACGTGCCTGATCAAGCTGGCCGCAGCCCTGATCAAAGCGGACCTGCTGCTGGAGAACAAGCCGTCCCGTGCCTGGAGCGGGATTGTCGGCTACCGGCCCGAGACAGGTCAGTTGGTCCATTTCAACCCGAACCCGGATTATTGGCATCTGGCTGAGGTCTGGAAACGGCTCGGCCTGCAGGCAAAGGAAATGCCCCGGGATTATCTTTCGAACCACGTTTACGAGGAAATCTACTGTGACGCCCTGGATCGCCTGGTCCTGGCTCAGGGAGCGGACGATCCTGCCCTGCAGAAACTTGTCCATAAAGCAATCTGCGTACCCAACTGCTGCCCGGCTAACTCCGGGAAACTATTAGCCATACAAGGAGGATCACCATGAAACGGATTATTTCACTGTTGCTGATGCTGACTGCCATCGCAGGAACGTGCTACGGGGCCAACCTGCCGAAACTAAGGGTTGGGTACGTGCCAGAACCGGCCCACGGGCTCTATTTCGTAGCCAAGGAAAAAGGGTACTTCAAGGAAGAAGGGGTCGACGTGGAGCTCTTCCAGTTTGGCAGCGCCTCTGAGGGGATGGCCGCGCTCAAGGCCGACAAGCTCGATGTCGGCACCTTCGGCACCACGGCCCCGCTTCTTTTCATCAGCAAGGGGAGCGAGTTCACCTTCATCGGCGGCATGATGATCGGCGGCCAGGCCATTATCGCCCGCCCCGAGCGGCTGGCGGAGCTCTCCGGAAAGAACCTCAAGGTCTACAAAGGCAAGAAGATCGGCCTCGTGAAGCTCTCCACCGGTGACGTCATCTTCAAGGGGGCCCTCAAGAAGGCGGGGATCGACTACAAGAAGGATGTCACCTTCGTCGAGTTTGGCTCGGTCGCCTCGGTGGTCGAGGCGGTCAACAAGGGATCGGTCGATGCCGGTCTGGTCTATCCGCCGCACTTCTCCCTGGCCGAGAAGAACCACGGCCTCAAGGTCGCTCACTACGTCGAGGACTTCTACCCGGGTTACACCTGCTGCCGGATTGTCGCTCCGACCAAGCTGTTGAACACCAATGCGGATGCCTACCAAAGGTTCCTCAGCGCCCTGATCCGGGCCTATCGTTTCTACAAGACCAACCCGGAAGAAACGGTGAAGATCTATACCAAGGCACTGAAGATCGACGAAGATATCATCCGCAACGAGACCTACGTGAAGAAGGTGGCCGAGTCCAATCCCGATCCGCTGCGCAAGGGAATACTGGACTTCTGGCAACACGTCCGTGATGCAGGCTATATCAGCCAGGATTATCCCATCGACCAGCACATCAATACTAGCTTCTACAAGCAGGCACTCGACGGGATAATCAAACGCGAACCCAAAGACAAGGTCTATCAGCAGATGCTCGCATTCTATAAGAAAAACAACTGAGCTACCCCACGCCGACTCATAGCGTACCAAAAGGAGCCGAATCATGAAACGGATCGTTACTCTCATTATCACCATCGCTCTGCTTGCCTTGGGTGCCGGGGCAAGCCAGGCCGTCGAGCCGCATAAGCTGAAGGTCGGCTACCTCCCGACCTCGGGGCACCTGCTCTACTTCGTCGCCAAGGAAAAGGGGTTCTTCCAGCAGGAGGGACTAGACGTGGAGCTGTTCCGGTTCACCAATTCAGGCGAGGGGTTGACCGCCATCAAAAGTGGCAAGCTGGATGCCGGCTCTTTCGGCACATCGGCGCCGCTTGCTTTCATCGCCAAGGGTGCCGATTTCACTATGTTCGGCGGGCAAATGGGCGAGGGGCATGCCCTGATAGCCAAGCCGGAAAACGCCGAGCGCTTCAAGGATTTGAAGAAGTATCGCGGGGCGACCATTGGCGCCATCCGGCTCGCGACTGGCGATGTGGTCTTCAGGGCGGCGCTTCATGAGGCGGGGCTCGACTGGCGCAAGGACCTGACCATCAAGGAGTTTGACTCGCCTGCCGCGGTTACGGAGGCCGTGAAGAAGGGAGCCGTCGATGCCGGACTTACTTGGATCCCTTACTACACCATGGCTGAAAAACAGGGTCTGGTGGTGGTCAAGTATTCGGGCGACGTCATCAAAAACCACACCTGCTGCCGTCAGGTCGCCCTAACACCGACCCTAAAAAGCCGGGAGGCGGATTTCGAGCATTTCCTGGTGGCGTTACTGAAGGCGTACCGCTTCTACCAGACCAACAAGAATGAGACGGTCGACGTCGTGGCCAAATACGTACAGATCGACAAGGCCGACCTGCACAAGGATATTTACGGCGGTCACCTGCTGGTGAGTCCCGACCCGCACAAGAAATCCATCGTTCAATTCTGGGATTTCATGAAAAAAGCCGACTACATCACCTCGACCGAGCCGATCGAGCCGCATATCAACACAAAAATCTATGCTTCAGCCCTGACGGACCTGAGCCACCGGGAACCGAAGGAAAAGCTTTGGGCAAGTCTGGACAAGGAATTCCGGTCCGGCGACCCGAGCCTGCATGTCAACAAACACTGAGGTTACTATGGAAGCCGTCTTATCTGCCGATAGCACCCTGGTAAGAGTAAACGTCATGAAACGACTGTTGCTGACTCCAGCAAACTACCTGCTTGCGCTGCTACTGGGCGAATTGCTCTGGCCCGTAGTTGGAGCGGAAAAGCCTCTCTATCTGCTTGTCCTGGTAGGCCTGATTGAGCTCTGCTTCCTGGTCCGGTTTAGTCTCGGGCGTACTGAGGTCAACTCGGCTGGGTCCCGGGATGTCACCGCAATCATCTTCCTCTTTCTGCTGGCTTGGCATCTGTCGACCACCCGGTTTGTGTACCTGGACAAGATGCTCTTTCCCAAGCCGGAGCCGGTGTTGCGGCTTTTCGTCAGCGAATTTCCCGACATGGTCAAGGGGCTGGTCAATTCGCTCATCCTGCTGGTGAGCGGATACCTGCTGGCGCTCGCAAGCGGGGTACCGCTCGGGCTTCTGGTCGGATGGCGCGGGCGGCTCTTCCGGGCGGTCAATCCGTTCACCAAGGTGCTCGGGCCTATCCCCCCCATCGTGTATATCCCGTATGCCATCGCCTTGTTGCCGAGTTTCAGGCTGGCGTCGATCTTCGTCATATTTATTGGCGCCTTCTGGCCCATTTTCATCAACACCGTGAACGGTGTGTTTAACATTCCCAAGGGGCTGATCGATTCTGCCAGGGTGCTGAACCTGTCGGAAGGTACCTTGCTGTTCAGGGTCATATTGCCGGGGTCCATGCCTTCCATCTGCACCGGTGCAACTCTGGGGCTGGTTTTCTCGCTGGTGCTGCTGACCGCGGCCGAGCTGATCGGCGCCAACTCCGGGATCGGCTGGTATGTGAAGAATTTCGCCGATTTCGCCGACTACCAGAGGGTCGTGGTCGGCATAATCTTCATTAGCATCGTGGTAACAATCATTACCTGGGGTACCGAACGGCTGGAGCGACACCTGCTTCGTTGGCGGAACTGATCTTGATAGGAGTTATTCGTGAGTGATAAGAAAGGCGTCTCCAGCTGCAGCGACTGCGGCACACTGAATTGCAACAAACTCACCTCCAGCTTCCCCGAGGGTTGCCTGACGGTCGGTCTGGATCCTGAAGAGCTGAAGGAAGTGGTGGACATCTACCGCAACGACCCCCTGGTCGCCAGGATCTCCTGCAGCGCGGCCGAGGTTGAAGGAACCTATTACGGTAAACTGACCCGGGTGGAGGAGGTCGCCGCTTTTGCCCGACGTGCCGGCATCAAGAAAATAGGGCTCGCCTCCTGCGTGGGGCTGGCCGCCGAGGCGCGGACCTTCGCACGCTTCCTGAAATCCCAGGGGTTCGAACCGTACTCCGTCCTTTGCAAGGTCGGCGGGGTGGACAAGAGCGAAACCGGGATCCCCCAGGAGCATAAGATCGAGCCCGGCACCCACGAGTCCATGTGCAACCCGGTCCTGCAGGCGCGGCTGCTGGCCAAGGAAAAAACCGAGCTGAATGTGGTGATCGGCCTTTGCGTCGGTCACGACTCACTCTTCATCAAATACTCACAGGCACCGGTGACCTATCTGGTGGTGAAGGATCGGGTCCTGGCACACAACCCCGTCGGTGCCCTGTACACGGGCGGGACCTACTACAAGAAGCTCTTCAATGAGGAGCTTCGTTAGCCTCACAACTTCCATACAAATACCGGAGGCATAGGATGAGTTATTTCGACAACACGATCCCCCCCAAGAGGGAGGATCGGCTCAACGCGGTCATCGCCCATCAGGACAGCATTTGCGGCCTGGCCAAGGGTGGCGAAGGGAAGAATGGGGGCAAAAGCTGCCTGATCGACGACGGCGAGCGTGGCTTCACCCAGGGCACCATCTGCCTGCTGCTGCCGGCCCTGGCCATGCTGAACTCCCTGCCGGACAACGTGGTGCTTTTGCATAGCGCCCTGGGCTGCGGTTCCTGCACCCATTCCCAGAACGCCAACGTGCGATTCGGGAGTGCCGCGCGCCAGGGGAAGGCCAAGGACGGCATCTGGCTTTCCACCGGGCTGGACGAAATCGACGTCATCGGCGGGGGCGAGGCGAAGCTGGAGCAGGCTATCATCGAGGCGGACCGTCGCTACCGTCCTGCTACCATCACAATCGTTGCCGGCTGCGTACCGGGGATCATCGGCGATGACATCGACGGCGTGGCGCTAAAGATTCAGCCCCAGGTGAGCGCGAAACTCCTCCCGGTACACTGCGAGGGGTTCAAAACCAAGATCTGGGCCACCGCCTACGACGCGGTCTATCACACCATCGGACGTAACCTGCTACAGGAACAAGGTGTTGCGAACCCCGCGCCCGAGGACGAATTCGTCGCGCTGCGCGAGCAGCAGCGCCTGAGCCATACCGTCAACCTGATGAACGTTTCCTCCATGGGAAGGGTCGACGAAGTTGAACTGGAACGGCTCCTAGGTGGCATCGGCCTGGAAACCAACGTCTTTCCGGTTTTCGCCCATCCCGATTCCTTCATCAAGGCCACCAGGGCGGCGCTCTCGATCAGCACCTGCCCGACTCATGACGATTACTTCCTGGGCTATCTGGAAGAGCGCTTCGGCGTGCCGTCCATCATCAAGCACATGCCGATCGGCATCGACAACACCAGCCTCTGGTTGCGTGACATTGCCGCCAAATTCGGCCAGGAGGAGCAGGTTGAGCGGCTCATCGCCGCGGAGGAAGCAGAGTTGCAGGCCGCCCTGGACGAGTTCCGTCCCCTCTTCAAAGGGAAGACGGTGTTCATCAGCGCCGGCGAATTCCGGGCACTGGCGACCGCGCGCCTTTTGCAGGAGATCGGCCTCGAGGTGGTGGGGATCCGTTCCTTCCACCACGACGCGTTCGCCGATATCGAGTACGCCAAGTTGGCAAAGGAGGCGAAGAGCAACTACACCGTTGATATCGCCAACGTGCAGCCCTTCGAGGAGGCCAACATGTTGCGGCGCCTCAAGCCGGACCTGTTTCTGGGGCACGCCAATGGCAACATGACCGCCTCAAAGCTGGGGATCGCGACCCACGTCATCTACCACACCGGCCTTGCCTACATCGGATACCGCGGCGTCTATGAACTGGCCCGCCGTCTGCACCGGCAATTGAAGAATCCGGCGTATAACCGCAACCTGGCCGCAAATCTCCGGCTCCCCTACACCGAGGCCTGGTACGACGCCGAGCCCTTTTCCTATCTCAACACCCGCGGGAGGGCGATCAATGAGTGAACATTTTATCGAACGGGCACGCTACACGTGCTCCCTGGGCGGGGCGGTCGGAACGGTTACGGCTCTCCCCGGCGGGGTTCCCATTCTCCACTCGGCTTCCGGGTGTGCCGGGAACTTCGCCTGGACACAGAACGGCGGAAGCGGCCTGCAGGTCGGCGGCTATTGCGGGTCCCTCACCGTTCCCAGTTCCAACATCCAGGAAACCGAGGTGGTTTTCGGGGGCGAGGAACGTCTCAGGGAGCAGATCAAGAATACACTTGAAGTGGTCGAGGGGGGGCTTTATGTCGTCATGACCGGCTGCGTCCCCGAGGTGATCGGCGACGACATTTTTGCCGTTGTGAACGATTTTCAGTCCGAAGGGGTTCCGATCATCGGTGCCGCGACCGGTGGCTTCCGTGGGGATTCCTACTGGGGTTACGACTTGGTGCTCCAGTCGATCTTCAAGGACTACCTGGAGAAGGGGCTTCCCAAGGTGAAGGGGCGCGTCAACCTTTGGGGGATCGTTCCCTACATGGACCCCTTCTGGCGCGGCAACCTGGAAGGTGCCCGGCACCTGCTGGAACTTGTCGGGCTTGAGGTGACCTCCTTTTTCACCCCGGCCGATACCCTGGAGGGGCTCAAGGCGGCGGGAAGTGCCGAGTTGAACATCGTGGTTTCCGACATCTACGGCCAGGGTGCGGCCGCCAGCTTCGAGCAGCGCCACGGAACCCCCTTTCTCACCGTGCCGCTGCCGGTGGGAGTATCCGCTTCCGAAGCCTTCCTGAACCAGGTGGCAGCGGCACTTTCCCTGGACCAGGCGCTGGTGCAGGAGGTTATCGCCCGCGAGAAGCGGCATTACTACCATATTCTGGAGCCGCTTACCGACTGCTACAACGACCTCGACCTGCAGCGCTATGCGGTCGTGGTCGGGGACGCCAACTACGCGGTCGCGCTGACCCGGTTCCTGTCCGACGATCTCGGGTGGCTCCCGGTGCTGACGGTGGTTACCGACAAATTGAGGGAAGAGGACCAGCCCCGGCTGGCCGCGCGTGTCACGCAACTTGCCTCGGGGTTGGAGGCCAACCTGGTGTTCGAATCCGATACCAGCGAGGTGCTGGGCCACCTGAATCGGGTCTGGCCCCAATCGGGCGGGCAGAAGTACTACAACGCCTTCAGCCCGGCCTTTGTGGTCGGCAGTTCCCTGGACCGTGAACTGGCACTCTCCATCGGTGCACCTCACCTCTCGGTATCCTTTCCGGTCGGCAACCGTGCGGTGCTCGACCGCGGCTACACCGGTTTTAGAGGCGGGCTCCGGCTGGCGGAGGATTTGATCAGCGCGATAGTGGTTAATAGGTAGCCTGGCACCCCAAGGCATGGTTCCCGCGCTCCTGCGTGGGAACGATCAGCAAAAGGAGGTAGCATCATGAGTGAAATAAAGCAGAAGCTCTTTCAGGAACTCTCGGACGCGGTTGTCGACATGGATGAGGACAAGGCGGTTGCCGTGGCGCAAGGCGTGGTCTCACTCGGTATAGACGCCTACCAGGCGATCGAACACGGCCTCTCGGCCGGGATGGAAAGGGCGGGGGTGCTCTTCGATGAGGAGGAGTATTTCATCCCCGAACTGCTCATGTGCTCTGACGCCATGTATGCCGGGATGGACGTACTCAAGCCGCACCTGCGTCTTGACGGGGTCGCCGAGAAGCACAAGGTGGTGATCGGCGTCGTCGAGGGGGACACCCACGACATCGGCAAGAACCTGGTAAAGATCATGCTGGAGACCTCCGGGTTCGAGGTGACTGACCTCGGGCGCGACATCCCGCCGGCGCGCTTTGTGGAAAAAGCCAAGGAAATCGGCGCCAAGATCATAGCACTCTCCACGCTGATGACCACCACCATGGACGGCATGGCCTCCGTGATCAGGCAACTGAACGACGAGGGGATCCGTGATAGCTTCAAGGTCATTGTCGGAGGAGGGCCGCTTTCCCAGGGTTTCGCCGACCGGATAGGCGCGGATGGTTATGCGGTTAACGCAGCGGACGCGATCCGCCTGGCACGTTCGCTGGTGGCAGTAGACGCGGTGGCAGTAGTGGGAGTTGCTGCCTGATGTCCCGTGACCAGATGACGCCACTCGCCAGGCTCTCGGCTTACGCCGCAGGGGAACCGATCGACCGGCTCCCCTGCGTCCCGATTGTCGGGAACACGGCTGCCCGTGTGATCGGGGCAAGGGTCGGCGATTCCCGGGGGAACGGCAGGCTCATCGCCGAGGCGCAGGTGGCTTCCTACCGCCTCTTCAACTACGACATCATCCGCATCTTCACCGACCTCTATACCCAAGCCGAGGCAATGGGGGCCACGGTCAATTACCCCCAGGACGAAACCGCGTACCTGGCGGCGCCTGCCGTGAAGGACCTTTCAGAAATCGGTCGGCTGCGGCCGGCCGATCCCCTGAAGGACGGGAACCTGCCGCATCACCTGGAGGCGATGCGGCGGGCGGTCGATGCGGTGGGAGCCGAGGTAGCAGTTACCGGCGCCGTCACTTGTCCCTTCACCAACGCCTCGTTCCTGGTAGGTGCCGAGAACCTGGCGCGGCTCATGATGAAGGATAAGCCCGCCGTCCATAGGTTGTGCGAGATATCGCTGGAAACAAGCCTTGCTTACGTCGAGGCTATCATCGATGCCGGCTGCACCCCGAGCCTGACCGACGCCATGTCCTCCATGTCGGTCATTAGTCCGAAGCAGTTCCGGGAGTTTTCCTTCCCGTACCTGAAGCGGCTGATCCAATACATTCACGGAAGAGGGAAGGGGGTCACGCTGCATATCTGCGGGAAGACCTCTGGAATCTGGGAAGCAATGGTGGAGGCGGGTGCCGACTGCCTGAGCCTTGACAACGACGCGAGCATCCTTGACGCGAAGCATGCAGTGGGGGACCGGGTGCGTCTCATGGGGAACGTGAAGCCTTCCGAGGTCATGCTGCAGGGGACCCCCGCCGAGGTGCGTCGGGCAACACTCGACTGCGTAGTCCAGGGGTACGACAACCCGAAGGGGTTCATCGTCGCCTCGGGGTGCAGTCTCCCGACCGAGACGCCGTTTGCCAACATCCACGCCATGCTCGATGCGGTGCGCGAGGCGGGGTGGCCGCCGAGACTTGGTTGAACCAAATGAGACCGAGTTCCCCCAGCCTACTGGCAGGGGGCCGCGAAATTAGATAAATAGCCTCATTAATTCAGGAGCTGCTTCATGAGTATAAGCCCGAAAGATCGATTGCTGGATACCTTGAAAAAGAAGCTGGTGGACCGGCCACCTGTCGTCTGCACCGGCGGCATGATGAACGCCGCTATCGTGGACGTCATGACCCGCACCGGCCACACCCTTCCTGAGGGACACTCCAGCCCGGAGCTGATGGCTGAACTTGCCGGCGACATCCAGCACGACACCGGCTTCGAGAACTTCGGAATCCCGTTCTGCATGACGGTGGAGGCCGAGGTGCTCGGGAGTGAGATTGATTTCGGCACGCTCGCCTGCGAACCGAAGATCGCCCGGGAGGTCTTCCCGTCGGTAGGCTCCGTGGTCTACAAGGATATCGCCGGCATGCTCGACGCCGGTCGGATCCGTACCGTCGCCGCCGCCGGCGAGCGCCTCAGCAAGGCCCACCCTGATATTCCCGTTATCGGGAGCCTCTGCGGTCCCATCAGCACCGCAGCCTCCATCGTCGACCCGATGCAGTTCTTCAAGGAACTCTACAAGAACAAGGAGCAGTCGCACCGGACCCTCGATTACGTGAGCGACTTCCTGATCGCCTTCGCCCGAGTCCTGGTGGATAGCGGTGCCACCGCCATCTGCATCGGCGACCCGACCGCTACCGGCGAGATCCTCGGCCCGAAGATGTTCTCGGAGTACGCGGTAACCTACCTGAACAAGGTGATCGACGGCATCCACGCCACCGGTGTGCCGGTGCTGGTCCACATCTGCGGCGAGATGAAGGCAGTGAAGCCTTCCATCCCGAAGCTGCACTGCGATGCCATCAGTACGGACGCCTTCGTCAACCTCCGGCTCCTCAAACAGGAATACCCGCAGCTAACCACCATGGGGAACCTGAGCACCTTCCTGCTGGAATTCGGCGATCCCGACAAGGTGGCGCGCCAGACCGGCAACCTGCTGCGCGATGGCATCGACATCATATCGCCCGCCTGCGGCCTGAGCACCTCCTCCTCCATCCTGAACATTCAGGCGATGACCCAGACTGTCAAGGCGGGGAAATAGCATGGTGACCATCCACTTCCTCCCCGCCAACCGCTCAGTCACCGTTCCCAGGGGGACCACCATTCTTGCGGCGGCACGCCTAGCCGGGGTTACTATCGACTCCCCCTGCAACGGCGCCGTGGTCTGCGGCAAATGTGCGGTGCATCTGGCTCAGGATTCCCTGCACCGGATCGAGCAGAAAGGCGAGCATCAGCTTTCCAAGAGGCAGCAGTTGGCCGGGTTCGTGCTCGCCTGTGCCGCAGAAGCCATCGGTGACATCGTTGTGGACGTTCCTGAAGGCCCCTCCGAGCTGAAACTGAATATCACAAGCCACGGCGAGTCCGTGGCGGTGGCACTTTTGCCTCACATCACCAAGGTGTATCAGCCTGAGCGTGATGTAACCACGGTGTACGGCGGCTCCACTCCTCTTGCCGAGGAGGAGGGCGACAGCTCTGAGGAGAGCTTCGGGGTGGTGGTGGATATTGGGACGACTACGCTGGTGGTTTCCCTGGTGGATCTCGCTCTCGGAGTGGAGGTTGCCTCTGCATCGGCGCTCAATCCACAGAGCCGTCACGCCCAGGACGTCCTGTCGCGCATTAGGATGGCAGCGGATGAGCACGGCATGGCGGAACTACACGATAGTGTCATTGCTGAGATCAACCGGCTCATCAGTGAGGTGTCCAACGAGGCTGGGGTGCGCCGCGAACGGATCTACGAGGTGGTCCTGAGCGGGAACACCTGCATGCTCCATCTTGCGGCCGGTGTGAACCCCGCCTCGCTCGGCAAATATCCCTATACGCCGACGCTTCGCTGCGGTAGCTTTCTGGACGCCGCGCAGTTCGGAATTGCTATCGCCTGGGGCGGACTGGTTTATCTGCCCCCGATCATTTCCGCCTACGTGGGCGCCGACATCACCGCGGGGCTTCAGGCAGTGCGGCTGCACGATGAGCGGGATTCGGTTCTCTTTGTGGACATCGGTACCAATGGCGAAATGGCGCTCTGCCACGGCGGGCGGCTCTTCGCCACCTCCACCGCAGCGGGACCCGCCTTCGAAGGGATGAACATCAGCTTCGGCATGCGGGCGGGGGAGGGGGCCATCGAGCGATTTTCCTTCCTGAGAGACGGAGCGGCGAAGATTCAAACCATCGGCAAGACGGAGGCAGTCGGCATCTGCGGCAGCGGTCTCATGGACGTCGTTGCGGCACTGGTATCCCATGGTGTGATCGGGAAAAACGGCAAGTTCGTAAGCCCTGAAAATCCCGAGCTTGAGCCTGCCATCGCGCGGCGCCTGGTGCCGCAAGACGGTAAGCTGGTGTTTCATTTAACCGATACTGTGTGGCTCACCCAGAAGGATGTGCGGCAGGTGCAACTCGCCAAGGGGGCGATCCGCGCCGGTGTCGAGTTCCTGCTGCGCGAGGCCGGGGTGGAGGCTGCTTCCCTGGCCAAGGTGCTCATTGCCGGCTCCTTCGGTTTCCACCTGACCGCCAGCAGCCTCACGACCATAGGTCTACTACCCCCCGAGATTGCCGGGAATATCGAGTTCGTCGGCAATACCGCTAAAAGCGGAGGTGAAGCCTTTCTGCTGAACCGCGACTCGCGCCGGGAAATGGCGCATCTGGTTACTGAGATAGAGGTGGTGGAACTCGCCAACTGTCCGGATTTCGACAAGGTTTTCGTGAAGTGTCTGTCGTTTTAGTGCCAGGCTTTAGCCACGGAGACACGGAGGATTCAGCGGAAACCAGACACATAATGCCTTTTTCACCTTGACTGAGGGCCCTTTTCGACAGAGAGGGGCCTTTTAATTTTAACTCTCTCTCCCATCCTCTGCGCCACCCCCTTACTACAGATTTATTTCTTGACAAAGTTATGCGGTAGGCGTAAATATCAAGCCTATAGAATTTGTAGTGTTAACGTTTGCCGCTCTTACTAGCGCGGATCACAATTAAATATCGGGCTGACCAGAAAAACTGGAGGCCATGCTTAACCCAGCGCGCAAGCGTCCGGTTTCGCATGGCCTTTTTGTTTTTCCGTCTCCGAACAACCATGACCTGACCCAAGGAGTGGACCACATGGCAGATGTAGTAACCAGACAGGCGGATCAGGATTCCCTGCAGGATGTCGTCGCCCGCTATCCCGAGGTGCCCCGGCTAATCGTTATCAAAACTGACGTGCAGCGCCGCGGGGTGTTCTACACCGATCGGGCACTGAGCGTCCTGGACGAATCCCTGCACCAGGTGACTGGCACCCACATCTTCGGCGCCCGGGACGGTCAGATCGAGGCCCGGCCGGAGTCCCTGCTGCTCAGGGACGGCAGCTCCATCATCACGACGCCGACCCCCCTGGAACAAAACCCTTACACCGTCGACCGGATCGACGGCAAGCTCTGGCTGGTCGATGCCGGTGAGCCTGTTGAGGAGGTCGATTACTGGCCCGCCCCCGACTTCTACGCCCTGACGAGTTCCTCGGGGATACCGATGAAAAACATCGTCAGCGCCCGGCCCCAGCGGCTCAACATCTTTCCCTACCGCTATTGCACCTTCTGGAATAACGGCAAGGGATGCACCTTTTGCGACATCGTCTGCCAGTTGAAAAAGGGGAAAGAAGAGCTGCAGATCCCGGCCCGTCTCAACCCGGTCGAGGTCGGCGAGGTGGTCCGCGAGGCGCTGCGGGAGCCGGGACGCTTCTCTGCTGTCTTTCTCACCTCGGGCTCCATTACCTCGGGACGGGAACCCTTCGACGACGAGGTCGATTACTACATCGAGATTCTCGAAGAGGTTGGCAAGAATTTCCGGACCAAGAAGTACCCGAGCCAGATCATTGGCACAGCATTTAACGAGCGACAGTTGGAGCGGCTTTACAAAGAGACCGGCCTGATGAGCTACACGGCGGATATCGAGGTGCTCAACGAGGACCTCTTCAATCGGCACTGCCCGGGGAAGGCGGAATGGATCGGTTACCGGGAATGGAAGCGCCGGCTGGTCGCGGCAGTGGACATCTTCGGACCCGGGCGGGTCAACACCGGTCTGGTTGCGGGAATAGAACTGGCCAAGCCGTACGGTTTTCGCAGCGAAGACGAGGCGCTGAAACGGGTGCTGGAAGAGGCCGAGGAACTGGCTAGCCAGGGGGTGGGTACGGTCTTCATCGTCTGGTCGCCGCGTCCCGATACGCCGCTCGGGGATCAGAAAAACGCCTCCCTGGACTACTACATCCGTCTGGCGCAGGGGCTGCACGATTTGCGGGTTAAGTACCGGTTGCCCATCGGTTATGACGATTACCGCCACTGTGGCAACCACCCCGACAGCGACCTGTCGCGGCTGCTTCCGTACTGAAAGGAGAGACCCATGCCGAAGCTCAGCCCCGAAATATTGCACCTGCTGGACCAATCGAATACGACCAAGATCGTCGCTACGACCGACGAGTTCGGGAAGCCCTACGCCATCGCCAGTCCCTACCTGCATGCTGGTCCCGAGGGAGAACTGGTGCATCTGGAACTGCTGGAAAAATCGGCCACCAATCGCAACCTGCTGCGCAGCCTCTGGTTCGATAAAAAGGTCAGTGTCACTCTGGTTGCGGCGGACGGCAGCAACTACGTCATTCAGGGCAGGCCGGTCAAGGCCCTAATTAGCGGCCCGATCTTTCGTCGGCATTATCAGGATGTCCGCTTACTTCTGGGGGATGCCGATCTGGCCGCGGTCTGGCTGATTGAGCCCGAGGAAGTCGTCAACGAGACCTATGCCGTGCAAAAGCTAGAAGAGGAAGAGCGCTTCCCGTTCTCCGTGCACCTCGACAGGCTGGCAGTTTAGCCATTCTCCAGGACTGGGACGCTGGAGCGTTCCCGGATGCATTCCCACACGGGAGCGTGGGAACGATACAGAAACGAAATCACCAATTCGTAAGGAGATATTCCATGAAAAATTCACGGTTGACGAAGCTCGGCGCGGCGCTGCTGGCCGCACTGGTCGTGCTGGTTCCTCTTACTAACGCGGCCCATGCCGAGGTGAAGGAGGTGCGTCTTTCCAAACAGTACGGTCTGAGCTACCTTCCCCTCATCGTAATGGAGGAATATAAGCTTATCGAAAAACACGCCAAGAAGGCTGGCCTCGGGGACGTCAAGGTGAGCTGGGCTACCTTCGGCTCGGGTGCCGTCATGAATGACGCGCTGCTGTCGGGTAGCGTAGATTACGCCTCCGGAGGTGTGGCACCCCTGCTCACCATCTGGGACAAAACCAAGGGCGGGGTTAAGGGCGTTTCCGCGCTCGACAGCATCCCAATCTACCTCAATTCGAACAACCCGAGTGTGCAGAACATCAAAGACCTCACCGACAAGGACCGCATCGCCCTGCCGGCCGTCAAGGTCTCGATCCAGGCGGTCGCCCTGCAAATGGCAGCCGCCAAGCTGTACGGGGAAAGGAATTACGGCAAACTGGACAAGCTGACGGTTTCCATGAAGCACCCGGACGCCCTGGTGGCGCTTCTTTCTGGCAAGTCCGAGGTCACCGGCCACTTGGGGAGCCCCCCCTTCATGTTCCAGGAATTGAAGGATCCCAAGATTCACACGGTCCTTAACTCCTTCGACGTGCTTGGCGGCCCACACACCTTCGACATGGTCTGGGCGAGTAAAAGCTTCCACGATGCCAATCCCAAGACGTATGCGGCGGTCTTTGCCGCGCTCGAGGAGGCGATCGCCCTAATCAACAAGGATAAACACGCCGCAGCGGAGCTCTATATCAAGGCGTCCAAGTCGAAGGAATCGGTGAGTGACGTGTACGCCTATCTGACCAAACAACCGGTCAGCTACACCACGACCCCTCTCAATATAACAAAATTCTCCGATTTCATGTACCAGACCGGCACCCTGAAAAACAGGCCAAAGGACTGGAAGGACCTCTTCTTTCCCAACGTCCACGGCAAGAAAGGGAGCTGACCATGGCCAGGGCAGCGGATTCACCTCTCTTAAAGGTTGAAGGTGTCACTCTTCAGTACAAGACCCGCGAAAGCCTGGTGACTGCGACCTGGAAGGTTGACTTTCAGGCCGACCGCTCGGATCGCCTGGTACTTCTGGGGCCTTCCGGGTGCGGCAAATCGACCCTGTTGAAGGCGGTGGGCGGCTACCTGGCACCGGTCGAAGGTGTCATCACGATTGACGGGGTGCGAGTAACCGGGCCGGGGCCGGACCGGGTCATGGTTTTCCAGGAAGCGGACCAACTGCTCCCCTGGCTGACGGTGCGCCAGAACGTCTCCTTTGCCTTGACAGCCAGCGGCACCTACGGAAAAAGGGAAGCGGACGACCAGGCCAGGCATTATATCAAAAAGGTCCGCCTGGAGAAATTCGCCGACGCCTACCCGCACACCCTTTCCGGTGGCATGAAACAGCGGGTCGCCATCGCCCGCTGTCTGGCGATGAAACCGGCGATCGTCCTGATGGACGAGCCGTTCGCGGCGCTGGACGCCCTGACCCGGCAGCGCATGCAGGAAGAACTGCTGGAACTCTGGGACGAATCGCGCTTCACCATGCTTTTCGTCACCCATTCCATCGATGAGGCGGTCTTGCTCGGCAACCGGGTCGTGCTGCTTTCGCCCCATCCGGGCCAGGTGAGGGAAATCATGGAGGTGGACCTGGACGATCCTGGCAACCGCTTCCACGGCCGCTGCAACGAGCTGCGCGATACCATCCACCGGGTGCTGTTCAAGGACACTGGCGATTATGTCATCTGAGAGGTTAGATACCATGGCGAACGAAACTGCCGTACTTCCTGCCTTTGCGTCGGAGTTGGCCCGCAAGGGAAAACCCATAGACGAACCTATCGGGGAGATTGTCCGCCCGCTGTCGATTGCGGAGAGGCTCTGGGGCGAGTCGGCGTTGCGCAAACTGGTGATCCTGATCCTGCTGATGGTGTTTTGGCAGTGCTACTCGGTTAGGGTCGACAACCCTCTGGTCTTCCCGTCGTTCAGCGATACCGCGCGCGCCCTCTGGGATTCGCTGGTCCACGGCGAACTCCCCGCCCGGGTTGCCGTCTCCCTGAAGGTGCTCCTGAGCGGCTACCTGATCGGCATACTTCTGGCGACGTTGCTGGCTGCGGTGGCCACCGGAAGCCGCCTGGGCAACGACCTTTTGGAGGTGCTGACGGCGATGTTCAACCCGCTGCCGGCCATTGCCCTCCTTCCGCTGGCCCTGCTCTGGTTCGGCCTGGGTAACGGGAGCATAACCTTTGTTCTGGTGCATGCCGTGCTCTGGCCGGTGGCGCTCAACACCCATTCGGGGTTTGCCTCGGTGAGCGGTACCACCCGCATGGTGGGGCGCAACTACGGGCTCACCGGATGGTGCTATGTGCTACGCATCCTGATCCCGGCGGCCTTTCCTGCCATTCTGACCGGGCTTAAGAACGGCTGGGCCTTTGCCTGGCGCACCCTGATCGCTGCTGAGCTCGTCTTCGGGGTCAGCTCCGGTTCCGGCGGGATCGGCTGGTACATCTACGAAAACAAGAACCAGCTGGAAATAGCGCGCGTGTTCGCGGGGCTCCTGACGGTGATCGCCATCGGTGTCGCCATGGACAGCCTGTTCCGACTGGTCGAGCGGCGCACGGTGCAGCGCTGGGGGATGAAATCCTAGCCGCGGAGGGTGGCTTGGACCAAGTATTGCTGAATTTTTTTTGCGCTATTTTACCTCGTTGAGAAAAATAACCGTTGACAACAATCTCTTTTTAAGATATTAATCTATTAAATTGATAGGCGAAAAGGTCTTATGCCCTGCCGCCCGGTAGAGAATTAAATAGAGAACGGCTCCGCAGCTAGGGAGTTACAATTAGGGTAGAACGACTGTCTTCGAAAGGGACGGTCGGCTGACCGGACAACCGGAGGCCAGGGATATTTCATCCTTGGCCTTTTTTTGTGTTTCGAGGAGGGCGACATGGCAAAAAGCTGCAACGGACGAAAAGAGATTCAGGGGCACCCTTGCTTTGGAGGGAACCACCAGAAGAACGGTCGCATCCATCTGGCTGTGGCGCCGCGCTGCAACATACAGTGCGGCTACTGCACCAGGCGGCATGACTGTGTCAACGAGTCTCGACCCGGTGTCACCAGCAAGATCCAGACGCCGCTGGAGGCTCTGGAGACGGTGCGCACGGTCATGGACAGCGCGAGCCTCGGTTCGGTCATCAAGGTGGTCGGCATAGCAGGACCCGGCGATCCTCTGGCCAACGAAGAGACCTTCGAGACCTTTCGCCTGATCGGGGTGGAGTTCCCGCACCTGATCAAATGCCTCAGCACCAACGGGCTGCTGCTGCCTGAAAAAATAGATTCTCTCCAGGAGATCGGCCTGCAGAGCCTGACCGTTACCGTCAACGCACTGGACCCGGAAGTAGGTGGCCAGGTGTATTCCCATATCCAGTACAACGGTAAGCGCTACCGTGGTCCGGAAGCGGCAGGGATTCTTATCGCCAATCAACTCGAGGGGATTGCCCGGGCAGTCGACTACGGCATGACCGTCAAGGTAAACACGGTGCTGATACCCGGGGTCAACGAATCCCAGGTGCCGCTTATTGCCGAAAAGGTGAAAGAACTGGGTGCCTTCGTCATGAACGTCATGCCGCTCATCCCCCAGGCCAAGTTTGCCGGGACCGCGCCACCCACCCCCGAGTTCCTGGAGACTGTGCGGAGCGCCAACGAGCAGATTATCGGCCAGTTCCGGCATTGTCGTCAATGCCGGGCGGATGCCATCGGCCTCATCGGGCAGGATGCTCGCGTCGAAGGAGGATGTGTAGTCACCTAATTTTTTTGCCAGCAAAGACTAGTAAATTGATAGCGTAGGTTGGTTGAGCTTGGCACAAGGAACGCACCTCACGGGGCACAGTCATACAGAGAGAACGCATGAAACAGGGAAACATCATTGTCAGGAAAAAGGCCGATCAGCTGCCCCACGAACTCATCCTGCGTGTCAGCGAAATGCTTAAAACGCTGCGTTTCGGCACTGTAACCCTGATTATCCAGGATGGACGTCTGGTGCAGATAGACAAAAAAGATCTGGTCAGGCTGAACAAACATTAACTGACGGCATTGAGCCGAACCACCAAAAAGGAGTGAATGATGTCCACGAAAAAAGTCAAAACTATTGCGATCTATGGCAAGGGCGGAATCGGTAAGTCAACTACCACCTCGAACATTACTGCAGCGCTTTCCACCATGGGGCTCAAGGTCATGCAGATCGGTTGCGACCCGAAGAGCGACTCCACCACAACCCTGCGTGGCGGCGGGTACATCCCGACCATCCTGGACACCCTGCGCGAGAAGAAGAGCGTCAAGACCAACGAAATCATTTTTGAGGGCTTCAACGGCATCTACTGCGTCGAGGCTGGCGGACCGGCCCCCGGCGTCGGCTGCGCAGGACGCGGCATCATCACCTCCGTGGAGCTGTTGAAGAACCTCAGGGTTTTCGAGGAACTCGACCTCGACGTTGTCGTCTACGACGTGCTCGGGGACGTCGTCTGCGGCGGGTTCGCAGTACCGATCCGCGAAGGGATCGCTGAGCATGTGTTCACCGTTTCCTCCTCGGACTTCATGGCGATCTACGCGGCCAACAATCTGTTCAAGGGGATCCAGAAGTACTCCAACAACGGTGGCGCGCTGCTCGGCGGGGTCATCGCCAACTCGATCAACACTGCGTATTCCAAGGAGATCGTCGACGATTTCGCAGCACATACCAAGACCCAGGTCATCGAGTACGTACCGCGCTCCGTGACCGTCACCCAGTCCGAGCTGCAGGGCAAGACCACCATCGAGGCATTCCCCGATTCCGAGCAGGGCAAGGTGTACCGGGGGCTCGCCACTAAAATTTTCGAACATACCAATTCGACGGTACCCGCGCCGCTCAACGACAAGGAGCTGCACGATTGGGCCTTCAAATGGGCGGACACCCTGCTGGCCATGGAGACGGGCGAGGTCAGGAGCCAGGCTGCCAGCATCTAAAAGGCCGGGATTTCGAATTTTAACGACGTTCATCATATCAAAAGGAGGAAATACCAGATGGCTAAAATCTTCAACACTCTGACGGATCTCATCGGTGGCACACCGCTTCTGCAGCTGCATCGCCTGGCAAACGGGCTGGATGCGCGCGTGGTGGCCAAACTGGAGGCATTCAACCCCGGCGGCAGCGTGAAGGACCGCATCGGATTTTCCATGGTTAAGGATGCCGAGGAAAAAGGTCTCCTCAACGCAGATTCGGTCATCATCGAACCGACCAGCGGTAATACCGGCATTGCGCTCGCCTTCGTGGCGGCCGCCCGTGGCTACCGCCTCATCCTCACCATGCCCGACACCATGAGCGTCGAGCGCCGCAACCTCTTGAAGGCCTATGGTGCCGAGCTGTTGCTGACGCCGGGCGCCAAGGGGATGAAGGGGGCCATCGAGGCCGCCGAGGAACTTGCCTCGCGCACCCCGAACTCCTTCGTGCCCGCCCAGTTCAAGAACCCGGCCAACCCGGAGATCCACCGGGCCACCACCGCCGAGGAGATCTGGAACGACACCGACGGCGGCGTCGACATCATCATCAGCGGCGTCGGAACGGGCGGTACCATCACAGGGATCGGCGAGGTCCTCAAGGAGCGCAAGCCCGGGCTGAAGGTCATCGCTGTAGAGCCGTTCGACTCTCCCGTCCTCTCCGGCGGCGCTCCCGGCCCCCACAAGATCCAGGGGATCGGAGCCGGTTTTGTTCCCGAGGTACTCAACGCCGGTATCATCGACGAGATTATCAAGGTGCAAAACGTGGAGGCCTTCGATACCGGGAGGCGTCTTGCCCGCGAGGAAGGTCTACTGGTCGGCATCTCTGGCGGAGCCGCAGCCTTTGCTGCGCTGCAGGTTGCCGGACGCCCCGAGAACAAGGGTAAGCTGATCGTGCTCGTGCTCCCGGATACCGGCGAGCGCTACCTGTCGACGCAGCTCTTCGAAACCGAAGCCAGGGTAGTCTATCCCTGCACCGGTGGCAGGCGCTAGCTTAAGGGAGGATACGGCAATGGAAAACGCAGGGATTGAAGGGTCGCGCGAGTTTCTCCTGGTTCGGGAAGAACCATTACGTAGCACCCCGCCGGTGCTGGCGCAGCCGGTCGCGCTCGCCTCCGGGACAGCCCGGGTGCGGGGGTATGGGCTGCTGTCGCTTCTCAACGACCGGCTGATCGATTATTACGGGATGGTGCTGCTCCTGGTGCTCTGGGAAGCCGCGCCGCGCCTGGGCTGGATCGATACCCAGTTTTTCCCGCCTCCCTCGCTCATCGCGCGGGAGGGTGCCAAGCTCGTCGCCAGCGGCGAGCTGCTGGTCCATATCGGCGTCAGCCTGCAGAGGACCCTCCAGGGTCTGGCTTGCGCCATTTCCCTGGCAGTTCCCCTCGGTTTCATCATGGCCGGGTGGTTTCCACGGCTGACCAAATTCCTCACCCCGCTGCTGCGGCTCCTGGGGCAGATCAACGCCTTCTCGCTCTTCCCGCTCTTCGTGCTCTTCTTCGGGATCGGCGAGCTGGCCAAGTTCAGCATCATATTTTGGTCCTGCCTCTGGCCGGTCCTCTTCACCACCATCGCCGGCGTCAAGCAGGTGGAGCCGTTGCTGATCAAGGTGTCCCGCTCCATGGGGAGCGGCCGGCTGACGGTCTTCCTGAAGGTCCTGCTCCCCGGAGCGCTCCCCTCCATCTTCACCGGTATCCGGGTCGGGGCAAACGTCGCATTCCTGATGTTAATCGCGGCCGAAATGATTGGGGCAAGCACTGGCCTGGGGTGGTTGATCCACAACTCTTCAGTCAACTACGTGATCCCGCGCCTTTACCTGGCGGCGGTGCTGATCGCCCTGCTGGGGATGTCGCTTAACTACCTCATCCACTGGGTCGAGTCGCGGGTAGTTACTTGGAAGCAGGAAGTCAGCGTGGCCTGAGGTCAGAGGCAAAGGAGGATTTTATGTCCCAAAACAGCCCTAAACTACCATTCTGGGCAGTCGATCGCTGGATCGACAAGCTCTCCATCCTGCTCTTTTTCGGAGTATGGGAACTGCTTCCCAAGGCCGGCGGACTGCTGGAAACCTTCATCGCTCCCCCTTCGGTCGTGGTGCGTACCTTGGGCGACCTGCTGGAGTCTGGCGAGATATTCGGGCATATCGGGGTGAGCCTGGGACGGGCCGCTTCGGGGTTCACCGCCGCGGCGAGCATTGCCATCCCGCTCGGGTTCCTACTGGGGAGCAGTTTCCGAACCTTCGAAAGGGTCGTGAATCCACCCTTGAGGTTCCTGGGGCAGGTGAACCCGTTCTCCCTGTTTCCGCTCTTCATTCTGTTGTTCGGCATTGGAGAGCTTTCCAAGGGTGCGATGATCTTCTGGGTCTGCATCTGGCCGATCCTTTTCAACACCATTAACGGCGTTAAGGGGATCGATCCGTTGCTGGTGAAATCTGCCCGCTCCATGGGAACCGGCATCGTGACCCTCTTTTTCAAGGTCATTCTCCCCGCCGCCGCCCCCGGTATCTTTAACGGGTTGAAGATGGGCTCGGGAACCGCATTCTTCATGCTGATCGCGGCCGAGATGATAGGTGCCAGCCGGGGACTCGGCTGGTTGGTATGGAACGCCCAGACCAATTTCCAGATCCCCCAGATGTTCGCTGCCACCGTTGTGATTTCGGTACTGGGGCTGCTGCTGCAAAACCTCTTTACCCTGCTGGAAAGGCTGCTCCTTGGCTGGCGGGAGAACGCCGTCCATTAAAGTATTACCGAATACTATTCGCCAGATAACAGGCAAACCTCTGCCTACATCCAGCAGCTCGACAGGAGACACCAACATGAAGATCCAAAAGAAAACCATCACTCTTTTGGCCGGAGCCACCGGCTTGGCCCTGATCGTTGCCATTACCCTCGGAGTGCTTGCCGAATCGCGGGTCCACGCCCAGTCGGAAAAAGACCTGTTCGTCATTAAGACCTGGACCCGGAAGGACTGCTCCGTCACTCCTTGGACCGTGCCCGACAGGCTCGGCTATTTCAAGGAGGAGGGAATCAAGCTGGAGCTTACCGGGGAAACCCAACCGGCGCTGCAAATTCCCTCCATCCTCCGGGGCAATAACGACGTGGGAACCTTCCACCCCAATACGATCGCGGTGGCGAAGGCCGGCGGCGCCCAGATTACCGGTGTGGTGCAGGGTGGCATCGAGCCGACCGACCCGAAAGTCCCCGAGAAGTTCCGGCACATGTGGTGGTTCGTCAACCCGACCAAGACCCCTAACGTCAAGAGCTTCGCCGATCTGAAGAACCGTCCGGGGAAGATCAAGATTTCTACCATCACGAAAAATGTCTGTGCCGACTTTGAAACCAACCTGCTGGCGGACCGGTACGGCGTACCCCGCGATAAGTTCGAATGGGTAACCATGCCCGACGTGCAGGCCATTCAAGCCCTCAAGCAGGGGCTGATCGATGTTTCCATGGTTCATCCACCCTTTTACAAAGGGATGCATGACGCCGGCGCCCGCAAGATCGCCGACACCTTTGAGACCGGTCTGGGAGCGTCCGCGGGTCTTACCTACTACGTGTTCCGTGACGAATTCATCAAGAAGCACCCGGAGCAGGTAGCCGCCTTCGCCAGGGCCGTGACCAAGGGACAAAAGTGGGCCAACGCGAACCCGGAAAAATCGGCCCAGCTGACTGCGGAGGCGATCGGACTGCCGGTCACCGGCAATCACTATTACTCCACGGTCACCAAGATTGACGAGCAGCTTTCGGCTCGCTGGATCAAGGACCTGGAAGACAACAAGGTCATACCGAGAGGAAAGGTGACCACCGCCTCGCTGATCACGCACGACATAGAGAAGATCAACGTCAGGGTGCTGGCTGAGCGGGGCAGGAAATAATGCGCCGATCTGTAAGGCAGTCAGATGCGCAGTGCAGACGGATAGGAGGCGAGGATGGGTACCGTTACAAAATTGCGTACATCGACAGGAGCTGAGGAAATAGGGGGATTGACAGCACCCCGCTATTCCTGCGCGCTCGGGGGGGCCTACATGGCGACCTTGGCCACCTATGGCGCGGTACCGATCCTGTTCACCGACGTAAACTGCGATTTTGCCCAAACCATCGACGTCAATCTGAACGGTGCCGGGTCCCGAAGGGATTTCCATGCCGTCTGCTCCGATCCGACGGAAAAACAGGAAGGCGCGGGTGGTAAGGAGATGCTGCGCAACCTGATCAATTCGTCCATCAGGCCTACCCACAGTGATCTGCTTGCTGTCGTCTCCGGTTGTGTTCCTACCCAGGTTGCGGTGCAGGTGGGGGACGTGGTGCGGGAGTTCCAGCCCGAGGTGCCGATCATCCATGTGGAAGCTGCCGGTTTCCTCGGAAGCTCGTATGTAGGGTACGAGCAGTTCTTTGAAGCAGTTATCGACCAGTTGCTTGTGCCGCTTCCGGTCAAGCGGATGCGGGTGAATATCCTGGGAGTCGTTCCCCACCAGCATGTTTTCTGGAAGGGGAATCTGCAGGTACTTAAGGACCTGCTGAAGAACATCGGCCTTTCGGTGAACATGATTTTTACCGAAAATAACGGCGTCGAGGCGTTACGGCAAATCCCGGCTGCGGAGCTGAACCTGGTGTTTTCACCTTGGTCGGGCATCCCGGCTGCGCGCAAACTGGAACAGAAGTTTGGTACCCCCTTTGTCGTGATCGCCGCGGTGCCTGTGGGGCCCGAGGATACCTCGGCGTTGCTGCGCTTTCTGGCCCGACGGCTCAAACTGCGCCGCAAGGCCGTGGAGCGTTACATCGAGGATCAGGAGTCGCAGGCCTACCGTTTCAGGGACCTCCGGGCCGAGTCGGGCCGGACGTCCCCCACAAAACTCCGCATCGGGATCGTCGCCGACACGGGAACTGCGATCGGTCTGACCCGGTACGGGAGCAATGAAATGGGGTGGCAACCTGAGGTCGTCATCATCACCGATTATCCACCTGCTGAGAATCGCGGAGAAATCATCAACAGTCTTACCCAAGGGTTGGCCTGCCCGGCGCCGCTGGTTCATTTCGAGGCTGATGCCAGCAGGGCTAGGCTACTGCTTAAGGGCCACTCCCTGCGGCTCGTTCTAGCCAGTTCTCTGGAAAAACAGTTCGCTGGGCTCGAGTTGCAGGCCGACCATGTCAGTGTTGCCTTCCCCGTACATGACCGCCTTATTGCCGACCGAACTTATGCTGGCTACCGGGGAGGATTGGCACTCATGGAGGATGTAGCCTACAGGAACGGCGGCACCTTATAGGATATGCGTCATGTGGGACATCGGCAGATTCAGTCGTAAACAATAACTTGAAAGACAGGAGTAATCATAATGGCAACAGCACAGGCACTAGCGACAAGCGCTCCCCAGGCTAAACCGAAGATTGTTGTGCAGGACATCAACCGGGTCTTCCATATCAAGAAGGGGAGGGGAGAGGGGGCGCGCGACTTCGTGGCCCTCAAGGACATCAACCTTGAAGTTCAGACCGGCGAATTCCTGGTTCTGGTCGGACCATCGGGGTGCGGCAAGTCCACCCTGCTCGATATCCTGGCAGGCTTGGCCCACCCCAGCTCCGGTGCGGTACTGATCGACGGCAAGAAAATTACCGGCCCCGCTCTGGACCGGGGAATCGTCCTGCAAGGGTACGCGCTGTTTCCCTGGCGCACGGTCAGAAAGAACGTCGAGTTCGGTCTGGAGGTCAAGAAGGTACCCAAGCGCGATCGCAAGGAGATTAGCGACCGCTACATCAAGCTGGTCGGGCTGGAAGGGTTCGAGAACCGCTATCCGCACGAGCTTTCCGGCGGCATGAAGCAGCGCGTCGCCATCGCCCGCGCCCTGGCCTACGACCCGGAAGTGCTCCTCATGGACGAGCCGTTCGCAGCCGTGGACGCCCAGACCCGCGAGACCCTCCAGGACGAGCTGCTGCGCATCTGGGAAGCGACCGGCAAGACCATCGTCTTCGTCACCCACAGCATCGAGGAAGCGGTCTTTCTGGGCGACCGGGTAGCAGTGTTCACCGCCAACCCCGGGACGCTCAGGGACGTGGTGAAGATCGATCTGCCCCGCCCCCGGCACAACTCCGATCTGCGCTCTTCGGCGGAATTCGGCTGGGTGCGTCACCGGGTCTGGGAACTGCTGCAGAACCACCCGGCGGAGCACCGGGTGCCGACCGAGCGTCGCCCAGTGGCGGATGCCATATCTCCATCGGCGGAACTGTAACGAACTTTGGTGAAGAGTTTATGACCAAAAGCATTGACACATTTAAGCACCTTTTATTGCGCTGGTCGGGGGTTCTCATCTTCCTGGGGCTCTGGGAGCTCGCCCCCCGGCTGGAGTGGATCGACCCTTACTTTGTGCCGCCGTTATCGACGGTGCTCGGCTCCATCGGCGAACTGTTCCGCGAGGGGGTGCTGGTAAGCCATCTCCTGATAAGCCTCTGGCGCGGGCTGTTAGGCCTGGTTGCCGCGATAGCAATCGGCATCCCGGCCGGTATACTGCTTGGCTGGCGCTATCCCTTGGCAGCGGAGGTGTTGAACCCGGTACTGCGGGTGCTGAGCCAGGTGAACCCATTCTCGCTGTTGCCGATATTTGTTCTTTTTTTCGGCATCGGTGAAACAGCGAAAATTGCGGTGGTTGGGTGGGTATCCCTTTGGCCCGTGGTCTTTTACACCATAACGGCGGTGCGCACCGTAGAACCGGTGCAGATCAAGTCGGCACGCGCCTTCGGCATTTCCGAAACCGACCTGCTGGTACGGGTTCTGCTCCCCGCATCCCTGCCGCTGATTCTGGTCGGAGTGAGGATCGGGGCGGGGCTCACTTTTTACATCCTGGTGGCCGCAGAGATGCTGGGGGCAAGTGCCGGGCTCGGCTGGCTGGTGCACAACTCGGCCATGAACTACCAGATACCCCGCATCTACGCCGGAGCTACCTTCATCGTGCTGCTCGGATACCTTTTGAACCGGGGACTCATGTGCGCTGAAAGGACACTTTTCGACTGGCGCGAAGCGATTCCGGGCCTGGTCAGGGACCGGTCGCATCAGGACACCAAGCCGTGGATCGCCCCCCGGTTTGCTGCGGCAGCTCTCGCGGGTCTAATGGCGCTGATCGTAGTTGCCGGCAGCGTTGAGGTGTATCGGGCCAATCTCCAGGGTGGCGAGGTCATGCCGGCAGGCGGCCACGCCCGCCATTTCGGTCAACCGGTCGGCGAGTAACCAATTCGAGGCAGTCATGGAACGGCATCAACTGACGCTTTATAAAATTCTCGCGGTGGGAGCGCTTTTACTTCTCTGGGAAATCCTGCCCCGGCTGGGGGTAGTAGATCCGCTGTTCATCCCCCCTCTTTCCGGGGTGCTCTCGACGATGTTCGAACTTTTTGCCAGCGGAGAACTGGGGAAGCACACCATGGTGAGCCTGGTGCGGGCCCTGAGCGGGCTCCTTGCCGCGCTTCTGATCGGTCTTCCCCTGGGTCTCCTTTTGGGCGGCTGGTTTCCCCGCATTCAGACCGCCACGGAACCGCTGATGGAATTGTTTGCCCAGGCAAATCCGGTCATCCTCGCCCACATCATCATATTCTTTCTCGGCATCGGGCAGACGGCCAAGGTTTTCATCATCGCCTGGCTCTGCATCTGGCCGATCACCTTCAGCACCATAGCCGGGATCCGCAACGTCGACCCGGCCCTGGTCAAGGCGGCCCGCTCCCTGGGGCTGGGACGCTTTCGACTGTTCTTGAGCGTGGTGCTGCCTTCGGCTGCTGCCTCCATCTTCACCGGTCTGCGCCTTGCCGCGGGATACGCCTACATCATGCTGATCGCCTCCGAGATGATGGGGGCCAGTTCCGGTCTCGGCTTTCTGGTGGTGCAGAGCCAGGAAAGTTACAATGTGACAAGAATCTTTGCGGGAGCCTCTGTCATAACCCTGCTGGCTGTTGTGACCGACCAGTTACTGAAGTTGGTGGAGATGCGGCTGGCATTCCGGGAGGAAAACGGTGAGGACGATTATGTCAGGATGCGACAATTAGCTCAAGGAGCCTTGGTATGAGTACGATCGAGTTCGACAGTGCAGAACAAAACCCTGCTTGGAAGGTAAGGTGGTCCGGCGCCCAAAAGAATGTCATGGCGGGCGACCTGACTGCACACATTACACTTAAGACCCTGGAGGGTCTGCCTCATCTCTATGCAGTAGGCCCCCTGGAGGAACTGAAAGGGGAAATAACCATACTAGACAGCCAAACCTCCATCTCAAAGGTCACTCCGACCGGCGTGATTGTTGAGACTGGGTTCGGGCACAGTGCCTGTTTCCTGGCTTATTCACAGGTAGAAAACTGGCGTGAAGTCCCTCTTCCCGAAACGGTCAGGACCGAGAAGGATCTGGAGCGCTACATTCCCGAGGTTGCCCGAACGGTCGGCATCGACCCCGATCAACCCCTGCCGTTTCTGCTGAGCGGCGGCGTCAGACGGATCGAGTTGCATATCCTCCATAAGACCGACGGCTTGCCCCACAACCCTGCGCTGCACAACATGGCCAAGGTACATTTCACCATCGAGGGTGGGGAGGCTGATCTGATTGGGTTTTATTCCAGCTGTCACAAGGGAGTGTTTACTCCAGGTGAAAGCGTGCTCCACATTCACGCGCGGATAGGTAATGGCGCTCTATCCGGTCATGTGGAAGAGGTGCTCCTGACTGACGCGACCCGTCTCTACTTGCCGCAGGTGTCGCCGTGAAACCGGGCTTTGCGATCATTAGGTCCGCGACGGTACTCCTATTGGCGCTTAGCCTTCTTGCCGTACCCCCCGTCGAAGCAAAGGCGCTCAAAGTTGGGGAGCCGTTTCCAGCCTTTAAGTTGCCGAATCTCGGCAAAGCTGAATTTTCCACGGATACTCTTAAGGGAAAAACATTGGTTATTTATTTCTGGAATAACCTCTGCGGCTGTACCGAACAGTTACTTGCCTTGAAGGAATTCATCGCGCGTCAGGAGAAAAAATCGTTCGCCTTCGTTACTGTCAACGAGGGCCAGGCACGCGCGGTCCCCGAGGCGTTTCTCAGGGATAACCGGTTGTTCTACCAGGTTCTGCTCGATACCGACATGGCGCTGGGGAGAAAACAATTGGGAATCAGGGTGTTGCCGACAGTGTTCATCATCGGTAAGGACGGACTTCTGAAAGAGAAATTGATCGGAATGGTTGACACCCGCAAGTTGCAGTCGATCATCGAGCGCCATTTGTGACCTACTAGAGGGGATAGACGCATGAAACGTATGCAGTTGTTAGCGATAGTACTATTCGTCCTCCTGGTATCGGTGTCAGCCTTTGCGGGCCAGGCTGACCTCAAACCGTCCAAACCCGGGCCGCACGACAAGTGTCCCGTCTGCGGCATGTTCGTCGCAAAATACCCGGACTTCACGGCCCAGATCAGGTTCTCCGACGGCAAAACTGTTTTCTTCGACGGGACCAAGGACCTGTTCACCTACCACCTGGATCTGTCACACTATGCTCCAGGGAGGAAACGGTCGGAAGTTGCGGCAATCTTCGTGAACGACTTTTACTCCCTTAGTCCGGTCGACGGTCTCTCCGCCTGGTATGTCGCCGGCAGCGACGTCTTCGGGCCGATGGGGAAGGAGTTTATCCCTTTTGCCAAGGAGACCGATGCCCGGGAGTTTCTGAAAGACCACAAGGGAACATCGATTCATCGTTTCCGCGAAGTGACCCGCGAACTTCTCAAAGGGCTCAGGTAATGGTCCTACGCGCCTCCACCGCCTTCTTCGCCTGTATTGGGATTTTGTCCCTGGCCTGGCTCCTGATCCTGGCCGACGGAGAGTTGCGGTGGACCGCCCTGCAACCGGAGATCGAGCGCACGGCGGCTTTGGTGAAACGGCTGGAACTGACCGACCTCTGCCTCTTTACCGAGGCGAGCTACACCCGGCACCTGGCGCTTGCCGACAGGCACACCCCGTTTCAGGACGACCCGATGTCGCTGGAGCATTTCCCCTCCGGCTCGCTGGCCGGCCCCCCTGAACATCTGAGGACGCACCATGGCACGATTTCATTCCATTGAACGCCAGCGACACATCATCGACTTCACGCTGGCGTCCCTGTTGCGTCGGGCCGGCAAGAACTCTTCCCTGCTTTTCGTGTACACCCTCATCATCTTCGTGCTCGCCTCGGTCATCCTTTTCACCGACGCCCTGAAACGCCAAGCGGCGCAGGTGTTGAAGGACGCTCCGGAGATCATCGTGCAGCGCACCATGACCGGGCGCTACCAGACCATACCGCTTTCCTATGCCGCGAAGATCAGGGAGATCAGGGGAGTCGCCTCCGTCAGGCCGAGACTCTGGGGGTATTACTATGACGGCAACTCGATGGCCAACTATACCCTGGTGGTGCCGGGCGAGGATGCTCCGATGCCGGGAAGCATTTCCATCGGCAGTGGCATCTCCCGGCTGCGCGAAGCATACCGGGGGGACATCCTGGGGTTCACCGGCTTTGACGGTAAACCGCTCAGTTTCCAGGTGGCAAGCGTCCTGCACCCGGAGTCCCAGCTCGCCTCGGCGGACCTGATCCTCATCTCCGAGCCCGACTACCGGGCCCTATCCGGCATCCCCGCCGACCAGACTTCCGATCTGGTCCTGAAGGTGCGCAACCCCCGGGAATACAGCACCATCGCCGAAAAGATCGTCAAACTTCTGCCCGACACGCGTCCCATCGTTCGCTCCGAGATCCTTCGCACCTATGACGCGGTCTTCAACTGGCGCTCCGGTATGGTGCTGGTGGTCTACTCCGCAGCGGTGCTCGCCTTCATCATCTTCGCCTGGGACAAGGCGACCGGACTTTCCGCGGAGGAGCGCAAGGAGATCGGCATCCTGAAGGCGATCGGCTGGGAGACCGGGGACATCCTCTTCATGAAGTTCTGGGAGGGGATCGCCGTCTCGCTCACCGCGTCCCTGCTCGGGCTGGTGCTCGCTTATCTGCACGTCTTCCTCGGGGACAGCCTGCTCTTCCTGCCGGCCTTGAAGGGGTGGTCCACCCTCTACCCATCCTTCCACCTGGCGCCATTTATCCGGGGAAGCCACGTCGTGGTGCTCATGTTCCTGACTGTCGTCCCGTACACCCTGTCCACCATCGTGCCGTCCTGGCGGGCTGCCACCATTGACCCCGACGCGGTCATGCGCTAAGGAGGCCACATGATTCGAGTAACCGAGGTCACCAAGACCTTCAACAGCGGCCGGCACAACGAGTTCACCGCGCTAAGCGGGGTGTCCGCTATCATCCGCCCGCGCGAGGTAACCGTTCTCAAGGGGCCGAGCGGCTCCGGCAAGACCACGCTCCTGGGGCTCATGGGGTGCATGGCGCGCCCCAGTTCCGGCCGGATTTACCTGGACGACTGCGAGATCACCAGCCTCCCGGAGCGCTTCCTGACCCAGATCCGGCGCCGCACCTTCGGTTTCATCTTCCAGCAGTTCAACCTGATCCGGGGGGTGAGCGCCCTGGAGAACGTCATGCTCCCCGCCTATCCCGATGGCGAGCCGTTTGGCGAGCTGCGCGATCGTGCGCTCGACATCCTGGAGCGCTTCAGCCTCGCCCACCGCGCCCAGGCGCGGGTGGAATGGCTCTCGGGCGGGGAGGCCCAGCGGGTCGCCATTGCCCGGGCGCTGATCAACGACCCGGAATACATCATCGCCGACGAGCCGACGGCGCACCTGGATACCAAGCTCTCCCGCGAGTTCCTGGAGATCATGGCGGGTCTGCACGTGGCCGGAAAGACCATCGTCATGGCGAGCCACGATCCATTGGTCTGCGAGTCGGAACTGGCGACCGGAATCATCGAGATGCGCGACGGGCGGGTGGTTTCGGGAGCTGCACAGTGATCCTGCAACCGGCAATCCTCGCCCTGACCGTGTCGTCGCTACTGATCAGCGCCATGGTGCTCTACTCGGCGTATTGGGGAGCGGTCATCCTGCGCCGCTGGGACATCACCAGCGGAAGCGAGCTGCAGCTTGACCTGGAGCGCCGCACCTACCTGGTCTCCACCATCCTCGCCTATTTCCTGGTTCTGCAGGTCGCCTCGCTTTTCCTGTTCATCTTCACTGCGGACGACATCGCCCCACTCTTTGTGGGAGCCATGTGCGCTGTGGGCTCACTCTCTGTGAACAGTTGGGGCTATCCCACCCTGCTCCTGAAGCTGGTCAATTTTTTGGGAGCAGGGCTCTGGCTGATACTGAACCACGCAGACAGCCAGGGGTATGATTATCCCCTGATCCGGCGCAAATACTCGCTGCTGCTGTTAATCGCGCCAGTTATACTCGCTGAGACGGTTGCCCAGTGCCTGTACTTCTCATTCATGCGCCCTGATATCATCACTTCCTGCTGCGGCAGCCTGTTCAGTCCGGTGAATCGAAGTCTGATGACCGACCTGGTAACGGCTCCTGCCCGGCCGATGATGGCCATCTTCTACCTCTCAATCTTGTGCACCATGGTTAGCGGTCTGTACTTCAGTAGAAAGGGGAGGGGAGGGTACCTTTTTGCCCTGCTGAGTGGTGCCAGCTTCCTGGTGTCACTGGTTTCGGTCGTCTCATTCATCTCTTTGTTCATTTACCAGATGCCGTCCCATCACTGTCCATTTTGCATACTCGAGCAGGATTACTACTTTATCGGCTATCCGCTGTACGGTTCGCTACTGGCAGGCGGAGTAGCCGGGATCGGGGTCGGGGTACTGATGCCGTTTCGTGGCATCGCCAGCCTCGTCGGGATACTGCCCCGGATTCAGAGGTCACTGACTGTGATGACACTTTGGGGGTTCGGCGTCTTTACACTGCTGGCCAGTTGGCCGATACTTTTCTCAAGCTTTCGGCTCCAATAATCATGCTCTCTGTCATTAATCTACTTATTTTGTGGATTAATTGGCAAGGCGTGCAACAAGGTCTCGCATAGTTGTGTCAGTTTTAATTACAAACGATACGATAAGCCATTAAATTCGACTTTTGTCACAGTTGATCGTGGAAGATATACCCTTTTGTATTTTATTTGCTAAAGTCTACGGTCAATGACCCCGATAACGTTAGTTGAAGAATATATAAAGGGGGGACGATCATGAAATGGTATTACGACATGCGTGTTTCGGCAAAGCTGTTATCCGGTTTCATCCTTGTGGCCTTGATTGCCGGAGTTATCGGCTATGTCAGTGTAACGAAACTGGGCACCCTGGAAGCGGCTGGAGAGGCCATGTACGAGATGAACACCAAACCGCTGGGTGACCTGCTCGACGTATCTACCAATTTCCAGATGCAGCGGGTGGCTTTAAGGGATCTTCTCCTCGACCGCACCATCGATGATAAGAACAAGCATCTGGAAAGGATCAAGGAATTCGACAAACAGGTGGACGACGCCCTGAAACTGGTTGATGAACACTCCAAATCCGCTGAGATTAAAAAGATCGTTGGCGACACTCAGACGGCCTTGAACAATTTCGATCCCATCTGGAAGGAAATCTCCCGGCTTGTCCTCGCGGGGAAAATGGATGAAGCCCTCAACACCTTGCGCGACCCGAATAGCGCTCAGGTGGCCAAGGCTGTGGACGATGCCATCCAGAAACTCTCTGACCTGAAGATAGCTGACGCCAAGAAGAAGAACGAGATCAACACTGAAATTGCCAAGGCCGCCATACAATTCACTATTATATTGGTAATCGCCGGGTCGCTCCTGGCGCTAGGCCTGGGCATTTTCATCTCCCGGATCATCAGCGCTCCGCTGAGAAAAGGGGTTGATTTCGCCGTTGCAGTCGCCGGTGGTGACCTGACACAGAAAATCAATCTGGATCAGCGGGATGAGGTCGGAATGCTTGCAGCGGCCATGAACGACATGGTGGAAAAACTGCGTGAGATCGTCGGCGAGGTCAAATCAGCTACCGACAATGTCGCCTCTGGTAGCCAGCAGCTTTCCTCAAGTTCCGAAGAGATGTCCCAGGGGGCTAGTGAACAGGCCGCCGCGGCAGAGGAAGTCTCTTCCAGTATGGAGCAGATGGGTGCGAATATCCGGCGGAACGCCGACAATGCCACCCAGACCGAGAAAATTGCCAGCAAGTCGGCCTCGGATGCCAGGGAGGGGGGGATGGCAGTGCAGCAGACGGTGCTGGCCATGAAAGAGATCGCCGGCAAGATCAATATCATAGAAGAGATCGCCCGGCAGACCAACCTGCTGGCACTCAATGCGGCAATCGAGGCAGCTCGGGCTGGGGAACATGGCAAAGGGTTCGCGGTGGTGGCTAGCGAGGTAAGAAAGCTTGCCGAACGCAGCCAGATCGCAGCTGCTGAAATCTCGGAATTATCTTCCAACAGCGTGGACATTGCGGTTAAGGCCGGCGAATTACTGACGCGAATGGTGCCGGATATACAGAAAACTGCCGAACTGGTTGAGGAGATCAGCGCCTCCAGTAGAGAACAGGATGCTGGCGCCGAGCAGATCAACAAGGCGATTCAGCAACTCGATCAGGTAATCCAGCAAAATGCGGGTGCCTCAGAGGAAATGTCGTCCACCGCCGAGGAACTGGCGTCCCAGTCCGAGCAGTTGCAGGGGAGCATCGGCTTCTTCAAAACGGAGGATCGTGCCACGGTGAAAATTGCCAGGATTCCCAAGGCGACGGTCCGGCAACTAAGCTATGCCACGGCAAGGACCGCTCCCGTTAAGGGGCTTGCTACCCCTCCTTCCAAGGTTAGTGGCGCCGTACTGAGGATGGATAATCGCAAGCTTGATTCCGATTTCGAGTCATTCTAAGCATCGGTGGCCGTGGGGAGCAACAAAGGAAAGAAAAGAAAAAGCCTCAAAGTCATCTGAGGCTTTTGAAGGATTGCGTGCCGTGATAGTAGGCTCTGTGGTACTCCTCTTTGGTACTGGTTGAAGTATGATACAATTCGGTGTGCGAATGCTTATTGCGTGGCTAACCATTTATGCGAGGCATTTCCCCCCAATGGCAGCATTTGACCATTAAGCCTGTAAAGGAGAACCAAAATGACCCGCAATCCGATTTCCGTTCTAGTCCTTCTGGTTGCACTTGCTTTAGGTGCCTCTGCTTTTGCCAGTTCAGACCCCCTGGATTGCTCACCAGGGTCGACCACTGATGCCACAAAGTGTGGACCTGAGAGCGATTCTCAGGCACAATTCTCAGTTGCCCCAGCTGTGCCTGTCGGGAAATCCGGAAATCTAGTCGGGCTTACCGCAGTTCCCAAGGTGGTGTTCCAGATCAACCAAGCTGCCGATGCCTCGACCATCCTGCGCTTCGTCACTAACTACCTGATAGCGGAACCTGCGGCCGAGGTGGCGGTGGTTGGCTACGCCGGGGGGGTAGACTTCATGCTGAAGGGGGCCAAGGACGCCGAGGGTAAACTCTATGCCAACCAGTTGAAGGCTCTGGCGGACAAGGGTGTCCATTTCAAGGTGTGCAACAACACCTTGAAGTCACACAAACTGACTGCTGACGCCGTTGTCCCGCAGGCCACGGTGGTGCCTGGTGCCGTTAACGAAATCATCCGGCTCCAGACCCGGGAGGGGTACGCGTACTTTAGGCACTGAAATGACCGGAGGGGGACACTATGAACCGTACACACTTGCAGGTAATATTCCTTATTCTTGGAATGTTGTTAGTTGGGACCGCACTTGCCGCAGCGCCCGCAGTGGAGAAACCTGCAAATTGCGACGTATGCGGCATGGACCGTATCTCGCTTGCTTCAAGCCGGGTACTCATCACCTACAACAACAAGAGCGTTGTCGGAACCTGCAGCATCCACTGCGCGCGTAAGGATGCGGACACGAAAAGGTCCCTCAAGGTAGAGTTATTGCAGGTTGGCGACCACGATACCCGGGAGTTGATCGATGCCAAGAAAGCCTTCTGGGTCATCGGCGGCAGGGAACCGGGCATTATGAGCAATATCGCGAAGTCTGCGTTTGCAGAAAGAAAGCGCGCCGAGGCGTTTATCAAGTCGAAAGGTGGGCACTTAGCCGGATTCGAGGCGGTCTGGAAGGCTGCAGTCCATTGAGTATGCCTTAACAACCCACGTCCTGTGGACGTGGTCAGAGACAAATGGCTCTGCCTGAATAATGGTTTTTGCTGCTAAACACGTTTTCTGTTGAAAATCAGGAAAGGTTCAACGTATGGGTTCGACCAATGCGAGGCCTTACTGCTGCCACGAAATTAGTACAATGGTGCGCAGCCCCCTTCTAGGGGGCAGAAGCTAAAGCCACGTCCTTTGGGCGTGGATATTTACTATAGTCTGGGCTATAGAGCGTGACTATGAGTCGGCGAGTTCAGGGTATCGTTAGGTTCTCGATGGCTTGGTACACAACCACGTCCGATTGCGACGGGCTTGTGGAATTAAAGGCCTACAGCAACAGCTATCAGTTACACATAGGCAGGCAGTCCCCATGTGGCAGATGGAGGCATAAATGAATTTCCGCTTCGCCAAAAAAATCATCGTCGTCATGACCTCCCTGGCTACCTTAACCTGTGCCCATTCTGAGGCATCTGCTGCGCCCGTTCCCTCTTCGGCAGCTGAGCAGAAGCAGCTTGGTGATCTTGACATCAGGGCTTTATCGGGAGAGCAGGTTTCCCTCATCCCCTACATCACGCACAAGGCCGTTGTCGTGGTTTTCTGGGCCGCCTGGTGCCCGATCTGCCGCGCCGAAGCCCCTCGCATCAACCGCCTCGATGCCAACCCCGACGTCAAGGTCCTTGCGGTTAACGAAGGGGACACCCCTCAGCAGATAGCGGCGTTTCTGAAAGCATACAAGGTTGGCTACCAGGTCGTCGTGGACCCGGTGAGCAATGTCGCAAAGGAATTCGGGGTTCCGGGCATGCCATATTGCGTCATAATCGGCAGGTCGGGCATAATCGTCTACCGCGGGTACAAGCTACCAGAGGACCCTGACAGCTATATCCGATAGTCCATTTGGTCGAGATAACCCTTGTTGCCAGATGCACCGGCACGTATTTTGCTGGTTTCTAGTATCCCCTCGGCTAGTGAAGCGTCGTTAATTGAGTGTTGACGCGGGATTTAAGGGATCAGTGCCTTTTGGCCTGGGTGCAAAAAAATTGGCACTTGATGTGTTTTTTTCTCCAAAGAGTAACAGATGCCGCTGGATTGGATGGGATCCTGTGTGTCATTGACTGTCCTTTTACTGGTTGACAGATAAGAGTGTTTACATTAGCATGTTGGCAGAAAAACACTCGGGGATTTCTGGAATAAACCGTGCGACTAAAGAGCCTTGGAAAATTCGGAGCAGTGTTGCAACTCGCGGTACTGCTGCTGGTGCAGTTTTCCGCGGTGGCTCCCGGTCTTGCGCGCTCCCTTCACCATGCGGTTGCTGTCGGTCACTGCTGTGGCGACCACGTGAAGTGCGGCTGCTCTCCCGAAAGGATCGCCTCGCGCACCTGTTGCTGCTACCAGAATAAACGCATGAATGCTTTCTCTTCGGAGAAGCGATCCTGCTGCTCCATGAAGTCCTGTTCCATGGAAGGGCATTCCGACGCTGCCGACGACCTGGATCGTTCGAAACCGGCAGTCAGCTCCATTCCCTGCGGCTGTGATCCCAACTACTCCCCCGTCTCGGTGGAGAATCTCAAATTCCTTAAGCCGTACCTCCTCCATGTCGCTTCAGTCCCAACCTTCACGGGACAGTATCTCTCCATGCGTCTGAGTTTCCTGAGCAGATATACTGATCCGCCCGACCCCCCTCCCAGACTCTCCATTTACTCCTGACACCTGCAGTCTCACCCCCTTGTGCATCCGTTACAGGTGCAGTTGGTGCTTTCGGGGATGTCTTGGCCTGCGCCTGGCGTGTAGGGACAGGTATTGCCTGCCTCTTCTCGGTCGGGTTACGTCCTGGTCGTCCCCATAAAGAGGCCACCACAGCGGGGTTTGCAACCTGCACCTTATGTGCTTGGACATCGGACGGGTGCTCATGGGCCACGAATAGCGCGTACCACTATTCAAGGAGAAAACCCATGAATACAACCGAAACCTCGGTGGAGATCCGTGTTCTGGGCCAATTCTGTATTCTGCAGGCGGGTAAACCGCTGGTGAGGGCATTTTCGCCCGAGCCGGAGGCGAGAGAGTTGCTCTGCAATCTCCTCTCCCCGCAGGGGGATCCGGTCAGCCGGGACCGACTGTGCCGGCTGCTTTGGCGAGTTTCCCCGTCGGAGCGGCCCGAAGCCAGGCTTGTAGAGCTCGTCATGAAGTTGAACACCAACTTCATGATGGAATTCGGAATAAGGCCCATTATCGAAAAAGACGGTGGACTGACGTATAACGACTCCCTCATACGGGTGGACGCCCGGAGCTTCTACCAGATCAGCGTCCAGGGGCTACAGCATCTTGCTGCCGGTGACCTTGCAGGTGCAGCAAGATATTTTAAGACAGCCCTGTCGATGTATGGCGGACCGTTATTACCCGGCTCCGAGAGCCGAGTAATTTCCACAAACCGGGAATGCCTGCATTCCCTTTACCTGGCGATGGAACATCATGTGGCCAAGCTGCCATCCCGCCAGGGTAGAACAATCACCACGAGACACCCGAAAGCACTGGCTGCGTGAAAAGGAAGTTTCATGCAGAGTGCCGAGAAGACATCGCGATCAAAAGGAGTCTCAACCCATGGGCAACTGCACAGATAGCCCGATGACCGATAACGGTAAACGGCAATTTCTTCGCCTTTCCAAAACCGACCTGCCACTCATGATCAGGTACGACGACAAAGCTTACGTGCTCGTGCTCACCAAGGGTGACAAATTGCTGCTCCAGAAACCACTATTTGCCGAGGGATTCACTTCGGAGGGGACAGAAGCGAGCACAGTTTAAGTAGCAACACCACAACCTGACAGCAAGCCAGCAAGCCGACGATCGCACGCGAGAGTCAGCCAGCAAGCCAGCCGATATGCAAGCCAGTGACAATCACAGGGCGGCTCTCGGCTTTTTTTGTTTCCGTTTTTTTCGGGGGCGTGTGAATGCAATGCCCCTTTAAGAAACCAACACTACAGGCAGGGATCTATGAATTCTGGAGCAGCCGTACACGTTAACCACGATAAGGTTGCGGGCTTTGCCGCTGCGTTCGCGCTGCATTGCCTTGCTCTCTACGGGGCATGGCAATTCCAGTTCGCTCCGCCACGGTCCGAGGCCCCAGCCGTGTTTGTCAGCCTTGTCGATCTCGCCCAACCGGCCAAGGTTGACAAAGCGACCAGGCATGCCGAGCCGGTTGCGCCCAAACGGATACCGGTCGTACGGGAAGCTGCGAGGCAGGCAGCACCGGCCGCGCCGCAACCTGCCCCGGTCAGGCAGGAGCCGATGAAGCAGGTCGCACCGGTTGTCCCGCGCCCCTTGAGCAGTACGGCAGCAGTCAATGCGCCGACCGGACCGGACACGCCGCCTGCCCCGGCAGTAAAGGCGCCCCAGGCTCGGGCGACAGTCGACTCGCCCGCATCCTCCGGGCCCGTCAGCACCCCCCTGCCGGCAGTACAACTGGCACAGCCGGTACTCCAGGCGGACGAGCTTTCGGTGAGCTGCACGGACCGTACGCCACCCGCCTATCCGAGGCTGTCCGCACGGCTCGGGGAGCAGGGGAAAACCGTGCTGCTGGTTGAACTGGATGAACATGGCCGGGTGGCCCGGGTTACCGTCAAGACCGGTTCCGGCTTTCCGCGTCTCGACCAGGCCGCAGTCAGTGCGGTGCAATCCTGGCGCTGCACACCGGCCAGGCGCAACGGCGTCGCGGTTCGTTCCTATGCGCTGCAACCGTTCAATTTCGCTCTCAAAGGACGCTGATATGAAAAGAACTGCCGCGGCTGCCGCCGCTTTGCTCCTGCTTTTGACAACCGCCGCCCGCGCCGAGAAGGTGCAGGAGCTTTCCGAAATCACGGTGTCCGGAGACGCCCGGGAGGAGGCCCAGCCTTTCTCCGGCAATCAGATCAAGGAGCAGGCGCTCGATTCCCGCCGCTCTGTCTCCAGCGATGCAGCGCAACTGCTGGACGGCGTTCCCGGCGTGAGCCTCTACGGTGCGGGGGGGATCTCAAGCCTTCCAGCCATTCATGGCCTGGCGGACGACCGGGTGCGCATCCAGGTGGACGGCGTGGAGCTGACCCCCGCTTGCCCGAACCACATGAACTCGGCGCTTTCCTATATCGACCCGACCAAGGTCGCCGGTGTCCGGGTTTTTGCCGGGATCACTCCGGTCAGCGTCGGCGGGGATAGCATCGGCGGCTCGATCCAGGTTGAATCCGCACCCCCCGAATTTGCCCGTACCGGGGAGAACCTCCTGGTCAAGGGAGAGGCCGGCTCCTTTTTCCGCAGTAACGGCAACGCCTACGGCTACAACTTCGGGGCCACCCTGGCGGGAAGCTGGGCGAACCTTTCCTATAGCGAGTCCGACTCGCAGTCGGACGATTACCTGGCCGGAAAAGGCTTCAAGCCCGTCACCCAGGGACGCGAAGGCGGCCCGCTTATTCCCGGAGATAGCGTCGGCTCCACCGCGTACCACGGGGCGACCAACCGGGAGCTCGGGCTGGCATTGCGGCACGAGGGACACCTGCTCCAGCTGAACCTGAGCCAGCAGAAAGTCGGTTTCGAGGGGTTCCCGAACCAACGCATGGACCTGACCGACAACGACAACACGACGATCAACCTGCGCTACACGGGGCTCTTTCAGTGGGGCGACCTGCAGGCGCACCTCAGCCACCAGGACACCCGGCATAAAATGGACCTGGGTCCGGATCGTTACTTCTACGGCTCCGGCATGCCTATGGACACCAAGGCGAAAACCTGGGATGCCGAGATCCGGGGGGACGTCATGCTATCCGAAAGAGACACCCTACGGGTGGGGGCCGAGTACCAAAATTACACCCTTTACGACTGGTGGCCACCGGTCGGTGGTTCCATGGGGCCCAACGCGTTCTGGAATGTCGACTACGGCCAGCGCGACAAAATCGATGCCTTCCTCGAATGGGAAGCACACTGGAGCCCGGAATGGGTCAGTCAACTGGGAGTGCGCAGCGATACCGTCCTGACCAACGCGGGCCCTGTGCAGGGATACGACAACGGCCTGGCCGGTCTCTGGGGGAACGATGCGGCCGCCTTCAATGCGATGAACCGCGAGCATGCCGATTACAACTGGGACCTGACTGCCCTGGCGCGCTACACACCCGGTGCGACTCAGAGCTATGAGGCGGGGTACGCGAGGAAATCCCGCTCGCCGAACCTCTACCAGCGCTACCCCTGGTCTACCAATCCGATGGCGGCGCTGATGAACAACTTCGCCGGGGACGGCAACGGCTACCTCGGCAAGGTGGACCTGAAGCCCGAGGTGGCCGACACCGTCAGCGCCACCGGCGACTGGCACGACGCCGGAAAGTCGCAGTGGAGCGTGAAGGCGACAGCCTACTACACCTACGTCGAGGATTACATAGATGCGCGGCGCTGCGACCTCGGCCAGTGCTCCGCCGCAAACCTGAGCACCACCACAGGCTTTGTGCTGCTGCAGTACGTGAATCAATCCGCCCAGCTCTACGGCCTTGACCTCTCCGGCGACATGCTTCTGAGCGACAGCCGCGATTACGGCAGTTTCACCGGCAGCGGCGCGCTGAACTACGTCCGGGGGGAGAACCTGACCACGGGTGACAACCTCTACAACATCATGCCGCTCAACGGTAAGCTTGCACTGGTGCACCGCCTGGGAGGGGTGACCAGCACCGCCGAGGTCAAACTGGTGGCGGCCAAAAACGAGGTGTCACAGGTCAGAAACGAGGTGCAAACCGGCGGCTACACCCTGTTCAACCTGCGCAGCAGCTACCAGTGGAAATACGCCCGACTCGATATCGGCATCGAGAATCTCCTCAACAAGTTCTACTCGCTGCCGTTGGGGGGCGCGTACGTCGGGCAGGGTGCTTCAATGACCACCAACGGCATCCCCTGGGGCGTTCCCGTTCCGGGAATGGGACGCTCCATCAATGTCGCGCTGAACATGCACTTTTGAGGTCAAACAGCAAAGGAATCAACATGCGAACAATCCAAGACATTTTTGAGAAACAGGGGCTCGCCATCGTACTTGCCACGCTGGTTTTGGCGTCTTTGGGGGGCTGCAGTGGCGACGGCCCTGCAATCGAGGCGCGTCCCCAGAGCATCGGTTTCAGCGCCGCACCACAGCTCCCGCAGGGGGGCGGGGCGACGGTCTCCGCGGCGGCCAGCTCCGGCCTCGCCGTCAGCTACAGCAGCATCACCCCCGCCGTCTGCTCGGTAGACGGCGGCACCGGTGTCGTCACCGCACATGCAGTGGGGAACTGCGTCATTGCAGCCCATCAATCCGGGAACACCCACTTCGCCCCCGCCCCGCAGGTGACCCAAACCCTTCCGGTTCTGGTCAATCCTGGCCAGAGCATAGGTTTTGGCGCTGCCCCCCCGCTCTCACTGGGAGGTACCGCCAGCGTCTCGGCTACGGCCAGTTCCGGGCTGCCGGTCACCTTCAGCAGCCGCACCCCGGCCGTATGCAGCGTCGACGCCAAAATCGGATTGGTGACGGATCTAACGACGGGGGTGTGCACGGTCGCCGCAGATCAGGCAGGAAACGCCAACTTCAACCCGGCGCCCCAAGCGACCCAGACTTTGTCGGTCTCCGCTCCATCGAGGGTCACCGTCCCTGTGGCGCCGACCGGGGTCAGCGCCACGGCGGGGAGCGGCGCCAATACGGTGAGCGTAACAATCGGTGCGACCGACAGCGGCGGCAGTCCCATCACCGGTTATACGGTGATTTCCCGGCCCACTGGAATCTCGGCGACCGGCACAGATTCGCCGATAGCCGTCACCTGTCCGTCCGGCTGCGCGGGGTATGCCTTCGCTGCGGTCGCCTCCAACGCCCTCGGCGATGGTGCCCCATCAGCGTTCTCCGACGTCGTAACGACCTACCAGGTCACGGAGACCTTCTCCGAGCCGGACACCCAGCCCAAAAACACCATGTTCATCGGGTCATTCGACTTCGATGCGACGGCCGGCACCGTGTCGAACCTGCACGGCGTCCTGAGCGAAACCATGACCGGCGGTGCGAGCGCCTACCCGAACGACACCATGACCTGGCTGACGCTCGGCAATCAGCTCTCCTCGGTCCCTGCCACGCTGGGCGGCGCGAACGGTCTGCTGGTGACCACCTTCCTGCTCAACAGCACCAACACACTTTCCAACAACCCGGTGTATCACGGCACCGACGGCTGGTCACCGGGAACCGGAATGGGGCTCTACTACGGTTTCCCCAGTGCACCGAGCCCAGGCGCTGGCGGGGTGGGAAACGCCTACGCCAGGATATTCGTCAACTCGAGCGATCCCACGGCTCCCCTGACCCAGGCCCAGATAGACAGCCTGGCCTACGCAGACTGCACCGCGGGAGGCATGATGGGGGGGACCTGCATGACCGGTACGACGCTGGCCGGATATGGAACGGTAGGGACGATGAGTGGGTACCCGGTCTCGCAAATCATTACCAAACCATAGCTTTGTAAGAGGCACTGTCTCGGTGATGTCACTGGGCGGCTATTTGGAGTTCAACGTTAACATTGAAAAGGAGAGTAAAAAATGAAAACTGTCAAAACATCCCTGACCCTGTTGCTTGGCATCTCCCTCACCGCCTGCGGCGGCGGAGGCAGCAGCGCCACGGCGCCCGGTGCGCCCACCGCTTTGAAGGTCGCCGCGGGGGCAACCACCGGCACCACGGCCATGGTAAGTTTCACCGCTCCCGCCTCCAGCGGTAGCGGTTCCATAACCGGCTATACCGTGACCGCCAATCCCGGGGGGATCACCGCGACCGGGGCGGCCTCGCCGATAACGGTAACTGGGCTTACCGCCGGCACGGCTTACACCTTCAGCGTGGTTGCCAACAGCGGCGCGGGAAGCAGTGCGGCGGCGATGGTCACCAACGTGAGCAACTACAACATCGTGGAAACCTTCCAGGAACCCATGACTCAGCCGAACAACACCATTTTCACCGGTACCTTCACCTATGACTCCGTCAACAAGACGGTAGCAAATCTGACCGGGTCGCTGACCGAGTCCATGACCAAGGTGGGGGGCGTGTACGCCAGCCCGATGACTACCGTCCCTCTCACTAGCCAGCTCTCCTCGGTACCAGTTACGTTGGGTGGCGAAAATGGTCAGTTGGTAACTACCTTCGCGTTATCGACAACCGACACCTTCGATGGTGGGGGATTCGCACCAGGAGGTACGCATTATTTCGGACTGACTGCGGGCACCCCCAACAACCACAACGCCTATGCCATGACATTCATCAACACCGACGATCCGACCACGCCGCTGGCACAGGCCCAGATTGACAAGCTGGCATACGCAGACTGCACAGTGGGTGGCATGATGATGACCTCCTGCATGACGGGGACCACGGTTGCAGGTTATGGCCGGCTGGGAACTATGAACGGTTACCCTGTATCACAGGTAATAACGAAACAGTGACTATTGCTGCCGCGCCATACGAGGTATACTTTATGGGCATCATGTGCTGGCAAATTTGATAAAAAATGGGAGGCTAACATGATTAACAAGCTGTTTGCCACAGTCGTTGCGGGTATTTTTATGACAGCGGGTTCGGCTTTTGCGGTCGATTCCGTACAGATCAAGGGTGAAATCATCGACACCAGTTGCTATGCTATATCCGGCGCTAAGGGAGAAGGGCACCGTCAGTGCTCCCAAGGCTGCATCAAGAAGGGGAGCCCGGCCGGGCTGCTGGAAACCGGAACCGACAAGGTTTACGTGCTGATCCCCAAAAAACCGACGACGTCTCTCCCCAAAACGGTCGTTGAAAAGGTCGGCCGCAGCGTTGAGATCACCGGCAAGGTGTTCACCACCGGCGGCAGCCAGTTCCTGACTGTCGAAGCGGTCAAGTAATCTTCTGCGTTCATCACTGATTCCGCTCCCCCTTTGTTCGCATCCGTAAGCGGACAAAGGGGGAGTGGCCGTTCATACAACGCTTTGTCTTCCGATGTCATTGCCGACCAATTTATTCCAAATGCCGCAGCCCAGATCGGTCCAGTTTTTGAGCTGTAATCACGCCGAATTATGCGGCATGCATCTTGCGGTTATTCCCCCAGGAATTGGAGCAAAACATCTCGAAAGCCCGTACCTATGCAGGGTCAGAGCGCATTGCCTCACTCAGCAGGGGTGCCAATTTTTTTGCATTTGTCCAACTTTTACTTTGTCGAAAGCATGTATTGTGAGATGTTATGACTGGATCAGCAGGTATGCAAGATGCTCAGAGGGGGCACCATAGTACGGTGAAAAAATCTGGACACCCATCACCTCGCTATTTCAGCGCCCTGTTCCTTACGGCGGTATATCTTCTTATCGCAATGAGTCCGCTCGCGCCCGTCGTTCTGCGCGGCGAGAGCCTTGCCCATGCCGCGACCGGGGAGTGTGCCGGCAATGGGACTGTTTGCCGCTGTTCCCCTGAGCGACGTGCCAACCACACCTGTTGCTGCTGCCAGAAGCAGCAGAAACAGGAAGCCGATTCGGCGGCGGGTGTTGCCGACTGCTGCAAAAAAGTGAAATCCTGCAAGGTTACGCTGACCGGACGTGATTGCCCCTGCGGCTCCGGCAAAGCGCTTGCGTTCTTAAACCTCCCCAAGAGCGAGTCCCTTCCCTTTGTTTTCGACACGGGGTTAAAATGCCGGATCACATCCACTGAACTTCACAATCTTCCCTCTCGTATGTTGACCCGTCTGGGTGATCCTCCCGACCTGCCGCCCCACATCGTTTTTACCTGCTGACAACAAGCCGTGCTGCTCCGCCTTTGACGGTTAGCCTCCAGATTGCTTAGGTCTGGAAGCAGGCACTATCCGTGTACCCGGCATCAACCAGACTCTGGTGCGTCGCTTCGCTGAGGACCGGAACCCTGTGGGCAACTTGCACTGCGTGCTTTTAGCGCACCCAGGCCTGGGGTGCCCCCTAGACGCGGCTTATGCTATGATGGCCGGGTAGTAAATAAATTGGGTAGAACTATGATTACCTTGGACTTCCTGGAAAATTCGCTTAAGGCAGGTTCTCTGCTCGCATACCCGGCCGCCTTCGCCGGCGGGGTGCTGGCCAGCCTGACTCCTTGCACCTATCCGCTCATCCCGGTGACGGTTGCCTTCATCGGTAGCCGGGCGGCTAGCACCAGGAAATACGGATTGCTTCTCAGTCTCGCCTTCGCCTGCGGCATCGCAGCGGTCTACGCCATACTGGGGGGAGCGGCTGCCCTAAGTGGCAAAATTTTCGGGCTGGTGTCGGCCAATCCTTTTACCAATTTTGCCGTCGGGGCCATACTCTTAGCCATGGTACTTTCCATGTTGAAGGTCGTCTCCCTGCCTCTGCCTTCATTTGTCCCCGGCGCAAAATCTGTCAAGGGGGGTGGATTGCTCGGTGCGTTCTCCTTCGGGCTCTGCTCCGGTCTGGTCTTAAGCCCCTGTACCACCCCAGTTATGGGCACACTGCTGCTTTACGTCGCCTCGCGGCAGAATGTTGTTTTCGGGATGTCGCTGCTGTTCGTCTTTGCCAGCGGCATGAGCGCCATTCTCGTCTGTATCGGTTCGGCATCCGGATTGTCCGCACGGTTGCCCCGGTCAGGTCCGTGGCTCGTCCGGGTGGAAAAAGGGATGGCCATACTGATGGCCTGCTGCGGTATCTATTTCATCTATCAGGCCAGCTGTTGGTTCCTATAGGGAGAATTTTCATCATGCGCGTTCGCACGATATTCCGAAATGTTTTTACAGGGGTTGCCCTGAGCATATTCCTGATAGCTTCGGCAGGTGCCGCCGGGCTGTCCGGCGAGAAGATTAAGGCCCCCGACCTGATCCTGCAAAATCCCGCCGGCGAGAAGACTCACCTGTCGGCCTATCTCGGGAAGAAACCGGTGTTGCTGGTCTTCTGGGCCTCCTGGTGCACGATCTGCCGTGACGAGATCGCCGAGTTGAAGAAGCTTAACTCCAGCTTCACCGTCATTGCGGTCAACGAGGGGGAGAGCGCCTGGAAGACGAAGAGATTCATCTCCATGAACGGCATTGACTATCAGGTGGCCCTCGACCCGGACGGCGCACTAGCCAAAGCCATGCAGGTCCCCGGCGTGCCAGCCTGCGCCGTCCTGGACAAATCCGGTCTTATCGTCTACCGGGGTTTGGGGCTGCCGGAAAACATTGAATCTTACGCCGGGAAATAACCTCGGCGTACATCCAACTCACCAATCAAATACTATGAAATCGGAGATTTATATGAGCCACATACGTACTACCTTGACAGTTTTCAGCCTGGCCGCGGCAATCGGCATCTTTTCTTCGGCAGAAGCCATGGCGTGTGCCAGCTGCGGTTGTTCCTTAAGTGCCGACTGGCAAAGCCTGGAATACTCGTACAAACCCGGGTTGAAGTTAGAAATGCGCTACGACTTTCTGGACCAGAACCAGCTGCGCAGCGGGACCGGCACCATTTCTCCGGCAGCAGCCAGCCAGAGAGTCACCCCCAACGGGAATCAGGAGGTCGAGAAGTTTACCAGGAACCACTACCTTACCCTTGGTCTCGACTACAGCCCCAACCAGGACTGGGGGATCAGTCTCCAGGCGCCATACATCATCAGAGACCACAGCACGCTCGGGACGGCGTCGGATGGGACCACCCCGGGGGATGGCGGTGGGCAATACGATTCACACACCTCGAATCTCGGTGACATGAAAGTCATAGGACGCTATCAGGGTTTTACCAAGAACCACAACCTTGGCGTCCTTCTGGGATTCAAGCTGGCCACCGGGAGTTACACCGAGACCGGGACATCGACAGACCCCACTGCCCCGGGACCTGCCCCGATCGACCGCGGTCTGCAGCCGGGTACCGGCACCACGGACGTGATTGTGGGTGCGTACTATAATGATGCCATAAACAAGGACCTGGGGTACTTCACCCTGGCCACCTACCAAACCGCATTGTACTCGACCTCCGGTTATCGGCCCGGTAACAGCCTCAACGCCAGCGTGGGGCTGCGCTACATGGGCTTCGATATAATCGCGCCGCAACTTCAGCTCAACTTACGCGACCTTCAGCGCGATTCCGGCCCAAGTTCGGATACCATCAGCACCGGAGGGACGCTTCTGTATATTAGCCCGGGAATCGTTGCTGCGGTTACGGACCAAGTTTCGTTATACACCTTCGTTCAGGTGCCGGTGTACCAGAACGTCGAAGGAGTACAGCTTGCGCCGCGCTATATAGCAACTGTCGGAGCCCGTTATTCCTTCTGACCCTGTTTTGTCCCCTGAGGGGCGTTTCCCTGTTTTGATCAGACAAGGCGACTGAGCCTCAACACCTTAAAGATCATGGCTGCCGCTTCCCCTCGGGAGGCGGCAGCCTAATCACCGAACCAAGGAGGGTACTTTGAGAAAGCTACTTTTTATGATCCCCCTTTTATTGCTTTTTGCGGCCACAAACTCCCGGGCCCACGACGACGTCGAGAAACCCAAATCGTGCCAGCAGTGCGGCATGGATCGGATCGCCTATGCGCACAGTCGCATGGTCATCGTTTTCGCAGACGGGACCAGGGTGGGGACTTGCAGCCTGAACTGCACGGCGAACGAGCTGAAAGAACACCAAGGGAAAAAGGTGGAGTCGCTGCAGGTCGCCGATTACGATTCCAAAAAGCTGATCGATGCCAGGAAGGCGACCTGGGTTATCGGCGGCAGCAAACCGGGCGTCATGACGTCGACCCCCAAATGGGCCTTTGCCAGCAAGGAGGGAGCGCAGCGGTTCATTGCGGTAAACGGCGGCAAACTGGCGGTCTATGACGAGGCGCTGGCCATGGAGCAGGAAGACTAAGTTGCCAGCCGATTTGTCGACTCTTGCTCGACTGCCATTGCAGCCACGTCAGGACTGAACTGATAGGCTGGAACGTTTATGAAGGTGATCTACGGGCAGTTTAACCTTAGCTGCTTTTGCTGATCCCCTCGAATCGGAATCTGGCGACCGAAATTGTCATAAATGCCTGCGACAACTGTCACCGGGCATCTCTTATGCGAACTCATGGCTTCTGCTTTGGAGTCGGTAGAAGCCGTGCCTCTTTGTTGACGAGCAGGCACCAGGAATAGCCTGCGGTGAAGCCGCCGAGAACCCCGGCCAGAAGGAACACGAACAGCAGCAGGTCTCCCTGATCGGTGTTGATGAAGGATACGCGTTTTTCTCTGCCATGCTCCTTGGCGTACTTTCCTACGACGGTATCATCCACTCCGGCCCATTTTTCCTCGGCAGCCGTTACCAGCGGAAGGCAGCAGTTGATCAGCAAGAGGATCATTCCCAATATCATCAGTCTTCTGTTTTTCATGCCTCCACCTCTTCCGCCTTGATGACCCGCATGCTGACCAGCAGGTCCGGCCGTTTCTTGTACAAAAGCACTATCATTCCGGAGGTTATCGCTCCCTCAAGAATACCCAACGGCAACTGAGTCGGGATAAAGGAGAGCAGGATCTGCCAGAATAGTTCGAAAAATGGAGTTGTGCCGCGGATGCCCGATGCTAACTCGGCTGACGTGGACGCATAGGTGACCCAATCCGCCACGATTCCGGCGAAAAATCCCGCTACGCCAAGATTCAGGCGCATACGGCGTAACAGACGAAAAACGAAGTAACCCGCAAATGAGCCCATGATTCCCATCGACATGACATTGGCCCCGAGCGTGGTTATTCCCCCGTGAGACAAGAAGAGTGCCTGAATCAGTAGTGCCACGGCCGCAACGACGACGCTGATCCAGGGGCCCAGGAGGATTGCCGAGATTGCCGTTCCGCACGGGTGGGAACAGGTGCCCGCAGTCGGCACGGGAATTGGCATGCAGGAGATGACAAAGACGACTGCAGTGATGAGCCCTACCAAAGGCTTGAAAGAGATTTCCTCTTTGGCCGAAGCCCGCAGTTTCCGAATGCCCAAGGCGAGAAAGGGAATCATCACAAGGTACCAGAAAAGCGCCCAGTTGAACGGCAGAATCCCCTCGGAGATGTGCATAGCGTGCGCCGGGGCAGCGCAAACGATCGGAATCAGGAATATCACGACAAGAAACGACTTCATAAACCCTCCTGCAGATATACTGCAAAACGAAAAAGCCCCAGCTTTCTAAAGAGAAAGGTGGGGCACGGAACACGTCAGATGCACAGACGAAGTTTCAGCGCCTCTCCCACGAAGGCCCTACTCGAATAATCAACAGGCAGGTCTCCTGACTCACGGGTCACTTTACTCGCCGCGCCTTCCCGATGGTCAATCAGTGGCGTTTCTGCGGCTTTCATCACCGTTTACAGTTGCGGGGCAGCGAGGGATTTTCACCCTCTTCCCAATTATCCCTTTTCCCAGCAGGTAGCAACACGAGGAAAAGAGAACCTGTTGATGGTTATTAAATTGTGGCGGCACTTTTACCCTGTTTGACCGGGTAAGTCAAAAGGAAAATTGAACAGACTTAGACGGGGTATACGTTGGAAAATTAAAATCCGCTTGACTGGGCAGCGGGAGAAATTTAATGGACAGCCAACCTGTCTACAAAAATATTGAAGCGACGAGGAAATTATTGACTAGAACGGTATGGTTTTGATATGGTGCCTACCTAACAAAAACGGTGGCCCAATTTATCGAAAGTGATGTCGGTGAAGTCCCTTCGAAGTTGGGCCAACCGACCCTGTTCTGGCGCAGTGTTCATCCTGCTGGAAGGGGTAATGTTTTTGGGGGGGCAGATAAATGAAAAAAACGCTTCGCTTCGATTCCCTTTTGATTCATGGTGGCGAGGAGCCAGGACCGGCCGGCGCAACCGCCGTGCCGATTGTCCAGTCCAGCTCCTTTGCCTACGAGAGTGCAGAAGGCCTGGAAGATGTCTTTCGCGGACGTGCCGTGGGGCAGGTGTACACGCGTATCGGCAACCCGACTACCGAGGCGCTGGAGCGACGCTTGGCCCTTCTGGAGGGCGGAGGTGCCGCCATCGCCACCGCCTCCGGCATGGCGGCCATAACCACGGCGGTCCTAACCATTCTCAGGGCCGGCGATGAGATCCTCTCCTCGTCCTCTCTGTTCGGCGGGACCTTTTCGCTCTTCCGGGACACCCTCTCCAACTACGGGATCACAGCGAAATTCGTTGACCCGCTTGACCTTGACGCGTTCAAAAACGCCATCAACGACCGTACCCGCCTGGTGTTCGTGGAAACAATCGGCAATCCCAAGGTGGATGTGCCGGACGTCCCCGCGCTTGCCCGAATAGCACATGATGCCGGGATTCCGATCATGGTGGATTCGACGGTCTCGACACCGTATCTTGCCACAGGCGCGCAGCTCGAGGCGGATATCCTGGCCTACTCCACCAGCAAATACATAAACGGCACGGGGACAACCATCGGCGGTGCCATCGTCGACCGGGGCGTCTTCGACTGGAACAACCCGAAATTTCCTCACTTCGCGACTTTTTACAAGAAGTACCGGGCCTTCGCTTTCACCGCTCGCGCACGCAAATTAGTGCACAAGGATTTTGGCGCCTGCGCCGCACCCTTCAACTCCTTCCTGCTGACCGAAGGAATCCAGACCCTGGCGCTCCGGATGAATCGTCACTGTGCCTCCGCCCTGGCCCTGGCAAAGTTTCTCCAGGGGCATCCCAAGGTGGCTTGGGTAAACTACCCCGGCCTGGAGGACTCCCCGCAGTTCGCCGTTGCCACCAAACTATATGGCGGCCGTTATGGTGGTCTGCTGACTTTCGGCACCGGCGACAAGGCTTCCGCCTTCAAGGTCATCAACAGTCTTAAGCTGGCTAAAAATTTGGCCAACATCGGCGATGCAAAGACCCTGGTAATTCACCCTGCCAGCACCATCTGCGCTGACTACAACATCGAGGAAAAAACTTTGATGGGAGTCACGGAAGACCTGATACGGGTGTCGGTTGGCATAGAGGACCCTCAAGATGTCATTGAGGACTTCAGTAGCGCTTTGGACCAGTTGTAGCACTGGTCATGATTTGAAGGTGGTGTCATGAAGGTAACGGTGAATGGTAAAACACGGCAGGTTCATATCGGTTGCAGGTCTTTCGTTCGCGTCACGCAACTCCTCGAGTTACTCGCCCTTTCCATGTCATCCGAGCTCCTCGTCACTGTCAACGGCAAACGGCAGGAGCGCCAGGATTTCGCTTCAACTCAAATAACGAAAACTGATAAAGTCAGTATTTTACATCATTCAGAACCGTAAATGACGCACGGGAGGAGACTATATGATCGTTACAATTAACGGCAAAGAGACCCAGCTTCCAGAGAATGCTTCGCGTACGATAGATTCACTGCTGACAGAGCTTGACGTTGCGCAGCCGCTGTACGTAACCGTGGAACTGAACGGCGATATCCCCGACCGTGCGGACTTCGCTACCACACCGGTTGCCGCGGGAGACGTGATCGAATTCCTCTATTTCATGGGGGGCGGCCGTTAATGTTGACTGATTCCCAGATTGATCGTTATTCGCGCCACATCATACTCAAAGAAGTAGGTGGCAAAGGGCAGCAGAAGCTGCTGGATGGCAAGGTGCTGATCATCGGCGCTGGTGGACTGGGCGCGCCCATCGCCCTGTACCTGGCGGCCGCCGGAGTGGGAACCATCGGCATTGCGGATGCCGACGTCGTCGACCTCTCCAATCTGCAGCGTCAGGTGATCCACTTTACCGCTGACATCGGCAAGCCCAAGGTGGAATCCGCCCGTGAGAAGATGGTCGCCATGAATCCTGATGTCACCGTCAAGACCTACCAGGAGTGGATCTCCGCAGCCAATATCAACGGCATCATTGCCGATTACGACTTCATAATCGACGGTACCGACAATTTCGCAGCCAAGTTCCTGATCAACGATGCCTGCGTTCTTGCCGGCAAGCCCTACTCTCATGGCGGCATTCTTCAGTTCGACGGCCAGACCATAACGGTCAAGCCGGGAGAGTCGGCCTGCTACCGCTGCATCTTTCCCGAGCCGCCCCCCAAGGAAGCCATCCCCACCTGCTCCCAGGCAGGGGTGATCGGTGTGCTGCCGGGTGTTCTCGGCACCATTCAGGCCACCGAGGCGATCAAGTTCCTGCTGGGAAAGGGCGACCTGCTGACCAACCGCCTGTTGACCTATAACGCCCTGCGCATGAGATTCCGCGAGGTGCCGCTTAAACGGAAGACGACCTGTCCGGTCTGTGGTGACAACCCCACCATAACCGAAGCCCTGGACGAACTGGATGCCATGACCGTCTGCGACCTGAAGGGGACGCCATGATCCGGATTCCCAGTCAGATCCACGATGAACTGATCGCCCACGCCAGGGAGGGATTCCCGCTGGAAGTCTGCGGCCTCCTCGGCGGTGTCGGCGACGAGGTGTCGGCGATCTACCGTATGACCAATACCGATGCCAGCAACGAACACTTCATGATGGATCCCAAAGAACAGTTCGCGGTGGTGAAGGATTTGCGTGCCAAGGGGCTGACCCTGCTCGCCAACTATCATTCGCATCCGGAGTCGCCGGCGCGGCCCTCTGAGGAGGATATCCGCCTGGCACTTACTCCGGGAATGTCCTACCTGATCATCTCACTGGCGGATTACCAAGAGCCGGTGGTCAGGTCGTACAAAATTGATCAAGGCAAGGTGGACGCGGAAGAGCTGGAAATACTACAATTTGCCTGAGGGGAGATTCCTTAATGTCAGAAAGCAACAAACCAAAAATAGATTTAAGCAACCTCAAGGCCGGCGGCTTTATCAAAGAGCGCGGTAAGGACCTCTTCACCATTCGGCTACGGGTCCCCGGAGGACGGATGTCGGTTCCCCGCCTCAAGAAAATCGCAGAAGTGGCCGAGAAGTACGGTGGGGAATTCGTGCATCTCTCCGTTCGGCAGTCGATCGAACTGATCAATGTCAACATGAAGCATTTTGATTCAGTCGTCGAGGAGTTGGGGGAGGCCAGCCAGAAGGTCGCCTCCTGCGGCGCGCGGGTGCGGGTGCCGGTTGCCTGCGGCGGCTGTGAATACAACCCCAACGGCCTGGTGGACACCCAGAAGTCTGCCATCGAGGTGGATCAGAAGCTGTTTGGCACCCCGACCGGTCACCACAAGTTCAAGGTGGCCTTCGCCGGCTGCCCCTTTGACTGCCCGAAGTCGTCCACCAATGACGTCGGATTTCAGGGTGCTATCCTCCCGAAACTGGACAAGGACGCCTGCATCAGCTGCGGCCTGTGTGCCAAAAGCTGTGTTCCCAAGGCGATTGTCATGGGGGAAGACAACAAGCCGGTTTTGAGCGAAGACCCTTGTATCTGGTGCGGTGACTGCGTTAAGGTTTGCCCGACCGGCGCCTGGAGCGAGGAGAAGATCGGCTATACAGTGCGTATCGGCGGTAAATGGGGGCGCAACCCCCTGGTGGGAACGCTCTTCGCAACCTTCCTTCCGGAGGACAAGGCAGTCGACTTCATCGCCGCCGTGCTGGAATGGTACCAGGAGAAGGCGGAGGGGCTCGGTCGTATCCGTCTGGGAGACACCATCATCAAAGAGGGGCCTCAGCTGCTGCTGGACTTTCTTCGTGTCAGGTTCCCCGAGTACACGGTCGCCGAGACCATCGCACCCCAGGTAATCGATACCCAGGTCGGAAAGTCAAAGTAAGAGGAGTAATCGCATGGCGGTAATCGATCTACGGGGCGTTAGCTGCCCCACCAATTTTGTCAAAGCAAAGCTGGCAATAGAGGATCTGGAAGCGGGGGAAACCGCCCAGATCCTTTTGGATGACGGCGAGCCGGTCAAGAATGTCCCCCGCAGTCTCAAAGCCGAAGGACACCAGCTCATCGGGTTGAAGCAGGCCGAGGAAGGGCACTATGTCCTGGAATTGGTGATAGTCGCCGAATAGGGTGCGTTGAAGGTACAGTCGCAGGTGAAATCGACCCTATGGTTATGGAAATAGATGGGAAAAAATTGAACGACCTGCTCAGGGAACCGCAGGGGCCGGCTGCCGCGAACGAATTGCGGCGCTGCAGCAACGTCTTCTTTGTGGGCGGAGAACTTCCCGTCAATGATACGCTGCAGACGATGTATGAAAGCTGCTGCGAGGATTCCACCGAGCTTTTTTACCTTACCTTTGGTCCCATGAGCACGTTTCACGGCAGTGAGGAAATGGCGCGGCAGATCAAGAAGAATTTCCATGCACGGCTGATGGCCCGGCTTGACAATCCTGCCCCCACCCAAGTACTGGAACGGATCTACGCGGCTGGAGTCGACATCCTGGACATCCCTCTGCTGACCTTTGAGCAGCCCACGTCTAAGAAGTATGATGCACTAATTTCCGCCCGGCATATTTTCCCGCGCTGGTCGGTGACTTCCACCTTGATGGCCGGGGCTGAACCCGCGGTTTTCACCATGAACGGTATCGACGCCTTGCTGAAGGACGGTATCGTTCCCTTGGTGGCCCTTGGGGAGGCGGCTGCCGGCGCCGGACCCGAGGCTGTGGCCGGAATACTCCAACACCTCGCTTCCGGATGGGAAAGTTACGAGGTGCCGATTAAGCCGCTGCTGCCGATGGTCAGCTTCATGACCCCACTTAGGCCAAGGGATTCGTCGGGCCTCTTGCGCGGCCTGATTGACAGGTTCCATGACCGGCGCCTCCTGGTCGCCTCCGACCTGAGACGGCACCTCCGGGTGCAGAAACACGATGACTCGATGGATTCGGCGGCGCTCTGATGGAACCAATATCCTTTGATAAGCCTCTCAAGATCGATAACCGGCCGCTCTGGCTGATCGTGGTCGACAAAACCGCCCGCTACCAGGTGCTGGCGGCGCTGGTAGTCGTCACTGCGATCCTGCTCCGGCTCTCCCCTCCGCAAGGGCTCTCCGTCGATGGCTACCGCTCCCTGGTCCTATTCGGCGCGACGATTTTCCTCTGGATTTCCGCCCTGCTTCCCATCGCGGTATCGGCGCTTCTTTCCATGGTCATGCTTCCGCTGCTCGGGATCATGGACGCCAAGAAGACCTACTCCATGTTCGGCAACGAGGCGGTTTTCTTCATCCTCGGCGCCTTCATCCTGGCAGCCGCGATGACCGGTACCGGCCTTTCGGCCCGACTGGCCCGGACCATGCTGGTGAAATTCGGCAGGACTCCGACCCGGTTGGCGCTGACGGTGTTTCTCCTCTCGGCTCTCCTCTCCTTCATCATGAGCGAACACGCCGTTGCCGCGATGATGTTCCCCGTCGTTTCCGAGATAGCTGTCGCCTTGCGGCTCGAAAAGGGGAAGAGCAACTTCGGGCGGCTCCTCTTCATGTCGATCGCCTGGGGCTGCATCATCGGCGGGATCGCCACCTTCCTCGGTGGGGCTCGGGCGCCGCTGGCGGCACTGCTTCTTAAAGAGGCCACCGGCCTGCACTTCAGCTTCCTCGAATGGACCTTTGCCGCCTGCATGATCGTTATCCCCCTCCTGGTGATCGGTTTTCTCCTGTTGCTCAAGTTCTTCCCTCCCGACCTCGATGATGTGGAGGAGGGGCGCAAGTTCCTGAACAAAAAGCGGCTGGAAACCGGGAAGATGAGTTACGACGAGATGCTGACTGCGCTGGTAATGGTGCTGACGGTCGCTAGCTGGATCATCTTCGGGGAGAAGTCTGGTCTTGCCGCGATCGCGATACTCGGTGCAGCGGCCCTTTTCACCTTCCGGGTCGTCTCCTGGGAAACCATCGAAGAGTACGTCAACTGGGGGATCGTCCTGATGTACGGTGGTACCATTGCCCTGGCATCCGCCCTGGAGAAAACCGGTGCAGCGGTGTGGGTCGTCAAGCAGGGGCTGGGAAGTCTTTCTCACTCGCCGCTGGCGATAATTGCCGCGGTCTCCCTGGTGGCAATGGTCCTCACCGAGTGCATCAGCCACGCCGCCGTGGTGGCCATTTTGATGCCGGTCGGGATGGGGATGTGCAAGACGCTCGGAATGGATCCCAAGGTGATGACCCTGGCGATTGCACTCCCGGCCGGACTTGCCTACTGCTTGCCGATGGGTACCCCGGCTACCGCCATAGCCTACGCCTCCGGTTATTTGAAAAGCCGGGAGATCATCACCTCAGGCACGGTCATCATGACGATCTCGTGGGGACTGTTCCTGCTGTCCGTTTTGTTCATCTGGCCGCTTCTCGGGCTGAAAATCTGAAAAAGACAAGGAAATGCACCATGAAACATGAAATCCCCGCTCTCCCGGGGAACGCGTCGGCGCAGGATATCCTCCGTACCGGTATCGAGGCAGCCGGCGGACCGGTCTCGCTTGCCTGTTCCTTCTCACTGGAGGACCTCGTCATCATCGACCTGGCCCATGAAGCCGGGCTTACGCTCGGAGTTTTCGCCCTGGATACCGGGCGGCTCAACGAGGAGACCTACGAGGTGGCCGATGCCCTGGTGGAGCGCTACCGCCTGCGGATAGAGTGGTACTTTCCCAAGCATCAGCTCGTGGAAAAGCTGGAGCGCACCGAGGGGATGTTTTCGTTCCGGGAGTCGCTGGAAAAGCGCCATGCCTGCTGCGCAATCCGCAAGGTGGAGCCGCTCTCCCGGGCACTGACGGGTCTGGCCGGATGGGTGACCGGCATGCGGCGCGAGCAGGGCGTCACCCGCGGCGGCCTGCAGGCGATCGAACGCGACGACCTGAACGGAGGCATTCTGAAGATCAACCCCCTGATCGACTGGAGCGAGGAGCAACTGCTCGCTTACACCAAGCAGCACCGCCTGCCGAAAAACCGCCTCTACGGTGAGGGGTACCGTTCAATCGGCTGTGCACCCTGCACCAGAGCGGTGGAACCGGGCGAGGATGCCCGCGCGGGGAGGTGGTGGTGGGAGCACGCAGACCACAAGGAATGCGGACTGCATCGCAGATGAAGGGAAGCCGGGTATGAGCCAGAAACATGTTGTCATAGCCATGAGCGGTGGCGTCGATTCGTCGGTCAGTGCGGCCTTGCTGAAAGAGCAGGGGTATCAGGTGACCGGCGTGTCGCTGCAGCTCTACGACCCGGTGGCACGGGAGCCGGGCTGCCGGATCAAGACCTGCTGCTCGCTCGATGACGTTCTCGATGCCGGCAGGGTTGCGAAGAAGCTGGGCATCCCCTTCGAAGTCATCGACATGCGCGCCGAGTTCAAGAGTCTCGTGGTCGATTACTTCATTGCCGAATATGCCGCCGGGCGCACCCCCAATCCCTGCATCCGCTGCAACGACCTGATCAAATTCGAGCTTTTGTTGCAGAAGGCTAGGGAAATGGGTGCGGACCTGCTGGCAACAGGCCATTACGTCCGCACAGAGCTGGATGACTCCGGCCGCAAATGGCTATTGACCGGCCTCGACCCCGCCAAGGATCAGTCCTACTTTCTCTTCACGCTGACTCAGGAGCAACTGCGCCAGGTGGTCTTTCCCGTCGGCAGGCTGGAAAAGCCGCAGGTGAGAAAGCTCGCTTCCGAATACAATCTCCCCGTGGCGCAGAAACACGAGAGTCAGGAGATCTGCTTTATTCCCGACAATGATTACGTGGGGTTCCTGGAGAGTCACGGCGTCACCCCCAACCCCGGCGAGATAGTCACCGGCGCAGGAACCGTTGTCGGTCGACACTCGGGATTGCACCGCTACACGGTCGGTCAACGCAAGGGGCTCGGGATTGCCTGGAGCCATCCGCTGCACGTGGTCGCCCTCGACACCGAACTGAACCGCGTGGTGACGGGAGGCCGGGACGAGTTGCTGCGCCAGACCCTGAGCGCGGGAAATGCCACCTGGAGCAGCACTCCCGAAACCACGGATTTCCGCGCCGCCTGCCGGATCCGTTACCGTCACCAGCCGGCTCCCTGCCGGGTTGTCGTGCTGCCGGAAAATCGCTTTGACGTGCACTTTGACCATCCGCAGACCTCCATCACCCCGGGCCAGGCCGCCGTCCTCTATGACGGAGAGCGGGTGCTGGGAGGCGGGTGGATCGAGTAGGCGACGCGTTGCTTTTATCCCGAACGAGGAGTGGCGATGAGGAAAAACCTTACCCATCTGCAGCAACTGGAAGCGGAGAGCATCCATATCCTCCGGGAGGTAGTGGCCGAATTCGCCAACCCGGTGATGCTCAACTCCATCGGCAAGGATTCCGCAGTCATGCTGCATTTGGCCCGCAAGGCCTTTTATCCGGCACCGCCGCCTTTTCCCCTTCTGCATGTCGATACCACCTGGAAGTTCCGCGAGATGATCGAGTTCCGGGACCGGATGGCGGCAGATTGCGGCCTCAGGCTTATCGTGCACGTGAATCAGGAGGGGGTCCGCCAGGGTGTCTCACCTTTTACCCACGGGTCAGCCCTTTATACCGATATCATGAAAACCGAAGGGCTAAAGCAGGCGCTGGATCTCCACAAGTTCGATGCCGCGTTCGGCGGGGCCCGCCGTGACGAGGAGATGTCCCGGGCTAAGGAGCGCATATTTTCCTTCCGCAGCGCCAATCACCGCTGGGACCCCAAAGACCAGCGTCCGGAACTCTGGAATCTGTACAACACCCGCGTCAAACAGGGAGAAAGCATCCGTGTTTTCCCCATCTCCAACTGGACCGAACTGGATATCTGGCAGTACATCCACCTGGAAGGGATACCGATCGTTCCGCTTTACTATGCCGCGGTACGGCCTGTGGTTGAGCGCGACGGCATGCTGATCATGGTGGATGATGAGCGTCTGAAACTCAAACCCGGCGAAATGATCATGCAAAAATCGGTTCGTTTTCGCACCCTCGGGTGCTACCCGCTGACCGCCGCCGTAGAATCGGAGGCGGACACTTTGCCGCAAATCATCCAGGAAATGCTACTGACCAGGACGTCCGAACGCCAGGGGCGCCTGATTGACCATGACCAGGCCGGCTCTATGGAGAAGAAGAAACAGGAAGGGTATTTCTGATGGGGTAATGAATGTCCATGTCAGTGCTTGGACTTTTTTTCTTCATCAAGCAGCCGTTTAACTGCAGAAACCAGCAGGCCAACAATCAGAAGGAAAAGCATGTCCTGTGTTGAGTTCCAGTACATGATTTTGCTGCTGGAATAGCTATGGAAGTCTGAAAGGTATCTGGCATATCCGGCGGCTGCTGCCGTGATGACCGCGCCCCAATCACCCATGGCCCAGGCGGCCAATCCGATTGGGATTGCGTAAGATATGAGTATCGAGTAGTCCCCTGTAAGGTAATCAACATAACCGATCAGCGTAATCAGCAGTAGCTCGATCGGAAGCGAAAGCCAAACTGGGAACCTTTTGAATTTATTTAACCGCGTTTTCATATTATCGCCTGCCTTATTTGATTCCTTCCTGTAGCGAACTCACTGCGAACTGTTATATGGTCCCCCCAGAGTTTAAGGCGGGTCATCCTGTGATGACCCGCCTGTTGTGTTGTCTGGAGCAATTGCCCCTTTACTTGACGGCCGTTGAGTGATCTTGGTCTTTACCATGCGTATCGCCTTGGTGGGGCAGACTCTCAGGCACTTGCCGCAGCGGATGCAGTTCTTGTTGTCGATCCAGACAAAGGTGGCCTCGTCCGCACTCTCTACGGTATGTGCGCCTACTATCACACCGTTCTCGTCTTTGTCGAAATGGGATACCTGGTGTATGCAATTTCTGGGTGAAACATCGATGCACCAGTTGCAGTGGATGCAGATATCCTGATCGATCTCGAATTTGTAATGGCAAAGGTAACAGCGCGTGGAGTGAGCCTGAGTCTCCGGGTCGTCAAATCCCAGTTCCACCTCCGGGTCCCAAGGGATTCTTTGTTCCAGCCCCAGGTGCTGCATGGGGAGCGAATCCTGAAGGTCGTGCTGCCGGTACCTCCCCGTCTCACCATTGTCATGCGCCTTTTCAACCCTCAACTGCTTTGCTAGCCGCTTGCTCCCCATGAGATTGGTGTCTATCGCGGCGGCTGCCTCCTTCCCGTCGGCAATCGAATGGATCACGTCAAGGCTGCCGTTTTGGAAGTCACCGGCAGTATAGATCCTGGAGTCGCTGGTGCATCCTTTTCCCGCAAGCTGCACCCCAACGGGAAGTATGGACCAGTCCTGCTTCTGCCCGATGGCCATGATCAGGTGGCTGCAGGGAATCTCGAAATCGCTCCTCTCGACCGGAATGATCTCCGGCTTTCCTTCTGTGCTCCCTTTGCCGAGATAGTTCTTCCGGAAAGTAACGGATGTCAGTTTGCCGGCTGGCGCTGTCACCGAGACCGGTGAGAGCAGCGTCATGATCTGGATATTCTCCTTTTCCATCTCTTCCAGTTCGATCAGGTCCGCCGCCATGTAATGCTCGGACCTCCGGTAGACTATCGTCACCGCACCGTTTTGTCCCAGAAGCTTCCTCGCCGTCCTGGCGCAGGAACGGGCCGAATCCACCGCGGTAAAGCCTCCGCCTATGATAACGACGTCTCCCTCCAGCTCCTTGATGGAGGCATGGTTGTACTGTTTCAAAAACTCCAGTCCGCTGCTAAAGAGTTCCGGCGAAAGGCCGTCTATGTCAAGTGTGTTGGGCTTGACTGTGCCGGTGGAGAGCAAGACCGCGTCATGCTCCCGCACCAGTTCGGTCAAACGCTCCCGGTCCACCAGACTTCCGGTTACAACTTCAATCCCGGTTTCGGTAATAAGTCCGATCTCTTTCTCTATGACATCAAGCGGAAGCCGGAACCGTGGAACGCCGTCTACCAGCATGCCACCCAACTGTGGTTCCTTCTCGTAGATAGTGACCTTGTGGCCGTAGCGACGCAGTTCCCGGGCGGCGGCGAGTCCGGCGGGACCACCTCCTACCACCGCAACCGTGTGCCCGGTCACGCCAAACCAGGGGGCGGGCGGCGTGATTTCTACCGTGGTCCGGTCGGCAGCCGAGCGTTTCAGGTGACAGATCTCCACGGTACCGTTGATGTCGCTCCAGTTGTGACGGCACTCCTTTTGGCAGGGACGCACGCAGATTCTGCCGAGCACTCCCGGCAGCACGTTGTCCTCCAGGTTGATCTGATAGGCTTCCTCGAATTTGCCCTGGGCGATCTTCTCTATATAACCGGGGACGTCTGTCATAACGGGACAGCCGGACTGGCAGGGGACACTGATTTTCTGAGTCTGGAAGTCCGACGCCTGGCTGGCACATCCTTCTGCAACTGACAGCTCGATCGGAACCGGCGCCTTGTCGTAGGGATAACCCTGCGGCAGGCAGGCATCCCTGAAATGGCCAATTCCCTTTCTGAGCACGAAATCCCGTATGGTTTCGGCAGGCTCTGACTCGGCTACAAAGATGTCCAGGATACTCCTGACCGCCGTGACACAGTCGCCTGTCTTCAGTACACCGAGTTGCCTGCCGTGGTCCCTTTCGTCACCGCCCAGCAGGATCTCGTACCCCTCGACCGAGCCGGATTGCTCCCGTATCCTGGCTCCCCGGAACCCGATGTCGGATATCCGGTAGGGGGAACAGGAGTTCGGGCACCCCGTTATGTTGATGAATCCACGGTAGCGGATCTCCCGGTATTTTTCCTCGTTAACCACGGGGTCGAGCAGATCAAAGAGCGACCTGGTGGTGGCTACCGCTTTGGGACAATATGCGGTGCCGACACAGGAGACCATGTCGGTCAGGCCGAAAAACCCCTCGGTTATGAACCCCAGTCGATGGATTTCCTGCTTCAGTTCAGGCACCTGCCCCGGTTCCACACGGTGCAGAGACAGGTTTTGGCGGTTATCGGTATAGATCCTTTGGTTGGCGTAGATCTCCGAGAGTTCGGCGATTCGGGAAAGTTCCTGAGCCCTCAGTTCACCTTTGGGTACGATGATGCGCACCGTCACCTTGCCGTCGTTTCCCGCCGGGTCCTGCTCGATCAGGGGGCGGGGAGGGTAGGGGACCCCTACATCGGTAACCGGTCCGGCGACGCTGGACCCGACGACTTTCTGCTCGCGAGCCAGGTTCTCCAGCACGATTTCCCGGCATTTGTCTATGCCGTAGCGATCCACCACGAACTTGAGCCTGGAGGTGGCGCGGTTATAGCGGTCGCCGTGCTCCTTATAAAGCAGGGCAATGGCGCGGCAGTAATCCTGGATCTGCTCCTCGGGGACGAAGCCGAAAAGCTCCTGGCCGACATAGGCCTTCCAGCCCATGCCGCCGCCGATGACGATCTTGAAGCCGTTCTCTGGCACACCATTATTGTTGCGGGTGAGGGCCACTATCCCGATGCAGTTCATGTACGCCTGCGCGCATCCTGCAGGACACCCCGAGAAGGTGATTTTCAGCTTGCGTGGCAGGTTGTCCAGGTCGCGGCAGGAGGCGAGAAATTTAGCGGTGGAGACTGCATGGGGCAGCACGTTGATGCGCTGATAACTGCAGGTTTCAGCAAGGGGGCACGCCGTGACATTGCGGACCACGTCGCCGCAGCCATGGAAGGTGGTGAGCCCTTCGGCGGCAATATCCCGCATCAGGTCGGGTAGGACGCCCAGTTTCAGGTGGTGGAGCTGGAGCGCCTGCCGGGTGGTGACTGAGAGTATTCCGCCGGCATACTTTTCCGAGACCTCGGCGATCTTGCGTGCCTGGGACGAGGTGATCCGGCCTCCGGGCACCACGATACGCGCCATCTGGGTACCCGGCTGGCGGGACTGGTACACCCCGTACCACTTGGAGATCAGGGCTTCCTCTTTGGACATCTTTCCCTTGCGGGCGATTTCGTCATAGTCGATGACCAGACCCTGGTCCTTTATGTACTCCTCCTCGCTTCTGCGCTTGAACTCGATTTTGTATTGCACTTTTACCCCTCCCTGTTGGCTCACAGCGCAAGCCGGGTATCGACGTGGTGGAACGGAAACCTGCACGGATCACGCGCTCTAAGTCGCGGTAGTTACGGGTATAAAACGCGCACAACCGTTCTGCTGAATAAAAAATAATTGCGATAATAGTACAATTATCGGGAAAAGTCATTGATTTCTTGATTGCTTTGGTTGTATATGTTTTTAGCTTGTTATTTTTGTACTTTAGCTGAGAGGTGTTGAATGTTTTTGAACGGTGCCGCACGAATAGTTTTTGCACTACTTCTGGTCACCGGGCTCACTGCGACGACCTGGGCGCAGCAACCCGCTGGATACAAGGGGTATGCCCGGGGGACTGCTCTGATAACGGCCCAGGAACTCAAGCGGCTGATCGATGCGAAGGACCCGAAACTTGTTGTCCTGGCCGCGGAAAACGATCTGGAATACCGCCTCGGGCACATCCCTGGGGCCCGTCAGGTGGATCGGCCGGCCTACGAGGCACCGCCGGAGACCCAGGGCGGGATTACCGGAAACATCATTGATGCTCCAGGCTTCACCAGACTTGCCCGGAACCTCGGCATAAGCGAGGGTTCCAAGGTGGTCGTCTACGACGACAAGTACGATGCAACGCGGCTTTGGTGGGCCTTCTTCTACTACGGGAAAACAGATGTCAGGGTGCTGGACGGTGGTATCAAGGCCTGGAAGGAAAGCGGCTACCAGACTGACATCATGGCTCCGGATGCCGCTAAGGCCGGGACCATAGAGGCCAGGATTTCAGCTCCGCGCCTGCGGGTCGACACTCCCGAGATTCTTGCGCTGCAGCGCGGCGCCCAAGGGCAGCTCTGGGACAACCGCGACCCCAAGGAGTACAGCGGTGAGGAACTGAAGAAGGGGGCTTACCGCCAGGGACACATCCCGTGGGCCAAGTCCAGCGACTGGACGACCTTCAAAAAGAAGGAAAACAGGGCCGAGTGGATCGCTGCCTCAGATTCCAGGGCAGTGCTCAAAAAGCTCGGTGCCAACCCCAAGCAGGACCAGTATTTCTACTGCCAGTCCGGCGTGCGATCCACGCAGGCGCTCTTCACCTTCTATCTTCTCGGCTGGTCGCTGGCAAAACTTCACAACTATGACAGTTCGTGGATTGGCTGGTCCAAAGATCCGGCGCTGCCCCTTGCAATGGGAAACAGTAGTGACACGTCTGTTGCGCTGAAACAGTAGGGTTTGCCCCCGGACTCCCGGGTGCGGCATTTGTCTGGACAAAATAGAGGTGCGCATGAGCCGAAAATCTAAATTCCCAAGTAAGCGTGACGTGATCGAACGGACGCCGGATCCGGCGGTTCGAGCGATGATCCTGCATATGGAGCAGGCCGGCATCGAGACACCCTTCGACCGTTTCGATGCCCAGAAACCGCATTGCGGGTTCGGAATGTCAGGTGCCTGCTGCAAGAACTGCCATATGGGTCCCTGCCGCATAACCCCGAAAAGCCCCAAGGGTGTCTGCGGTGCGGACGCTCACGTGATCGTCGCCCGCAACATCCTGCGCTGGGTGGCAGCCGGGGTGGGAGCCCACGGCGCGCGGGGACGCGAGGTTATGCTGGCGCTCAAGGGTGCCGCTGAGGGAAATCTCGATATCCCCATTCTCGGGCCGGAAAAGGTGGTCGCGACCGCCAAGTCCTTCGGCATCTTCAGCGAGGCGAAAACAGTTCAGAAAATGGCCGGCGAGATCTCCCTGATCCTGCTGGAGGACCTCTGCCGCACCCTTCCGGGACCGCACCGAACCCTGGAAACTCTGGCTCCCAAGGAGCGCATCGCGGTCTGGAGGGAGCTGGATATCCTGCCGATCGGCGCTTACCATGAGGTCTTCGAGGCGCTGCATCGCACCACCACCGGCACCGACGGCGACTGGGAAAACCTGATGCGCCAGGTGCTGCGCTGCGGTCTGGCCTTTGCCTGGAGCTCCGTGGCCGGTTCGGCAATCGCCATGGATTGTCTGTACGGTCTCCCCAAGCGTAGCCGCATCACGACCAATCTGGGGGTGATTCAGCCCGGGTCGGTAAACGTTGCGGTGCATGGCCACTCCCCGGTGCTGGTAAGCGCCATCGTGTCGGCCGCCCGCCGCGCCGACCTGGTTGACTTCGCCCGATCGCAGGGGGCGGAAGGGATCCGGCTCTACGGCATCTGCTGCTCGGGGCACTCCGCCCTGGCCAAGTTCGGCGACGTCCATCCGCTGGCCAGCGCGGTAGGTGCCGAGCTGGTGCTCGCCACCGGCGCCATGGACCTCTGGGTCGCCGACGTGCAGGACGTTTTCCCCGGCATCATGGACGTGGCTGCCTGCTTCCACACCCGCGTCGTCACAACCAGCGACTCGGCCCGCCTGCCGGGCGCGCTCCATCTTGGCTTCGATCACCACCACAGCAACCTTGCCCAAGCCGACGAACTGGCCGAGCGCATCATCCGGATGGCCATAGACGCCTTCCACGAGCGAGATGCTGGCAAGGTATTCATCCCCCAGGCCCGGATGGACGCCGAAGTCGGCTTTTCGGTGGAAAACGTGCTGGCAACATTCGGCGGCTCCGCAACGCTCAAAGGGCATCTGGAAAGCGGCCGGGTGCGCGGCATCGTCAACCTGGTCGGGTGCAATAACCCCAAGGTGGTCTACGAGGAAGCGGTTGTGCAGGTGGCCCAGGCCCTCATAGCCCACGACGTCATCGTGCTGACCAACGGTTGCGCCGCCTACGCCCTGCTGAAGACGGGATACTGTCTCCCCGAGGCGCTGCAGGAGTCGGGCCCCGGCCTGCGCGAGGCCCTCGGTCCGCACGATCTGCCGCCAGTCTGGCACATGGGGGAATGTCTCGACAACGCCCGCGCTACCGGCATGTTCCGCGCCGTGGCCGAGGCCACTGGAGAGCCTTTGAAGCACCTGCCGCTTGCCTTCTCCAGCCCGGAATGGTCCAACGAAAAGGGTGTCGGTGCAGCGCTCGGATTCAGGCTTTTGGGCCTCAACTCATATCACTGCATTGAGCCGCCTCTCAGCGGTTCCGACAAGGTCTCGCGTTTCTTTTACGAGGACACTCAGGCGCTGCTCGGTTCGGTTATGGTGGTGGATCACGATCCTCACGCCCTGGCTGCCCGGATCATCGCCGACCTGGATACACGCCGTGCCGCTCTCGGCTGGCAGCTGCCGGGCCCGCCGGCCGCGATGAAACCGCCCGCATCCCATGGTCATGGCCACGCCCACAGTCACGATCATGACCACGATCATAGCCATGATGATCCTCATCATTCTTCGCATAACCATTAAGGAGGGATTTTATGAATCGTAGAGAATTTTTGATTACCGGCGGTGCAGCCCTGGCTGCAACAGCCTTGACCGGCCCCTTCTTCCCGGCTTTTGCCACCGGGAAAAAACTTACCATCAAGATCGGCTACCTTCCGATCACCGACCACCTGCTGATGCTGGCCGCGGAGCGCGAAAAGTTTCCGAACGTGACGCTGGAACCGGTCAAGTTCTCTTCCTGGCCGGAGATCACCGAGGCGCTCAAGGCGGGCAAGATCGACGGCGCTTTCCTTTTGACCCCGATGGGGCTCACCCTGCGTCAAAAGGGGATACCCCTCAAGGTTGTCCTGCTTGGTCACCGTAACGGAAGCGTGATAACAGTAAAGAACTCGGGTGAGATCAATCGCATCGAGGACCTGAAAGGGAAGACCATCGCCATTCCCAGCCCTTTCTCCACACACAACATCCTGCTGCGCAAGGTGCTTACCGAACACGGCATCAACCCGGCGCACGACCTCAAGATCATCGACATGGCTCCTCCCGAGATGGTGGTCGCCCTAGCGACCGGCCGCATTCACGGCTATATCGTGGCCGAACCGTTCGGAGCCCAGGCGGAGGCCCAGAAGGTTGGGAAGATCCTCGCCCTTTCCAAAGACATCTGGCACGACCACATCTGCTGCGTACTGAACCTGCAGGAAAAGCTGGTGCACAGCTACCCGGGCGAGGTGCAGGAGCTGGTCTCCGGGTTCCAGCGCACCGCCACCTTCATCGAGGCTGAGCCTGCCCTGGCAGCCAAGGGATCGGTGAAAATCCTCGGCCAGAAGGCGGAAATCGTCGAGCGCGTGCTTACCACCCCTAGGGACCGGCTTTCCTTCCTCAACCTGATCCCGGCGAAGGCGGATTTCGCCGCTACCCAGGATTACATGATCAAGTTCGGCATCGCCAAGGAGAAGGTCGACCTTTCCTCCTACCTCGACGACCGCTTTGCCCGCAGGAAGGTGTAATGATTGGTTCGGTCTCTAAAAAGCTGTTGCCACTGCTGGCTCTGGCGGCCTTCGTCGGGATCTGGCAGGTCGCCGCGGGGTTCTGGCCGCCGGAGTTGTTTCCCTCTCCCTTGATCGTGGCCAGGGCACTGCGTGAACTGGCGGATTCCGGTGTACTCTGGAGCAATATCACGGTCAGCCTTGCACGGTTCGCGGGGGCATACCTGGCCGCCGTGGTCATAGCGGTGCCGCTGGGGCTTTTCCTGGGGCGTAATCCACGCTGCCGCCAGGCCATCGATCCGCTGGTGCAGGTACTGCGGCCCATCTCCCCCATCGCCTGGTTTCCCCTGGCGGTGCTCTGGTTTGGTATCGGCAATGCCCCCGCGGTCTTCATCATCTTTCTGGCCGCTTTCTACCCGGTGCTGCTTTCCACCGTCAGTGCCGTGATCGGGATCCCGCCGGTATATCTTAAGGTGGCCAACAACTTCGGTGCCAAGCCCGGCTCGGTTTTCCTGCGCGTGATCATTCCGGCAGCGTTTCCCGGCATCATGGTCGGCCTGCATATCGCCGTAGGCACGGCCTGGATACACCTAGTGGCGGGGGAGATGTTGGGAGCGCAATCGGGACTCGGATTCATGATCGTGGACGCGCGCAATTTCCTGCGCACCGACTGGATCATGGCCGGCATGCTGGTAGTCGGCGTCCTGGGGCTTTGTATCAACCTCGGCATGCGCAGGTTTGAACTGTGGCTCGGGCGGCGCTGGGGAGGTGTCGTATGACGACTCCGGTTAAAATAAGCCTTCAGGCAGCTGAAAAGCATTATTCCTCGCCGCTTGGAGAGGATGTCATCGCCCTCGCGCCAGTCACGCTGGAGATAGCTTCAGGAGAGTTCGTCTGCCTGGTGGGGCCGTCCGGATGCGGCAAGACCACTCTGGTCAACCTAATGGCGGGGTTCGAGAAAACCAGTGCGGGCGCGGTGACCATCGACGGTCGCCCGGTACTCGGCACCGACCCTGACCACATCATGATATTCCAGGACTACGGGCTCTATCCCTGGCGCACCGTCCTCGGTAATGTGCTTTTTGCCTTGGAGGCAAAGGGGCTTAAGGGTAAAGAGGCGCTGGCAAAGGCTACGGAATACATCGAGCTGGTCGGACTGACCAAGTCCAAGGACAGTTTCCCGCATCAACTCTCTGGAGGCATGAAGCAGCGGGTGGCCATTGCCCGCGCACTGGCAGTGGAGCCGAGTGTCCTCTTTCTGGATGAACCTTTCGGTGCGCTGGATGCCTTTACCCGCATGTATCTGCAGGACGAGTTGTTGCGACTATGGCAGGAGAAGAAGCCGACAGTAGTATTCGTGACGCATGATCTGGATGAAGCGGTGTATCTTGGTGGCAGGGTCGTGTTGATGGCTCCTGGACCTGGGCGGGTCCAGAAGGTAATCGAAATCCCGCTACCCTGGCCGCGGGACAGAATAGGAGAAGGCCTAGGCCGCTATAGACGGGAACTGTTCAAAGAGTTTCATCTCGTCCATCAGCAGGCAGCCAGTGAGGCGGGCTACGATATTTAAGAGATTTTGCCTCAAGCAGTATGACTGTGAGTTAAGCCGGTTTGCCAAACGGTATAAAATAGCCACCTTGCCTTTTGTAGAAATACTTGACAAAGGATGAAATGTCAGGTATTAAACTACTAAATCCATGGGATAGAAAGTTTTAGACTGAAGGTGAGGGGCCAGCTAGATTTGCGCAGCTACCATAAGCCAAGTGCGATGACAGTCAAAACTTCAGTCGCAGGTACCTTTACATAACGGGATTGTACGTTCCGCCTAATATCAAATTGCTGTGCTGACCAGACAAACTGGAGGCCGGGGGAGAGAATCCTTCGGCCTTTTTTGCGTTTTTGAACCATCAACCCAGCAGAAGGAGAACACCATGGCCGCAAAAAATTACCTGTTTACTTCCGAGTCGGTAACCGAGGGGCACCCGGATAAACTCGCCGATCAGATCTCGGATGCCGTGCTGGACGCACTGCTGGAAAAGGATCCCTTGGCACGCGTGGCATGCGAGACCAGTGTCACAACCGGTTTGGTAGTGATCATCGGCGAGACTTCGTCTACGGCACAGATCAATGCAGTGCGCGTCGCCAGGGGCACCATCGCTGAGGTCGGCTACACCAGCGCCGATCTCGGCCTGGATGCCGAGCACAGTGCAGTCCTGGTCTCGCTGGATCAGCAGTCTCCCGACATCGCTCAAGGGGTCAATACGGCACTTGAACACAGAAACGGTAGGGACCACGACGGATACCTCGATTCAGTGGGGGCAGGGGACCAAGGGATGGTCTTCGGCTATGCCACAGACGAGACGGCTGAATACCTCCCTACCAGCATCGCGCTCGCCCACGGCCTGACCAGGAAGCTTGCTTCGGCGCGCAAGCTCGGGGAAATCTGCTATCTCCGTCCGGACGGCAAAAGCCAGGTCACGGTCGAGTTCGAAAACGGCATCCCCAAAAGGATCGACACGGTGGTCATCTCCACCCAGCACGGCCCGGAGGTGGAGTTGGAGCAGATCCGACACGATGTCATCAACAAGATCATCAGGCCGGTAATTCCCACAAACCTTCTGGATGATAATACCCGCTTCTTCATTAACCCGACCGGTCGTTTTGTCGTGGGTGGACCACACGGTGACGCGGGCCTCACCGGCCGCAAGATCATCGTCGACACCTACGGCGGCGTGGCCCGCCACGGTGGCGGAGCTTTCTCCGGCAAGGATCCCACCAAAGTTGACCGCTCCGGCGCCTATGCGGCCCGCTACGTGGCGAAAAACATCGTCGCAGCTGGACTGGCCAAGAAGGTCGAGATTCAGATCGCCTACGCCATAGGCGTCGCGCGTCCGGTTGCGGTTTTCGTGGAATCCTTCGGCACCGGGACGATCAGCGACGAGAAGCTTTCGGAACTTATCGCAAAGCATTTTGACCTGCGGCCGGCCGCGATCATCGAGCAGCTCGATCTGCGCAGGCCGATCTACCGCCAGACCGCAGCGTACGGGCACTTCGGCCGCACCGACCTCGACCTTCCCTGGGAGCGTCTGGACCGGGTCGCGGAGCTTTCCCGCTAAGTGCAGTATCTAACCTGATTTGCCTACGTAGGTTATAGCGATATGACAGAAGCCGTGGAATAAGTGATGGAAATGACACGGAGCTGTTGCTGGACGCCACTCAGAGTTTCCGCGTCTGATAGCGGTTAAGATCGACGCCCAGCGCCGGGGAATGCATTATACTTATCGGGCGATACAACCGTGGACGCCACTGTCAAGGTTTGCAGCACATACCTGCTTGATGGGAGCTACATATGCCGGTACGCAAGAAAATTCTGATCCAAGGCCTAGTCCAGGGACTTTCCTATTGCAAAGAGACATAGCTTGTTGCCAAAGATCTGAGGGTCACAGGGTGGGTTCGTAGTGTTGGTCTTAGTACAGTGGAAGCATGTCTCGAAGGAGAAGATCATGCAGTAGAGGGGGTGATTGTCTGGTGTGTCTCCGGCTCCAGAAAGAATCGTGTAGATGAGGTACGGATCTCTCCAGCCACATCCGAATGCAGATACCTGGAATTCTGTATCTGGAATGGTCGAATGGCAGCCTGACGCTTGCTGACCATTGTGCCGAGATAGGGGTAGTTTCCGGATTGGGCTTATTTGCGGAGATATTGGTGCTGGCAATAAGGGCATGTATCTTGCTGTAAAAGCAATCCAAGGGTGTGCCATAATTCCCGAATGACTGTGTCAGTGTGAGTTAAGGGCGATTTGGACCTTCCTGTTTGGGTGCAAATAATTTTGCATTGTCCCATTCCTGCTTGTACAGTTTGCAGAATTTGAGAGGCACAGTGCTTTTGTCAGCGGAATGGATTTTGAGCTAGAATTCTTGGTGCCCCTTTGAATAAACGCAGATACACAAAACCACGCTTTCTTACAGCCCTGTTGCTTACAGTTATCTATCTGGTAATCGTCGTGAGTCCGCTCGCGCCCATGGTTTTGAGCGGCAGCCACCTCGCCTATGCTGCGACAGGGGAGTGTGCTGACGCCAGTAAATGCTGCGGGTGCACGCCCGAGAAGCGCGCCAGTCACACCTGCTGCTGTCAGCTTAACCTCAAAAAGAAATCCTCCAAGGAAACGGGCACCCCCGACTGCTGCAATAAAAAGGGAAGTGGCAAAGAGGAGGTCACTAGCTGCGGATGCGCTTGCGGTCCCGGGAAATCTGCTGCGATTCTGAAGCTTCCCAATAGCGAGGTACTTCCTTTTGTTTTTCATGGTGGACTTAATCTCCGGATTATCCCCGCAGTGCACCACGACTCGATCCGCCGAATGGTGACGCGTCCCGCCGCCCCTCCCGATCCGCCCCCCAGACTCTCCCTTTTCTCTTGATACCTGTGGTCATATCAGTTCGGTTCCCTGTCGGGACTTTAGGCCCCCTTGGCTGGTGTGGTCACTAGCCGTGCATCCCGACTCCAACTCAAATGCTGTCACTGGACGTGCACATCCATTCATTTGATTGGAGTGCAACGGCTGTATCACTAGCTAGTAGTCGCAGGCTCCGAGGCTGCAAGTGGTGCGCCCCCTCGATATGACCATGAAACTACTTGTTTTGACTGCCGAGTGCGTAAAACTATCGTCGGAGCGGCATAACTGCCGCGATTATCGCGTTCCTAGGGATGCTACAGTAGAATACCGATGAGGTTCAAAACACTGTGGCGGATAACTACCTGTCAGTAAGGAGCAAAATCGTCATGAGAAATATAACTCTGAAACTAGCAGCATGCTTTCTGGCACTGTTCTCAGCAACTGCCCAGTCCTTCGCTTGTGATTTATGTGCAATCTATCGTTCCCTGGAAGCCAAATCGGCCAGCCCAGGCTTCAATATTGGCCTTTTTGAGCAGTTTACCCATTTCGGCACCATGCAGCAGGACGGTCACAAGGTGGACATAGGGGCCCACCGACAAAAGATATCTGCCGTTCGAATCAAACTTCTGGATACGTCCGTTGCTGCCATCGGCTACATAGACGTTACCCGATGCGTCGACGGCCACGCCATTCGGGGAATCGAACTGCCCCTCCTGAGAGCCCTGCGTACCCCATTGTTTGACAAAATTGCCGGACGATTCAAACTTCTGGATACGGTCGTTATTGGTATCGGAAACGTAGACATTGCCGAATCGGTCAACGGCTATGCCCGTTGGAGTATCAAACTGTCCACTGCCGCTGCCGTAGGAACCCCATTGAGTTACAAAGGTGCCGCGGGCGTCGAACTTTTGAATGCGGTGGTTAAAGGAATCCACGACATAAATGTAGTTTGAACTGTCCATCGCCAGCCGTTTCGGGGACGAGAGTTGACCGGAGCCCGACCCGCTACCACCCCACTGTCGCACGAACTGATAGGTGTCGGCTGATGCCTCGTTACCAAAAATGACAAAGAAGTTTAAAATAACAAATAACACTTTGATACAACGCGGAATGTTCATCATATCCCTCCCTGCAGCTATCCTTATCTCACTCCCCGAGGCACAGGAAAATACCGAATTATGCAGCATGTCCCTTCTTAAGTTCGATAGTAACTTTTTGGCGTGTTGTCATGTCGGGGTAACCTAAAGCCAATCCACATCCCAACTAAATTGTGTTTTAATATTAGAAGACATGCACAAAATGTGCTAGCCAATTAACTGTTGGTAGATATTGGTGATCTGATTGTCAGTCGAAAAGGGCGCAAGAAAAATATGCACAGAAGTGTAAACTTTTCCGACAGTATCGGCCGTTATCTGTCGGGATTCTTTACGGCAGCACGTAGGGTGTGGGGCGGCTTTTAAGGCAGAAGAGGTTCCGGATTCCCTGTTTTTGGTTGCATGGACAGGATTTGAACTTGTGCGCAAAGCAGACATTTTGCACGCAGGCACACACAAGCTCTCTTGCTGCAAAGGAGTGCTGACATTAATTAAGGGGCCAACACTAAAGGCACCCCAAATTGAGGTGCCTTTAGCATAGCAAGAAAAAAAGCATGGCCTTTCGTTTCGGACCATTACGCAGCCTTTGGGGCGGCCTTCGTTTTAGCTGTCTTTGCAGGGGCCTTTGCAGACTTTGCTGTTGGCGCCTTAACAGCTTTGGCGGGCTTGGCTGCCTTTGCAGGTTTGCCAGCAGCAGCAACCTTCTTTGCCTCGATATACCGCCCGATCAAGAACTCCGCATCGCTTTGACGGATGTCGTCAGCAGGCCTGCTCATCCATGGTTCCGGGATGCCGGCTTCAATGGTGTATTTGTCATTTTGCAGGGAGGTGTGGCTGTAATTTAACTGCCGGGCTCGCATGGCGTAAAAGTTGTCGAGCACCTGCCGGACGGTGTATTGCTCCGGTGCCGGCGCCTCGGGAGTATCTGGCTCTGATTCCAGCGCTTGTTCTGGTGAGGCCACTATTTTCGGTTCTCTGGGGTCGATCCCTTTTTTTACCAGTTTTCGGGCTTCCCTGAACTTTTCCCTCGCACCTTCCAGCGTTGCTCTTCCGGCCTCCTTGGCCTCTGTGTATTTGCTGGGGAACTCGCCCAGCATCATCATCTTTGATTTTCCGTCGAGAAAAAATTTGTAAAAAAAGTTTTTCTGTAGACGTTATGATTGCCTTTGTCCAGGCCTGCCCACACACGGATTCCGAAGCCCCTCTCTCCGCCTCCCAGGTGATCGATTATGTCGATATACCTTTGCCCCTCAGGGCATGTTTTGGACATGATTGTCGAGATGGGTAAACATTCGTTTTCCAGCAATTGGGGAGGTTTCCTTCGTTGACTTTGCCATTGGTAGGCATCCTTGGGTCTGGCGGATATGGACTGCAACCGAAGGTTATCAAGGGTGGGTAGCATTTGGCAACCGCAGATGAGGTGTGAGTTAGAGTTAGGTTAGAGTTTTTCCTCTGCATTGGTTTGAGAAGAGGGTTGCTCAGAGTTTACAACCTCTCCGCCTTGAATCTGTTAAGTTGCTAAAAATGATGGTTAAAAATCTGTTTAAATGGTCTGGCTTGGGGGGGTATATACAACTATAGCCCTAGACTGGGGGTCTAGTGGTCGCAAGTTCGAATCTTGTCGCACCGACCATTTTAAATGAAGGACCTGGCCATAAAGGCTGGGTCCTTTTTTTATGTTTTGAGGTCAGAGTTAGAGTTAGCCGGAATGCAAACCCTTTCCTGGCGGACCGGAGCGGCTGCGCAGCAGCACCGATTGGCAGGGGGGCTGCCGCGCAATCGAGCCCATTGAAGACTTTCTTCATGTCTCTATTAGTATTGAATTGCCACGCCATCTTAAATTTCCACCCTTTTGTTGGATTTAGCCGTGTCTTGATGCATGGCTTCCTGATACCACCGTGGGTTAGGCTGATCTGTTGTAGCGGATGCTCGCCGCAGGCGGTCGATATTTCTCAAGCGTTCACTGCGACTGGGGCATCCTCGATGGCCTCCTGTAGCATCGTCAGTTCTCCGTCGAGGAAGATCTTTTCGATATCCAGGATAATGATGAACTGCCCGGCGTGCTTCCCCATGCCGAGGATGAAATCAATGCTCAGCTTGGTGCCGATACGCGGTGGCGGTTCGATTTGGTCGGGCTCCAAGTCAAGCACCTCCAGAACCGCATCCGCCATCGCTCCCATGACTAGCTTTTCCCCATCCGTTTCCACCTCGACGATGATGAAGCAGGTGTTCACGGTAATCTCGGCCCTCGGTTTGTCGAACTTCAGCCGCAGGTCGATCACCGGGACCACTCTTCCTCGCAGGTTGATGACGCCGCGCAGGTAGACTGGGGTCTTAGGGACCTTGGTGGTGCTGGAGAAATCGCGCACCTCGCGCACCTTGCCGATATCGAAGGCGAATAACTCGTCTTCAAGTTTGAACGTCAAATACTGCGCTGTTTCGGAAATCGATGCGACGGTCATTTTTTTTCTCCTTCACTTGGGATTGTGGCAGTGGGGTAGTGCCTCTAGCGTCAGGTACCGGGGGGGCAGTGTCTTTCCCTGGCCTGCAAGACCCGGGCGGCTGGAGCGCAGCCGGGCAACACCCCAGAGCAGAATGATATTCTAGATGTCGGCGAATGGACTACGCAACTTAAGCGTTTTCCCGACTATTTGTTTTTTATAATGATATGGGGTTGCCTCGGGTAGGTATCTGGCGATTGTGGCGGAATGGAAGCCGTGCGGTTAGGGCCTCCCTTCGACGCATAAGTCGTGACTAATAAAAAAGATCTTTTTAAAAGCTAAGCAATTGCGTATCTTGTTTTGACATTGTTCCTGGCATTCTTCTATAATGCAGGGCCGTTATGACAACGCTGTGAGTGTCGAGGAAATTTTGGCCACGCTGAATACTCCCATCATTTGAGACCGGTCCAATTACCTGTACGTCATTTACGACTGTTGGACAAGGAGCCACTGGATGGCCACTGTTCAATACTGTGCATCATAGAAAGGCAAAAGTTTCGGCCCGGACGGAGCGAACATGAATCCCGACACAAAATGTTTGATCCTTGATGTCACCACTGAGAGCTATTGGGACTGGAACCTGAAGACGGACAGGGCGTGGCTCAGCCCGCGCTATCAGGAGCTGATCGGCTATTCTCATGAGGACACCGTTTTTAATCGCCAGTTTCTCCAGACCATAATTCATCCCGATGACCGTTCCCGGATCTCCGAGATAATCGACGCAGCCCTGCAGAAAAAAAGCGACTTCGCCAGCGCCGAATTCCGCCTGATCGCGAAAAACGACGGCATCAGGTGGGTGGAGGGACGCGGCAAGGTCGTCCAGTGCGACGAACAGGGCGCCCCGGCCCGGATGGTCGGCACCATCACGGATATCTCCGAACGCAAACGGCTCGAAGGGGAGTTGCGGCTGGCCAAAGCCGTTGCCGAGAGCCGCGCCGAGGAGCTTGAGGCCCTGATGGACGCCGTGCCCGCCGCGGTCTGCGTTGCCCATGATTCCGGATGCCGCCGCATCTCCGGCAGCCGTTTGGCCCAGAGGCTGTTCGGACTACCTCCCATCGGCGCGTCGCTGCGCTGCGCTCTCCCCCGCCAGCAAAAACGCTATTCCCTGAGGATAGACGGCAGGGAGGTTGCGGACGGGCAATCGCCGGTGCAAATTGCAGCCTGCGGCCAGGACGTGAGGGATCGCGAATTCGAGGTGGTCTCCGAAGGGGGAGAGGTTACCTCCTTATACGGCAACGCGGTGCCGCTTTTGGACAGCTACGGCAAGCCGCGCGGGGCTGTGGGCGCGTTCCTTGATGTGACCGGGATCAAGGCGACGGAATCAAAACTGCGCGAAAGCGAAATGAGGCTGAGATCGCTCTACGAACAAACTTCCGACGCCATTTTCATCACCCTGCCCGATCCAAACGGCACCATTGTCGAGGCCAACCCCGCGGCATGCGCCATGTTTGGCTATAGCGAGCAGGAGATCCGTCGGGTCGGGCGGGCGGGGCTCCTGGACGATACCGATGCCGGCTTCTCCCGGGTTGAGGCAGAGCGGAAACGGATCGGGAAGGTCCGGGCGGAACTGTACTGCCGCAGGAAAAACGGCGAGCGGTTCCCGGTCGATCTGGTCTCGTTCGTCGTGTCGCAAACCCCGCCGCGCTCCTATGTCATCATCCGTGACATCACCTTCCGCAAGCAGATGGAGGACGAACTGCGCCAGGCTTACCGCGAGCTGGATGCACGGGTTCAGCAACGGACCGGGGAGCTGGCGGCGACGGTCGTCAGCTTGCAGGAGGAGATCGCCGAGCGGAAACGGGCTGAAGACGCGCTCAGGGAGAGCGAAGCTCGCTTCGAAAACATGTTCCGCAACCACGATGCCATCATGCTGCTGGTCGACCCGGCGACCCACGCCATCGTCGATGCCAATCGCGCCGCAGTGAACTTTTACGGCTATCCCAAAGAAGTTCTGCTGAACATGACCATGCTTCAGATCAACGTGCTTGCGCCTGACGAGGTGGATTCGCAGTTGCACGCGCTTCCTTCGCAAAAAGGGAAGAGCCTGATCTTCCCCCACAGGATCGCCGGCGGCGCAGTCCGCACCGTCGAGGTCTTCATCTCTCCCATCGCCCTCTCCAGCTCCACCCTCAGCTATGTCGTCATTCATGACATCACCGACCGGGTGACGGCGGAAAGAGCGCTGCTGGAAAAACAGCGGCGCCTGGCGGACATGGCAGTCGAACTGTCTCTCAGCGAGGATCGGGAGCGGCTGCGCATCGCTTCCGAGCTGCACGACAACATCGGGCAGGATCTGGGCCTTGCCAAGATCAAGCTCGGGAGTCTTGCCAACGTCTCCCTGGCCCGCGACCGGAGGGTAGTTCTCGACACGGCCAGTCAGCTGATAGACGGGGTGATCCGGAAGCTACGCAAGCTGACCCCCATGCTCAGTCCGCCCATTCTGCAAAGCGGAGGACTGGGCGCCGGGCTCAAATGGCTGGGGAGGCAGATCGGGCAGGAATACGGCCTCAAGGTAACGCTCCGGGAGGAGCTGGGCGGCCAGGCGCTCACGAAGGACATCAGGTCGCTGCTTTACCGTGCGGTCCGCGAACTGCTCATCAACGTCGCCAAGCATGCCGGCACCGGCAGTGCGCGGGTCACGGTGCGCTGCGACGGGGGAGAGATCGCCGTTACTGTGGCGGACCGGGGTGCCGGATTCGATCCCGAATCCTTTGAGGAGAGACTGGTCCAAAACGGAGGCGGTTTTGGCCTTTTCGACCTCAGGCGCCGGATCGTTTGCCTCGGGGGGAAGTTTGACCTGGAATCGGCCGCGCGAGCCGGCACCAGCGTTACCATCAGGCTGCCGCTCGCGCGGTGACCGGGGGTGGGGGTGGCGCCGAAGGGGCGCGGCAAAAACCAAACAGGCGGGCTCGTTAGCGCCCAACCGGGGAGAGTGTCATGACCGTCAGGGTCCTTCTGGTCGACGACCATAATATCATGCGGCAGGGGCTGGCATCGCTTTTAGCGGGCGAAAAGGATATCGACGTCGTGGCGCAGGCCTCCACCGGGGGAGAGGCGCTGGAGCAAGTCGCGCAAGAGGCGACGGATCTGGTGGTGATGGATCTCAACCTGCCGGACCTGGGGGGGATACAGGTCATCAGGCAGATCAGGGCCGCCCATCCCGCCATCAATGTTTTGGTCCTGTCCATGCAGCTGGACCGAAGCTGCGTCCTGGAGAGCCTGGAAGCCGGCGCCAAGGGGTATCTGGCCAAGGATTGCGCCGCCGAGGAACTGGTGACGGCAATACGGACCGTGTCTGCAGGCAAGGCCTACCTAAGCCGCAGTGCTACGGAAATCGTGCTGGAAACGCTTGCCGCCCCGCCGGCCACCCCCCATCAAACGGCCGGGCTGACTCCCCGCGAACTGCAGGTCCTCAAGCTGACCGCTGAAGGGTGTAACACGAAGGAGATCGCCTTTACCCTTGGCGTCAGCGTCAAAATGATCGAAGTGCACCGTAAGAATCTCAGGAGAAAACTCGGGCTGAAAAGCATAGCCCAGCTCGCCACCTATGCGGTGCGCACCAACCTGATCTCCGTATAATCCCCTCCGGATCATTTCCGCCCCCCGGAGTTCCGCCTCCCGGGGCTCGGGTTTTCCCCACCGGTTCCCTTCCGAAAAAAGCACGTAGTAATCAGCCGCCAAATGACTCGATAATAGAGCGATGGGAAGCGCTGCCGGCATCCCCCCGGGCGCAGCTGGCCCGGGTCACCGAAACAGGATCGAATTGCCTCGGGGCTCCGCCTCCTTCGACCGGGAGCTGGAGGTCCCGGGCGCAGATCCCGGAGAGGATCATGCTCAATATCAGGATCAACGATGGTGAGACGGAGGTGGATGTCGCCCAGGGATTTCACGTGTGGTTCAGGCATGCCGGTGTTGAGTCGCTCCTGGTGGGTGACGAGCTTCAGGCCGGCGACAGGGAGAGGCTCCGTGTCCTGAGGGATCGCATCTGGGCTCTTACCGAGGAACTGGTGGATTGTCTGCTCGCCCTCAGCCTCAAAGATGGACCTTTGTGAGGACCCCACGGGGGGAGGGTGAGTCAGTCCTCTACCCGGCGTCAGGGGGGGGGCGGGTCCCGCCGCGCGAGTCGCCCGCGCCCGGCGGCCTCAAGGGTTGATCGAGTGTACTGGAGGATGCCGATGGCGATAAAGATACTGGTAGTTGAAGACAACGCGCCCCTCCGGCAGGCCCTGGTGCGATTCCTTGAGGGCCAAGACGGTTTCACCGTGGTCGGCGCAGCCGAAAACGGAGAGGACGGCCTTGATCAAGCCGGGGTGCTTCGGCCTGATGTGGTGGTAATGGACATCAACATGCCCGGCTTGGACGGGATCGAGGCGACGCGGCTCATCTGCGGGCGACTGCCGCAGGTAAAGGTTATCATTCTCAGCTTTTGTGATTCCCAATCCCACCGCAGTCAGACCGCGAGCGCCGGGGCGAGCGGTTATGTCCTCAAGATGACGGCGGGTCAGGACCTGGTTCCGGCGATACTCAACGTCGTCAAGGGAGAGTGCTACTTCGGCCCCGACGAGCACGGTGATTTTTCGGGTTGAGGCCGCTCGTGCAACAAACTACTCCCCCCGGTTTTTGCCGGAGGGCGATTGGGAGCTGACATGGATGAAGATCGATTCCCCGGCAGCGACGGGAGGGACGCCGTCCGGAGCCCTGCGCGGGGGAGCAGGCGCACCATGAGGGCGCTGCTCCCCGTCTCGGTGCGGGGGCTGCTGCTGGTCGTCGCCGCGATCATCGCGCTGCCGTCCACCGCCATCATCGTCTACTCCGGGGTCCGCTCGGGCGACGCGGCTCTCGACGACGCCCGCAGGGAGACCCAGATCCTCTCCGACCGCATCGCTACGGAGCAGGTGATCCTCACCATGGGTAGCGAACAGCTGATGACCGCCCTGAGCCAGCTTCCCGAGGTGAAGCAAAGAACCGGCGGCAGGCTTGAGCCGATCCTGCGCCGGCTCCTCACCATCAACCCGATGTTCTCCAACATCTTCGTCGCCGACTCCAAAGGGGAGGTCTGGGCATCGGCGGTTCCCACCCCTGCACCATTCAACGTTTACCACCGGCGCTACTTTCAGAACGTGCTTGCGAGACGGCAATTCTCCTCGGGCGAGTACGTGGTCAGTCTGGCCACGGCAAAACCCGCCTTCAACCTCGCCTACCCGGTACACGACGCACCCGGCAAGCCCACCGGCGTCATCAGCGTCGGCTTCGTCCTCGAACGCTACCGGCAGCTGGTGGCGCAACTGCAGTTGCCCCACGGTACCAGTTACGTGCTGGGCGATCACCGCAAGGTCGTGTTATCCGGTTCCCCCGACATGGCGCACTGTGTGGGACGCTGCTGTCCGGAGCTTTTCGCAACCGCACGGGCGGGAGGGCTGGGCTTTTTCGGCGCCCTGATGCCCGGAAGATCCGAACGCATCGTCTCACTGCGGGAGCTGCGTCTGCCGGGCGAGGAGACTCCCTACATGTACGTCGCGGCGGGGATACCGGTGCATGCCGTCGTGCACGGTGCGCTGCGCGGCGTCCTCTTCTGGGTGTTGCTGCTGTTTTGCTTTCTGGGATCGGCAGTCGGGGTTGCCTTGCGCATCGGCAAACTGCAGATCGCGGACCGGGTGCAACTCCTGGAGCAGGCGGCGCTGCGGCTGGCCGGCGGGGAGCTCGACCTGGCGCCCATTTCCGGGATGGTCCGGGGTGGAGAGTTGGGGAGGCTGGCCACTTGCTTCGACCAGATGGCCCACCGGCTCAACCTGAGGCAGGGCGAGCTCAGGGAAAGCCGGCAGCGGCTCATGACGGTAATTTCCAAGGCGCCGATGGTCCTTTTCTCCCTGGACCGTGAAGGGCGTTTCACGCTGGCCGAGGGCCGGGGGCTTGCCGTGCTCGGCCTGAGTGCAGACCCGGGCCAGGGACTGCGGGGGTTGCATGCCTATCGCGAGGCGCTCTCGGTTGACGAGGGGGTGAGGCGCGCCCTGGCAGGCGGCAGTTACCATACGGTGCGGGCGATCGGCGAGCGGACCTTCGAGGTGTGGTACGCCCCGCTCGAGGAGGACGGGGGCTCCGTCTCCGGGACCATCGGGGTGGCAACGGATGTCACCGACCGGCAGCGCGCCCAGGAGGAGCAACACAAGCTGGTGTCCATTGTCGAGATGAGCCGTGACTGCATCGGAGTCGCCTCCCTGGACCGCCGGATCAGTTACCTGAACCGTGCCGCGCTCGCCCTGCTCGGGTTGACTACCCTTGATGAGGCGAGGGAAAAGAGCCTTTTCGACTTTTTTGCCAGCCCGAGCCTTCGGCAGGCGTGCGAAAGGATCTATCCAGCCGTCATGACGCAGGAGTACTGCAGCTGCGTATCCAGGTTCCGCAATTTCCGAACCGGTGCGGAAATCGAAGTCGAGGTCACCTGCTTTCTGATCCGGGATGCCCAGGGCGCCCCCCTCTGCGTCGCGATGGTCACCCGGGACCTGACGGAGCATCGCAGGGCCGAGGAGACCCTGAGGCAGAGCGAAATGCGGATGAGCATGGCCCTTGCCTGCGCGGACCTTGCGGTGTTCAACCAGGACCGGGAACTCAGGTATACCTGGATCTTCAACCCTCAGTTGGGGTACCGGGCGGAGGAGGTCATCGGCAGGACCGACGCGGAGCTGCTTCCGGCCGAGGCTACCGCCCAGGTCGAGGCTGTCAAACGTGCAGTGCTGGAAAGCGGTAACGGTAGGGAGGAGGAAATAGGGTTTGAAAGGGAGGGAAAGCCCCACTTCTTTTACCTCAAGGTGGAGCCCCTGACGGACGAAGCGGGAAACCTCATGGGGATCATCGGCGCCTCCAAGGATGTCACCGCCCACCGGTTTCTGGAGTCCCAGCTTTTCCAGTCCCAGAAGCTCGAATCGATAGGCCATCTGGCGGCCGGGGTCGCGCATGATTTCAACAACCTGCTTACCCCCATCATCGGTTACGCCGAGCTTCTGGGACGCCGGTTTCCGGCCGGCAGCGTCGAGCAGAACCAGGTGAACTGCATCCTGAACGCCGCCGACAGGTCCAGGGTCCTGGTCCAGCAGCTCTTGAGCTTCGGCCGCAAGCAGGTGCTCGACATGAGAATCTGCGACCTGAATCAGATCGTCGCTTCCTTTTACGGCATCCTGCGCCGCACCGTAAGGGAGAACATCGCGATCCAACTGCATCTAGCCCCCGAAAGCTACCGCATCAAGGCGGATCCGAACCGGATCGAACAGATTCTCATGAACCTGGTGGTCAACGCGCAAGATGCCATCGCCGGCAAGGGCGTCATCACCATTGAAACCGCGCCGGTGCTTCTGGACGGAGAAAGCCTCATGCAGCATACCGTGGTCCAGGCGGGAGAGTATCTGATGCTGGTGGTAACGGATACCGGACAGGGAATGGATCAGGAAACCATCTCCCATATCTTCGAGCCGTTCTACAGCACCAAGGGGCCGGGGAAGGGGACCGGTCTGGGGCTGGCAACGGTTTACGGTCTGGTCAAGCAGCATCACGGGTACATCTGGGCCTTCAGCGAGGTTGGCAGGAAGACCGTTTTCAAGCTGTACTTCCCCTGTACCGACCAGGAGGCGCAGCCCGAGGTGCGGGTTGAGGAGGAGAAGGAACCGGAAATCGATCCGAGGCGCCGGAGCGTCCTCCTGGTGGAGGACGAGATCGCCATACGCACGCTGCTGTATCAGGTGTTGTCGGCCCAAGGGTTCCAGGTGAGCGCGCCCGACGACTCGAAGCAGGCCGCGAGGCTCGGCAGGGAGACGGTTATCGACCTGTTGGTGAGCGATGTGGTTATGCCGGGAATGGACGGGCCGGAACTGTACCGGAACCTGCTGGAATCCCATCAGGGGCTCAAGGTTCTTTATCTCTCCGGCTATACCGATCAGGTCGTGACCGACCACGGGGTCTCGGGAGAGGCGGGCAGTTTCCTGCAAAAGCCGTTTACCATAAAAGAGTTTCTCAATAAGGTGAACCTCCTCTTGAGCCGGTAAGGGAGCCGGCAAAGCTTGCGCTACGCCTGGAAGCCCGCCCCAGGTGCCCCACGGATTCCATCTTCTGAGCCTGCTGAAGTTGGGTTTCCAGCTGGGCATTCTCCTCCTCGGCCCGTTTGCGCTCGGTGATGTCCCGCAGGAAAACCACCAGCCGCCCGCTTTCGGCGGGCCGGTACTGGACACTCGCCTCGACGGTACGAGAACGGTCTCTGCGTGCCGTCAATGCCGGCTTTTGCCTTGAACGTGGCGTAGGTGTTGCCCGCCTTAACCAGGTCCGAGTACTCCTGTGCCACAATTTTATTGCCGATGGCGCTTCCTATGCCCTTTGGCTCAGGATATCTGGCAATTAATGACAGCTGCTCGTCACGAAGGGTGACGGAACCCTGGTGGCCTAGATCGATGCGGGAAAAGATCCCGGTTAAATGGTCGAGGGTGAAAGCACCATATACCACACCGGCAAACGTACCGTCAGGATTGTTGAGGCGGCGTGCCACGTTGATGGTCCATCTGTTCTTCGCAATGCGCCCCAGGACAGGTTTCGATATGAAAAGGTCACTGTTGGGATGGTCGCGTTCGAAACTGAAGTAGTCGCGATCGGACATATTGAAGGCGACTCCGGGTGCCAGGCCGCCGGTTCCATTAATGACATCCCCTCTGGAGTTCGTGACACGCAACCCCTGCACCCCGGGCAAATGGGAGTGCACCAGCATTATGTACCTGTCCAGAGCTTCCTTGCCGACCTCCCCGCGTTCCATCCGAGCTTCAGCTTCGTGTTTCACTGCGATTAGAGCCATATCGATATGGTCTATCTCGCCTTTGATCTGATAGTCGAGCACTCTGGCAAGATTCTGTGTCGTTACGGCAGCTTGTTTTTCGTATTTTGTTCTGCTTTGGAATAATGACACCACGACAAGGCAGTAAACAAGCAGGTTCAGAAAGACAACAACAGTTGTCAAACGATTTTTAAACCATGCGGAAGAATCATCGGGTCTTAATTTAACGGGCATGGGAAACCTTACTTGCGGAGAAAGGGGATTCAGATAGCAGGATATGCTCGGCAGATGACGCATTCTAAGCCCGGCGGGTAGATATTCCAAGCAAAATTGACAATCCTCGCAATCCCGCTTTTACTGAAAGGGAAGGGTGGCCGGGGCTGCGGGCGGCCCTGCTTCTTTTGTTGCTTTGCGACCCCCTGCTTATGATAAAATGCAAATAATCGGGAGATTCCCCGCCGCCTTTCGAAAAGGTAGAGGCCCACCTGGTCAAGGACGAATGCAAGGAGGAGTTTCACCGCAAGCCTTTGGACGCAGCACGAGGTCTTCGGAGAGTGGAGACCGCCTGGAGGAGGGGCCCATGTTGCAGGCCGGCAAAGCTCGCTTCCTAGATCGCTTCAATGTAAAGTCACCTGTCGCACTCGCGGCGCTCGCCGCTCTCTTCACACTCATCCCCGCCTCGTGCCGCAAGGAAGCCCCGCCCGCGCCGCAGCAGCCCGAAGTCGAGGTGGTCCGGGTGGTCCAGAAGGACGTCCCGACCGTGCACGAATGGGTGGGCTCCGCGGACGGCCTGGTGAACGCGACCATCCGGGCCCAGGTCACCGGCTACCTGATCAGGCAGTCCTACAACGAGGGGGACCTGGTCAAAAAGGGGCAGGTGCTCTTCGAAATCGACCCGCGCCCCTTCAAGGCGGCGCTGGACCAGGCACAGGGCTCCCTGGCCCAGATGGAGGCGCTCTACGAAAACGCCCAGGCCAACCTGGCCCGCGTGCGCCCCCTCGCGGCCAAAAACGCGCTCAGCAAGAAGGACCTGGACGACGCGGTCGCCTCCGCGAGTTCCACCAAGGCGCAGGTCCTCTCGGCCCGGGCGGCCGTCGAGAACGCCCGCCTGAACCTGGGCTTCACGAAAATCACCTCCCTGATCAGCGGCATGGCGGGCATCGCCCGGGCCCAGGTCGGCGACCTGGTCGGCCCGACGGTCCAGGGGGGAGAGCTCACCACGGTCTCCACCATCAACCCGATCAAGATCTATTACACCATCAACGAGCAGGCCTACATCAACTTCATGCGCCGCTTCTCGTCCGAGTCCGCCGGCCTTCTGGAAGCGAAAAAGCTCCCCATAAAGCTGATCCTGGGGGACGGGTCGCCCTATCCCTATCCCGGCAGGTTTTTCGCCATCGACCGCCAGGTGGATGTCAGGACCGGGACGCTCCGGGTGGCGGCGCTCTTCCCCAACCCGGCCAACCTGCTGCGCCCCGGGCAGTTCGTCCGGGTGCAGGTGCTGCTCGGGACCCGGAAGGGGGCGCTCCTGGTGCCGCAACGCTCCGTTCTGGAACTCCAGGGGAGCTACCAGGTGGCGGTCGTCGGGGCCGGCAACCAGGTGGAGATGCGGCCGGTGAAGCCGGGCGAGCGCGTCGGAACCCTCTGGGAGATCGAGTCCGGGCTCAAACCGGGCGAGACCGTCGTTGCGGAAGGGCTGCAGAAGGTGAAGCAGGGGGTCGCCGTGCAGCCCCGACCCTTCGACCCGGGCTTCACTCCCCCTCCCGGGGAGGCCGCCCGGCCCGCCGGCGGGGGGAGGTAGCGCCATGTACCGCTTTTTCATCAGGCGCCCCATCGTCGCCATCGTGGTCGCCATCGTCACCGTCATCGTCGGGGTGGTCGCCCTGACGGGGCTGCCGGTCGCCCAGTATCCCAACATAGTCCCCCCCGAGATCCTGGTCCAGGCCACCTACGTGGGGGCCGATGCGCTCACCATCGAGCAGTCGGTCGCCACCCCGCTGGAGCAGCAGATGAGCGGCGTCGACAACATGAACTACATGTTCTCGCTCAATCCCAATAACGGCCTGATGCGGATGACGGTGAACTTCGACGTGAAGACCGACCCCAACACGGACCAGGTGCTCTCCCAGCTGCGCGAGTCCCAGGCCGAGCGCCAGCTCCCGACCGACGTGCGCAACTTCGGGGTGACGGTCCAGAAATCCCTGGCGGCGCCGCTGGCGCTGATCGCCCTTTATTCCCCCAAGGGGACCTACGACGCCACCTTCCTCGCCAACTACGCCTACATCAACATCGTGGACCAGCTGACCCGGGTCAAGGGGATTGCCAGCGTCACCGTCTTCGGCGCGGGGCAGTACGCCATGCGCTGCTGGGTCCGGCCGGACCTCTTGGCCAAGCTCAACATCACGGTCCCCGAGATCGTCGACGCCTTGCAGAAGCAGAACACGGTGAACCCGGCCGGGCAGGTGGGGGGCGAGCCGAGCCCTCCCGGGCAGGAGTTCACCTACGCCATCCGGGCCCAGGGGCGCCTGGAGACCCCGGAGGATTTCGGCCAGATCGTGCTGCGCGCGAACCCCGGCGGCTCCCTGGTGCGCCTGAAGGACGTGGCGCGCCTGGAACTGGGAGCCCAGGATTACGCCATCCGGGGGCGCTTCAACGGCAAGCAGGCGGCGGTGCTGGCCCTCTTCCAGCTCCCGGGCACCAACGCCCTGCAGGCGGTCCAGGGGGCGCGGGAGGTCATGGCCAAGCTCAAGGGCTCCTTCCCCGGCGACCTGGACTACGGGGTCGCCCTCGACACCACCAGGTCGGTCACCGCCGGGCTGCACGAGATCGTGGTGACCCTGGTCATCGCCATCATCCTGGTCATCATCGTGGTCTTCGTCTTCCTGCAGGGGTGGCGGGCCACGCTCATCCCCATCATCGCCGTCCCGGTCTCCCTGATCGGCACCTTCGCCTTCTTCCCGCTGCTCGGCTTTTCCATCAACCCGATCGCCCTGATGGGGCTGGTGGTGGCGATCGGCCTGGTGGTGGACGACGCCATCGTGGTGGTGGAGGCCGTGGAGCGCCACATAGAGGAGGGGATGGCCCCCCGGGAGGCCTCCTTGCAGGCCATGAGCGAGGTGGCCGGCCCGGTGCTCGCCATCGCCCTGGTGCTCGCCGCCGTGTTCCTGCCGACCGTCTTCATCCCCGGCATCACCGGGAGGCTCTACACCCAGTTCGCCGTCACCATCGCCATCTCCGTGCTGCTCTCCGCCTTCAACGCCCTGACCCTCTCCCCCGCGCTCTGCGCGCTTTTGCTGCGCCCCAAGCAGGAGGCGCGCGGAGCGCTCGGCTGGTTCTACCGCACCTTCAACCGGGTCTTCCAGCGCGGCACCGAGCGCTACGTCTCCCTCGCGCGGGTCGTCATCCGCAGGTCGCTGCTGGGCTTTCTCTTCCTGGCCGTGGCGAGCGCGGGGATCTACTTCCTGGGCAGGCGCATCCCCGGCGGTTTCCTTCCCGAGGAGGACCAGGGGTACGTCTACGCCGTGATCCAGCTGCCGAGCGCCGCCTCCCTGCAGCGCACCACGGAGGCCGCGGCGCAGGCGGAGCGCATCATCATGGGGACCCCGGGGGTGGAGTTCTGCACCTCCGTGGTCGGCTTCAACCTGTTAAGCTACGTCAGGAACACCTATTCGAGCTTCTTCTTCATCAGGCTCAAGGAGTGGTCGCAGCGCGAGCGCCCGGGCGAGAAGGCCGCGGCGATCATCGCCCGGCTGAACCGCGAGCTGGGGCGGCTCCCCGAGGGGAACGCCTTCGCCTTCTCCCCGCCCGCCATCCAGGGGGTGGGGACCGCCGGCGGGGTGACCTTCATCCTGGAGGACCGGGCCGGCAAGGACATCGCCTTTCTCTCCGGGAACACGGACAAGTTCATCGCCGCCGCCCGCAAGCGCCCGGAGCTCTCGCGGGTCTCCACGACCCTTTTGCCCAGCGTGCCGCAGTATTTCGTGGAGGTGGACCGCGACAAGGTGCTGAGCCAGGGGGTGGACCTGGGGCAGGTCTACTCCACGCTGCAGTCCTTCATGGGAGGGCAGTTCGTCAACTATTTCAACCGGTTCGGAAGGCTCTGGCAGGTCTACGTCGAGGCCGAGGGGGATTTCCGCACCGACGTGAGGCAGCTGGGGCAGTTCTACGTGCGTAACTCCAACTCCGACCCGGTGCCGCTGGCCGCCGTCACCCGGGTGGAGAAGCGGGCCGGACCCGAGTTCACCATGCGCTACAACCTGTACCGCTCGGCCCAGATCAACGCCTCCGCCGCACCCGGCTACAGCTCGGCCCAGGCGATGCGGGCGCTGGAGGAGGTCTTCCACCAGAACATGCCCGGCGAGATGGGGTTCGATTACCTCGGCATGTCCTTCCAGGAGCAAAAGGCGCAGCAGAGCGTCCCGCCGGCGGCGATCTTCTCGCTGTCGCTACTGTTCGTGTTCCTGATCCTGGCCGGTCTTTACGAGAGCTGGACCCTCCCGTTCAGCGTGCTCCTCAGCACCCCGATCGCTGTGTGCGGAGCCTTCCTGCTGCTCCTTTTGCGCGGCATGCAGTTCAACATCTACGCCCAGATCGGGCTCATCGTGCTGATCGGGCTCGCCGCCAAGAACGCCATACTTATCGTGGAATTCGCCAAGGTGGAATACGAGGGGGGGAAGGAATTGAGCGAGGCGGCCCTGGCCGGCGCGCGCCTGAGGCTGCGGCCCATCCTGATGACCTCCTTCGCCTTCATCCTGGGGTGCCTGCCGCTCGCCTTCTCCAGCGGCGCCGGCAGCATCGCCCGTAACGTCATGGGGAGCGGCGTGATCGGCGGCATGCTCGCGGCGACCGGGATCGCCATCTTCCTGATCCCCATGATGTTCTACGTCATAGAGAAGTACGGCAACAAGAAAAGGGAACCGGAAGCGCAGGTGAAACCAGATGAGAATAATGGAGAGCATCATGATGCCGGCTAGCAGAGACAGCAGCCGGAGCCATCGTGGCGTTACCTTGCCGCCGCGGCAGTCGATGGCGTTTATGTCCAGCATTGGCAGGCGGGTCGTAGACGCGGCGGGACTGGGCAGCCGAATCTTCTGTCTGCCGGCTCTCCTGCTGTTCCTGGCCCTGGGCGGCTGCCTGGTCGGTCCCGACTACCGGCGCCCGGCGGTCGACACCCCGAAGGAGTGGCGCTTCAGCGAGACGGAGGCCAGGGCGCTTGCCGACACCGCCTGGTGGGAGCAGTTCCAGGACCCGGTGCTGAACGCCCTGATAGCTGCCGCCCTCGCGGGGAACAAGGACCTGAAGATCGCCGCGGCGCGGGTGGAGGAGTTCCAGGGGCGCTACGGACTGGCGCGCGCCCCCCTGCTGCCCCAGGTCGGGGCCGGTGCCAGCGCCGGCGGCGAGCGCACCACCAATCGGGGCCAGAGCCCGCTTCCCGCCTCGTCTCCCAACCCGACGGCGCTCTACCAGGCGAATCTTTTCGCCAGCTGGGAGATCGACCTCTGGGGGAAACTGAGGAGGGCGTCCGAGGCCGCCCGCGCCGACCTGATCGCGACCGAGGAGGGGAAGCGCTTCGTGGTCCTCTCCCTGGTGGCCTCAGTCGCCGGGGCCTACGTGAACCTGCGCGATCTGGACCGGCAGCTGGAGATCGCCCGGCGCACGGCCGGCAGCCGCGAGGAGTCCTACAAGATATTCACCCTGCGCTTCCAGGCGGGGTACGTCTCCGACCTGGAACTGAGCCAGGCGATGTCCCAGTATCAGCAGGCCCTGGCCACCATACCCGCCCTGGAGAAGGCCATCGCCCAGCAGGAGGACGCCCTGAGCCTCCTCCTGGGGCGTAACCCCGGGTCGATAGAGCGCGGCCGGGGCATCGAGGCGCTGCAGGTCCCGGCGGTTCCCGCGGGGCTTCCCTCCGAGCTTCTGGAGCGGCGGCCGGACCTGCGCCAGGCCGAACAGGAGCTGATCTCGGCCAATGCCCAGATCGGGGTGGCCCGGGCCCAGTATTTCCCCAGCATCTCGCTTACCGGGCTGTTCGGCTGGGAGAGCACCACGCTGTCGCAGCTCTTCAGCGGTCCGGCGCGCATGTGGAGCTGGACGGCGCCGGTGGTCCAGCCGCTTTTCACCGGCGGCAGCCTGGGTTCCGGGATGCGGGTTGCCAAGGCCCTGCGGGAGCAGGCGCTGCTCAATTACCAAAGGGCGATCCAGAGCGCCTTTCGCGACGTGGACGACGCCCTCATCGACCAGAGAAAGAGCCGCGAGCAGCTCTCCGCCCAGGAAAGCCAGGTGGAGGCGCTGCGCACCTACGCCAGCACGGCGCGGCTGCGCTACGAGAACGGCTACACGAGCTACATAGAGGTGCTGGACGCGGAGCGCAGCCTCTTCGACGCCGAGCTTTCCTATACCCAGACGGTGGGCGGGCATCTGCAGGCGCTCATCAACCTGTACAAGGCGCTGGGTGGGGGCTGGGTCGCCGTAGCGGAGAAAAAGGCCCAGTCCCCGTCACCCTGAAAGTGCAGCGCCGCCTCCAGGTCGGCCTGGAGGCCCAGTCAGACCCCCGGAGCCGTTATAGTGTTAAGAGTCGTCTCCGTATATATCACGCCTTTATTCTTCCCGCTTGCCGTCTGTATGATAGTGATCTCGTCCGATATTTTCATCAGACATTTATCCCTCATGGCCACGGCGTAGTAATCCCGGCGCTCCTTGTCACTGACCGCATCGCTGAATTCAATATGGGCAATGCCGGATATGAAAGCCATGGCTTCCTGCACCACGATTCTCGTGTCTTTCGGCTTCGGCCCCGGTCCGGGACTCTCGGCACGAGCCGAGTCGAGCTGCCCCAGACAGACAACAGCGAAGAAGATTATCAGAACCATGCTGCCATTTCCCATTGGAGGCTCCCCAGCGGACTTTAGTTATCGGCTTCCCGGTCCGGCACCACGTTTCGCGGCCGCAGCTGCGCCACCTTGGGCTGCGGGAGTGGCCGGCCACCTCACAGGTTGAGGCGCAGCCCGAGCCGCTGGCGGGAGGAAGGACTGCATCCCGGCCAGGTGACATCCCGCTGCTTTTTCCCTTATAACACTAATCTCGTCTTGAATCAGCAAAGTAATGTGTGAGAATATATGGGTACTGTCAGGCGTCTTATTGTCGAGCCGCAACGGCGGCGGTCGGGATGACAATCCGGTCCGGATAGTGGCGTCTGAAATTACCAGGTGGTCATTATGGCAAAGCTCGAGGCCGTCATTGCCAGATATTTTCGGTACCTAAGTCAGCTGGGGAACCGAGTAAACATCATTATCGGCTTGGCATGCAGTGTATTGCTCGGGTTATTGGACCTGATGACTCCAAATGAGTTTGTGCTGTCTTTTTTCTATCTGTTGCCGATCACCTTTACTACCTGGTTTGCAGGCAAACGGGCCGGCATACTTATCTCGATACTATGCACCTGTTTTTTGGCGCCTAATTACCTCAAATTAAGTGCGGTTGCCATCGCCTGGAACATTCTTTCAGCTTTAGGCATTTTCATAATAGTGACGTACATGCAGGACAAGATACATGATCTGCTGAAAATCGAAAGCAACCTTTCCCGAACCGACCCGCTGACCGGCGCCATAAACAAGAGGGCGTTTCTGGAGCTCGTCGGATATGAAATGATCCGGTTGCACCGCGAAAGCAAACCGTTCTCGCTGGCGTATCTGGATATTGACGATTTCAAGAAGGTGAACGACCAGTACGGCCATACCAAGGGAGACGAGGTTTTAAAAGCCGTGGTTTCCTGCCTGGTCGACAACCTGAGAAAGACGGACGTCGTCGCCCGGATGGGGGGAGACGAATTTACCATCTTTTATCCGGAAATCGGGCAAGAGGGAGTTAAAATCGCCACTGAGCGGATCAATAAGTTCCTTACCGAATTGTCGGAGAAAAACAGGTGGCCGACGAGTATCAGCATGGGAGTGGTTACCAGCGAGAATGAGGAATGCAACCTCGATGTAATTGTCACCATGGCTGATGAACTTATGTACAAAGTCAAAAATTCGGGAAAAAACAATGTCCTGTATTCCAGATGTGTCACTGATAATTGAATGCCGGCCCGATAAAATGGGTTGCGATGTCCGTTGTGACGCTATCGAACCGGTGCGATGTTAACCGTAGCAGGTAAAGGAGACGCCAGACCATGGCTGCAAGAATTCTCATAGCGGAAGACCAGATGGCAACCAGGGAGGCATTGGCCCGACTTGCTACCAACCGGGGTTACGAGGTTAAAACGGTAACCAACGGAGATGAACTGTTGGACATCGTATCCGAGGAAAGGTTCGATGTCGTCATCACCGACATAATAATGCCCGACTTTACCGGAGCGCTGGCCACCGAAATAATGAGGCTGCAGGGTAACCACGTACCCGTTATAGCGATGACGGGGCTAACGCCCGAGGAGTTGGATGTGGTCGGGACGGAATTTTCCAGGGTGTTCCATAAGCCGATCAAAGCCGATGAGCTGTTTGACTACATAGATTCGCTCTTGTAATGGTGCGTGGAGGGGCTGGCGGCCGGGGGCTGGTGATGTGGTTTCTTAAATATCCAGTTGCTCCACGGAAATGCCGAGGGTGAGCGCGATCTTCTTCAGGGTCGCACCGCGAGGGTGGGCGTTCGGGTGCTCGAATTTGGCCACCGCTGCCTGGGACAGTCCCGGGCGCACGGCAAGCTCCTCCTGCGTGAGCCCGAGTTCCTCGCGCCAGGCCCGGATTAGGGATGCTTCGTTCATTAGATGGGCTTCCACCACTGCCTGAGGGATTCCGGTGGAAGGGGCTTTTCGCTGCGACATTTGAGAGTGAACTCCTGAATCGATTGGAAAAGTGAGCAAACTTTGCGTCTTCGCACCTTGGCGTCTTTGCGTTAAGGCCTTGTAGGAATTAGTGGCTTAACTTGCCACGCGACGTCATCGGGTAGAGCGCGCCGGAGCCGGAGCGCCTCGCAACATCCCCTCCGTGCTCAAGTCCTCGTCAATATCCGGCCAGTGGATGCCGTAGCCGCCGCCGCTTGTCTGCCAGTTCTCACGGGCCTGCTGTGATGCGTTGGCAAGCCGTGGGTACCATATAAGCGGTACGGATATGCTTCTCCCGTCCATGAGATCTACTGAAATCATATCCTCATCAATACGAAGGTTCTTGACCCGCTCGTCTGCTTTAAGCGCCAAAGTACCCATTCCACGCCTCCAGTAAAATTAGTCTATGTTCAATGACAAGAAGCTGTATCGTGCGCAACTCCCGTGGGCTGAAGCCGATGCTCGATGCCAAGGCAATTGGTGAAATCCAGGTTTGGCGCTTGCGTCACCCGATGCCGGTGGAAATGTTCGAGGATAATCGTAAGGGGGCTAGAGTCGCGAGTTTTCGGACGCGGGATTTCGGGAGACACGGGTTTGCGTGCCTGATTTTAGTGACTTAATTTAGCACTCGCCAGACGATTGAGACTCACTCCGGCTTCTGCAGCCTGAATGGCCAATTGGCGGTGGACCTCGGGGGGGACCCGCACCATGAATTTGCCGCTGAAGCGTTTGGTGGAAATCGGTTCAGGGACGGGTTCCTCATTTTTAAGCAGATCATCAATGATTTCAGCAACCAGTTTGCGCATCCCCTTCAGAGCATCCTCAGGCGTAGCAGCTAGCCAGCTCAAGCTGGGGAATTCAGCGCAAAGGCTCACATACTCCGCATCATCATCGGACCAGGTGACCCGGTAGGTGTATCTGTCATTTTTGTGCTCCATATTCTGACTCCAATCTCTCAATAGCCTTGAGAACCTGCTTGACTTGGTAAGCTTTGGCTTTCCCTTTATCGTTTTGGATGTTCACCCGTGGATCGCCAGCCCAATAGGGTTGCTGCGCATATTCCAGAGGATGTCTGTCAGGTTCGCCATGTAATAAGTTATCAATATTGATACTGCGTGTCAAGGCAGTACCTCCGATAGAGGTCTACAATCCCGGCAGATTGCCGGCAGGGCTCACCGTGGAAAAGCTGCTAAATGGCGATTACCGGTCATCCGTTCGCAACCGTAAACTCGCCGACATGTTTAAGGAAGTGGGGTTGGTGGAGAAGTACGGTTCCGGTATCAGAAGGATCGTGCAGGGTTTCAAGGAATACGGCTCGCCAGTGCCGAAGTTCCAGGAGATCAGTGACGGCTTCATGGTTACGATGTTTAACGGTAATGGCTCAAAGGCCACCGCGGAAGTCACCGCGGAAGTCACCGCGGAAGTGGCTCGTCTATTGCCGTTTTGCAGTGAGTTAATAGACAAGAGACAGCTTATGACCGATCTTGGATTAAAGCATGAAGAGCATTTTAGGCGCGCCTATCTGAAACCTGCTTTGGATGCAGGATACCTTGAGATGACCGTTCCCAATAAGCCGACGAGTCGGTTGCAGAAGTATCGGTTGACGGCATTAGGGGAGCAGTGGGTTGCTACCGCCGATGACCCTTCGTGACAGTTTTGTGAGGTTACGCTTCCGCTTAGTCTTATTTTTGTGCATTTTGTGCGTTTTTGTGGCCAATTGTCTAAAGGGTTGAGTTTGAGCTTCAGCCTTTGCCTTTCTCCGTGGCTCTCTGTCAAAAAAAGGTGTAGGGAAATGGTCTTCAAGTGTACCCCGAAAGATTGTGCTTCCTTTGTATTCTTTGCGCCTTTGTGGTAAATAGTTTGTCTCTTGTGTATTTTTGTGCATTTTGTGCGTTTTTGTGGCCAATTGTCTAAAGGGTTGCATGTTCGAGTTCCAGCCTTCGCCTTTCTCCGTGTTCTCCATGGCTCTCTGGCAAAAAAAGGTGTAGGGAAATGGCCTTCGGGTGGACCCCGAAAGATTATGCTTCCTTTGTATTCTTTGCGCCTTTGCGGTAAATAGTTTGTCTCTTGTGTATTTTTGTGCCTTTTGTGCGTTTTTGTGGCTAATTGTCTAAAGGGTTGAGTCTTTGCCTTTCTCCGTGTTCTCCATGGCTCTCTGGCAAAAAAAGGTGTAGGGAAATGGCCTTCAAGTGTACCCCGAAAGATTGTGCTTCCTTTGTATTCTTTGCGCCTTTGCGGTAAATAGTTTGTCTCTTGTGTATTTTTGTGCATTTTGTGCGTTTTTGTGGCTAATTGTCTAAAAGGTTGAGTCTTGGCCTTTCTCCGTGTCTCCGTGGCAAAAGTGGAAAGCGTTATTAAGTAAATTGAAATTCTCTGACTACCAGTATTCCCCCGTTGACGTCCTAGATTTTTCGGTGTATGTTTTGGCGGCCTTTAATTTAATGAAGTTATGAAATCGATAGGGGAGGGGGCGTGGGCGAGCAATTGTTCCTGGAGCGTTTTGTCTGGTTCGACAACGAAACCAGGCACGGCCATTACCCCAACGCCTTCAAGCTGGCGGCCAAGTTCGAGATCAGCACCAAGACGGCCCAGCGTTCCATCGATTACTTCCGCGACCGACTGCAGGCGCCACTTGCCTACCTGCTGACCCGCAAAGGGTACGTCTACACCGACTCCAGCTACCAGCTGCCCGTGGCCCGCATCACCGAGGCCGAGTTGCTGGCCCTGCTCATCTCCCGGAAATTAATCACTGAAGCCTCCGCCGGCTCCCTGGCCGACGACCTGGAACATATCTCACAGCGTCTGGGATCTCTCCTTGCCGCCAACCTCCCCGGCCGCGCCAAGCCCGAAGACGCCTTCTCCTTCCGCTGGAAGGGGATCAGCCCAACCGATCCGCTGGTCTTCAAGGTCGTCACCTCCGCCCTGTTGCAGGGAAAGCTCCTTACCTTCTGCTACTATTCGCCTACCGCCAGCGATTGCACCATGCGAACCGTGGAGCCGCACCACATGGTGAACTACATGGGGAACTGGCACCTGATCGCCTTCTGCCACCTGCGAAACGCCTGGCGCGACTTCGTGCTGGGTCGGATGAGCCTCACCCAGGTAGATGACGCGGTATTCCAGTTCCGCCCGGGCGAGGAATGGCGCCCTTATTTGGAGAATACCTTCGGCATCTTCCAGAACCGGGAGCGTTTCAACGTGGTGCTCCGCTTCACCCCCGATCGTTCGCGCTGGGTGAAAGGGGAACTCTGGCATGAAGGGCAGGGTGAGGTGATAGAGGCGGACGGTTCGCTGGTACTGACCATTACGGTCTGTCATGAGGCGGAGATTATTATGGAGATTTTGAAGCACGGTTCGCATGTGGAAGTGCTTGAGCCCGTGTGGCTGCGGGAGAAGGTTATTAATGAGTTTCATAGTGCAGCAAAAAAATATCGCGTGTAGGACGCTAGCTGGGGGAGGCATTGCGCTAAAATAGCCACCATTTAGTCATTCCAGTGGATATTTGAGGCTTATTCTGGTATGAATGAACTACATAATTGTTGCGGTAACCTTTTAATATCATGACATAAAATTAACAAATTCATGTTGTTGGCCTGATACGATAGTTTGGACAGTTATTTCTCAATTCTTCTTTGACGAGATTTAAGACTGTAGATGTTCTGAGGAAGGTGTCGAGGATGGAAATCCTGATTTTTGGATTTAAATTTTAACTTTTTGTCAAAGTTTAATTTGATTACGGTGGTTTATATATAAATGGTGTGTACAGATTCAGTTATTCCAATCATAGATATCTTTGCAGGTCCTGGTGGATTAGGTGAGGGGTTTTCTAGCTTTGAAGTTTCAGGCCACAGGCCATTTAAAATAAAACTTTCAATTGAAAAGACTCCAATCGCCCACAGGACGCTACAATTGCGTAGTTTCTTTAGACAGTTTACTTGCGGCGCACCTCCCGAATACTATCAATATTTGCGTAGAGAGATAAGCAAGCAAGATCTTTTTTCTGCATTTCCAGAGGAGGCTGCAGCTGCAGAAAAAGAAACCTGGTGCGCAGAGTTGGGGCACGGTAATTATCCGCATGGACTTATTGATCAGCGCATTAGGGAAGCTCTTGCTGAATCATCTTCAACTAACTGGCTGCTGATTGGGGGCCCCCCTTGCCAGGCGTATTCGATGGCCGGCAGGGCTAGGCTAATGTATGGTTTGGTTAAAGAAAATTACAATTACGATGAGGATTCCAGGCATTTTCTGTACAAAGAGTATTTACGGATTCTTGCTGTGCACAGGCCTCCCATTTTTGTAATGGAAAATGTTAAGGGGATTCTCTCTTCTAAAGTGAATGGAGAAAGGACGTTTCCTAAAATACTTAGAGACTTGAAAAATCCTAACGTGTCGTTAGGCATGCTAGTAGATGAACCTTTAAAATATAAGATATTTTCTATTACAAAAAAAGCCGATGATCCAGGTGAACATATACCTACAGATTTTATTGTTAAGACAGAAGAGTATGAAATTCCTCAAGCTAGACATAGGGTTATTATAGTTGGTGTGCGTAGCGATCTCGTAGCAGTACCAGACGTTCTCAACAAAACTGCACAAGATCATTGGACTAGTGTGTGGGATGCAATTGGAGATCTCCCGCAATTGCGAAGTATATTGTCTAGAGGTAATGATTCAGCGGAAAAATGGCAGGAAGTATTGAATGGGGCTGTAGACGCTGAATGGCTTTTAGATAAGAAATTTAAATATCCCGAAATCAAGGAAGAAATTAAGAAAATTTCTCCTGAAATTCGAAGTCGATTTACTTCGGGTAGTGAGTTCATTGGTTTACCGTCGAAACCTAAATTCAAACCTGAGTGGTACTACGATGAAAATTTGAAAGGAGTGTGTAACCACGCGGCCCGTGGGCACATGAAAGAAGACCTGTATCGTTACCTTTATGCTGCTTGTTTTGCGACAGCATATGGGAGATCGCCTATCATACTGGAATTTCCTGAAGAACTCTGGCCAAATCATAAAAATGTTTGGGAAACATTAGAGGGTAGCATGTTTGCAGATCGTTTTAGAGTGCAGGTTAAGGATAGACCTTCTACAACGATTACTTCCCATATCTCAAAGGATGGTCATTATTTTATCCATCCTGACCCATACCAGTATAGTGGACCCCGTTCTCAGGACAATAGTTTAAGATGGTGCCTGCGATAAAAAGGAGCAGGCAATGAGCGAAAAAAAGCGCAAAAACTTCACCAGTCAGTACAAGACAAAAGTTGCGCTCGAAG
>Ga0316217_10000033_pt1:105000-208537 | contig 208537 bp, 135 predicted proteins | sample 1anoAmetaG_FD_203633 | JGI IMG/M metagenome (GOLD analysis project Ga0316217, IMG submission 203633) | Freshwater microbial communities from Trout Bog Lake, Wisconsin, USA - 1anoA | ecosystem: Environmental > Aquatic > Freshwater > Lake > Hypolimnion/Profundal zone | place: USA... | reverse complement strand
GAGTGAAACTCAAAGGAATTGACGGGGGCCCGCACAAGCGGTGGAGCATGTGGTTTAATTCGATGCAACGCGAAGAACCTTACCAGGACTTGACATGCCACTTTTTTCTCGAAAGGGAAAGTTCCAGAGTGGACACAGGTGGTGCATGGCTGTCGTCAGCTCGTGTCTTGAGATGTTGGGTTAAGTCCCGCAACGAGCGCAACCCTTGTTTTGAGTTGCTATTTTAAGGAAACTCAAAAGACTGCCGGTGACAAGCCGGAGGAAGGTGAGGATGACGTCAAGTCAGCATGCCCCTTACGTCCTGGGCGACACACGTGCTACAATGGCCGGGACAAAGAGAAGCAATCCCGCGAGGGCAAGCCAACCTCAAAAACCCGGTCTCAGTTCGGATTGTAGGCTGCAACTCGCCTACATGAAGTCGGAATCGCTAGTAATCGCAGGTCAGCCATACTGCGGTGAATACGTTCCCGGGCCTTGTACACACCGCCCGTCACACCATGGAAGCTGGCTATGCCCAAAGTCGTTACTCCAACCTTTATGGAGGAGGACGCCTAAGGCAGGGCTAGTGACTGGGGTGAAGTCGTAACAAGGTAGCCGTACTGGAAGGTGCGGCTGGATCACCTCCTTCAAAAGGAATATAAATGTGGGTGCAGCGCAATTTCTGCACCACGAAAATAACAATTCCAGTGTACTTCGTACAAGGTAATTGTTAGCAATATCATCTGATCTTTTTTTAGTTTTAAAAACTAGAAAAGTACAGGCCTTTTTTAGGCCTGGGCGAAGAGCCCGCTTCTCTGTTTATTTTTTATTAATTTAGTTTTTAATAAAAAATAAACTCTTATTATTAAACGGGCTATTAGCTCAGTTGGTTAGAGCGCACCCCTGATAAGGGTGAGGTCGCTGGTTCAAATCCAGCATAGCCCACCACATCAAAGGTCCCGTGGACGCTTTTTTGCTCCGCAGACAAATACTTTGATGAAACTCGAGAAATAAGCTCAGAGGCGGGAGTGCTCTCTTTTTTATAAAAAAAGGGGGTATAGCTCAGTTGGTAGAGCGCTGCCCTTGCAAGGCAGATGTCAGCGGTTCGAGTCCGCTTATCTCCACCAAATCTAAATAAGTTTTTAATTTAACTATTTGGATTGGTAAAAAATTTAAAATGGTCAAATGACTTAAAGCGTAGGGTGGATACCTAGGCACCTAGAGACGATGAAGGGCGTGGAACCGACGATACGCTTCGGGGAGCTGGAAACGAGCATTGATCCGGAGATTCCCGAATGGGGTAACCTTTTTTACTACCTGCTAAATTCATAGGCAGGAGAGAGAAAACTCAGTGAACTGAAACATCTTAGTAGCTGAAGGAAAAGAAAGCAAAAGCGATTCCCTGAGTAGTGGCGAGCGAAATGGGAACAGCCTAAACCAACGTTTTTTACGTTGGGGTTGTGGGAAAACATAACTTTTAATAAAATCTTAACTCAATTTTTAAACGAAACAGCTGAATCCTGTACCGTAGAAGGTGAAAGTCCTGTAGTTAAAAGAAATTGAAAAGAATTGTAATTCTTTAAAAAATTACATTATGTTTATCCCGAGTAGCATGGGACACGTGAAATCCCGTGTGAATCAGCGAGGACCACCTCGTAAGGCTAAATACTCCTAGGTGACCGATAGTGAAGTAGTACCGTGAGGGAAAGGTGAAAAGAACCCCTGTAGGGGAGTGAAATAGAACATGAAACCCTACGCTGACAAACAGTGGGAGGCATTTAAATGCTGACCGCGTACCTGTTGAAGAATGGGCCGGCGACTTAGAAAAAGTGGCAAGGTTAAGGAAAATTATCCGGAGCCAGAGCGAAAGCAAGTCTGAATAGGGCAATGAAAGTCACTTTTTCTAGACCCGAACCCGGGTGATCTAACCATGACCAGGATGAAGCTTGGGTAACACCACGTGAAGGTCCGAACCGACCGATGTTGAAAAATCGGCGGATGAGTTGTGGTTAGGGGTGAAATACCAGTCGAACTCGGAGCTAGCTGGTTCTCCCCGAAATGCGTTGAGGCGCAGCGGTTAATAAGGCTATCTAGGGGTAAAGCACTGTTTCGGTGCGGGCGGCGAAAGCTGTACCAAATCGTGGCAAACTCTGAATACTAGATATGCTATTTATTAGCCAGTGAGACGGTGGGGGATAAGCTTCATCGTCAAGAGGGAAACAGCCCAGATCACTAGCTAAGGCCCCAAAATGATCGTTAAGTGGCAAAGGAGGTGAGAATGCAGAAACAACCAGGAGGTTTGCTTAGAAGCAGCCACCCTTTAAAGAGTGCGTAATAGCTCACTGGTGGAGCGTTCTTGCGCCGAAAATGTCCGGGACTAAATGATCTGCCGAAGCTGTGGGATATTTTTTAAATAAAATATCGGTAGGGGAGCGTTCTGCTCTAGGGTGAAGCAATTATGTAAGTAATTGTGGACGAAGCAGAAGTGAGAATGTCGGCTTGAGTAACGCAAACATTGGTGAGAATCCAATGCCCCGAAAACCTAAGGATTCCTCCACTAGGTTCGTCCATGGAGGGTGAGTCAGGACCTAAGGCGAGGCCGAAAGGCGTAGTCGATGGAAAACAGGTTAATATTCCTGTACTATTTTATGTTTGGTACCGAGGGACGGAGAAGGTAGAAATTTGTCGATATTGGATTTCGGTGGAAGTTCTCGAGGTGATGAGAGGTAGAAGAAAAACTATCCTTGAGCTAAGAAATTATCCGTACAATTTCTTTGAATTTGTATTAATTATCTATCATGCTCCCAAGAAAAGCTCGAACTACTATATAACATAAAATACCTGTACCGAAAACCGACACAGGTAGGTTGGTAGAGTATACCAAGGGGCGCGAGATAACTCTCTCTAAGGAACTCGGCAAAATGACCCCGTAACTTCGGGAGAAGGGGTGCCCTCTTAAAAGGAGGGCCGCAGTGACCAGGCCCAGGCGACTGTTTATCAAAAACACAGGTCTCCGCAAAGTCGTAAGACAACATATGGGGGCTGACGCCTGCCCAGTGCCGGAAGGTTAAGGAAGTTGGTTAGGATTTATCCAAAGCTGACGACCGAAGCCCCGGTGAACGGCGGCCGTAACTATAACGGTCCTAAGGTAGCGAAATTCCTTGTCGGGTAAGTTCCGACCCGCACGAAAGGCGTAACGATCTGGGCACTGTCTCGGAGAGAGACTCGGTGAAATAGACATGTCTGTGAAGATGCGGACTACCTGCACCTGGACAGAAAGACCCTATGAAGCTTGACTGTAGCTTGAAATTGGGTTCGGGCTCTTCTTGCGCAGCCTAGGTGGGAGGCTATGAAGATAAACTTTTGGGTTTATTGGAGCCATCAGTGAGAGACCACTCTGGAGGAGCTAGAATTCTAATGGCGTTCCTTGAAGCAGGACGCTTGACAGTTTCAGGTGGGCAGTTTGACTGGGGCGGTCACCTCCTAAAAGGTAACGGAGGTGTGCAAAGGTTCCCTCAGGCTGGACGGAAATCAGCCGTAGAGTGTAAAGGCAGAAGGGAGCTTGACTGCAAGACCTACAAGTCGAGCAGGGGCGAAAGCCGGCCTTAGTGATCCGACGGTTCCGTGTGGAAGGGCCGTCGCTAAACGGATAAAAGTTACTCTAGGGATAGAATGTTGTCCCGCTCTATGGAAACATAGAGGCAATAAATCGGGTGAATTGCAAGAACGACTAAAGAGTTTTCTATGTCAACTTGCAGCGAAGCATATTGAAACACAATTAAGTAGATATGAACGTTCAACGACTAGAGAGTGAGGATGTGTAACCAATAAACTCTCCACGAGCGCCCGACAACTTTACGTATTCAAAAAACAAAAGCAAAGCTATGTTTGAACTTTTCATCAAACGTGCAAAATTCCTACTTTCATTTGTAGTATTTATTACTTTTTGTAATATTACTAAACCTGCTTATGGAACTCCAAAACCTCAATCAAAACCGCAACCAATCGCAGTATCTATTCCAAAATCTAATATTGGAAAAACTCGATTAGCATTAAAGCAGTATAAAAGTCAACTATCTCTAACTAAAGAGCAATTGGAAATGTGTATCGGCTTAATGTTAGGTGATGCTTCTATGCAAACTCAAAACCATGGAAAAAGTTATCGTTTAAAATTTGAAGTTGGAGAAAAAAACCTTGACTATCTCAAACACATTAAAGAAAGATTAGATCCGTTTATTCTATCTGAACCAAATGAGATTGTTCGTACTAACAAAAACGGTAATAAGGTAAAAACATTTCAACTACAAACAATAAGTCATGAAGATTTTAATACCATTGCTGAGGGTTTTAAACTTAAAGAAGGTAAAAAAGCTATTGATTATAAATTTTTATTTGAAAAACTTACATTTTCTAGCGTTGCATATTGGTATATGGATGATGGAGGAAAATTAGACTACACAAAAAATGAAGGGAAAGCTATTGTATTTAATACACAAAATTTTGAACCTGAAGAAGTTCAAATGTTGTGTGATATTTTAAATAAAAAATTTGGATACGAAACGTGGCAGAAACAAAATAAAGGAAAACCTATTGTTGTTGTGTCTGGAAATTCATATGATGATTTAACTAAAAAAGTTTATCCTCATATTGTTCCATCTATGCAACATAAGTGGCCTACAGCACGAAAAAGTTGATGACATAGTCTGATCTCGGTGGGAAACCTCGAGAAGAAAAGGATAAAGAGCCTTTTCGGTAACAAATATGAACAGGCTGATCTTCCCCAAGAGTTCACATCGACGGGAAGGTTTGGCACCTCGATGTCGGCTCGTCGCAACCTGGGGCGGTAGTACGTCCCAAGGGTTGGGCTGTTCGCCCATGAAAGCGGTACGTGAGCTGGGTTCAGAACGTCGTGAGACAGTTCGGTCCATATCCGGTGTAGGCGCCGGAGCATTGAGAGGAGTCTTCCATAGTACGAGAGGACCTGGAAGAACACACCTCTGGTATACCAGTTCTCACGCCAGTGGGAAACGCTGGGTAGCCAAGTGTGGAGAGGATAACCGCTGAAAGCATCTAAGTGGGAAGCCCACCTCAAGATGAGTGCTCCCTATGAGGTCACGGCAAGACTAGCCGGTTGATAGGCAGTAGGTGTAAGCCTAGTAATAGGTTCAGCTAAGCTGTACTAATAGACCCATTGATTTTGACCTTACCATTATTAAGCAGTGTTGTTAAAGTAGAACTATACTTAGCAACACTGCTTCTATCTAGTGTTCAAGCTCCTATGGAACCACCTTATTCCATCCCGAACTAAGAAGTGAAACGTAGGGGAGACGAAGATACTGAAGGGGAGGCCCTTTGGAAAAATAGTCTAATGCTAGATAATTCACTTATGCACAGCAAAAATAGAGCGTTGGTCACCAAGTATCGAAGATACTGTTGTTTCACAACCAGGATCAAAGATACTGTTGACAAAGTCAACTGCGAAGCAGAATTTATACAGAGTACACTGTAGCTGTTGCTCCATTCTGCTTCTATGATTCAGACATTCGTCTGTCGCCTGATTCTTCAAAGGCCTTTACGACACTTTCGTCTCTACGAGACGCAAAGGTTCTTCGAAGACATTTGCCTTTGGTCGGACTCGAACCGACACGTTATAAACACCAGTTCCTAAAACTGGCACGTCTACCATTCCGTCACAAAGGCTATAGAATATATTATATACGAATTCTTAAAATTAATCCTTAATTATAAAGGTATATATGAAAACTCTATTTTTTCAACTTTTTTTTCAAAAAAACACAATAATAAAAAGAAATCTTGCTCAAAGTTCATTATTAACTTTAACCCTTTTAATTGCATTTTTTTGTGGAAATTTTTTTGGTATTTATTCGAAGAAAAGTATTGCGCCTTTCATATTTATTTTTTTAACTTTAATCATTTTAGAAATAGTAAGTTTTTTAAAATTTCAAAAAAAAATAAATTTTTTTCAAAAATTCTTTTCTGATTGGATATTGACCTTATTAAATAGTCTAAAACGGGGGTTTTTAATTGGTATTCTGATAGAAGCGTTTAAAGTAGGAAGTTAGTATTTTTTTTTAATTCTAAACGAAGTTTTGAATTGATCAATTTCTTTAAAAAAGAAATTGATCATTTGTGGCAAAGCCACACAAAGGCCTTTACGGCACTTTTCTGCTATGCAGACAAAGGTCCCTTGGACACTTTTGTGGCAAAGCCACACAAAGGCCTTTATGGCACTTTCGTCTCTACGAGACGCAAAGGGTTGATTAAAAAACTAATAAGCTAATCCCATACTACGTGTTGTTTCTGCACCAAGATATACTCGAACACTAAGAAAGTCAGTTGGACATGCCGATTCGCAACGTTTACAACCCACACAATCTTCTGTACGAGGCGCTGAAGCAATTTGATTAGCTTTACAGCCATCCCAAGGAACCATTTCTAAAACATCAGTCGGGCATGCTCGAACACATTGAGTACAGCCAATACATGTGTCATAAATTTTTACTGTATGTGACATATATTTAAACTTTAAGGTTAGTCTTTTTCTTTTATTTTTTTATAAAAAAAAATCTGTGTAAGATTAACGATATATTTCTAGTTATTTTACAAAATAAAATACTAAGTTTCAATTCTTTTGCGTGCTTTTAGCACGAAAATATCTTCTATACTATTGTCTGCGGAGCATAAAAAATATCCCCGATACCGTTTGGCTGTCTCCCTATTCTTCGAAGACTTTTGTTTTCTCCCCAAGTAGGACTTGAACCTACGACCAATCGGTTAACAGCCGATCGCTCTACCACTGAGCTATTGAGGATTTAATATAATTATACCATATCAAACTAATTTTTGTAAATTTTTTTATACGGCAACGAGAAAATTTACAAAAATTAGTTTGTCTGCTTCGCAGACCAAGGGCTTTACGCCACTTGATGCGGAGCAACCAAGGGACCTTTGTCTGCATAGCAGAAAAGTGCCGTAAAGGCCTTTGATACTTTAGTATTATTTCCCAAGAAAAAATTCTTGAAACTTTTGTACCATACCTTTTGAAGGCATATCTAAATCAATAAAATAATCTTGTTTACCAATTAATCTTCGACCAGCGTTCTCAAAAGCTATTCCGGATAATGTTAATTTTTTATTTAGTACTAAAGGTTCGCCGCGATTTGTTGAAATAATAACATTTGTATCTTCTGGAATTGCACCTAATAAAGGGATTCCTAACATTTCTTGTACATCTCGGACTGACATCATATCATTTTTTTGAATCATATCAGGTCGTACACGGTTAACTAATAATTTAACATTATAAATATCATTTGCTTCTAATAACCCAGCTACACGATCAGCGTCGCGAATGGCAGTAATTTCTGGTGTTGTTACAATAACAGCTTCAGTAGCTGGCGAAATTGCATTAATAAAACCTACGTCAATACCAGCAGGACAATCAATTAAAATAAATTGAAATCCTAATTCTTTTACAGAATCAACTAAATTCTGCATATTTTTTCTAGTAACATTATATTTTTGTCGGTTTTTTGAAATTGCTAAAAGTGCAAGGTTTTTCCATTTTTTATCACGTATTAAAGCTTGGTCAAGTCTACATTGTCCTTCAACGATATCCATTGCAGTATATAAAACTCGATTTTCTAAACCTAACAATAAATCAAGATTCCTTAAACCAATATCGGCATCAATTAGAGCAACTTTATATCCAAGCCTAGCAATTGACATACCTAAATTGGCTGTTGTAGTTGTTTTACCAACCCCACCTTTTCCAGATGTCACAACTACAACACGACTCTCAGTTTCTGAATTTTTTGATGCTGTTGTTTCCATAAAAAATAAAAGTAAAAATTTTTAAGTTTACTTAGAGTCGGACAATGAATATAAAAAAGTCCCAAAAGCAATTATCTCATTTAACATATTTAATAAGATATTATAACGGTATTATGCTTTCAAAAAAATTTTACCTGAGGAGATTTCTTCATCGTGCCTTGTACTATACGTATCTATCATAGTATAATTGACAAATTTCAAACACTCGACTAGTGTACACAGCACAAATTTATCTTATATAAAACTATATCGCGATAGCATATATGCACAGCATAAATTGGATCTTCAATCACATGTCTGCTTCGTAAAATTTAGTTTGGCTACCATTTGGCTGTCGCCCCATTCTTCTTCGAAGACATTTGTTTTTCGAATAAATGTATTTCGGAACGAAATAGCCTAAATCTAAATATTTTAGTTTAAAAAAAGTTAAATAGCATAGAGTTATTTAGTATTATACTGCGCCAATGGATCTTATGCTAGTCTCTCTATTTATATTCGGGCAAGGAGGGATTCGAACCCCCGACACCGTGGTTCGTAGCCACGTGCTCTAGTCCACTGAGCTACAAGCCCTCTGAAAAAATTATAATATATTTTTGCTCGAAAATCAATCATTTTGGCGACCGTCCCAATTTCTGCGACGTAGACATTTTATTTTTGGTAGCAAAAAGTCAAACTAGATCCTTTGGACACTTGTGTGCCAGAGGCACACAAGTTATCAAGGTAGCTCCGCTCCACTTGTCTGCTTCGCAGACCAAGGGCTTTATGGCACTTGAGTCTTCGACTCCAAGGTATCAAAGATACTTGTCTGTGAAATAGACCAAGGGCTTTACGCCACTTGATGCGGAGCAGAAAAGGAGTTTTTAATATCAAAATTTATTATTTAAAGTTTTACTAATTCTTCAAAGCCAAGTTTATTTAAAGCTATATTTCTTCGTAATGGACGAGTCACTAATTCTAAAATATCACGAGCATTTGAAAAACCATGAATTTGTGCAAAAGTAAACTCTACTGACCATTTTGTATTAATACCCCGAGCTTCTAACGGATTAGCATGTGCCATTCCTGTTATAGCTAAATCTGGTTTTAGCTCTCGAATACGTTGAATTTGATTATAATTATCTGGTTTTTCGACAATTCGAGGCATTGGAATATTCATATCTTGACATGTTGTCTGCAAAAGTTGCAACTCATTTTTTTGAAATCTTTTATCCATGTACGGAATTCCAATTTCATAAATTGTCATCCCACAACGAGCTAAAAACCTTGCCAGTGAAATTTCAAGCAAATTATCACCCATAAAGAATACTGATTTTCCTTGCACAAGTTTTAAATAATCGCTTAAACTCTCCCAAATTTTTTGTTCGCGATCTGCTAGTCCTATTGGTTGAATTGAAAATGTTGAGCATATTGTTTCAATCCATGCGCGTGTTCCATCAGGTCCTATTGGGAACGGTGCATTTATTAATTTACATTTTCTTCTTCGCATTAAAGTTGTAGCTGTTCTACTTAAAAAAGGATTAATACCGCAAACGTAAACATCTTCATTTAAAACCGGCAATTCTGTATATCGTTGTGCGGGTAACCATCCCGTGACTTTGATTCCTTGTTTTTCTAATTCTAATGTTAATTGATTTGCTACTGTATTTGGAACTGAGCCAAATAAAACTAATGGTGGATGTTTGCTGAAAGAATCAATGTTAACTCCGCTAAGCTTTTCTGCTCCGAAGACAATGTTTTTATTATCACTAATAAAATTCCTTGTTTTAATTAATGAATTTGAATCTTTTGAATGAGGATCAGATGAGTGTAATACAGGTGTCCCTGAGGCTGTTATTTCACAATCAGGTATTGAAGAAGATACGGTCATGTTACGACCAGGACATCTATGAACCATTGCAGCTAAAACTGTATCTTCACCCTGAGTAAAAGCATAATCAAGTCCATTTGCTCGAGCTACTACAATTGGTATTCCTATTTCATATTCAAGTCTTGGTGCCATACCTTCTAAATCCATTTTAATAATTTCAGTAGTGCAAGTACCAATCCAAACAATTACACTTGGATTTCGATCCTGTTTAATTTGTAAACATAATCTTTTCAATTCTTTATAATCATTTAGTTGAGCTGAAATATCACCTTCTTCTAATTCCGCCATCGCATATCGCGGTTCCGCAAAAATCATAACTCCAAGCGCGTTTTGTAAAAAATAGCCACATGTTTTTGTTCCAATAACTAGAAAAAAACTATCTTCAATTTTTTGATATAACCACGCTACACAACTAATTGGGCAAAATGTATGATAATTTCCTGTTTCACATTCAAATAATAATTCATTTGTAATTGAAGCGTTCTTCATAAAATATTTTTTTATTCTAATTATTATAGTATCGACAGAAAATTTGTATCCTGGTTGTGAAACAACAGTCTTTTCGATACCTGGCGTATTACGAATGTTTTAACGCGAGTTTCGTGCCATTGGCACGAAAATGTCTGTTTCCAATTACTAAGTTTTTAAATCATTAAAAAATCTAATTCAGAGCTTTTTACTGAATTTAAAGATGGATTTAAATAAAAATCTGAAAGCAGGGTAAAAAGCTCTCGATCAGCAAGTTCATTTGCAACAACACCTTCTGGATGAGAAAGTAATTGATCTGCAATGTTAAGATAATAATCACAAATATATTGTAAACTAGCATTTGATTCCGCTAATTCAAAAAGAGTTTTCCCTTTAACTCGTGAAACCCGAATATCTTCAATTAATGGAAGAACTTCTAAAACCGGCATCGGGCAGGATTCAACATATTTATCAATTAAATCCCGTTTTGCAGTTCTATTCCCAATCAGACCAGCTAAACGTAATGGATGTGTTCTAGATTTTTCTCGTACCGAAGCAACAATTCGATTTGCTGCAAATAAAGCATCAAATCCATTATCAGTAACAATTAAACAATAATCAGAATAGTTTAGAGGTGCTGCAAACCCGCCACATACAACATCTCCTAATACATCAAATAAAATAATATCGTATTCATAAAAGGCATTTAATTCTTTTAGCAATTTAACTGTTTCACCAACTACATAACCGCCGCAACCCGCACCCGCTGGTGGTCCTCCTGCTTCAACACAATCAACTCCGCCATAACCTTGGTAGATAATATCTTCAGGCCAAATATCTTCATAGTGGTAATCTTTTGCTTGTAACGTATCAATAATTGTCGGGATTAAAAAACCAGTTAAAGTAAAAGTACTATCATGTTTTGGATCACACCCAATTTGCAAAACTTTCTTTCCACGACGCGCTAAAGCAATTGAAATATTACAACTTGTAGTTGATTTTCCAATTCCGCCTTTGCCATAAACTGCTAATTTCATAATTTAATCCTTATCTGTCATCAACTATCTTTGATTGTTTAAATGTTTGCTTGCTAGCAAAATTTGTACAAAGTACAACGTTTAGCTATCGCCCCACTCTTCTTCGAAGACGTTTCTTTTCGAGCAAAATTTATGCTTTGCACAATATTTGCTTCTTAACAAAAATTGTACGGAGTACGCTGTCTGCAAAACAGAACTTGTAGAGAGTACACTGTAATTTTTAATATATATTTTAAACAAACAAGGATATTGTATTTTTAATAAGTTTTAGTTTTTATATTAAAAATTTCGCATAAAATTAAAATTTTTTTTGTAAAAACAGCTAAAATAACCTATAATAACTAAAAACGAACAAAATTATCTAATAATTTAAAATGGATATAAATATATTTAAATTTGAAGCTTTGTCTGGTAATACTTATTTCATATTAAGTTTTTTAATTACCATTTATTATTGGATAAAAGCAATTTTTTTTTCACAAAAAAATTATCAATCATATGGTTTTTGGGGATTTGTTTTTATTAATATATTATTAACTTGCCAACTTCTTATTAGATGGGGTGTTTCTGGACATTTCCCGTTAAGTAGTTTGTATGAGTCATTACTTTTTTTAGCTTGGGCCTTAATTACCATATATATAGCAATTGAAAATTTTATAAAAACAGAATTTATTGGGGTTATTATTGCACCAATTCTATTATGTATTCTTACATTTAGTGGATTTAGTTTACCAAGTGATTTACAAACTATTAAACCATTAGTTCCTGCTTTACAGTCGAACTGGTTATTTATGCACGTTAGTGTAATGATGTTAAGTTATGCTGCATTATTAATCGGTTCAATTTTAGCAATCACTTATCTAGTTATTTTTAATTTTGTTCAAATAAAAACGAATTCGTTAGAAAAATCTACTTTTGCTAATAAATTAACAAAAGGTATCGAAGATACTTTTTCTGCTCCGCAGATAAAAGGTATCCCAGATACTTTCGTGTCAGATTTAAATAATCAACTATCGACAGCGCCTTTCCTTACTTTTTCATCAGGTAAAAACACAGTTATTGATAGTAATTTTTCCAAGTCAGAGTCTATACAATTACAACGTCAAACTATACTAGAAAATTTTAATAATTTTTTAAATGTTTTTGATAATTTAAGTTATCGAACAATTGGTATTGGATTTTGTTTCTTAACTTTAGGTATCCTTTCAGGAGCTGTCTGGGCTAATGAAACTTGGGGTACTTATTGGAGTTGGGATCCAAAAGAAACTTGGGCGTTAATTACTTGGTTAACCTTTGCTGCTTATTTACACACAAGATTATTATATGGCTGGCAAGGCGTAAAACCCGCTACAATTGCAAGTTTAGGCTTTTTGTTTATTTGGATTTGTTATTTAGGTGTTAATTTATTAGGAAAAGGACTGCATAGTTATGGTTTTTTTAATTAAAATAAATACAAATAGAGTGCGTTTTATACTTTACGTGGTATCTTGTTTGACGTATAATAACAATTATTAAACCTTTTATAAAATAATATTTATATACTTTTAAATTTACTAATATTATTTTATTAAATTTAAATAGTGTTAAGATAATGAATTCACCTCTGTTTCCCAGAAGTGTATTGAAAATACCACAGTACCGAAGATACGTATTTTTTCAAAACCACGAAAGTAAATACTTGGGTACTACAAGTGTGCAGTATAAACCTATCTAGTTTAAAAATGACATGTCTGCATTGTCTGCGGAGCAGAAAAGCGTCCAACGGATCTTTGCGTCTCGCAGAGACGAAAGTGCCCTAAAGGCCTTTGGAACTCCATCTGCTTGATATGAATATGTCTATTTTCAACAGCATCTCAATAAATTTATAATATTATATTAAATAAAAACATTAAGGAGAATAATACATATGGCAGCACCAAAGAAAAGAACATCAAAAACAAGAAAAAATTTACGCAAAGCACAATGGAAAGCGCAAGCAGGAGTTGAAGCAAAAAAAGCTCTTGCAACAGCAAAAATGGTTTTAAAATCTCTTTCAACAAAAATTCTTGAAAATGAGACTAATTAACCTTTGCGTATCTCTGACACGAAAGCGTCGGTTCGACCTTTGCACACGCTGAATTTGAGCGAAGCTCGTATGCGTGCAGAACACAAATTTAGCTTCGCTAACTTCCGAGCAGGGCTCTATTTGAGCGGACCTCACATGTCTGCTCTGCAGAATTGATTGGAAATCACATGTATGATGAAAAATTTTAATTTTTTTTTTCAAAAAAAAGCCGATTCTAATATTATTCAAACAATTGCTCGCATAAGCAAAAAGTTCCAAAATTCACCCTTTATTCTTGGAATTTTTTTAAGTAGTTATGTCTTTTTTTTATTATTTCTTCCTCTAAGTTCGTTACTAATTATTTTAATTAAAAATGATTGGGAAGAAATTATGAATCGTGCATTCGATCCAATCGCAATAGCTGCTTATAGCTTAACATTAAAACTGGCTTTTTTTGCGGGTATTATAAATACTTTTTTTGGTTTTATCATTACTTGGGTTTTAATAAGATATGATTTTTCGGGAAAAAAATATTTAGACGCAGCTGTGGATCTTCCCTTTGCATTACCCACTTCCGTTGCTGGGCTTACTTTAACAAGTGTGTATGGTGAGCATGGTTGGGTTGGGAAATGTTTACATTTTTTCAATATTCAAATTGTTTTTACTCAATTTGGAGTATTGTTAGCAATGATTTTTGTATCCTTTCCTTTTGTAATTCGAACACTTCAACCTGTTTTACAAGAGCTAGAGATTAGTTTAGAAGAAGCTGCATGGTCTTTAGGCGCAAATTCTTGGCAAACTTTTTCTCGAATAATATTGCCAACTTTGTGGCCGGCAATTTTAACTGGCTTTACATTAACATTTTCTAGAGCATTAGGGGAATTTGGATCTATTGTTATGATTTCATCCAACCTCCCGCTTAAAGATTTAGTTGCGTCTGTTTTAATTTATCAATCATTAGAACAATATGACTATTTAGGAGCTTCGGTTATCGGGATTGTAGTTTTAATTATTGCTCTTTTAAGTCTTTTATTAATTAATGGACTTCAGGCATTAAAATTACGTGAATAATTTAAATTAATAATTCGAATACAAAAAATAATCTACTACGTCTGCGAAGCAGAAATTGTACGCAGTACGCTGTGACTGGCTTAGCAGGCTTTGCTTGAAGTATGTTCGGATACCAGCGTAAATCCACTTCTAGTTCCCAGACGTGTATCTTCGATACCAGCTCTTTTCGAAATCGAATTAGCATAACGGATTGATGCTAAAACCATTAAATTTAATTTTTTTAATGAATTTTAATAAAATTATTCTTCAATATTAAAAATCAAATGTCTGCGAAGCAGGCATGGGGCGACAGCCAAATGTATATAAAACGTATACTATTATGTCTTTTGTAACTCTAATTCGAGATTATGTTGAATTTTTAAATAATTTAAGTGAATTATTTACAGGTGGAATTCCAATCACTGAATTTGTAAAAGAAACGATTATTTTTATAATAAAGACTTTTCAGTATATCTTTACTTATCTTCTAACGTTTCAATGGATTTGGGATTTTACTTTATTACCAATTAATATTCCTCAAATATCGAACGCATTATTACGAGAAAAATTCTTTTTAGAAAACCCAGCAAATACTTTTTTTACTTTTTTGGAAATACCAAATTTTTATCAAAATAGTTTTATTTTAGGGGTTTTTAATAGTCTTTTTTTAACGTTTCCAATTTCAATTGTCCATATTATTACAATTCGACGATTATATATTAAAGGAATACCTTCGGCCGTTTATTCAATTAGTGGATACCTGCTTGGACAAGTATTCTTTATAACTTGTGTAATTTTTGGTTTACGTAATATTATAAACCCGTGGTTTAGTATTGAACCATTAAATTATGTTATTGGCATTATACTAATCTTTCGATTAGTCTACAATATGACAAATGAAAATTTACGTGAATTAACTGGTTGGCGACAACCTCAATATCTAAATTTTTTTTGTACAAGTTTTCTTTTGTCCTGGTGTGAACAAACTTCTATTTTTCAGTATTTAGGAAATTTAAATTTTAGCCCAACATCTAGTGCTTTAGAAATTATTACTCCTTTAACAACTTTTAGTACTTTCTTTCAACATAGTTGTTATGTTATTGGTTTAATATTTGGTTGTATCTCATTTTCATTATTATGGGGAGTAATTTTCTTTCAAATTAAAAATATTTTTATTAAGTATACGCCATTATTTTTAAGCAGTTTTATTCAAACTATAAATACTGGGAGTTTTGTTCTAGCAATCGGATTATGTTTAAGTTCGATTCCGTTTTATGGCTTTGATTATTTAACTACAGGTCCTTTAGGTTTTGTTTCTCAAGATCGAGTATTTAAAAATACAGTTTTTGACCAATATAATGTTAAAGATTCTGTTTTGGGTTTAGGTATCTCTAGCCAGTTTGCAAGTGTTGATATTGATGTTAGTCCGTTCGATCGAGGACGATATCTTCTTTTTCCGCAGCGAACTTTACCTTATGATTTTGAGGATTTAAATTATCGGGGTGAATCGGAGTGGACAACGAGATACGATAAAGTTTCGACTGTGACGGATTCACGAGCAGGGTTTTTAAGTTTAGCTAAATTATTTAAAAAGCAAAAGTCCGATGAGTTGGGCAGTGCTGTTAATAAAATCGATGAAAATAGAAATATCTTGCCAATACAATCAAACTTTTCTAATGAAATATCGGGAATTAATTTAGCGTCGGGATTAGACACTAAAGAATCACGTTTTCAAGATTGGTACAGTCTTGATCCTAGTATTTCTACGGATGATGACCGTCCTTTAGAGAGTATTTTTGCAGAAACCCAAGATACAAGTTTTCCACTTGATTTTTTACGAATAATCTCTGTTGAACCTGGTAATATTGATTTAAAATTAAAACAAAAATATTACTCAAACCCAATATATAAAAATTTATTAGCTCTCGATGTCGATTTATTTTTAAATCGACAACCTAGTAATTTTCGGCTAACGCCTCAACAAGAATTAGATTTATATACTAAACGTCGTATTTTGACATCCTATTATGATTCATTACGGGACTATTCAAAATTACCTTATAGCGTAGATTTTGATAATTTTTTTGATGGATCAAAAAGTTTTTCAAGTAAAGTTTATAATCAGCAATTTAAAGGCACACTAAGATCTCTTTCTAGGCTATTTTCTTTAACCACTGATTCTGAAGCTAATAATGAGTCGGATAAGCTTGTTTTAAAATATGATCAACCTTTATATTTATTTGAAAATAATTTAAAATTTTCTCCTTATCATGAAGAACTAAGGTTTGAAAGTAAAATAAATTCTTCTTTCTTAAATGAAATTATAAGCGGGCCCTTATATGCTGGATGGGATGAAAAAATTAGAAAATTTGTTATTACAAATAAATTTCTACCCCGTACATTGGCAGGATATAAAGTTAATTTAAACGAAACTTTAAAAAATAAATTTAAAAAATCAACTAAAGGCAACTTTAAATCGCAAGACCCTTATAAAATTAAATTTACTGTTTGGCCACTTACCAAATCAATGATTGAGCAGGGAAAAACTAATTCTATAATATCTTTTACAAGTTTATATACTCCACAATCAGAATTTGGTACCTCAGGTGATCCGGCGTTTGATACTTTATCTACATTACCATCAAATTGGGAAACACGAAATCGTCGGACTAATCTTGGCTTAGGTAAAACCTATGAAAATATATTTGATTATTTAGCTCCTCAACGTGGGGGTTTTATTTGGCCGGGAAATTCAAATTTAAATATTAAATTAAATAAATAAATTACTGTTTTTTGGGCAGAAAACAGACAATCTTTTCTTTTCAAAAAAAATATTGATGCCTTCTATACATAAAAGGATTTTAAACTTTTTATAAGCAAGACTTAAAATCACAAAGTGAGCGTCAATGTTTGAATGCTGCATACAATATTCAGTGCATTCTAATTTATTACAAAATTTAAATCTCATTAAGAGAAGGGTTAAATCTCTTCTCTTAGTAAAAATTGTTGTTTAACAGTTTATTTGCTTTTAATTTAAACTATCGAAGAGCCATTGCGAATTAGCTGTGTAAACAAGGAGTTAGGATGATTATTTTTATATTTCGAAACACAGCCAAATATTTAGTCATTTTAAATTTTATTAAATACGAACGCTAAATTTTAGATTAAATGCCCTCAAGATTTAAAATCTAGCAACTTTTTAGTTCATCAAAACTTTCTGTGCATTAAGCACAATTATACTTTTCAGATTTATACATCTTCGAGACACTATCTTGTTTTGAGGATCATCTGCAGAAAATTTAATTTTCGGAACAAGCTCATTCTTCTTCTAGTAGCCAAATAACTTTTTAACTTTTTTATTTTTACTTAATTTTTCTAGAAAGTCTGTTATACTAAAAATAACAAATTGAAAATAATCAATTTTGAGAAAAATTCCATATTTGGAAAAAATTTTAAAAGGTTTAAATTATGACTGCAATTTTAGAAAGACGTGAAAGCACTAGCCTTTGGGCTCGTTTTTGTGAGTGGGTAACTAGCACTGAAAACCGTTTATACATCGGTTGGTTTGGTGTATTAATGATCCCTACTCTTTTAACTGCAACTACAGTATTCATCATCGCATTTATCGCTGCTCCTCCAGTTGATATTGATGGTATTCGTGAACCTGTATCTGGTTCATTATTATACGGAAACAACATCATCTCTGGTGCTGTAATTCCAACTTCAAATGCGATTGGTTTACACTTCTACCCAATTTGGGAAGCTGCATCTCTTGATGAGTGGTTATACAACGGTGGTCCTTACCAACTTATCGTATGTCACTTCTTCCTTGGTGTATGTTCTTACATGGGTCGTGAGTGGGAACTTTCTTTCCGTTTAGGTATGCGTCCTTGGATCGCTGTTGCTTACTCTGCACCAGTTGCTGCTGCTACAGCTGTATTCATCATCTACCCAATCGGTCAAGGTTCTTTCTCTGATGGTATGCCATTAGGTATTTCTGGTACTTTCAACTTCATGATCGTATTCCAAGCTGAGCACAACATCTTAATGCACCCATTCCATATGCTTGGTGTTGCTGGTGTATTTGGTGGTTCATTATTCTCAGCAATGCACGGTTCACTTGTAACTTCTTCATTAATTCGTGAAACAACTGAAAACGAATCTGCTAACGCAGGTTACAAGTTTGGTCAAGAAGAAGAAACTTACAACATCGTTGCTGCACACGGTTACTTTGGTCGTTTAATCTTCCAATATGCTTCTTTCAACAACTCTCGTTCATTACACTTCTTCTTAGCTGCTTGGCCAGTAGTTGGTATTTGGTTCACTGCTTTAGGTATTTCTACTATGGCATTCAACTTAAATGGTTTCAACTTCAACCAATCAGTTGTAGATTCACAAGGTCGTGTAATCAACACTTGGGCTGATATCATCAACCGTGCTAACCTTGGTATGGAAGTTATGCACGAGCGTAACGCTCACAACTTCCCATTAGATTTAGCTGTAGTTGAAGCTCCGGCTATCAACGGTTAGTCTGATTTCTTAGTTAGTCATTTCGAACGAGTTAATTACTCGTTCGGAATTTACATAGTTTATGATATGCAACAATGATATTTGAGTATTTGAGCTAAGATCTAAACCAGATTTTAACTCATTATAATTATGAATAACCCCGACTTTAAACAGTGCTAATAGTTTCAAAAGTTTCTTCATACGGTTATAGGAAACCAAAACACCATGTGTCTTTGAGTACAAGCTATTTTCATTTTTCCAGCAGATATAATATTGGACATCTTTTCGTTCAGTTGACGTTGGAGTCAATTGCATTATATTCTAGTGTCGTCGAGCCAATATCCTGTGGGGTTCATATCATGACATCTAATAGCAAATAAGCTGAGTTATAAGAGAAAAAGTTCTATTTTTAGACTATGTTGATTTTGCTTGAAATCTTCCGGAGAGACTAGCTGCTTTCAAATGCTATGTCGATGATATTATCGTTCTCTGTTTAAATACCTTTTAAACAATCAGCCAGTAATATACTATATTCAATGCTAGCATGTATACAAAACCCAAATTTTTTACTGTTGGTAAGAACATGAAATATCTTGAATTTTGAAAGATATTAAATTCAAATATGTGGTCTAATTGTAGTTAGTAATATAAGTTTAAAAAAAAATAAATTCATTATTTGAAAATTAAGAAAAATTAGTTAAAATAAAAAATAAATACGCATCCATGGCAGAGTGGTCGATTGCATCGCACTCATAATGCGAATTCGAAAGAACAACGTTGGTTCAAACCCAACTGGATGCAAATCTAGGGTCTCGAAGAAGATTAATGGTGTTTTCAATAGAAAATTATTTAAAATTCTTTTGATTCAAAAAGCTCATTATAAAATGTTTTGGTTTGTTTTTATTTATAGCGATTATCAGTCTTGTTTTCACAGCATTTTTTTTATAATTTCGAACGAGTAATTAACTCGTTCGAAATGTATTAATACAATAATTAAATAAATTTAAAAATTTATTTGAACGGTATTAATAATAGGTAAGTTTCGTATTGCGAAACTTACCTTAAAAAAATTAAAGAGTATCGATTGTATCGAATTCAAATTTAATTTCTTTCCAAACTTCACAAGCAGCTGCTAATTCAGGACTCCATTTGCATGCAGCACGAATAACATCGCCACCTTCACGTGCAAGGTCACGACCTTCGTTACGAGCTTGAACACATGCTTCAAGAGCTACACGGTTTGCAGCAGCACCTGGCGCGTTACCCCAAGGGTGACCTAAAGTACCACCACCAAATTGTAAACAAGCGTCATCACCAAAAATCTCTACAAGAGCTGGCATGTGCCATACGTGGATACCACCTGATGCTACCGGCATAACACCTGGTAAAGAAGACCAGTCTTGAGTAAAGTAAATACCACGACTACGATCTTTTTCAACGTAATCATCACGCATTAAGTCAACAAAACCTAATGTTACTTCACGTTCACCTTCTAATTTACCTACAACAGTACCAGAGTGTAAGTGATCACCACCAGATAAACGAAGAGCTTTCGCTAAAACACGGAAGTGCATACCATGGTTTCTTTGACGGTCAATTACAGCATGCATCGCACGGTGAATGTGTAATAAAAGACCATTATCACGACAATAATGAGCTAAACTAGTGTTTGCTGTGAAACCACCAGTTAAGTAATCGTGCATGATAATTGGTACACCAAGATCTTTAGCACAAGCAGCACGCTTAAGCATTTCTTCTGAAGTACCAGCAGTAGCGTTTAAATAGTGACCTTTAATTTCACCAGTTTCTGCTTGAGATTTGTAGATAGCTTCAGCTACGAATAAGAAACGATCTCTCCAACGCATAAATGGTTGAGAGTTTACGTTCTCATCATCTTTAGTAAAGTCAAGACCACCACGTAAACATTCGTATACTGCACGACCGTAGTTTTTAGCAGAAAGACCTAATTTTGGTTTAATAGTACAACCTAATAAAGCACGACCATACTTGTTAAGTCTGTCACGCTCTACTTGGATACCGTGTGGAGGACCTTGGAATGTTTTTACATATGCTGGTGGAATACGAAGATCTTCTAAACGTAATGCACGAAGAGCTTTGAAACCAAATACGTTACCTACAATTGAAGTAAATAAGTTAGTTACAGAACCTTCTTCAAATAAATCTAAAGGGTATGCAACATATGCAATGTATTGATTCTCTTCACCAGGAACTGGTTCGATATCATAGCAACGACCTTTATAACGATCTAAGCTAGTTAAACCATCAGTCCATACTGTAGTCCAAGTACCAGTTGATGATTCTGCTGCTACCGCTGCACCAGCTTCTTCTGCTGGAACACCTGGTTGAGGTGTCATACGGAATGCTGCAAGAATATCAGTATCTTTTGGTTGGTAATCAGGAGTGTAGTAAGTTAAACGGTAGTCTTTTACACCTGCTTTAAATCCAGCAGTTGCTTTAGTTTCAGTTTGTGGAGCCATTTTAAGAAAAAATAGTTCTATGTTACGATCTTACAATCTGCCCGAAAATATAAATTAATTTTTCTATTCAAATTTTTTATTTACCCCAGATATAACGCACGCAAAGTGTTCTAGGCAATACAAATATTAAAATACCTACTGGTCAAAATTTGTATTTTAGTTATTTATAATAAAAAAATGTAATAGAATTTAGTTCTATAAAGAAGAATAACATATTTTATGTTATTAGACAAGGAGTATGTACCACGATATCGAACATACGTGAATTTCTAATCATTGGATAATATTATAAAATAATGTTTCGGGATTGACGGGACTCGAACCCGCAACTTCCGCCGTGACAGGGCGGTGCTCTAACCAATTGAACTACAATCCCCTTAAATTTATTATGGAAAATAAATAAAATTTTGTCAATTTATTTTAATATCTAAAAAACCAATTTAATTATATTTTAAATATTTTGGGAGTTTAACCATTTTCCAGAATATTTAAAATATAATTAAACTTTAATTTCCATAAAGTCTGGCCTATATTTACCAACTAGATTTGATTACCCCAGGTAATAAGCCTTGTGAAGCATATTCACGCAAAACATGACGCGACAATCCAAAATCACGAAAATACCCACGCGGACGTCCAGTAATACTACATCGATTACGAAGGCGAACAGGTGAGCTACTTCGTGGAAGATTTTGTAATTGACGGTGGAGAATTAATTTCTCTTCCATAGAGTCTGCTTCGGAAATTGCTTTTTTTAAAAATTCACGTTTTGTTGCAAATTTTGTAATTAATACAAAACGTTTACGATCACGTTGGATCATGCTTTTTTTTGCCATAGTAATTTTTTTTTAACTGCGCTTATAGCACAAATCTCGCTTTGAATATGCAGCATTAAGATAACGTTGGTCGCTTAAATGCTGGAAACAGCAGCCACTAAAGTGACTTTGCTTTATTGTATTATTTAAAACATCTATAGTTATGGTATAAGAAAAGCACAAAAAAATCAAATAATATATGTGTTAAGCGGGTAACGCGATTCGAACGCGCGACATGCACCTTGGCAAGGTGCCGCTCTACCACTGAGCTATACCCGCAATTTTTTTTGAAAAGTACATCTGTTTGGGTAGGTTTTATATACCTCACACACGTTTGGGGTCCAGAAATCTAGTTTTAAAACTATGTCTAGAAATCGCAAATATTTATATTTTTTGGTGCCTGCTACTAGATTCGAACTAGTGACAATCCGCGTATGAGACGGATGCTCTAACCAACTGAGCTAAGCAGGCATCTGTATGCAAACAACTTTGATATACCTTCAAAAATATTTATGTATTGTTATATTACTTTACACAATAAAAAAATGCAAGTATCTTCAATCGCACATGAGATATTTTTCATAATACAAGTAATCTTAAAAATTCACTTTATAAGAACGTACGTTCTTATAAAGTGAAGAGAAAATTATTTTGAAGTAGCTAAAAATTCTTCAACGTATTCTTGAATTGCTTCTTTTAAAATACTTTGTGCTTCATCGTTTAAAGCATTTGTTGAGCGAAGAATTTCACCATATTTTGGCTTACTATTTGCTAAATATTTACGTAAACCAATTAAAAAGTCACGAACCCCATCTACTGGAATACGATCTAAATATCCATTTGTACCTGCATAGATACATGATACTTGATCTTCAAGTGAAAGTGGAGATGATTGTGATTGTTTTAATAATTCACGTAGACGCTGCCCTCTCGCAAGTTGGTTTTGAGTTGCTTGATCTAAATCAGATGCAAATTGAGAAAAAGCTTCTAATTCAGCAAATTGTGCAAGTTCTAATTTTAATTTACCAGCAACTTGTTTCATAGCTTTTGGTTGGGCTGCAGAACCTACCCTTGATACTGAAATACCTACGTTAATTGCTGGACGAATACCTGCATTGAAAATATCTGCAGATAAGAAAATTTGACCATCAGTAATTGAAATAACGTTGGTTGGGATATAAGCAGAAACATCACCCTCTTGTGTTTCAACAACAGGAAGTGCTGTCATACTCCCACTACCTAATTTATCGTTTAATTTAGCAGCACGCTCTAATAAGCGAGAGTGAAGATAGAAAACATCCCCTGGGTAAGCTTCACGCCCTGGTGGTCGGCGTAGTAACAATGACATTTCACGATAAGCTTGAGCTTGTTTTGTTAAATCATCATAAATTACAAGTGTATGACGTCCTTTATACATAAAGTATTCGGCTAAAGCTGCACCGGTATAAGGAGATAAATATTGTAATGTAGCTGGTGAATCGGCTGTTGCAGCAACAATAATTGTATAATCCATTGCACCACGTTCTTGAAGTACATTTACTACTTGTGCAATAGAAGATGCTTTTTGTCCAATTGCTACGTAAACACAAATTACATCTTTTCCTTTTTGGTTAAGAATTGTGTCTACAGCAATAGCTGTTTTTCCAGTTTGACGATCACCAATAATTAATTCTCGTTGTCCACGACCAATTGGAATCATTGCATCAATTGCAACAATACCTGTTTGTAATGGTTCATGTACCGAACGGCGAGAAATAATTCCAGGAGCAGCAGATTCAATTAAACGTGTTTCTGTCGTCGCAATTTCACCTTTTCCATCAATTGGACGTGCTAGCGGATTTACAACACGACCTAAATAACCATCACCAACCGGAATTTGAGCAATTTTTCCAGTAGCACGAACTGATGTACCTTCTTGAATATTAGTGTCGTCGCCCATAAGCACGGCACCAACATTTTTTGCCTCTAAATTTAATGCAATACCGACTGTACCATCTTGAAATTCAAGTAATTCACCAGCCATTACTTTATCAAGACCATAAATGCGGGCGATACCATCACCAACTTGGAACACCGTTCCAACATTTACAGCTTTAACTTCTTGTTGATACTGTTCAATTTGCTGTTTAATAATACTACTGATTTCATCAGGTCTAATTTTTACCATGGTATGCTGAACTGCCTCCTTTCAAAACTTCGAGCGTTTAATACGCTTCCAGTCCCAAAAAACTTTGGGGTGTAATTACAAAACTTTTTTAAATAGTATATGTACTCTTCGAAAGTACATATCTATAAATTTGTGTGATTATGATCTGTAATTACGAAAAGTTTGGGATGTAATCATACAGAATAAAGACTCATTTAATTTTTTTGAAAGATAAACTATGTGTATAAAGCACAGATGGTTCTTTAATTGAATTTTTTGTGAATAAATTCTAGTTTTCCAATCCGATGAAAAAATCTTTCTGATGATTACATTGATTTAATTTATTTTACAAACTTAAAATATTGAAATATTTATTGAGGTTTATAGTTTGTAAAAAGGACAATTTGAAAATTATTTACTGCACTATGAATTGACGAATTTAAGCGCTGAGTAAGTTTTTCACGAACCTGATGCAATGCTAATCTTACTAATTTTTGCGCAAGTTCATTTTGAGCTTTTTGTTGCTCAAATTGTAAAGTCTCTTGCTGAAGAATACCAAGACGTTTAATATCTTCTTGATTTTGAAGAACAACTTGATTTTTTTCTTGTTCAATTGTTACAAGAGCTTGATCACGAATTTGTTTCGCTTTAGATTTAGCTTGTTCCAGTTGAAGTCGTGCTTGGTTTAAACGTTCTTGAGCTTCGGACGCGCGTTGGTCGGCCTCTCGAAAATTATTTAGAATATTTTCTTTTCTATTTGCAAGTAGACCGCGTAAAGCATCTCCTACATAGGTTACAACAACGGCCAGCACCACTGCCAAATTTAACACATTAGTTTCAAGAAGATTTGTATTAAAACCAAAGTGCTCTGCGAAGATCAACGAAGTGCTGAAAAGCATAAAAATCCCCTTATTTTAATTCTAGAATCAATTTTCTTATATGAATTTCTAGTCAAAATTAAGTAATATTCATAGTATTAAAAATACATTTGTGGTATGAGCACATATTTTTTTCTAAAAAATAGTATATTTTTTCATGTTTTCACATCAGAAATTTATTTCGAAAGGAAAGATCATTTCTATTTTTTAGAACACGTATTTTAACACTTGAATATAACTAGTGTTATTTAATGATTTAAATCATTAAATAACACTATTAAAAAACTTTTAACCAGCAAAAGGGTTAGCGAATAAAAGTGCTAAAGCAACAACTAGACCGTAAATTGTTAAAGATTCCATGAACGCGAAACTTAATAAAAGAGCACCACGGATTTTCCCTTCTGCTTCAGGTTGACGAGCAATACCTTCTACTGCATATCCAGCAGCAGTTCCTTGTCCCATACCAGGTCCAATAGCAGCAAGACCTACAGCAAGACCAGCAGCAACAACACTTGCAGCAGCAATAAGTGGATTCATAAGGTTTTGACCTCCAATATATTTTTTTTTATTGTAAAAACTTAATCTAAAGTTAAATAAATAATTTTTCAAAAATTCTTAAATAGAAAATTAAAGCTTTCTTGAAAATACTTTGTAATATAATGAGACTTCTTTATAAAAATTTAAATAAAAAAATCTTCATTATTTTTAAATTAAATATTAAAACCAATTTACGTATTAGTTTTAATGTCCTTTGTCTAGCATCAAGTATCGTCGATAGCTGGGCGCGATACGCCAGTATCTTCGATACCTTTGAGTATCTACGTAGGTAAAGGCCTTTATGGCACTTTTGTGGCGAAGCCGCAGAAGGAACAAAATATTTAATTTTTTTGATACTCGCCTTATCTCAAATGAGAAAATGCTTTTACGGTGAAAGTTTCACGTGGTATTGAAAATACACTTCTGGGGAACCAGACGCGGCTCTTCAGCATAAGTTGATTAAAAACTTTGCCGTTTTCAATTATAAAAAATTTTATAATTGAAAATAATTTTTATGAAAACTTTTTTATTATTTTAACAAGTCTTTTAATTATACGAAAATTCATATTCAAAATATGAATTTTAATATAAAAATTTAAACCTTTATAGCTAGGATAATTAATATAATTTATTAAAAAGTTTCAAAAAGAGTTTGCAAGTTGGGTCCCAAACTCTTTTTTTTTTAATAAAAATTAAACTTAAAGCATCAAAGGTCCTTAATGATATTCAAAACCATTCATTTTTTGAACGAAAATGGAACGATATCCAAGATCCGGTTATACTTTAAGCATATCCAACACATTCAAGCTTTAAAAAATGAAAAAAAAATAAAAAATTAATGATGATCTTCTACCGATTCACCAATATAGGCACCTGCAAGAGTTGCAAACACTAATGCTTGAATAGCACTTGTAAACAAACCTAAAAGCATAATAGGAATTGGAATTACTAAAGGTACTAAAGTAATTAATACGCCTACAACAAGCTCGTCGGCTAAAATATTTCCAAAAAGTCGGAAACTTAATGAAAGTGGTTTTGTAAAATCTTCTAGAACATTAATTGGTAAAAGAAAAGCTGCTGGCGAAATATAGCGTTTAAAATACCCTAATCCTTTTTTACTAATTCCAGCATAAAAATAAGCAATTGATGTTAATAGAGCAAGTGCAACAGTTGTATTAATATCATTTGTCGGTGCCGCTAATTCGCCATTTGGAATTTCTAAAACACGCCATGGTAAAAGAGCCCCAGACCAGTTTGAAACAAAAATAAATAAAAATATCGTCCCTAAAAATGGAACCCATTTTAAATATTCTTCTTCGCCAATTTGAGTTTTAGCTAAATCACGAATAAATTCAGTAACATATTCAGTGATATTTTGAGCACCTTCTGGTATCGATTTTAAATTCTGATTCCCAAGTAATGAAATAACACCAATTGCACCAAGCACAATCCATGATGTAATTAATACTTGGCCGTGGACTTGATAGCCACCAATTTGCCAATACCAATGTTGACCTACGGATACTTCCGCAATATCAAACAAGACATTTGTCATATATACTACTCCAGATTATTTATACAACGATATCAAAAAAATTCGCAAATAACCTATCTATAGATTACAGGATAACTTTTTGAGACCATAAGCGCAAAACATAATAAATCTTTACATTTAAATAGCAAGATATTAAAAAACCACACTGTATCGAAAATATTGCAGGGCCAGCCGGCAATGTAATTTAAATTAAACAAAAATATTCGATGTCTGCGAAGCAGAAATTGTACGGAGTACGCTGCTTTTGGGCGACTCCGGTTCCCAGACGTGTATCTTCGATACTACAAAAGTAGGGGTTTTTTAACGATTGCTCCGTCTATTTGAGGATAAAGAACTTGATTTTCTACGAATTATTTGTTTTGCTAATTGTTTAGAATTTTTAGCTGACTGTGTTTCTTGAAATTTCTTTTGACCTTGAATAATCGAATTTTCAAAAGCACCTAAAACTAACTTTAAGGCTGAAACTGAGTCATCGTTTCCTGGAATAAACCAATCTGCTAAAGTTGGATCACAATTACTATCTAAAAGAGTAACAGTTGGAATCCCAAGTTGGCGACATTCGCGAACAGCATGAATTTCTTCAGGTTGCCCTAAAATAATAACAATACCTGGTAGAGAAGACATATTTTCTAGCCCACCTAAATATTTTTCTAATCTTTGTTGTTCGCGTTTTTTTCGTGCAACTTCTTGTTTTTTAAGTAAATTCCAATCTCCACGCTCTTCGGCTTGACGATATTCTTGAATTTTTTTAAGTGATTTTTGAATAGTTCGCCAATTTGTTAGCATCCCACCTAACCATCTTTGATTTACATAATAACTATTACAAGCCAAGGCGGTTTTTGCAACAAGCGGCGCTGCTTGTTTTTTTGTACCTACAAAAAGAAAAGTTTTTCCTTTTGTTGCACTCTCTTCTAAAAAGTTTAAAACTTTTGTAAGAAGATAATGGGTTTGAACAAGATCTAAAATATGGCGGCCATTACGTTCACCGTAGATATAAGGTGCCATTCTCGGATTCCATTCACGAGTAAAATGACCAAAATGCATTCCACTTTGAATCATTTCTTCTAATTGAATTTTGTGATTCATAAAATAAATAGGGATTAAATTACCTCTTATTATAAATATGTGTTATCAATCATTTTTATATTTCTATAATCATTATGACGAAAAAAGAACTGCTTTTCAAGGCCACGCATGCAAAGTTGAAATGCTTTTTTTAATTTACTGTCCTCGAATCCCAAACGTAGATCTTTCAAACATATATTTTGTCTACAAACGCCACCTTAAATCACATTGTGCGGCTACGCCACTGCCGTACCGAGCATTGTCTGCATGGTAGAAATTGGACGGTAATCGTAGTGTTGAATCTTTACGCTCCAAATACCCCAAATAAGTACTACCCTTATACTAATATGTTTTTTAGTTTAGCCTGCTATCGGATTTGAACCGATAACCTTCGGTTTACAAGACCGATACTCTGCCAATTGAGTTAAGCAGGCTTTTTAAGGTTAATTATATTCAATTATTATTATACAAAATAATTCAAAAATTGCATTAGGTATGATTTTTTATCTATTTTAGATTTTAGTCTATTAGTAATTTATTTTATGCTTTAAACATTATATGTTATACTACTGATAGTAGTAGCCTATAAATTGCATAAATAAATAAAACAGCTATGTTAACACTTAAAATTTTCGTGTATACAGTTGTAACGTTTTTTGTTTCACTTTTTGTTTTCGGATTCCTCTCTAATGATCCGGGCCGTAATCCTGGACAAAAGAATTTAGATTAATTTTTCGTATGTTGATCAGTAAGCTATTAAATTATGTAGCGTAACTGAAATTCATTTCATAATTTTGAAAAAATCCCTCTGCTCCGAAGTTGTGGTATCGAAGATACACGTCTGGTCTAGGGATCGGAAGTAGTATTGATATGGCTTAAAATCCATATCAATACACTTGCGGATTATGATTTAATGACAGAATTTTACTATAAAACTTATTAATAATTATGTAGTTCTGCATCGCAGACATAACTACTATAAAATTTGAAAATAAAATATTATTCAATCTCTAATTTCAATCAATATATTAAACAATATAAATTAAAAAATTTAAATATAATATGCCGCGTTCTCAAAGAAATGATAATTTTATTGATAAAACCTTTACCGTAATTGCCGATATACTATTAAAAGTCTTACCAACATCAAATCGAGAAAAACAAGCTTTTAGTTATTATCGTGATGGAATGTCTGCTCAGTCTGAAGGTGAATATGCTGAAGCTTTGCAAAATTATTATGAAGCATTACGTTTAGAAACAGACGCTTATGATCGAAGTTATATTCTTTACAATATTGGATTAATCCATACCAGTAATGGAGATCATGCTCGAGCTCTAAATTATTATTATCAAGCTTTAGAGCGAAATCCTTCATTACCCCAGGCGTTAAATAACATTGCCGTTATTTATCATTATCGTGGTGAACAAGCTTTAGATAATGGTCAACTTGAAATTTCTAAATTACTTTTTGACAAAGCTGCTGACTATTGGCGAGAAGCAATTCGACTTGCACCAACCAATTACATTGAAGCACAAAATTGGCTTCAAATGACAGGTCGTATATAAAAAATAGTTTTCGTAAATTCAAATTATAAAATTTACATGTTAAACCAAAGTTTCAAAAAAATGTTTGATTCAATGGTCTGTAGGACAGTAGCGTGCCACACAATGTCTATAAAGCAAAAATTTATTTCGCTTTAAAATAACCGGTGTACACAGCAAAAGTTTAGCTTTACTCACATGCAACATCAAAACGGGTATCTAAAAGCTTAGAGCTTGTAACTCAGTGGATTTAGAGTTCGTGTTTCCGACACACGGTGTCGTGGGTTCGATTCCCACCAAGCTTTATTTAAAAAGTTAAACTATCTGCCTTTTTGCACAAAGTATAGATTATAGATAGTTAATTTTTATTCCAATAAATCGGAGAGAGAGCGATTCGAGACTTCCGGCCAAGCCGGTAGGGATTCGAATTCTAACCCCTTCCATCACATTTTTCATTTCGAGACATGTACTCTCGAAAAATCTTTTCGGAAGGTATTTTCGAAAGGTATCCAAGATCCTTGATGCAGAGCAGAAATGTCGATATACACATTCGGAGCGGGAGGGATTCGAACCCTCGGTAATCTTTTGGACTACGCCGCATTAGCAATGCGGTGCCTTCGACCGCTCGGCCACCGCTCCATAATACACTCGCTTGTATTGTATCACTCCGCGGTGAGAAATTCAATGGCAAACCGTCGAGGAGGGACGTATAGGAATTAAAACGGACAACATGAACAATCGTCACCAAGCACTTCTGTCCCCACGACACGTTTTTCTGGAACAAAGGTCTTTACGACACTTTCGTCTCTGCGAGACGCAAGGGAGAGTTCTGCAGAGAAGACAGGCGATCCAATTGATCACTCATCCATTTCTGCAGCGCAAACTCGATATTATTATGTCTATCGACTCACATGTTTGGCACCAGAGTGTGGTGGCCCCCACCGGTATTATTTTTGAATCAAAACCTCACGTATCTCTGATACCGTAGAGTCGATATTTCATATTTCTTAATACGGACTTACGTCCGTATTAAGAGGACAAATATTTCATGTTTAATAGATGTCTACGGAGTAGAACTTGTACAGAGTACACTGTCTGCGAAGCAGCACGTGTACCGAGTACATGGAATATAAACACTAAATATTTTTTAATTATAAGATAATTAATCAAGAGGTCTCATAGAAAGAGCTGGCTCATTATCACGATCAATACCTTTTTCAAACCCTGCAGCAGCTGCACGAGCTCTTCCTGCATGCCATAAATGACCAACGAAGAAGAAGAAACCTAAACAGAAATGTGACGTTGCTAACCAACTACGTGGAGATACAAAGTTAACAGCATTAATTTCAGTAGCTACACCACCTACTGAGTTTAATGAACCTAATGGCGCATGTGTCATATATTCAGCTGCACGACGTTCTTGCCATGGTTGAATATCATTTTTTAATTTATTAAGATCTAATCCATTTGGACCACGAAGAGGTTCTAACCATGGACCACGGAAATCCCAGAAACGCATTGTTTCACCACCAAAAATGATCTCACCAGTTGGTGATCGCATTAAATATTTACCTAAACCAGTTGGACCTTGTGCTGATGCAACATTGGCACCTAAACGTTGATCTCTTACTAAGAAAGTAAATGTTTGTGATTGTGAAGCTTCAGGACCAGTTGGACCATAAAACTCACTTGGATAAGCAGTAGTATTAAACCATGACATACAACAAGCAATAAAACCCATTAATGAAATAGCGCCTAAACTGTAAGAAAGATAAGCCTCACCAGACCAAACAAAAGCACGACGTGCCCAAGCCCATGGTTTTGTTAAAATATGCCAAATTCCACCGAAGATACACATTGTACCAATCCAAATATGACCGCCAATAATATCTTCCATATTGTCAACACTTACAATCCAACCATCACCACCAAAAGGTGATTTTAAGATATATCCAAAAATTACGCCTGGATTAACAGTCGGATTTGTAATTGTACGAATATCGCCACCACCTGGTGCCCAAGTATCATAAACGCCACCGAAATACATAGCTTTTAATACAAGTAACCACGCACCTAATCCTAACATAATAAGATGAATACCTAAAATAGTTGTCATCTTATTTTTATCTTTCCAAACATATCCAAAAAACGGAAAAGATTCTTCTAATGTTTCAGGGCCTACAAGTGAATGATATACACCACCAAAACCTAAAACAGCTGATGAAATTAAGTGTAAAACTCCAGATACAAAATATGGATAAGTATCTACAACTTCACCACCTGGCCCAACACCATATCCTAATGTAGCAATATGTGGTAAAAGAATAAGACCTTGTTCATACATTGGTTTTTCTGGAACAAAGTGTGCTACTTCAAAAAGATTCATAGCACCAGCCCAAAATACAATTAAACCAGCATGTGCAACATGGGCACCTAATAATTTGCCAGAAAGGTTAATAAGTCGAGCATTTCCTGCCCACCAAGCAAAACCGGTAGACTCTTGATCACGTCCACCAACAACTAAACTACCGTTAAAGAGCGTTTCCACGTGGTAAAACCTCCTCTGGGAATACAAGTTTTTCATGAGGCTGATCTTGAGCAGCCATCCAAGCACGAATACCCTCGTTTAAAAGAATATTTTTAGTATAGAATGTTTCAAATTCTGGATCTTCTGCAGCACGAATTTCTTGTGATACGAAATCATATGCACGTAAGTTTAGAGCTAAACCTACAACACCAATCGCACTCATCCATAAACCAGTTACAGGTACAAATAACATAAAGAAATGTAACCAACGTTTATTTGAAAAAGCTACACCAAAAATTTGTGACCAGAAACGGTTTGCTGTTACCATTGAATATGTTTCTTCAGCTTGAGTTGGGTTAAATGCACGGAATGTATTTGCACCATCACCATCTTCAAAAAGAGTGTTTTCAACAGTTGCGCCATGAATTGCACAAAGAAGTGCAGCACCTAAAACACCAGCAACACCCATCATATGGAAAGGGTTTAATGTCCAGTTATGGAATCCTTGGAAAAATAAAATGAATCGGAAAATTGCAGCAACACCAAAACTTGGAGCAAAGAACCAACCAGATTGTCCTAAAGGATAAATTAAGAAAACTGAAACAAAAACTGAAATTGGAGCTGAAAATGCAATCGCATTATAAGGACGAATTTTTACTGAACGCGCAATTTCAAATTGACGAAGCATGAAACCAATTAATGAAAAAGCACCATGAAGAGCAACAAAAGTCCATAAACCGCCAAGTTGACACCAACGTGTAAAATCACCTTGTGCTTCAGGTCCCCAAAGGAATAAAAGTGAATGACCCATACTATTTGCTGGTGTTGAAACAGCTGCAGTAAGGAAATTACAACCTTCTAAGTATGAACTTGCTAAACCATGTGTATACCAAGATGTAATAAATGTTGTCCCTGTTAACCAACCACCTACTGCTAAGTAAGCACATGGAAAGAGTAATAATCCAGACCAACCTACGAAAACGAAACGGTCACGACGAAGCCAGTCATCAACAGTATCAAACAAACCTCGTTTCTCTTGAGTTTTTCCAATCGCTATAGTCATAGAGCGATGTTCTCCTTTAAAAATTTTTTGAAATCGAATTTTGAAAATTTACTTTTTCAGATTTATACAAAGGCCAAAATCTATGCTCGGGCTGAGCTTAAAAACCCAAACCTCAATTAAAATTTGAGCTATACTTTGTATAGGTTTTAAAATGGTCTTTCGGATACTTTTATGGCGTAGCCACAAAGTGCTAGTTTTTTTTTCAAAAGCCCTAGTAAATATAAAAATCGAATCAATAACTAAATATAGTTTTTTTATATAATCCAATACAAAAAATTAAAAGTTTTTGTTTGTTTATGCATAAGATATTATATGCAACTCGTCTAACGAATTTCAACTTACTAGTTTTTTATTAATAAATTATTTAATACTACGGCTTTGTCAAGCCGTAGTAGTGGTTCGAAGATACACGTCCGGGAACCGGAAGTGGACTGAATAACAGCAGTATCCTACGTTGTGCTGCGCACAAATTTTGCTTGGGAGCAAATGTAGTGAAAACTAGTATAGTTACTACCTTGTCTGCGTAGCAGAAAAGTGTCGTAAAGACCTTTGTGTGTCACAAAAGCGTCCATGGGACCTTTGAGACAAAGCCTCAAGTACCTGTGCTACCTAAAATTAAGTTTACTTATTAAATACCGCTAAAAAGATTAAATATTAAGTTGATCTCCGCGAAGATACTGCAAATATGCGGTAACGAATAATCCTGCAATCGTTACTGGAACTAGTCCTAGTACAATACCTGATAATAGAGGTTCTACCATATTATTTTTTTATTTGTGAACTCTTTAAATTAATTTAATTTTTAAAAGGCCGATATATAACCCAAGTGTTGTTATTAATGCGCCAATTAACAAAGCTATATAACTAAATACAGTTACCATATGTGAACTCTCAATTTATGAATAAAATAATTAGAAGTTCATTTCAGCTAATTGTACTTTTTCAAATTGTTTTTTCTTAAGTACAAGGAAAATTTGAGCTAAAAGAACAAAGCTAAAGAATACTAATAGTCCTTGAATTCGGGCTGGGTTTTGAAGAACAATTTCAGTTTCAGTTTGACCAAAACCACCAACATTTGGATTTGTTGTTAAAGCTTGATCGTTTTGTACCTTATCCCCAACTTTTACGATAACTTCAGGACCTGGTGGAATTGTATCAATTACATTTTTACCAGTTTCTGTTTCAATAGTAATAGTGAATCCACCTTTTCCTTCAATCGGTTCAATGGCAGAAATTGTTCCAGCTGCTGAAGTAGTATAAACTGTATTATTACTTTTTGAACCATCTGGATAAACTTGCCCACGACCACGATTCCCCCCAACATAAATTGGATAATTAAGATAAGATACTGACTTATTTTTAGCCGGATCTGGCGCTAAAATTGGGAAAACCATTTCACTATATTTTTTACCGGGCACTGGTCCAACAACTAAAATATTTTTTTGCTCTGGGCTATAAGGTTGGAAATAGAGTTTACCAACTTTAGTTTTCATTTCCTCAGGAATTCGTTCTGGCGGGGCAACTTCGAAACCTTCTGGTAAAATTAAAACAGCACCAACATTTAAATCACCTTTTTTTCCATTTGCAACAACTTGTTTAATTTGTTTATCGTAAGGAATTTTTACAACAGCTTCAAATACTGTATCCGGTAATACAGCCTGTGGAACTTCAATTTCTACGGGTTTTTGGGCAAGATGACAGTTGGCACAAACAATTCGACCATTCGCTTCACGAGGATTTGCATAATTTTGTTGCGCAAAAATCGGATAAGCATTAGCCGAAGTTGTAATAGCAAAACTTGTAATAGCAACAAGTAAAAATTTTGTAGAACTCGCAACAAATGTTACTAGTTTACGATTTAAATTGTTCATACATAAATTTTTTCAGGTTTCTCTAATTTAAAATTTATAAATAGAGAGTTAGTGAAATTTTCTTCTCAAAACTAATAAACGTCTACCTTACGTCTCTCAGAGACGAAAGTGTCGTAAAGACCTTACAGAAGTGTATTTTCAATACCACGTCTGCGGAGCAAAAAAGTTTAGCTTCGCGAACTTTGGTATCGAAGATACTTGTCTGCTCCGCAGACCCAGATTAGTTATTTGGCTATCGCACCATTCTTCGAAAATTTTTCGAAGACATTTGTTTAACATAATATAAAAAATATATTAATGCTACACAAACAGCAAAAAACTTGTTGATTGAGCATTATTTACTTTTCGCGCAAATATTTTTACCACTTTCGTAGTTTATTATAACCTACTCTGAAATTTCTTAAAAGGTATCAGAAATATTTTCTTGTTTTGCAAGTAAAAATATTGTTTTTATTTTTAAAAACAAAGTTAGCGAAGCTAAACTTTTTTGCTCCGCAGACAATGATATGAAAAATTCATTAGATAAAATAATACTATTTCTGTAATTTTAAACATACTGAATTTATTGTATACAAGCTCAAAAACGATATAGTCTCTGACCGAACAAAGGCCTTTACGGCACTTTTATGCGGAGCAGACAAAGGTCCAAAGGACGCTTTCGTGTCAGAGACACGCAAAGGTCTTTATGACACTTTCGTCTCTGCGAGACGCAAAGGCTAGCTCCGTTGATTTTTTACCTATACTTAGTTATAATATTTTTAATTAGAAAATTATCCACCTGATTATGTTAAATTTAATAAGAAATGACAGAATAACTTGGTAAATTTAGCGAGTTATTTTATTTTTTTATTAATATTGTTTGATTTGCAGAATTGAGCGGAGCTCACATGTCTGCGACAGAGAGATTGATTGGAGAGCACATGAATACAACTTTAGAAAATGCTTTAGAGCAGGCCCGCCCAGTATTCCCATTTACTGCGATTGTTGGGCAAGAAGAAATGAAGTTAGCCCTAATTTTAAATGTTATCGATCCAAAGATTGGTGGTGTTATGATTATGGGTGATCGCGGGACTGGGAAATCAACTACTGTTCGGGCTTTAGTAGATTTACTTCCTGAAATTCAAGTTGTGGCGGACGATCCCTTTAATTCTGATCCAACTGATCCCGAATTAATGAGTCAAGATGTTCGTGATCGATTACAACGAAAAGAAGAATTACCTGTTGTCAATAAAAAAATCACAATGGTGGATCTTCCTTTAGGGGCTACTGAAGACCGCGTTTGTGGAACAATTGATATTGAAAAAGCTTTGACAGAAGGGGTTAAAGCTTTTGAGCCGGGTTTATTAGCAAAAGCTAATCGTGGTATTCTTTATGTAGATGAAGTAAACTTATTAGATGATCATTTAGTTGATGTTTTATTAGATTCTGCAGCATCTGGTTGGAATACAGTCGAACGTGAAGGAATTTCTATTAGCCACCCTGCTCGTTTTATTTTAGTAGGATCAGGTAATCCTGAAGAAGGTGAACTTCGTCCGCAATTATTAGATCGTTTTGGTATGCACGCACAAATTGGTACAGTAAAAGAACCAAATCTCCGTGTTCAAATTGTTGAACAAAGGGCAAGTTTTGACTCAGCACCATTAGATTTCCGTAAAACGTATCAAGACTCACAAGCTCAATTAGCAAATAAAATTATTGAGGCGCGTAAACTATTATCAGAAGTTCAAATTGATTATGAGTTTCGTGTTAAAATTTCTCAAATTTGTTCAGAATTAGATGTAGACGGATTACGTGGTGATCTTGTGACAAATCGAGCAAGTAAAGCTTTAGCGGCTTTTGAAGGACATACGAATGTAACGCCAGAAGATATTTATCGTATTATCCCACTTTGTTTACGTCATAGACTTCGTAAAGATCCACTTGAATCAATTGATTCTGGAGATAAAGTAAGAGACGTGTTCAAGCGTGTTTTTGGATATGCCTCATAAATTGACAATATCAGCCTATAGATCGTATATTTAAATTCAAAATCATTAATTCATAGTTATATACGCTGGCTTTTAATGTAAAATTTTTTTTATTTTAAACAGGAACATGTATCCGAAGCATAAATTTGATCTTCGATCACATGTCTGCTTTGCAAAATTTAGCTTTGCTTACATGAATTGTTCTCTTGGAAAGTTACAGAAATTTGTCGTAGACTTTCCAAGAGTCTTACTAATGATGAAGTTTCCCTTCTATCTGGGCCTATCGTATAATGGATAATACATGGCTCTTCTAAAGCTATAATGTGGGTTCAATTCCTACTAGGCCTGTATACAGTACACCTTAATCCATAATTGGGGCTAGTATCCAAGGCCTTTACGGTACTTGATGCGGAGCAACCAAGGAAACAGCTCAGCCAAAACTCTTGTGGGTGTTTTTGGGCGGTGCTTCTACACCGCTTTCTTACCAGAGGCACGCAAAGTTCCGTCGGATACTTTTCTACAAAGCAAACAACGCTCTTTACGACATTTTTGTGGCTTAGCCACACAAAGGCTGAAATCAGTATCTTTGGAATAAAACTGGATCTTTGCTCGAGATATGCACAAAACAATACTAAATTTCAACTTCAAGTCCGTATTTTGGAGTAGAATTTGATTTTTAATTGAGAGTTCTATTGAAATACGAATATTTTTTTACGTATTTTGGCTGTTGAAACCAAAATACGCAGTTCTTTACAAATTATCCAATTTTTACTTTTGCCCCAGCTTCTTCTAATTGTTGCTTAGCTGCTTCAGCTTCTTCTTTATTTACACCAGTAAGAATATCTTTTGGTAGAGTAGTAATAGCTTCTTTTGCTTCTTTTAAATCGAGAGATGTTAAGTTACGAATAATTTTTAAAACAGGTACTCGTTTATCACTTGGTACATCTTCAAGAATTACATCAAATGTTGTTTTTTCTTCAACAGCCTCTTTAGATGCGCCACCTGCGTCCATTGCAACACCAACAAAACCACCAGCAACTGGTGCTGATGCGTCAACACCAAAAGTTTCTTCAATTTGCGAAACTAATTCAGCAGCTTCTAATAAAGTAATTGATTTTAATTTTTCAAGAATTTCGTTTGTTGTAGTAGACATTTGGAAGGCTCCTTTTATTAATTTTTAACGTGTTTTTATTACCAAATTTTTTGTTTTGAACAGACAAAATCAAAAATAAAGTTAGATTCGATTCTAAAAGTTATCAAAAAAACTCTTTGATAATAAAAACCAAGTTTTTAGAAAGTACAATCAAAATTTATATAAATTTCAATTAGTATCCTGTTTAGACTATTCCTCGTTTAAGACTGATTTTAGGAATAAAGTTCTTTAAAATTAAGAAGTTTTAGACTTTTTAAACTGCTTATGTGATCAGAAAAAAGAAATTAACGTTTTGAAAATTGTGGTGCTTTGCGGGCTTTTTTCAAACCATATTTTCTTCGTTCTTTAATTCTTGCATCCCGAACTAAAAAGCCACGTTTTTTGAAATATGATCTAAGATTTGGAAAAACTTCAATAAATGCTTTACATAAAGCTAACCGAATAGCTTGAGCTTGGGCACTTAAGCCACCACCTTCTACTTGAATAATAGCATCATATTGTGTCTCAGTTTTTACCATCTCATAAGCAGTCAGAATATTTTGAAGATGAACTGCATTTTGTTGAAAATAAACATCTGCTGGTTTACCATTAATCGTAATTAATGTTCCAGAGCCCGGAGTTAATTGAACACGAGCACGAGCCGTTTTTCGACCGCCAGAATGAATTAAATAAGATATTAATTGTGTCATTTTATTAAAAATGCCTCCTTGTATGCTGGCATAAAGCATCATTGTCTGCGAAGCAGAAAAGTTTAGCTTTGCTAACATTGATACTTTTGCGGTTTGCATAAAACTGCACAAGAACCCTGGTTGTGAAACAACAGTATCTTCGATACCTGGTACACTTCTTATACAGCGCCCATGAATGGACCTGGTATAAACAGAATTTATCTATAATTGCAAAAATACTTGCCATAAAAGTTGCTTCGGCACTCTTTTCAGTTTTTCATATAGACAAGTGATACCGTTCTATATTTCTATGTGAGAAATGCGTTTTTCTAAGACCTAGGTCGTTTAACGACTAGTATATTCAATAGCTAGGTCTAGTATCTCTGATACCTAGGCTTTTGTACATATAATTAGTTAACTAACGTAAATTGAGTGAGCACTGGTGTCAACCTAAAATTGTATTTTCGACAATACTTTGAATAGGATAGAATGAATTGAAAAATTTTTTTATTCTGGTTTATTCTGACTATAGAACAGGATATAACCTTTGCGTCTCGGAGAGACGAAAGTGTCGAAGGGACCATTACGTCTCTTGGAGACGAAAGTGTCCTAAAGACCTTTGTTTATTAAGACTAGTAAAAGTATAAAAGAGTTTTGTTAATTTTTCTAGTGCATAATTTAAAGCTTCTTTTGGATCAATACTTCCATCAGTCCAAATTTCTAGAGAAATATATTCTTCAGCTTGTCCGGTAGAAACTTTATGAATCCCGAAATTAACTTGTCGAACTGGTTTTGGGATATTATCCAGACGTAAAACTTTTTCTTCTTTCATTAAACGGACTTCCCGCGTGTTAAGCGTTTCTAAAGGATCAATTAATTGAATTGTTAAAACGCTTTGAAATTGGCCATTTGGGTTTAAAGTAAAAAGATGATGTGAAGGTTGAATAGGTACAATAAACGGAGGGAATTTAATATCTCTAGCAGTAATAGTTCCTGGGCCTTTTGCGTTTATATACGCTCTCAGTTCTCCTTCAACCAGAAAATTTAAGTTATTAATTTTTTTATCTTTATAAGATAAAACCATACGTTTAATATTTAAAAGTACATTCAAAATGCTTTCATGAATACTTGGCAAAGTTGCAAATTCATGATTTACGCCTTCAATTTCAACATGAGTAATTACAAATCCCGGAATTTCAGCAAGTAATGTTCTTCTAATAGCATTAGCAACAGTTAAAGCCTGCCCAGAGCGAAAAGTTCCTAAATGAAAACGGGCATAAAGTTCATTATTTTCTTGAATTCGGGATTCAACATATGAAACAAAATTTTTCTCTTGATGAATCATAAAAATTAGATTCGACGTTTTTTAGGTGGTCTACAACCATTATGAGGAATTGGTGTAATATCACGAATAAGTGTAATTGTTAAACCCGCATCTCGAAGTCCACGTAATGCCGCTTCTCGACCAGCACCTGCTCCTTTAACCCGAACGGCAATATCTTTCATGCCTTGACTAACGCACGTTTGAGCTGCTGATTCAGCTGCTTGTTTTGCTGCTAATGGCGTTTTTTTACGTGCACCTTTAAAACCACATGCCCCAGCGGATGACCAAGCTAAAACATTTCCATTTAAATTTGTAATAGTAACAATAGTATTGTTAAATGTAGATTGAATATGAGCTACACCTTTTCCTACTTTTTCGCGGAATTTTTTCTTTGAGCCTTTTTCAATTCTTTTTGCCATATTATATGCTAAATATTCAATAAACTTGATTTAAGTTTTGTTTGATTAAAAATTTTTTTATTCTATGTCTGCGAAGTAGAACTTGTTACACTGCGGACAAAACCCGAAGAACATAATACGGCAAGTATCTTTGATCCTGGGCGTACCGCACCAGTCTCAGAGAGCCCTGGTTGGCTTTGCCAACAGTATCTTTGATCCTGGTTGTGAAACAACAGTATCTTCGATACCTTTCTTCCGCAATTCAAAAATCTATCCTTTAACCTTGGCGCTGTTTATGCTTTGGATTTTGACAGATAACACGTAATGTACCTTTTCTACGAATTAGGCGACATTTGTCACACATTTTCTTTACTGATGGACGAACTTTCATAATAAATTATAAGATTTATTTTTACTATAATGTTAATTATCTTTTGCAGCACGAAGTCGATAAGTAATTCGACCTCGAGTCAAGTCATAGGGGCTTAATTCAACTGCTACTCGATCACCTAATAATATCCGAATATAATTTCGTCTTATTTTTCCTGAGACATGAGCAAGAACTAGAAAACCATTTTCTAATTTTACTCGAAACATACCATTAGATAAACATTGTGTCACAACGCCCTCCATTTCAATTAAATCAATATTTTTTTGTGCCAAAGGCCTCCTTCTTAATGATGATATTACCAAGAAAAAAATTTTAAAAATTGACCAATTTCTAATTAATATTTTCTTAAAAATTATATTAAGAGCTTTTTGAAATTAGGCTGGAACTAAAACTAATATGAAATTACTGGTATCTTTTAAAAAATAGAGAAAGCTTGTCTTTCTTAGAGGCAAAGTGCTCTAGTTCAATTGAACTGGAGGCAAAGCCTCAAGTCTCTTCGATACCTAGTCTACAGAGCAGACAAGTATCTTCGATACCTAAAATTAAGAATTACTAAACCATACTATCGCCTGCTGCGATACTTTTCTGCGGTGCATCAAGCCTGCTAGTTTTTAACAAAGTCTGCGAAGCAGAAATTGTACGGATTACACTGTTAATATTACCAAACCGAACAAATTAATTCTCCACCTAAACCTGCTAAACGAGCTTGACGATCTGTCATTAATCCTTTCGAGGTGGAAATAATAATTATTCCCATTCCACCAAGAATTTTTGGAATATCATTACGGTTTGTGTAGATTCGAAGTCCTGGTTTGCTAATTCGTTTTAAATTAGTAATACAAGGTTTCCCTAGACCGCCAACATTGGTTGACGATGAGCGAATATATTTTAAATATAAACTCAACTCATTTGGATTGGTTTCAGAAATTGAAAATTTTTGTATAAAACCTTCACGTTCAAGAATTTCACAGATATTTACATGAACGCGGGTTTTAGGGATTGACACACAAGTTTTATATGCTAAATTTGCATTTCGAATACGTGTCAACATATCACTAATTGTATCATTTACCATACTTCTAAAATGTTGTGGATATCGAAATAATTTTTTTAAAATAATTAGGAAACTTTTCTTCTAATTATATTATGATTAGGAAGCTTTTCTAATATAATAGATTGCTTGTTTTTATATTATGATTTAAAAGGCATACCAAATGATTTTAATAAAGCCATAGCTTCTTGATCAGTTCGCGCAGTAGTAATAATAGAAATATCCATACCACGAACTTGGTCGATTTTATCGTAGTCAATTTCCGGGAACATTAATTGTTCATCAAGACCTAAACTATAATTTCCTTGACCATCAAAACTTTTAGGGTTCATACCTTGAAAATCGCGAATTCTGGGTAAAGCTAAATTTACAAGACGGTCTAAAAAAGCGTACATACGATCACCTCTAAGTGTCACGACAACCCCAACTGGCATTTTTTGACGCAGTTTAAATCCAGCAATAGCTTTTTTTGAACGTGTCGTAATGCCTTGTTGTCCTGTAATTATGCTTAATTCATTGGAACATGATTCTAAAAGTTTTGAATTTTGTGATGCGTCCCCTAATCCACGATTAATAACAATTTTTTGTAAAATGGGAACTTGATGCTTATTTGTATATTTAAATTGTTCTGTTAATTGCGGAACAATTTTATTTTCATAGAACTGCTGTAATCGTTGCACCATATATATAAATTTCTTTGTTTTTAGGCTTTAACTATGTCTGCGAAGCAGTCAAAACGACACTTTTGTGGTGTCACCACACAAAGGCCATTCTATGGCTGGTCTTGAAAACACCTTGGAGGCAAAGCCTCAAGTGCCATAAACACCTCGGTCTTTTCAAAAATCGAGTATCTCCGATACCGAGGTTCGTGTTAGCCAATTAAAATCGCGTACTCAAAAAATTTTTAGTAAAAATATTTTTTATCTAATAAATACTGATTCTAGTTTGTATTTAATATCTCTAATTTTTCGGCTACAAAGAGATCTAAAATACTTCATTTCTGAATGACTTTGGGTCATTCAGGCATTGTCTGCGAAGCAGAACTTGTACGGAGTATACTGTAATGACTGTGATAGGTAACTTTCGTAGCTTTAAATAAAATATTTAACGGAAAATAAAAAGTAAACTTGTAATATGATCTAACAAATTTATAATTTAATAATTATAATACTTCCGGTGCTAATGAAATAATTTTAGTAAAATTTCCATCCCGAAGCTCACGAGCAACTGGTCCAAAAACACGTGTTCCACGTGGATTATTATCTTTATTAATAATTACAGCTGCGTTTTCATCAAATCTAATACTAGTACCATTAGCACGACGCACATTTTTTCTAGTTCTCACAATAACAGCTCGAACAATATCAGATTTTTTAATTGGCATGTTTGGATTAGCTTCTTTTACTACAGCAATGATAATATCCCCAACTGTAGCAGCTCGTTGTTTTCCTCCACCAAGGACTCGAATACACATAAGTTCCCGAGCACCTGTATTATCAGCTACACGGAGATATGTTTGCGGTTGAATCATAAATACCTCTCTGTTTTGTTGTTCTTTGATCCGCAGTAATTCTTTATCAATCAATTTGATTTTCGATCAGATGTCTGCTTTGGAGAATTTAGCTGCGCTCACCTTGGAGGCAAAGCCTCAAGTGCCGTAAAGGCCTTGGTTGCTACGCATCAAGTATCTTTGATACCTGCGAGCAGCGCTCGATGTCTGTTTCGTAGACATACGGACTATAGTCTATATGTAGGCGATATGTAGGCGAAACAGAACTTGTACGGAGTACACTGTGATTAGAAATCACAGATGTACTTCTTACAACCCCATTGTCTGCGGAGCAGAAAAGTTTAGCTTCGCTAACATTGCCTAATACTTTTATAAAGTTTAGTTTTGAAAAAATACGTGAGGCTACCGCTCAGCGTATTTCGGACCAGAGGTAATAGTATATCTAGTTTTTTAAGAGTACAAATATCTTTTTGATAGTATGATCTAAGAAATTTTTTATGAATTTTTTGATGATTGAACCAGAATATGTGTTTTAACTGGTAATTTTGAGCCAGCTAATTGGAGAGCTACTCGTGCAACGGTTTCTGGAACACCTTTTAATTCATATAAAATTTTTCCTGGTTTAACCACAGCAACCCAATATTCGGGAGCCCCTTTACCAGAGCCCATTCGAGTTTCAGCTGGTCGCATTGTTACTGGTTTATCGGGAAAAAGTCGAATCCAAATTTTTCCACCCCGTTTTACTTGTCGAGTCATTGCTCGTCGGGCAGCTTCGATTTGTCGCGATGTAATCCATGAGCACTCTAATGTTTGCAACCCGTAATCGCCGAAAACTAAAGTATTTCCACGAATTGCTTTTCCTCGCATACGACCACGATGATGTTTTCTGTATTTAGTTCTTTTTGGACTTAACATATGTTTTTTCTACTTGTTCGATTATGAAGGCTTAGCCGCCTACGCCGAGCTCAAGCAGTGGCTTGGGGCTAGTGTTTTTCAAACACGACTTGATGTTGGTTGCTCCGCATCAAGTGGCGTAAAGCCCTTGGAGGCAAAGCCTCAAGTGCCGTAAAGGCCTTGTTCTTTTCAAGACTCGAGTATCTAGGATACCAAGGTATTGAAAATACTTGTCTGCTGCAAAATATGTGTATTTTTATTTTGTACAAAAATTGCATGCGCATTCCGCAAAGCATAAATTTATTTTGAAAAAGACTAGGAACCAAGGTATCAAAGATACTTGATGCGTAGCAACCAAGGTATTGAAAATACTTGTTTGCTTTGCAGACCAAGATTTTAACTTCTTTAATTTGGCTAACCGTCGAGCAAGGCTCGAATTGGAGGCAAAGCCTCAAGTGGCGTAAAGCCCTTGGTTGAAAATCACATAAAGCTAAAAACTTTTTTTAATTAACCTAATCTTTTAAATTGCTAATAGGACTTAATCTTTCACCATGAAAAACCCATATTTTTACACCAAGAAGACCAAAAATTGTTTTAGCAGAACGTGAAGCATAATCAATATCAGCTCGTAATGTTTGTAAAGGTACTGGTCCTTCACGTACATCTTCCGACCTTGCAATATCTGCCCCATTTAATCGGCCTGAAACTTGAATTTTAATTCCTTTTACTCCTGCTTTTAAAGCTTTTTGAACAGTTTGTCGCATTGCTCGGCGATAAGGCTTTCTTTGTTCTAAGTCTTCTACCAAACGTTCGGCTAATACTGTAGCAAAAATTTCTGGGTTTGAAACAGGTTTAACATGTAAGTTAATTTGAATTTTTCCAGGATCTGGTAAATTTCGTTTTCGATAAAAAGAATACAATTTATTTACTAATGTATCTCTTAGTTGATCAAGATTTTGGGTATCACGACCAAGAAAAATTGCTGGACGAGCAGCATGAATTTCAATTGTTAATGAAGGTGATCCAAAATCGCGTCTATGAATTTCAATACTTGTAATCCCAGCTCCTGTATATTGAGTATAAACTAAGTTTCGGAGGTAACTAGCATCTTGAATCCATAAAGCGGAAAGTCTTGGTTTTGTACACCAATAACTTTGGTGTTTTTGTGTAATACCAAGACGAAAACCTAAAGGATGTACTTTTTGGCCCATATTTAAATTATCGTTTTGCTTTTTTATCCTTTTTTACATGACCTCGAAATGTTCGAGTTGGTGCAAATTCACCTAATTTATGTCCTACCATTTGGTCTGTAATAAATACAGGAATGTGTTCACGGCCATTATGTACTGCAATGGTGTGGCCAATCATAACAGGAACAATAGTGGATGATCGTGACCAAGTTTTAATAACTTTTTTGTCTCCTTGTACATTTAATCTTTCCACTTTTTTTAGTAAATGATCTGCCACAAATGGAGCTTTTTTTAATGATCTTCCCATAACGTTCAATATTTGTTTTATATCGCTTTTTTATCAAATTGAGCGCAGCTCCCTTTGTGTGTCTTTGACACAAAAGCGTCCATTGGACCTTTGTGTAGCTACGCTACAAAAGTAGCGTAAAGGCCTTTGTGCCTCTGGCACAAATTGAGCAGAGCTACCTTTGCGTCTCGCAGAGACGAAAGTGTCGTAAAGGCCTTTGCGTCTCGTAGAGACGAAAGTGCCATAAAGGCCTTTGTGTGGCTTTGCCACAAAAGCGTCCAAAGCGTCCAAGATGGCTCTGCGCCACTTGTCTGCTCTGCAGACCAAGGCCTTTATGGCACTTGAGTCTTCGACTCCAAGGGACCTTTGTCTGCAAAGCAGACAAATTGAACTTAATTTGAATTTTGCAATAACCGAGGTCGTTCTTTGAACGACGCTTGATGCGTGGCAACCTATTATTGTTATTTATTTTCGTTTTTGGAGAATAAGTTGGGTACTCCATTTTTTACGTTTACGTGTTTTTGAACCTAAAGCTGGTTTACCCCACGGGCTTACTGGGCGAGAACGACCAATTGGCGCACGACCTTCACCACCACCATGTGGATGATCTACTGGATTCATTGCTGAACCACGAACATGTGGTCGAGTCCCTAACCAGCGTTTTCGGCCAGCTTTCCCCAAAGTAACATTTGTGGCGTCAATGTTTCCAACTCGACCAATGGTCGCCCAACAATTTTGAGAAACAAGTCGTACTTCACCTGAAGGTAACCTTAATGTTACCCATTTACCTTCTTTAGCAACAATTTGAGCTACAGTCCCAGCTGAGCGAACAAGTTGACCCCCACCTCCTGGCTGTAATTCAATGTTATGAACTTCAGTTCCTAATGGAATTTTAGCTAATGGAAGTGCATTCCCTAAACTAATTAATGCATCTGGGGATGCAAGAACAGTTTCACCAATAGATAAACCTAGTGGATGTAAAATATATCGTTTATCCCCATCTTGATAATGCAAAAGTGCAATTCGTGCATTACGATTTGGATCATATTCAATACTAACAACTTTTGCATTAATTCCAATTTTTGTTCGTGCAAAATCGATTTCTCGATAGAGTCTTTTATGACCACCACCGCGATGTCGAGTTGTAATAATACCTCTATTATTTCGTCCTTTTGAACGTGACCACCAGGACGTTAAGCTTTTTTCCGGTTTTTTCTGTGAAATTTCACTAAAATTAATTACAGAACCGTGACGTGTTCCTGGTGTGGCAGCTTTAAAAAACCTAATCGCCATAGTTTACTTCAAATATATCTTATTTTAATAAGCTGACATTAGAATCGACTGTTATAATTACTCGTTTAAAACTAGGTCGAGAACCGAGTCGTTTAATTTTTCGAGGTGGTCGATGTGTGTTGACTGCCAGCACTTTGACATTAAAAAACTCTTCAATAAGTTTTTTTATTTGTGGTTTTGTAAGACGCGTATCTACATCAAAACTAAATTGATTATTTTCAATTAAGCGAGTAGCCTTTTCAGTACGAATTACCGGATATTTGACCAAGTCTAGCATCATATAATGTTTGGGTGTAATAGCTTGTTTAAACTTTCCGTGTATTTATTAAAAAATGAATTCATGTCTACAGCGTAGAAATTTATTTTTAATAGCATGTTAGCGAAGCTAAATTCTGCAAAGCAGACATGCGTGCACAGCACAAATTTAGCGAAACTAATATGTCTATAAAAAAAAAAACACCAATCTTTTTTTCTTTTTAAAAGAAAGAAAATGTGTGCAAAGCAGAAATCTATTTCGTATGGAAATAGCATGTATACCAAGTTTAAATTATTTTTTAAATATACATGTTTAAGTAAAACATAGTTTTGGTGCACATAAAAGTACCACATTATTATTAAAAGTTTAATTGAATGCCTTCGGAAAATTTTTTGGTCTTTAGCAAAAAATTTTCCGAAGATAGCTAATCTGGTGAATACTTTGAATTCAAAATTAATAATTTATTCAATCATATTATGATAGGTTGCAACTGTTGAAGGAGAAATTTTATTTAAAGAACGGAAAATCCAATATTTAAAAACAGTATCTAAAAAAACTGGAAAAGTTGCTACAAATAATGACATAAATTCAGTATTTTCAGGTAACCCAAAATGGTGAAAGAACCATTCTAAAAAAACTTCCCAACCTCGAGGTGAATGAAATCCAACAAGTAAATCAGTACTTAAAATCAACAAAAACGATTTAGTGGTATCGCTTAAACTATATAAGGATTCTGCCAAAAAAGATTTTAAAATTATTAATTGTGGTTTCATAAAAACAAAAACTAAACTTAAACTACAAAAACTAAAAAAATCCGCGAACAAATTACTAATTGCTTCAATACTTTCTTTATTATATAAAGAGGCAATTTCAAATGTTTTCGACTTCAATTTTTGAGAAATTTCTAAAATTTTTAAATTTGTTCTATATTCAACTTCATTTAAATCGGGTCTTTCTGATACGTCATTGAATCCTGAGTTTTCCACGCGGGATTCTTTCACATGATTATGGAACTCCACTACTTCAAATGGAAGTATACTTGGTTCTAATAAATTTTCAAAATAAAGTTTTTCTTCAAAAGATTTTAATTCTGCGAGAGCAGAATTTTGTTGTTGGATATTAAGAAAAATTTCATTTTGTTGAGTGTTCCAAATATACTCAACAAACGGAGTAATAAAGAAAAATTTAGATAAAATATTAACTAAAAATGGGACAAAAATCAGCGTTACCAAACATTGAACAGAAACAATTACTTGATATCGAGAAATTCGAAATTCTTGAATAACAAGCATTTCCGCTCCCGGAAATAATTGTTTTTTAAATCGTTCAAAAGTTCGAATAATAGATCTTGGTATTAATCCTGTTTGTTCTATTGCTCGTTTAGCCATAGTTTTAACTATTTTTTGTTAAAAATTATAAAATAATTAACATTTAAAAAAGAGATAAAATTGAATTTGGTTCAAATAGAGTCTGATGACTATATCTGCAAAGCACAAATGTGTTCTTAAGACAATTTGTACAATGTAGAACTCGTACTCGAATCTTGTTGTGAAATAACACTATCTGTAATACCTAGTTGTCAACGCCAACAGTCTCAGGAAGACCTGGTTATGAAACAACAGTATCTTTGATACCTGGTTTTTTAAGTTTTAAAAATGTTATGGGTACTACGAAAAAAATAGTAATAAATTCTTAAAAATTCTATATTCCCTCTAAAGAAACTTGTAATAATTTTGCTAACTCCGCAGCTTGATTTTCTAGTTCCTGAATACTAATTGGTTGCCCTGCTCTTGTTAATGGGATTTCACGATTTCCTCGTAAACGTAAATAAATAATACGTTTTGGGTTTAAACCTTCTTGTATTTCAACCCGTATACTTTGAACGTCTTGAATGGGATATTCAATATCAATACGGCGATTTTTTCCTGGAAATCCCCATCGAAAAATTTTAATTTGTCCTGTTTGAAAATTAAATTCATTAAAACCTTCCCCTAAGTCCCATAAAATAATCAACCATATATAAAGACCGAGAAAAATACCAAGAACTCCATAAAAACACATTACAAGTCCCTGAGGAAAAAATTGGATTGATGAGTTATTTACAAAAGGAAGTATTTGAATATTAAAATAACATGATAAGCCTGTTAATAAAAAGCCAACACCTCCACTAGATAAAACAACACCCCAAATATAATTACTCAAGCGTCTTGCCCCAGGTACTGTATAACGAATAATTTTTTCTTCCATAAGTTTTCTGATGCTAATATACTTTTCTTAATTGTTTAAATTAAGAAAAGTATATTAATTATTCAAATTACTATTTTTTTAATTTTCTTGGATAGACCAAGCATTAGGTAAAGCTTCAAACTTTTCTTTTAAACGAGTTGCTTTACCTGTTCTATTGCGAAGATAATACAGTTTTGCACGAGAAACTTCTGCTCTTCGTAAAACTTGAATACTTGTAATACAAGGTGCGTGTAATGGAAAAACTCTTTCAACACCAATTCCTTGTAATGTTTTACGAACAGTGATTGTGCTATTTGATCCCGTTTGGTGTCGTGCGATTACAGTTCCTTCAAAAGGTTGAACACGTTGTTTATTACCTTCTTGAATAGAAACCCCTAAGCGAACTAAATCACCTATACGAATTTCTGGTAAATTAGACTTTAAGTGCCCAGATTGAATACTCGCGACAACTTCGTGAAGTTTTGTCATAGTAAGTATGTTTTGAGAATTAAAATATTTAAATAAGACTATAAAAATTTAATATTTTGGATTTATTGTTAGTTTATTTTTGAGCTTGTTTTGAAGAGTTGTCTTTATAATTAAACTCAAAAACAAACCCAAAAATAAAAAAAATTAGTTTGATGAAAAGAGAATTAATATAAGGTGAAAAAGCGACGCCAAGTACAAAAAATATCCAAGTATCGAAGATATTTCAAGCTTGACCTGCAAAGATACTTCTCAATACTATGTAAAAATAGTATTAAACAAGAATATTACTTACAACTCCAGCACCAACAGTTCTACCACCTTCACGAATTGCAAATCGCATACCTTTTTCAATTGCAATTGGCTGGATTAATTCAACGATCATTTTAACACGATCTCCTGGCATAACCATTTGTGTTGCACTATCATCATCTGCACGGAATGATTCAATTTTTCCAGTAACATCAGTTGTACGCACATAAAATTGTGGTCGGTAACCTGGAAAAAATGGAGTATGACGCCCACCTTCTTCTTTTGTTAAAACATAAACTTGTGCTTCAAATTGCGTATGTGGAGTAATACTACCAGGTTTTGCAAGTACCATTCCGCGTTCAATATCTGTTTTTTGGATACCACGAATGAGAATCCCAACATTATCACCAGCAACACTTTCGTCTAATGTTTTTTGGAACATTTCTAAACCTGTAACAGTTGTTGTTTGTGTATCACGTAAACCAACAATTTCAACTGTGTCACCAATTTTTACTGTACCACGTTCAACACGACCAGTAGCAACCGTCCCACGACCAGTAATTGAAAAAACATCTTCTACCGCCATTAAAAATGGTTTGTCTGTAGCACGTTCTGGTGTTGGAATATATGAATCTACTTGATCCATTAAAGAATAGATCTTATCAACCCATTTATTATCGCCCGGTTTTACATCCGGTGATTCAGTTAAAGCTTCAAGTGCTAATAACGCTGAACCGGAAACAATTGGAATGTCATCGCCAGGAAACTCATATTTATCTAATGTTTCTCGGATTTCAAGCTCAACAAGTTCTAAAAGTTCAGCATCATCCACTTGATCTTCTTTATTTAAGAACACAACAATGTTTGGTACACCTACTTGTTTTGCTAATAAAAGATGTTCTTTTGTTTGCGGCATTGGACCATCTGCACCAGAAACAACTAAAATAGCACCATCCATTTGTGCAGCACCAGTAATCATATTTTTTACGTAATCAGCATGACCTGGGCAGTCCACGTGTGCATAATGACGATTTTCTGTTTCATATTCTACGTGTGCTGTATTAATTGTAATACCACGAGCTTTTTCTTCTGGAGCTGAGTCGATATCATCATATTTTCGACCTTTTGCTCCACCACGAGCAGCTAAAGCCATAGTAATAGCTGCTGTTAATGTTGTTTTTCCGTGGTCAACATGACCAATTGTTCCAATATTTACGTGGGGTTTTTTACGTTCAAATTTTTCACGTGCCATAGGAATTTCCTTTAGGTATATAATTTTCGAAATTTTTATAATTTGATCTTGATTAGTTTAAAGATAAACGATAGCTTTGGTATCAGAGATACTTGTCTGCAGAGCAGAGCAAGGATTAAAACACGAACCTATGTGTGGCAAAGCCACAATAGTGCCGTAAAGGCTTATTTTTCATACTAGTGAGTTTTCTCAAATTTTTATGTTCAAAGACTTTAAACATTTAAATATTCTATTTAAAAGAAAACGCAGGCCTTGCAGTCAATACCTCAAGTACCTTCAATCCCTTGGTTGCTTCGCATCAAGTATCTTTGATACCTTGAACATAAAATTTTTAGAATTTCAAGTTTATATCCGTGCTCAATAAAGGAAGGTTTATCTTCCAATACGCTTTTTTAATTAAAAACGGTATTTTGCAAATGCTTTATTAGCTTCCGCCATTTTATGAACTTCATCACGTTTTCGAATAGCGCTACCAGAATTTTTTGAAGCATCAATCAATTCATTTGTAAGCTTATTTGCCATACTTCGTCCAGTACGGTTTCGGCACGCAATTAAAAGCCATCGAATTGCGAGAGCTGTACCCCTTTCGGGTAAAACTTCTAAAGGTACTTGATAAGTAGAACCACCAACTCGACGTGCTTTTACTTCAACAAGTGGGGTTGCATTTCGGATTGCTTGCTCAATAATTACAACCGGGTCCTGTTGTGTTGTTTCCGAAATCTGAGTCATACTTTCATACATAATTTTATATGCTAAAGATTTTTTTCCTTTTCGCATAATTTGTCGCACAATTAATTCAATCAGACGGCTATCATATACCGGATCTGGCATAACACTACGTTTTTTTGGAGTACGTCTACGAGACATAAATAATAAGGAAATTATTAATTAATATAAATTTTTATTTTGGTTTTTTAACACCATATTTTGAACGTCCTTGTCCACGTTCTTTTACACCAGCAGAATCTAAAGTTCCTCGCACAATATGGTAGCGAACCCCTGGTAAATCTTTTACTCTACCACCACGAACTAAAACAACCGAATGTTCTTGTAAATTATGACCAATTCCTGGAATATAGGCTGTTACTTCAAATCCAGAAGATAATCGCACACGGGCTACTTTTCGAAGAGCTGAATTTGGTTTTTTTGGTGTTGTTGTATAAACTCGAGTACATACACCTCTACGTTGCGGGCAACTTTTTAAGGCTGGAGATTTTGTTTTTTTCGAAATTTTAGTTCGAGCTGAGCGAACTAATTGTTGAATAGTAGGCATAATCTTATTTTTAATTAATATTTTTTAATTTATTAAAATATTTTCTTTTATTCTATTTTCTAACTCTAATTATAGAGTTAGAAAATGAGAGTTTTTTATCTATTAAAACGCAAAAATAAGTGCATCCGGAAAAAATCTATTAATTTCAATTAATAGCCCTGCAACAACTGTCAAACTAATAATTGCAAGAACAGGTGCAGTTGATAAATATGTTGTAAAATCTTTCATTTTTTTGTCCTCTCCAAAAATAAAATAACTAATATGAGTTTAGTGAAACCAAAGATCGTTTCAAATTGACAATACATCATTTAGCTTTATTCATTCGATTATCAATCAAACTATATAAAAAATTTACAGTCGTCGATTGAAAACCAAGCTGATTTTCGAACATGCCTAGATCTTCTGCCTAGCTGTATTTCCTAGGCCGTTTCAAGACTAACCATTGAACGGCCGAACCTTTAAGGCGACCTCAATCGAAGATTGAGCGGGAAAAGTACATGCCTTGAAACTTTTACTAGGGTTGTGTACCATATCAACCGTAGCACATGATCGGGATGTAGCGCAGTTTGGTAGCGCTCCTGTTTTGGGAACAGGAGGTCGCAGGTTCGAATCCTGTCATCCCGAAGACGCCTTTAGTTCAGTTGGTAGAACGCAGGTTTCCAAAACCTGATGTCGTGGGTTCAAGTCCTACAAGGCGTGATTTATAAACCATATTTATTTTATTTTCTCAAAAAAAAAATAACTTTGGTAGTATTTTAGGTTGTTGAGCTGTTATTTTTTTAGTTATAAAATAGAAACTTGTTGAGTTTTAATTTAAATAACTAATGAAAGAGCTCGAAGTGATGCATAAATTTTATTTACATATTTTTGCGTAATTTAATAATAACGTTATTAAAATTCAAAAAATATTTTATCGATTACCCATAACTTCTAAATTAACAAATGGCAATAACCCACTCATTCGTGCTCTTTTAATTGCTGTTGCCATGACACGTTGTTGTTTTGCAGTTAATCCAGTTGCACGACGCGGTAAAATTTTGCCTTGTGGGCTAATAAATTTTACCAGTAGTTTTGTATTTTTATAATCAATTGTTGATCGTGGTGCGGGTTGATTTGTATTCCAAATATTTCCCTGTCCAGTTTTAAAAATTAAGACTGGAATTGATTTGCGACGGGATTTTGAATTTTTTTTTAGTTGTTTTTGTTGTTGAATTCCAACCATAAATAGAATGTTATCTCCACAATGTTTTCATTTTTACGTTTTAGAGCTTTTTAAATAATCTTTATAGTCCTTACCCGAATTTCTTTTATTTTTGGATTAAATCTATAAGTTGATTAAAAGCTTCTTGATCTCGTAGTGCCACTTGACTTAAAACTTTTCGGTTTAATAAAATACCAGATTTTTTTAATTCATGTCGCAAATTATTATAATTGATTCCATGAAGTCGAGCTGCTGCATTAAGTCTTGAAATCCATAAACTTGCATATTCACGTTTTCGTTGTTGTCTATCACGATAAGCATAGCGTAATGCTTTCATTGTTTGCTGCTGGGCAGTTCGGAATAGACGAGAAGATGAACCTCGAAAGCCTTCAGCTAAATTTAAAACTTCTTTACGGCGTTTTCGAGCAACATTACCACGTTTTACGCGAGTCATAAATGCTCTCCTTTTTATTTATTTATTTTTATTGTTTTATTAATTATTAAATCGATTGATTGATAAACAAAAAATTCTTTTCAAAAAAAATATCTAATTATAAAAAAAATTTTATAAGTATTTTTATTTGATTATTGTAGTTGTTTATTATCATCTTGTCTACTGCCAATATGTCTTTTCTGCAAAATTGAACGAAGCTCACATATTAGCGAAAATATATATATGGTTTTTACATCTTTTCTTATCACTTTTACAGACAGATACAGATAGATTGGGATTTTCTATGTAGCAGAAAAACAATTCTCAAAAATTCAGTTTTACCCCCAGGGGAATTCGAATCCCCGTTTCCTCCGTGAAAGGGAGATGTCCTAGGCCTCTAGACGATGGGGGCTTTAAATATCAGCATTCAGTATTATCAATACCTTGCAATATCAACTCATATAAGGAACATTGTGTCGCTATGTCGCAAAAATGTCGTATAGACCATTACCTGCGTCGCAGAAAGTGAGCAGCGTTCACATTGATGGTTGTTATAATAATATCTTTTTTTTTTTAAGATGTCAATACTTATTTAAAAAGTATTGAGCGGAGATAGGATTCGAACCTACGACCTTAAGGTTATGAGCCTTACGAGCTACCAGACTGCTCTACTCCGCTATTAGTACTCAATTTAATTTATTAAACTACGTTTGTCAAACGATTTTTTTAGAGTTAAAAATCCAAATATACAAAATTTATCAAAAATACTTTCGTATTTTGGAGGCAAAAAAATAATATATTACTGCAATTCCTATTTCTAAAAGTGATAAATTTGTGCTCTGCACTCATGTATGATAAAATATTAATCAACTTTGAATAGTTGTACATCATTTAAGGCGGGTATAGCTCAGTGGTAGAGCGGCACCTTGCCAAGGTGCATGTCGCGCGTTCGAATCGCGTTACCCGCTAGGCCTTCATTTTCAATGAAGTGCTCTATTAAAAATAGAAGTCGTAAATTTCTATTAATTTAAACTAAAAAAGAATTATTTTTAATAATATAGGAAAGGTGGCAGAGTGGTTGAATGCATCGGTTTTGAAAACCGACGTAGTTGCGAGACTACCGGGGGTTCGAATCCCCCCTTTTCCGAAAATTCCTAATTTTATTTATTAAAAGATTATTTATAAAGTTTTTTAATTTTTTTCTTTTTACAGTACAATAATAATAAATAAGTAAATTTAAAGTAAAAATTTTAATTAATTCTTTAATACTTAACTTAAGTTATAGACTTTTCTAATTGAAAATTTTTTCATTTAAAAAATCTTAATATTAAAAAAAGAGGTAAAAATTTCATGGAAGTAAATATTCTTGGCTTAATTGCAACGGCTTTATTTATTATTATTCCAACTTCGTTTCTTTTAATTCTTTATGTAAAAACAGCAAGTCAAGAAAGTTAATTTTCGCGTATTCTTGTGAACTCGAAATAGGTTCATAAGAATAATAATCAAATCTATATATGTAAGGTATAAATTGAATTCTTTCTAACACAAAATGTAGCTTCCCGTTCCCACAACTATTTTTCCTACCATTACGTTTCGCTGACATAAAAGCATTTTCCAAGCCTTTGCGTGTCTCTAACATGAAAATGCCTTAAAGGCCTTTGTGTGACTTCGCCACAAAAGTGCCAGAAAAATCTTTGCCGGCAAAAAATGAAAATCTCGAAAAAGACGCTGTGATAAAATTTTTTGAATTTGGGCCGAGCTGGATTTGAACCAGCGTAGGCGTAGCCAGCGGATTTACAATCCGCCCCCATTAACCACTCGGGCATCGACCCTTTGAACCTTAAAACTTTTAATTAGGTTAGTTTTTAATACTATTAAAAAAAAATTTCTATTTCAAAATAAGTTTACAAAACCTGAAATAAAAAAACAACTCGTGTTTTTATTTTTAAAAAATTTTTGGTAAACTTATTTATGTAAAAGATTATGGGGATATGGCGGAATCGGTAGACGCAACGGACTTAAAGGTTCTATTTTCAAATATTTGAGCCTTGATTAGGAAACTTTTCAAGTGAATGCTCTCAAATTCAGGGAAGCTTTGATTATTTAAGTAATCCTGAGTCAATTTAATAAAAATTTATTTTTATAAAAGGTGCAGAGACTCGACGGGAGCTATCCTTAATTATTTTTAAATAAAGGATAAAGAGAGAGTCCAGTTTTCATTATACTGAAAATCCGTTGGTTCATTGAACCGTGAGAGTTCAAGTCTCTCTATCCCCAAACATTAAAAATTTAATGACTGTGTGGCTTTGCCATCTTGCTTCATTCTTTTTAAACTGTTGGCTAAGTGGTATTTGCTTTTCAATTTGCTGTTTATAGTCTGGAGTAAATTGCAGGTCAAACTTATGTTCAAGAGTAAGAAAATGCTCGGCCAGAGGCGATCTTAGTTTCTTGTTGTGATTCGCTACATCATAAAACAGGTAGAGCCTTGGTCTCCCGGAACAGATCACAAGTCCATCAGCTTGAATTTCAGAATAGTTCAAACACGGCTGAACTGCGTCAGCAATGACAACTTCATCGCCTTTTTGAATGTACTGGAAATCACTATCAGAGGCATTTCGACCTTCAGTAGCTTGTATTTTGGTTTCAACTTTAGTAGCTTAATGATTAAGCTGATCTATTACAAAGTCGGTAATATTTCGATCATTCATGGCGTACCTCCTTGGGTAAAAAGTTCATAGTTTTACTATTGGTTATTGCTGTAATTTCAGCGAAACAGACATTTTGCTATTCTCGTAAATGTTCGTCGTAGAGCCCTTACGTTGTCCAGACTCAAGGGCTTCGGGAACGATCATTTTGAGGGTGAAAAATAGCAAAAAAATGCAAAAAAAAATACCCTGAGACCAATCTCTAATTTGGCCAAACTCCAATCTCTAATGGCTCCAATCCTTAAGGGGTAATCCCCCTTAAAGGTGAATTTCTTGTATATTTGTGGTATTGAAGCTTCTTAAAGCAGGAGATTTTCATGTAAGAATCGTAATGTGTAAAATGAGTGAATTTGACTAATTGTGTTAAAATTCAAAATGCCTAAGAACTAAAACCGATTAAATTTTTTATCCTAGATGTTCTTAGTAAAGTTCATAAATCATAAACCTTAATCTTAAAGATCGTAAGAATGAAGATATACGAAATTTCCATTGTCTTTAAAATCGCTTCAAATCACTCACCATGAAATCACACAGTGTTAGCCAGCTAAGTTGAGCTTTAGCTCACAAACATAAAGTTTTGTGAATATCGGACTTTCTTAGCCGGCTACGTTTGGTGATACCCGTTGAAATTTGGTGTGTATATTTCTTGTATTTAATTTGGATTATCGAGAATGTTAGAGTTCGATAATTTCCTTTCATTACCCTGGCACTCATAGAGTGTCTCATCTGAGGTTTTTAATTTAGATTTTTTTAAATTCGATACCTTTACAGGGATTCTCAGAACTGTTAGATTTCAATGATTTTCTTTCTCTAACCCGACATTCATAGAATGTCTCATCTGGGGTATTTGATTTGATTTATTCGTCTTATCGGAACTGTTAGATTTCGGTTATTTTCCTGATCTACAATCTGTGTCCTCGGCACTAGTAGAATTGAAGAAATTTCATAGAATTCCATCATACTCAGAGAGTATGTCCTCAGCTGTTTGTAGTGCAGAATTTCCATTGATTTGGTCAATGAGAGCACCTTGTTGAATATCGGCCATTTCACGTGTTCCTAGCCTATATCTGGCGTATCTTTGGGTTGTGGATATAGCAACCATCATAGAAGCCTCATATATGCCTTTAAATTGCGAAATTCGGGTAACAAAAGAGATCCGGAAGGAATGGGATTTTAAGTTTAAACTCGGATTATTTCGAATGGTATATTCTTTAAGAATTGAATTGATCAAACGGATCCAAGACCGTGCGTGCATGGGTTCGAGCTTGTTGTTAAGAGAAGCCCCTAGATAGGCAAAACCGTGCCCTTTAAACAAAAACTCGAAATCATCCCTCCTATCCCTAAAAGCTTGAACTCCAATCTCTGGAATAGCGCAGACCCTTCTCTTACCAGTTTTATATTCCGAAAACTCAACCCGCTGTAATTTGAGAGCATCAAAATACTCATCTTGAGTGAACCCCCTAATTTCGTTTAACCTGCAACCAGTGAAAAAGAGAAAAGTGATGCCAAGTCTAAATTGGGCGAGTCTAACTCGAGTCTTTAGATTGGGTTTGTACAATTCTTGGGAGAACGAGATGAGATTTTGAAACTCCTGAAATGAAATATTATCTCGAAGCTTCTGAGTTTGGCTTTTCTTTTCCCGCCGAGTTTTTCTTTGTACCAGTGTATTGACGGTGGTATGAATCTGATCAAGTTTGTGATCGAAGAGTCCAAACTTCAAAATCAGAGCGGGTAGGAGAATGTTTAAAATTTCCTTCTCATCAAGAACTTGTTCATCACCGACCTGCTGAAATTGAGAAAGCGGCGAATTGACCAGAAACATATTGTGTTCTTGATGTAAATCTTGATTTTAAGTATTCATTTCCACTGTAAGTAAACCTTTTCAAAAACGCATTGTTTTTAACCATTTGAGATTTAAATCTCAAATGATTTAATAATTTATTTACCAAGAGCTTCCCAGCCCATTGTTACATCATCAAGAATTACTGAGCTATTGTAAATCTCTAAAATAATTACAAGAAAAACAGCAAACAAAGCCATAAAAATACCCATTAATACTGTTGTGCCCCAACCCGGTGCTACTTTTCCATATTCAGAGTTTAGTGGTTTTAATAAACTTCCTAATGGAGTTACTAAACCTGAATCTTGACTTGCAGATTTAAATTTTGATGTAGTTCCAGTTGCCATATATGGTTTAAAATAATTTTGTTTTACTTTCTGTAACACTTAAAAAGTGAAGAAAACTTCTATATTATTATTATACCTTAGAGTATAGTGAATAAAAAAGTTTTTTTAATAGGTCTATCGTTAACATACTAGTTTTTTAAGAAAAAATCTTGGTGTGTTCACAAAAGTCTGTGCTACACTTCGTTTACTTTCCAGCAAAATTGGTGCGAAGGACAACGTTTTTAAATAAAAACTAAACGTGAGATGGCTTTGACTTCTGCAAGGCTAATATAGTTGTGGTAAAATAGCTAATTTCGCAACCTAAATCCAAACCCGGAATGACCTAGTACAATCAAATTATTATTCTCTGTTAAAATAAGATTAAGCTTAGAACTAATTTTTAATAAGTCTTTATAATTATATAAAAAATTTCAATAACCATTTTTTTCGCGTACGTACACCGAAAAATGTATTTTTTTTATTTATAATTAATCTTTATAAATGATTTAATTACTATATCTACTAAAATAATTAATTTATGGAAAGTCCAGCTTTTTTCTTCACAATATTTCTCTGGTGTTTGCTTTTAAGTATTACAGGTTATTCAATTTATGTAGGTTTTGGTCCACCATCAAAACAATTACGTGACCCATTTGAAGAACATGAAGATTAAATCGAAATTGGGAGAAGTAACTCTCCCAATTTCATAAAGTTAAAATACAACTTTATTCCTATCAATAGGAATTTTGATTTTTTATTTTAAAATACGAGGAGGTTCTCTAAAGAAAATTGAAAAAAAGATAATTCCTAATGTTCCAACTAATAAAAAAGTATAAACTAATGCTTCCATAAAAAAATCCTTGTCGTGTAACGAAAGTATCTTCGATACCTTGTGTTTTTCAATTTTGCAAAAAATTGAGAGATTATATACACATTTTAAAATCGCCTCTTTTTAAGTTTTTTATTTAAATAAAAAACTTAAAAAGAAGTAATCAAAGCTTTTTAAGGTATAAATTTATTAAAATCAACAAATTTTAATACCTTAAAATTACTTTTTTAAACTGATTGACGACGAGTTGAAGTATCACCAAGTTTAAGGAATGCACCAAATTCTACTTGTTCATCTAAATCAGCATCAATACCGGCAAATACGTCTCTGAAAATAGTACGAGCACCGTGCCAAATATGACCAAAGAAGAAAAGAAGTGCAAAACAAAGATGAGCAAATGTAAACCAACCACGTGGACTTGTACGGAAAACCCCATCAGATTGTAAAGTTGCACGATCAAATTCAAAAATTTCACCTAATTGAGCACGACGTGCGTATTTTTTAACAGTTGCTGGATCTGTAAATGTTACACCATCTAATTCACCACCATAGAAGGTTACTGAAACACCAACTTGTTCAATACTGTATTTTGATTCTGCACGACGGAATGGAACATCAGCACGTACAATGCCGTCTTTATCAACTAAAATTACCGGAAATGTTTCAAAGAATGATGGCATACGACGAACAAAAAGCTCATTGCCCTGTTTATCTTTAAATACAGCATGGCCTAACCAACCAACTGCAATACCATCACCACTATTCATAGCTCCAGCACGGAATAAACCACCTTTTGCTGGGTTATTGCCAATATAGTCATAAAAAGCTAATTTTTCTGGAATTTCCGACCAAGCCTGTGAAATTGATTTACCTGATGCTAAATTACTTTGAACACGAGTTTCAATTTCTTCTTGGAAAAAACCTAAATCCCATTGATAACGAGTTGGACCGAATAGTTCGATTGGAGTTGTTGCTGATCCATACCACATAGTTCCTGAAACAACAAATGCTGCCCAGAAAACAGCTGCAATACTACTTGAAAGAACTGTTTCAATATTACCCATACGCAACCCATTATATAATCTTTGTGGTGGACGTACACATAAATGAAATAAACCAGCTAAAACGCCTAAAATACCCGCAGCAATATGGTGTGAAGCTACACCACCAGGGTTGTACGGATCAAAACCAGTTGCGTCCCACGCAGGAGATACTGGTTGTACACTTCCAGTAATACCATAAGGATCTGAAACCCAAATACCCGGACCAAATAACCCAGTTACGTGAAATGCTCCAAAACCAAAACAAAGAAGGCCAGATAAGAATAAATGAATACCAAAAATTTTTGGAAGATCTAATGCTGGATTGCCAGTACGGGGGTCACGGAATAATTCAAGATCCCAATAAACCCAATGCCAAATTGAAGCTGCAAATAGTAAACCAGCGAGAACAATATGTGAAGCAGCAACACCTTCATAACTCCATAAACCTGGATTTGTTGCAGTTTCACCACTAATTGTCCAACCACCCCATGATTCGCTTACACCTAAACGAGTCATAAATGGAAGAACAAACATACCTTGACGCCACATCGGATTTAAAACAGGATCAGACGGATCAAAAACAGCAAGTTCATAAAATGCCATTGAACCAGCCCAACCAGATACTAATCCAGTATGCATTAAGTGTACAGAAATTAAACGACCTGGGTCGTTTAATACAACTGTGTGAACACGATACCAAGGAAGACCCATAACAATTGTATATTTAAATTAATTTTTTTACTTTCTTTCTTTTAGAGTTTTTATGTTTTCTGTATATTTAGAAATTTTTTAAACTCATATCTTCTTGATTTTAGTATACCATAGCTTGTGGTTTTTTTATTTTCACTTTAAATAATTCTGTAGAAAATAGTTGAAAAATCAAGAAATCAAAGGCCTTTACGATACTTTTGTGGCTTAGCCACACAAACGTTCCTTGGTCTGCAGAGCAGACAAGCATCTCTGAGGTCTTGGACGTTTTTGTAACATAGCTACAGAATCCAGCTTTAGACTGGTTTACGCCAGGTCTCCCTGAGACTGTTGATGTTGCCAACCAAGTGTCCAAGATAATATTTATTGCTTGGTATCAAAGATACTTGAGGCTTTGCCTTCAAGAATATAAATGTGAGCGCAGCTCAATAAAGCCGTTCTTAACGAAGTTAAATTTGTATACAACAGTGAATTTTGATTTTTAGAAGGTTTACAGTATACTAAAAGATAAATTACAGAATAGTTAATTAAAAATATTCAATTAAAAAAGACGGGCAACACCCGATTTCTGCACAACAGATAATATTGTAAAAATAAAGTAACAAACAAATATAAATCATTTTTATGCCAATTGGTGTTCCAAAAGTCCCATTTCGTCTACCCGGCGAACCGTCTGCACAATGGGTAGATCTTTATAATCGCTTATATCGCGAAAGAGTATTATTTTTATGTCAAGAATTAGATGATGAGTTGGCAAATCAACTTATTGGGATTATGCTGTATTTAAATGCCGAAGAAAAAAATAAAGGATTGTATATTTACATAAATTCACCAGGCGGATCGGTAACGTGCGGGATTGCAGTTTACGATGCAATGAATTATATAAAATCTGAGGTTACAACGATTTGTGTTGGAACAGCAGCTTCAATGGCTTCTTTTATTTTAGCTGGCGGTGACCGTGGAAAACGAATTGCACTTCCGTATTCGCGTATTATGATTCATCAACCAGAGGGTGGAAGTCAAGGTCAGGCGTCCGAAGTTTTATCCGAATCAGAAGAAGTTATGCGAATTCGACGCCAAGTTGGTCGTATTTACGCGGAACGAACCGGTCAAACTCTAAGTCGCATATCGCGTGACATGGACCGAGATCAATTTATGTCTGCACGAGAAGCAAAAGATTACGGATTAGTAGATCAAGTTGCAGTTGATACAAAATGGTCAACAACAAATTAGTCGATTTGTAATAATTTTTTTTTTTTAATTAATTCTTCAGCCTAATTGTGGTTTTAAAGTTTGAATGCTATAAAAAATTTCTTTTTTGATAACATTATATGTTTACAAAAAAATCGAACTTGGCTGGCTAAGCCGGTATTTTTGCTTCGTTTTTTTTTAGATTTAGAAATTTTTTAAATACAGCATTTTGAAACAAATTTTTAATTTTTATGTCAAAAATTTACGACTGGTTTGAAGAGCGTCTTGAAATTCAATCAATTGCTGATGATATTTCAAGTAAATATGTACCACCTCACGTAAATATTTTTTATTGTATTGGTGGAATTACATTCACTTGTTTTTTAGTTCAAGTAGCAACTGGCTTTGCTATGACTTTTTATTATCGACCAACAGTTGCAGAAGCTTTTGCATCAGTACAATACATCATGACTGATGTTAATTTTGGTTGGTTAATTCGTTCAATTCATCGTTGGTCTGCAAGTATGATGGTACTAATGATGATTCTTCATGTTTTCCGCGTATATTTAACCGGTGGATTTAAAAAGCCACGTGAACTTACTTGGGTTACTGGTGTTATTATGGCTGTATGTACAGTTTCATTTGGTGTAACTGGATATTCATTACCATGGGATCAAATTGGTTACTGGGCTGTAAAAATCGTAACTGGAGTTCCAGACGCGATTCCTGTTATTGGACCAAGTGTTGTCGAATTACTACGTGGTGGTGTTGGTGTAGGCCAAGCTACTTTAACTCGATTCTATAGTTTACATACTTTTGTTTTACCGCTTTTAACAGCAGTATTTATGCTAATGCATTTTTTAATGATTAGAAAACAAGGTATTTCTGGTCCTCTTTAATAAATTTTAAAAACATTCATACGGACTATAGTCCATATGAATTTGGAACATTAACATCTTAAAATTCAAAGAGAGTTTCGACTCTGCCAACACCGATAATTTGATTCTTTACGCACAAAGGCCTTTACGGTACTTTCGTCTCTAACAGACGCAAAACTCTAAACCACAGTTTTGTACTAGAGAACCCGTATCGTAGATATTTCAAGCGGTGCTTGCAACGATCCTTTTATAAGAGGTTAATAAATAAAATCGAGCTGCGCTCGCATGCTATCACTAAACGTGATAAATTTCTGGTTTCCAAGTATCGAAGATACTGTCGTGTAACGACCAGGTCTCTCTGAGACTGTTGACTGTGTCAACCAGGGATGTGAGCCCCGCTTAATTCTGCAAAGCAGACATTTGATCTTCGATCAAATTTATGCTCTGCATACATGACTATACTCAAACTAAAAATATAATGGAGTTTAAATAAATTATGGCAGTTACAAAAAAACCAGATTTATCAGATCCAGTATTACGTGCAAAATTAGCAAAAGGCATGGGCCATAATTATTATGGTGAACCGGCCTGGCCAAATGACTTACTTTATATGTTTCCGGTTGTAATTTTAGGAACTTTTGCGTGTGTTATTGGTTTATCTGTATTACAACCAGCAGCGATTGGTGAACCAGCAAATCCATTTGCTACACCATTAGAAATTTTACCTGAATGGTATTTCTATCCAGTTTTCCAACTTTTACGTACAGTTCCTAATAAACTTCTGGGTGTAGTTTTAATGGCAGCAGTTCCAGCTGGATTAATTACTGTACCTTTTATTGAAAGTATCAATAAATTTCAAAATCCTTTCCGTCGTCCAGTTGCAATGACTGTTTTTCTTATTGGAACAGTAGTTGCAGTTTGGTTAGGAATTGGTGCTGCATTACCAATTGATATTTCCTTAACACTTGGATTATTCTAATTAATTTCATCGTATTCACTCTTTTGAAAAAAAGGGTGAATAGTTATTTATTTTTTAATTTCAAAAATTGCTTTTGTAAGAAATATAATTATATTTTTTAGAAGTTTATTTTCAAATTAATATATGAGTGTCGTAAGTGAAGCTAAATCTTTCATATAAGTAAAGTTTGGTTTTAATACGACAACTGGTTCATCACTCGGTAGATCGTTGCTATCGAGAACCTCGACAAGTTTTTGTTGGCGTGGTAGCATTTGTTTAGAGGTTCATCATACTCAGACAGGGATCCAGAGTCATGTCAGGCCTGAAAAGGAGCAGCATTATGGGTTGGACATGTCAGGAGACATCACATGATGAATCTCTTTTTTTTTTGTAAATAAAATACTTTTCTAAATTAGGCGGCACCCAGATTCGAACTGGGGAATGGAGGATTTGCAATCCACTGCCTTACCACTTGGCTATACCGCCTGAATCAAAGTGAAACTTTTCTCGGTCTTCTGTGAGCTGAGGCTTCTCCAAAGCTCAGTGTACTTTGTACCTGAGGCTTTACTCAGCTAAAGCTGAGGCAATTTCTTTGCAAGATTTCCGGCAAATCCGGCGTCGGTCAGTATTCTAGGAATATCTAAGGTGTCCACTGAAAGTGCCCACTTAGCATACTTTGTACCTAAGGTGTCCACGTAGTGTACTCCGTACCGAATGATTTTTAAATTATATTTCGAACCTATTTTATTGTGAAAACTTTTTTCAAAATTTATAAAGATAGGCTTTTCAAAAAATACAGTCTCGATAAATTATATCAAAAATTCGATTATGGTTCCTAAATTTAAAACTCGCTCGAAAGACAAAAAGATTGTCTGCTTTGCAGCATTGGAGCGGCCCTCTATTGAAACTTTCTCAAGCTTAAACCCCAATTTTCCAATACCAGTCATTCCGGATTTAATCGCAATTCAATATGGAAGTTTTCAAGAATTTTTACGTAGAGGGTTTAAGGACAGTTTTAAAACTATTAATCCCCTAGTATGTAAGTATGGATCAAATACTTTACAAATACAATTTTTTCCAGAACAAATACAATTTAGAAAACCTGAAGGGAACCCAAAACATACACTTTATTTTGGAAAAACTTATGGCTGTTCTGTTTATATTCCCTGTTTGATAAGTTCAAACGAATGGGAAAATCCAAAATTAGAATGGATTTTATTGGGCTTTTTACCATTAATGACTCAAGCTGGGCATTTTATTATTAATGGAATTCCGCGCATTGTTTTACATCAAATGGTTCGAAATCCGGGGGTATATACACTTGCAAAAGATTCACGAACACGAGTTCCTACAATAAGAATTGTTCCCGAACAGGGTAGTTGGTTAAATATAACTATTGATAAAAAAAATCGTCTTTGGATTACAACGCGAATTTTACGTCGAAAAATTTCAGTATTAATTTTTCTTCAAGCTTTAGGCGTTTCTTTAGAAGAAATTCAAACTAGAATTGAATATGCACATTTATTGGAATCTAGTTTTGTTAAACCGTTAAAATCTAACGAAAAAACGCGACATGGTCGAATTCTTGAACGTGCTGGATTAATAGAACATCCAAAAAACCAAAATGAAGCTTGTCGTTATATTTATGCACACGTTCAAGAATATACATCTTTAGGACGTGATCAAATAATTAACGATGAAACAGCAGGGGATTTTTTTACAAATATTATTTGGAATCCAAAAAATCGAAATCTAGGGCTTTTAGGCCGAGAACAATTTCAACAAAAGTTTAATAGTACAGCGCCAAAATCTAATACATTATTAAATGGAGATGATTTAGTACGAGCAACTGGAGCTCTAATTAAATTAGTTTCAGGTGAAAGACAAAGTGATGATATTGATAGTTTAAATAATAAAAGAATTCGAGGCTGTGGGGATTTTTTAAAAGATCAACTTATTCGTGGTTTACGGGAATTTGAAACGATTTTAACTCGAAAATTAAATTTAAGTGTACAAAACGATTCAGAATATATTTGGAAATTACACAAATCAAGTTTATCAAAATATGTTAGTAAAGCCTGGAAAAGTTTTTTTACAAGCGGGACTTTATCACAATTTTTAGACGAAACTAATCCATTAGCAGAAACTACCCATAAACGACGTATTACGGTTCTTGGTCCAGGTGGGGTTAGTAGTAAACAAACGACTATTCAAATTCGTGGTATTCATCCAACTTATTATGGAAGATTATGTCCAATTGAAACCCCCGAAGGACAAAATGCCGGGTTAGTTAATTCATTAACCGTATTTGCCCGACCTAATTATCTAGGAACTTTAGAAACACCTTTTTATAATGTATATCGCGGCCAAGTACAAAAATTCACAAACCCAAAATATTATGTTCCTTATGATGAAGGACATTTTTTATTAGCCCCAGCAGATATTAATGTTTCGGAAACTTTAACTCTTCCCAAAACAAAATTACCGGTTAGAAAAAATTGGAAATTTGATTATGCAATGTGGAATCAAATTACAACACAATCAATTGGAATATTACAAATGATTTCAGTTGCAACAAGTTTAATACCGTTTCTTGAACATGATGATGCAAACCGTGCTTTAATGGGATCAAATATGCAACGTCAAGCAGTGCCATTACTAAAACCTGAAGCTGCTTATGTACAAACCGGATTAGAAAGTCGTGTCATTTCCGATGTTCAACATTCATTGCACGTTAACTCAAGTGGTTATATTACATCTGTTAGTGCACGTTCGATTAAAGTTTATTTTCCGAAGCAAAACGCCTTAGTATACCACCAAAAAATTACAGATATTGATAAATCTGTTTTCTTAAGTTTAAATGAGAAGAAAAAATTCTTAAAAAATGGTTTTTTTGTCACTAATAATTATATAAATAAAACTTTTTTACCGAAAATTTTTTTTGGAAAAAAAGTTAAAAATACAAAACAAATAAAATCTAAAATTTATTCACAAAAAATTCAATTACGTAATAAACAAAAATATAATTTTCAACAAAAAATCGAGCGTTGCTCGCAAGTGGGAATTTTAAACAATTCACTCGCATATGGTCAAAGCCCAAGTGTATCTTCGATCTCATACAATAATAAAAATTTATCGATTTTTACCTCTTTTTTAGATTTATATCAGCGAACAAATCAAAGTACCTGTAAATTACACAGACCTACTGTTTCTGAAGGGGAGTGGGTACAGAAATCAGATATTATTGCAGATGGGGCAGCGAGTATTGGGGGAAAAGTTGCTCTTGGAAAAAACGTTCTTGTCGCGTATTTGCCTTGGGAGGGTTATAATTTTGAAGATGCAATATTAATTAGTGATCGTTTAGTCCGGGAAGACTTATTTACTTCTTTACATATGGATTATTATGAAATTGAAGTAAAAAATACCCAGTACGGATTAGAAAATATAACTAATGAAGTTCCAATTGATGTTACAGATTCTGATAGAGATATATTACGTATTCAACGCTTAGATCAGAATGGTTTAATTCCAGTCGGGACTTGGGTGGAAGAGGGAGATTATTTAGTTGGAAAAGTTACTCCTATGAACCCGAAGGGGCCTTCTGTTCAACAACAATATGAAAAGCTTTATAACGTTATTATGCAACGTGAAAATACAAATGTTCGAAATACCAGCCTTCGCGTTCCAAAAGGTGTTGAGGGATTTGTATTTTCAGTTCAGCTATTACCGCCAAAAGAAGCTGATGTAATTGCTGTTGCGCCAAAAAATTCTATTTTACGAGTTCGTATTGTTTTATTGCAAAAACGAAAAATTCAGGTTGGTGATAAAATGGCGGGACGTCATGGTAATAAAGGTATTATTTCAAAAATTTTACCTCAGCAAGATATGCCATTTTTGCCGGATGGGAGATCAATTGATATTATTCTTAATCCATTAGGAGTCCCGTCTCGTATGAATGTTGGTCAAATTCTAGAATGCCTTTTAGGTTTAGCTGGCCAATATTTAAATGAATGTTATACCATTAATCTATTTGATGAGCAATGTGGCTCAGAAGCATCTCGAAGTTTTGTTTATTCAAAATTACTAGAAGCTTCCGTAAAAAGTGGCAATTCTTGGCTTTTTGAACCCCATCATCCAGGGAAAATGAAGCTTTTTGATGGTCGAAATGGGGAAGTATTTGATCAAGCAATTACTGTTGGCTATACATATATGTTAAAACTTGTCCATTTAGTTGATGATAAGTTACATGCTCGAGCAACGGGTCCATATTCGGCAATAACACAGCAACCTGTACGTGGTAGATCTCGTAATGGTGGTCAACGTCTTGGCGAAATGGAGGTTTGGGCTTTACAAGCATATGGTGCCGCATCAATTCTTCAAGAATTATTAACAATTAAATCGGATGATGTTGAAGGCCGAAAAGAAGCGGTTTTTCAAATTTATACAAATCAACCGATTCAATTTGGACCACCAGAAAGTTTTCGAGTCTTAATTCGTGAACTTCAAGCTTTATGTTTCGATTTAAAACTGTTTTCTAATAATTCAGAAAGTACAACTTTTAAATCAATGAATTATCAGTTTTTAGAGCGGGTTGGTAAACTCGATAATTAGAAAACTTTTATTTTATAAAAGTAAATAGGTCTGGTTAGCGAAGTTAAATTCTGCGAAGCAGACATGTCGACACTTTCGGGCAAAGCCCGAAAGGGTGTATCCTAGAGGCAAAGCGCTCCAGTTCAATTGAACTGGAGGCAAAGCCTCAAGTATCTTTGATACCATAAAAATTTTTTTCAGATGTATAGTAAACAAAGTAGAAATTTTCAACAACTTGAAATAAGTCTTGCATCTCCAAAAGAAATTCGTTCTTGGGCCGAACGTTTTCTACCGAATGGAGAAATTATTGGTGAAGTTACAAGTTGGGAAACAGTAAACTATAAAACGCTAAAACCAGAACCGAACGGGTTATTTTGTCAAAAGATTTTTGGGCCAATTATCGATTATACCTGTGCCTGTGGCAAAAAAGCAGTTAAAGTAAATAGTGGATTTTGCCCAAAATGCGGAGTTGAAAGAACAAGTTCCCAAGTTAGACGATATCGGATGGGTTATATTAGTTTAAAACAACCTGTTGCTCATACTCTTTATTCATCACAAAAACCATCTCCGTTAGGATTATGTTTAAATTGGCCAAATAAAAAACTTCAAGCTGTATTGTACGGAACTGAATTTTGTCATTTACCAGCTCAATTTGAGTTTTTTGATGATGGGATAAGTATTCAACATGAATGGAACAAACAAAATAATCGAAAATTATTCAAACGAAAATTCTTCATTAAACAACCATCTGCGTCTCGCAGAGACGAAAGCGTCCAACGGACCTTTGGCGAACGCCCGAGAGCCAAAGCCTCAAGTATCTTCGAACCATTTTCTGCCGAGCAGACATCTGCTGTGAAACAGATATCGCAAAGCGCATATGTTGCAACTCCAAGTGTCTCTTCAAGACCGTGTGTTCCCCGCAGAAGTGAGTCTTCAATACCAAAATTATTTAGACAAGATAATAGTAAAAAAACTTGGACTCAATTTACTTCAATTTATTCAAAAAATAAACTTTCATTTGGTATTCATATTTACGGAATAGCACATGATATGGCATGGAGACAAGTCGAAGATTTGCAACAATTTTTAATGTATATGTGGGAACAACCGCGATCTAGCGACGGAGTTATTCCATATTACTTTTCAAAAAAACTTGTTCGAAATTTTGCATTTCGAACTATTCCATCCCATCCCCAATATTACCCAATTCAAACAGGTGCTTTTGTTTTTCAAAAAATTTTTTCACATTATAATCTTATCGGATTACAACGTCAGCTTTCATTAGATCTAAATGAAGCAAAACGAACTATTATATTTTTAAAAGAACGATTAAATAATGGTTGGCATACACATTATGGGGGTCGTGAAACTATTTTCATCTCAAAACAAGAAAAAACAAAATTACAAATTGAAATAACACGATTTAAAGAACTTGAAAAAAAATTACTTCGAAGGCTAACATATTTTCGTGATTTTTATAAAGCAAAACTTCAACCATCTTGGATGGTACTTAGTTATTTACCTGTTTTGCCGCCCGGCCTTCGACCAATTACCTCAATTCGAGGTGAATTGGTAGTATCAGATTTAAATAGTCTTTATCGAAAAGTTTTAACACGAAATCGTAGACTTACAAATTCCACACGATTCAGTATTTTTGATACAGCTTTAAGCGGAAGTTGGGCTTCGTGGTGTTATAATTTACGCCAAGTTCAGGAATCTGTTGATAGTTTATTAAAAACTGGAAAAATAGAATCGGGAAAAACAACAAAATCATTATTAGATGCTTTAAAAGGTAAACGTGGCCGATTTAGACAACATCTTCTCGGCAAACGGGTTGATTATTCAGGGCGTTCGGTTATTGTAGTTGGGCCAGAATTAAAAATTCATGAGTGTGGAATACCAAAACAAATGGCAGTTGAACTATTCCAACCTTTTTTAATTCAACAACTCCGAAATAAGGGAATAGCATTCACAACAACTGGTGCAAAAGCTATTATTAATGAGCGTAAACCTATTATTTGGAGACTGCTTGGTGAAATTTTACAGAGTCATCCTGTTTTATTAAATCGTGCACCAACTTTACATAGATTGGGAATTCAAGCTTTTATACCTAAATTAGTTGACGGAAAAGCCATCTTATTGCATCCATTAGTTTGTCCAGCTTTTAATGCAGACTTCGATGGTGATCAAATGGCTGTTCATGTTCCATTATCACCTGCAGCTCGCGCTGAAGCTTTTAATTTACTTTTAGCTTCAAACCATTTATTATCACCTGCGTCTGGGCAACCATTATTATTACCGACACAGGATATGATTTTAGGGTGTTATTATTTAACAATTTCAAAAGATAATTCCATAACAAATACAACCTTAATTTCAAATTTTTATTCAAATTTAGAAGAAGTAGTTGAAGAGTATCAAAATAAAAGATTAAATTTACATACCCCAATTTGGGTAAAATGGGATGGAAAAATTCAAAATTTTATTTCTGAACAGCAAGCACATGACAAAAATTTACCATTTGAAATACGTATTGATATTATTGGAAATAAAGAATTTTATTTTCCTGAAAAATATTTATTTCAAAACACTACAAAGTTAAATACAACCGGCCTTCGCCCCGTGTCTATGGAGCAGGCATTTGAACAATTGTTTTTCCGAACAACTTCAGGACGTGTTCTTTTACATAATTTAATTAAGTCGGCAGTCTAACTTTTTAATTCTAAATTTGTAATATTAGAAAAAATTTAAAAAAAATATCAATTTTAAAAAATTTCTTATTCTAGAATTGCAAGTATTTGAGATCTTTAACATATCGAAAATATTCGTATTGAAGATAACTAGGCTTAGAGTTTTTTCAGCTCGATCAACGAGTGAGGGCAATTTAATTGCCATAAGTGTACAAAGCACCACAGTCACTTCTGGAATATCTTAAATTATTGATTACAAATGTGCGTTTATGATATTAACATGTAGTTTCATATTATCTTTTTTAGCAGCTATGGAGTATCAACTATTATGAATAAAGTTTATAGCGAGTTTTCCACACTATCTCTAAATACTGTTTATAAAAATAGTTCCATATTTTTTAATGCGTGTTTTGATAAAAACCAAGTAAAAGAATTAGTGTCTTGGTTTTTAAATAAATATGGTGAAAAAAAAACGATTAAATTTTTAGAATCATTAAAATATACTGGATTTCATCAAGCTACACAAGCAGGAATTTCGCTAGGAATTGAAGATTTAGAAATTCCACCAGAAAAACCAAATTTAATTACTGATGCTCAAATTACAACTCATAAAATAGAGCAAAAAAGTGCTTCAGGTTCACTAACCAGTGTTGAAAAATCACAGTATCTTATCGATACTTGGAACCAAACAAGTGATCTTCTTCGCCAAAATGCAATACAAAATTTTAAAACTCGAAATGTTGTAAATCCAGTTTATATGATGGCTTTTTCTGGTGCACGAGGAAACATTTCGCAGGTTCGGCAGCTTGTCGCTATGCGAGGTTTAATGGCAGATCCCCAAGGTGCGATTTTAGAGTTTCCTATTCAAAGTAATTTTCGCGAAGGATTAACTATTACAGAATATCTGATTTCTTGTTATGGTGCCCGAAAAGGATTAGTAGATACTGCATTACGTACTGCAACCTCTGGATATTTAACTCGAAGACTAGTAGATTCGGCGCAGCATGCGGTAATTACAGTCCTCGATTGTGGAAGTAAACGTAATATTCTCTTGGAAGGTAAAAATTTAGAGACTCGATTAGTTGGGCGAATTTTAGCAAAATCGTTGAAAAGCGAGAATCACCCCCCGTTTTTTCAAAATCAAATAATTTCTCAAAAACATGCAAAAATAATTTCTAATAATTACCAGCAAGTTTTTATTCGATCACCATTAACTTGTGAGGCAAGTACATCAGTTTGTCAATTTTGCTATGGTTGGAATCTTGCTTCGGGAAAACTTGTTCAAATCGGTGAAGCAGTAGGCGTTATTGCGGCTCAATCTATTGGTGAACCCGGAACTCAGTTAACGATGCGAACTTTTCACACAGGGGGTGTTGGGGTTTTTAGTGATCAAGCCTTAAAACCCATTACTGCCCCATATGATGGTAAAATTATGTTTTCTGAGCCAATCCCGGGTCATTTTGTACGAACACCACATGGAAAAATTGTCTACATGGTTAAGTACGTACCAAAAAATCCTAATAAAATTTTATTTAAAATCCACTCTCTCGAAAAAACTGATCGTGAGTTTATTATCCGTGAACAAGATTTCCCACCAGGTAGTTTAATTTTTGTAAAAAATGGAGAATTTCTTAAAGCTAAACAACTTGTAGCACAAGCTTCACATCTTAAATTAACAAAACAAAAATTACCGGAATCAAGTCATCCAGTTTATTCACCTTTAGAAGGGCAAATTTTTTTTGAATCGATGAATTTATCGATTGAAAAAGAAGTTTTTAATGTTTTTGATGATTTGAAAAAAACAAATTTAAGCGATAAATATTTGTCTTCACTAAAAAATTTGGGGTTACCCGACATACGTCGAATGGCGAAAATTGGTAGTTTTTGGGTTTTGTCGGGTTACAACCAAGAAGAATTTTATGGAACTACTACTTCGTTTATTGTACCTGGTGATCTTGTTTCGAAAAATACTATTTTATATAATTACTTATTCTATAGTCCCAATAAAACTCAGTTATATAAATTAAAATCTAAATTAATTTTTGCAAGGCATTGTTTTCAAATTCCTACTAAAACAATTTGTTTTTCTAAAAAAATATATAAATTTAAGACAGCAAATTTTAATGAAATTTTAATTTATAACAAACAAACTAGTAATAATTGCTCGTTATTCTGGTATCCTTTTAAAAACGAAGACAAAAATAACGATTTAAATAAAGTTGTTTATACATATATTTCATCTCTTTATTTAAAAAATTTCTTTAATGAAGAATCTAGTAATTTATTTTTTACACGACCGTTAAAAGGCAATGTTTTTACCATAAACTCTAGATCAACCGTTCTTTCCGAAAATTTTAATTTTAAAAAAACCTCAACAAAACTTCTTAAAAAACGATTTTTTGATTTAAAAAAAAATAATAATAGTAATGAGTATCGAATCATTTCTAATAATTTTACAAAGAAGTCAACAAAAACGTTTCTGCCGATTGATAGTTCTAAATTTCCTCAAATACAAACAACTTTAGTCTCAAAAATAAAAAAATTAGGTTGGGTATATATTCCAAACGAAAGAAATTTTTATAAAAACTCATCATTTGTTAATCAAAAATTTTTCCCTGCGGGAAATACTACTACTAATATTTGTTTTTCAAAACATAATCTTTCTTTAAAAATTTTACCTGAATTAAGAAATTTAAAAAGTACATTAAATCGAAAAAATTTAGAGATTCGAAATTGGTATAATCCAAATAATATTATTACGAATAGTACTAAATTTGAAGTTAAAATAAATTTTTTAACTAATAATGTAAAATTAATCCAAACTATTAAAACAACTTTAAGCAAAGGATTAATTTGGTATAAGTTAGAAAGTTCTATTTTTGGGAATCAGAAAAACCGTTTTATTGGTAAGTCCCAGGAACAGTATATTGCTCCTCAAAAAATTATACTAATTCAATCAGTAGCTGAACATACAGTAGTAAGAAAAAAAGTTCTTCAAGGCAAAGTATCTCAGTTTAGTTCAAAATTATTGATCAATAATTTAAACAATAGTCTTTTTTGTAAACAAGTAAAAAATGCTTTTGAGTTAAAAATTAAATCACCATTTCAATTAAAAATTCATTATCCAGCTCAATCAGGATATTTATCTTTAACAACTTTAACACGTATTGAATTTAAATTTCAAAAAAATTCAGATTATCCAAATTATTTTTTTGACTATCAAACTCTTTCAAATAACTTCTCTCGTGGTTTTAGTATTTTTCAATATTATTTAAGTATGTTTAAAGATCCGGCTAAATTTTCATTTCAAACTTATTTAAATAATTGGGTTTTACCGTCGCATTCATTTAGTATCGGAAATGTGCACATTAAAACATCCGGAGAATTTCGACATCACAGTAAAAAACCTAGTGGAACATGTCTTAGTATTGTTCGTAATCTAGATTGTTTGTCTTTTGAATTAAAAAATTCAAAATTAAATCAAATTGGGAATGTAATTCGATGGGGTGAAGAAGTTTTCTATCAGACCGGTTGCGACCATAACGGTCAAATTTTAAAGAAAACACGTAATAGTATTACGATTCGATTAGGTGTTCCTGTTTTAGCTTCTTCTCGCGGTATCGTTCATGTTTTCCAAAATGATTTAGTTCAAAAAAATCAGTTACTTATTACTTTAAAATCACGAAGACTTCAAACCGAAGATATTGTTCAAGGGATTCCAAAAATTGAACAACTTTTCGAGGCTAGAGAAAGTCAAGCAGGTGAAACTCTCGTTGATACTGTTCATATTCGACTTCGAAATGCTTTTGTGCGTGAATTAGAACTTTTAAAATTAGAACATTGGTCTGTTGCAGTCGAAAAAAGTTTTGTCGAAGCGCAGCAATTTCTTGTGCAAAATATTGTAGATGCTTATGGTAATCAAGGTGTTAAAATTTCCGAAAAACATGTTGAAGTAATTGTTCGACAAATGACGAGTCGAGTAAGAATTCTTGAAGCTGGCGAAACCGGTTTACTTCCAGGTGAATTAGTGCAGCACATATGGATACAAAAATTTAATCAACAAATTCGTAAAATTGGTTTAAGGGAAGCAACTTATGAGCCTATAGTACTAGGGATTAGTAAAAGCGTTTTACAATCTGAAAGTTTTTTGCTTGCTGCTAGTTTTCAAGAAGTTAGTCGTGTTCTTGTTCGAAGTGCCTTAAGTAAAAAACGTGATTTTTTACGTGGTCTTCATGAAAATGTTATTGTTGGGCAATTAATCCCTGGTGGAACTGGTTTAATAAATCAAATGTCTTTGCAGGTGCCAATCCTGCAAAGAATGGGGCGACAGCCAAATGAATCAATCTGAATTTATTTTAAATAGTTTTTCTTAACTTTTTTCGCATAAATTTTTATGCCTGCAATTTATACAGGAATAAAAATTTATTTACATTTGATAAAAGATCAAATTTATGCTTCGCATACATTATTTATATAATTTTTTGCTTATATATTTGTCTGCGAAGCAGAAAAGCGTCCTTTGGACCTTTGTGTAGCTCCGCTACAAAAGTGCCATAAAAGCCTTTGAGTATTGCATTATTTCTTTAACATTGTTATACTATAATTAATTTTAAAGGCCTTTAGCTCAGCTGGTAGAGCAGCTGCCTTACAAGCAGCGGGTCATCGGTTCGAATCCGGTAGGGCCTATTTAAAAAACAAATTTGTTTAAATACACCGACAAGTGTCTTAAGATCGTTCAAAGAACAGTGTACTCCGTACAAGTTCTGCTTCGCAGACGACTCTTGATGCGTAGCAACCAAGGTATTGAAAATACTTGTCGGTTTCACAGACCAAGGGCTTTATGCCACTTGTCTGCTTTGCAGACCAAGGTATCAGAGATACTTGTCTGTGAAACAGACCAAGGGGCTTCTGACTAAGAAGAAACCAAAGATTCTTCGTTAGAAGGCTATTGGGCCAATCGTTTTGCCCATCGACGACGTTGGCTTTCAGCAATAGCTAATTTATGAGCTTGTGAAAGTTTTTTTCCGCAATGAGTTGTAGAAAATTTTTCTCGCGTTTCAAGAGAATGTTTTCGTCCAACAAGACTCGCAGCAATTCGAGCTTTTCGTTCTGGAGAGAAGCTTTTTCTACAAAGCGATTGGCGAATATTCTCTTTATGCTGCTCAGAAATAGTCTTTCCTTTTTAAGTAACGATGATTTTTATAAACTTTCTGGTTTAGTACCGCTTGATACAATTATTGATAAATATCCAAAAGTGACTATATATAGACATCGTGTAACAAGTTCTGCTGTTGCACTTGATGTTTTTACCCGAATTAGTTTTATAATTAGAGCATTCGATTCGTCAAACGTTGATATCAGATTTGGCCCCGAATCTCGTGTTACTTCTGCAATTTCTGGTCAAAAGAACATTTCTGAGATTCGTTCAGGTGCAGGTGAAATTTCCTTTTCACTCGACGGAAAAGAGTATTACATTGATATTGCATCTATTTCGATTGTCGGTGGTCGTAAATATAAATAAGAAGCAGAATTTAGATTCGCTAAATGGTATTATAGTAATACGGAGCTTGGTGTCTGTCGAATTTCTTGAAATGGAACTAGAAAGAATTGGCATTTGAGAAAAATCTGGGTATACTAGTAGTAATAAGCAAAAGCCAAGGTCATTAAAAATGACGCGTGATGCTAAGCAACCAAGGCCTTTACGGCACTTGAGTCTTCGACTCCAACTTTGGTATCGAAGATACTTGTCTGCTCTGCAGACTAAGGAAAAAACGTAAAGGGCTTTACGCCACTTGATAAGGAGAGTGACATCTCATGAGTACACTATTACCAAGCATTTTAGTTCCTCTCGTAGGACTTGTATTTCCAGCTGTAGCTATGGCTTCAATGTTTTTGTATATTGAAAAAGACCAAATTAATTAAACTAAAAACTTCACTAGTGTTTTGTTTTAAAAAACACTAGTGAAGTTTTTAGTTTAATTCTCTTTTTATTAAATTTTTAATGTGATATAATAAAAAAAAAGTATTTTCCTAATCAACACATAACGAAATTTTGTAGCATTTGCATGATGTTCAAGATATTTCATGCAATCAACGAAAGGAAGTGTACTTTGCATACATCAAAGCAAAACTCAAATTATGGAAAGCAGGCATGATGTTAAGGGTGATTAATAATACTTACATTGGAGACTTGAAATTATGTCAATTCTTTCGTGGATTGAAGATCAACGCAAATTAAAATTATTAAATGCACCAAAATATAAAAATCCAGATTCTGACGGTAGTCAAGGCCTTTGGACGCGCTGCGACCATTGTGGTGTCATTTTATATATTAAACATTTAAAGGAAAATCAAAGAGTTTGTTTTGGTTGTGGTTATCATTTACAAATGAATAGTACTGAGCGTATTGAACATTTGATTGATTCTGGAACCTGGCGTCCATTAGATGAAACGGTATCACCGTGTGATCCCTTAGAATTTCGAGACCAAAAAGCCTATACGGAAAGATTAAAAGAAGCTCAAGAAAGAACCGGTTTACAGGATGGTGTTCAAACCGGCACTGGGCTTTTAGACGGCATCCCAGTTGCTCTTGGGGTGATGGATTTCAATTTTATGGGGGGTAGTATGGGCTCTGTAGTTGGTGAAAAAATTACTCGTTTAATTGAATATGCAACTAGTGAAGGACTTCCCTTAATTCTAGTTTGTGCTTCTGGTGGCGCACGAATGCAAGAAGGAATTCTTAGTTTAATGCAGATGGCAAAAATCTCTGCGGCCTTACACGTTCATCAAAATTGCGCTAAACTGTTATATATTGCAGTTTTAACATCTCCAACAACCGGAGGAGTAACGGCAAGTTTTGCTATGTTGGGTGATTTAATTTTTGCTGAACCAAAAGCCCTAATTGGTTTTGCTGGGCGACGAGTTATTGAACAAACTCTACAAGAACAATTACCAGATGATTTTCAAACTTCAGAATATTTACTTCATCATGGTTTATTAGATTTAATTGTTCCTAGATCATTTTTAAAACAAGCCTTATCGGAAACAATTACACTCTATAAAGAAGCACCACTTAAAATTCGAGGAACAATTCCTTACGGTCAACGTGGACCGCTAACAAAGGTAAGAGAAGAGCAATTACGTCGTTTTACGAAAAATTCTGAGAAAACTACCTATAAGCACTTGTATAATGAATTTAAAGAACTTTTGAATGTATTAGATGAATCTACTCAAAACCCGTTCCCAAGTCAAATTGCTGTTTTAGAAAAAGCAATTGATTTAGCATCTGATAAAGATAGTCAAACAAATTGGTTAAATCCAGGAAACCAAAAATTTAAAGTTCATTCCGTTTTTGGTAAATTTTCGGTATAAGTCGAAATTTTTTAGTAAATTATAAATTAACTTTTAATTTCCTGTTTTGTATGTAAAGGATTAATGAAATCATATTCGTTAATCCTTAATGATAACTCTAAAGACCATTATTCTTGTGAGCTTTGCTTAATTTTTGCGAACCAGACATTATTCGAAATTGTCGAACTAGTATTTTCAATCCCCAAGGTATCAGAGATACTTGAGGCTTTGCTTCCAAGGATCGAAGAGCTTGTTTGTACTCGTGACCTCCGATATGGTCCATACTGCAACGGTCTTTACGATACTTTCGTCTAAGAGACACGTAAGGGTTCGAACATTTTTAAATTTTTCATTTCAATCTTATTCATTCGATACAACCTATATGTTTTAATAAATACTATTCCCAGTCAGTAGCGTAGACTATATAACCGTAGTATAATGAAATATATATATATACTTTTAAAAATAAAATAACTTTTAAATTAACGATACTTTAACGTTTTAATTTATGAACTTTTAATAAAAAATTAATTATGAGTATTTTAGTTGAAAATATTTCAAAATCTTTTGGACAATTTCCAGCTCTGCAACAAGTTAATTTAGAAATAAAAAACGGATCATTGGTTGCTTTGTTAGGACCTTCAGGTTCCGGAAAATCAACATTATTACGAATTTTAGCCGGTCTAGATAAACCAGATTCAGGTCGAGTTTGGTTAGATGGCCAGGATATGACCCAACTCCAATTACAAAAAAGGGAAATTGGATTTGTTTTTCAAAATTACGCCTTATTTCCTCATTTAACAGTTTTCGAAAATATAGCTTTTGGTTTAGATGTTCGTTCTATTACTAAAATTAAAAAATCTCAAAGAGTTCATGAGTTAATTCAATTAATGCAATTAGAAAAATTTTATGATCGATACCCGGCGCAGCTTTCAGGTGGGCAACGTCAACGGGTTGCATTAGCGCGAGCATTAGCGATTGAACCAAAAGTTTTATTATTAGATGAACCATTTGCAGCATTAGATGCAAAAATTCGTAAAGAACTTAGACAGTGGCTTCGAAATCTTCATCAACATATTTCTGTAACAACAATATTTGTAACGCATGATCATATTGAAGCATTTGAATTAGCTCATGAAATTGTTGTATTAGATCAAGGAAATATAGCACAAATCGGCACACCTCAAGAAATAATTGATCATCCTTCGAATAAATTTATTGAATCATTTTTAAAAGTTTAATATTTAGCCTTTTACCGGATTTGAACCGGTGACTTTTTGCTTACCATGCAAATACTCTACCTGCTGAGTTAAAAAGGCATTTTTGTCTATATTTTATGTAATAGTTAATTAGATAACTAGTCTCCTTTTTTAATTTTAATGTTTAAAACCTGAAAAAGTTTCACTTTTGTGGCATTCAAAATGCATTTGTGCTCTGCACAAATTTTGCTGAAAAGCAAATGTTGTATCTTGACATAAATTCTGCTTTCCAGTAGACAATACCCGAGGTATATTTCTCGTGCCTAGACCTCGAATTGAAAATTCACTTCGGTAGAACAGGAAATAACTTAAACAGTAATCTATTTGATATGCACCAAGAAAACTCTATTTTCCAAAAACCATTCAGTTATTTATTAACGATTAAAAATATCGTAATAAAATTCCCAGAAAAAGTTATTAATTTTATTAAAAGTCATAAACAATCAACTCAAACAAACTTATTAGTAAATCCGATTATTAATAGTTCAGTCTTAAGTTTTTTACCTTTTGTTTTAGGATTTTATATTTTTTTAAATCAAAAATATTCTAAAGAAAAAACATTCCTGTTTTTTGAAAAAAATCTTCCCAAAATTAGTATACCCACTGAAAATATTGAGTGGGATACATTTCAATATGTTTTAAACGAACAAACGAAACTTGATGATTTAGTTAAAGAAATTTATTGGTCTGATAAAGATTTAATATTTGAAATTGCAAGCACAAAGGGCTTTATCCCAAAAATCGAAAATAATCTGATTACCTTTTTCAAACTGGATCCGCAAAAAAAAGGAATTACAAAAATTTATTTTTTTGAATTGTTAAAATCTAAGAGTGATTTTTATAAAAATTTAGATGAAATTCCAGTTAAACTACAAGGACTTTATTCTACAAAAACGAGTAATACTTTTTTACCTATATCAAATATCTTAATCCAAGATTCAAATAAAATCAATCAACAAGTATATACTCTTTTAGAAAAAAATTTACATTTCAAAAATTTAATAGGAGTCAAATTTAACGATCAGGGGTCGCCGAGCGCTGAACACCAGCCTTCTAAAATAATTTTTAACAAACAAAAAAAATTTTTGAAAATTGAACAAATCTCAGAATATGAATTAAGAAAACTTTTTACTAATACTGGTTTAATTCCAAATTTTAATTTTAAAGAAAATCCAGAACAAATCAAGTTAGAAAAGATTTTTCAAAAAAAATTCAGCAAGACTTTGGAACTGCAAAACCTACAAGAATTAATTCGAGAAATTGATAATCGAAATATTTCAAACAGCCTTACTCTAACAAGATTAATGTCAGGATATAAATATCCGGATATGAAAATAAATCAAATTATTAATTTTCTTTGTCAAGAAAAAGACTCTCAAGTTAAAAATATTCGAATAATTTTACCATCAAGTTTTTTATTGCCGCAAGCACCAACGGTAAAACATATTCAACCACCTACTTTTTTAATAAATTCAAAAAAAGTAATATTAACAGACCCAATTGATCAAAATGTAAATTTATATGACGGACCAGGAATTCTTATTAATAAAAAAACAGGTTTCGATTGGAAAATTTTTATAGAAAATGATTCCACAAAAGTGGATTTACAGGATTGGATTGAAAATTATTTAGGACTAAATAATCCATTAAGTGATTCTTTAAAAAACTTTTTTGGTGTTTTAGAATCACCCGAAAATAATTTTAGTAACCAAGTTAATTTGATTGAGAATAAAAAAGAAGTAACTTATTGGTTTAAAAATTTATCAGTCTTTCGAACTGGTATTATTAGTAATACAACACCAAGTTATTTTAAATTTGAACGCTCATTTTATTTGCCATTTATTTCAAATCTAGATTGGCAAAATCAATTAACAAAGACTACGGAATTAAATTCTCTGCAATTAAATACAGCTGCGTTACCGATTTTAGAGACTCGTATTCCTCAATCTAATTCACCCAAATTATTATTTGGTTATAAAAATGCTGTTGATTTTAAGTTTGAAAATCCATTCTCTAAAAAGTCAAAAGATTCTTTTGCGCTTAGTTTTATACCCGCCAATTTTACATACTTAGGTCAAGAATATTTTCAAATTCCTTTAAGTTCGGGAGTTTATCAAAAAATTCCATCTTTGTTTGGTGAAAATTCTTTAGCAATTTTTGATGATTTGTGGGAACCTTTAACATTTAAATCATGGTTAGTTACCTCACAAATTGGCTTTGCTTTTTTAGTTTTTAATATTTTAAAAGCTCTAGCTGATAACTATGGGCGTGAATTATTAGTTTATTTATTAGATTTAGTTGCTTTATTAGGCTTTTTAGACGATGATTTAAAGCAAGAAATTGAAATTTTAATGGGCCAACGTGAGAAAGGATTTCGAATTATTTCTAAGACTACAAAAAATTTTAGTAATGTGGGCGGTATTCAAACTTTACTTCCGGAAATTGTTGAGATTGTTTGGTTTTTACGAAATGAGGGTCGAGAATTTTCAATAAGTAAAACATTGCCTCGAGGAGTTCTACTAAGTGGACCTCCTGGCACTGGTAAAACGCTTTTGGTTCAAGCTATTGCCGGTGAAGCTGAAGTCCCTGTACTCGCCTTATCAGGTAGTTCGTTATTAGAACCAGGGGAGTCCGGGGCACTAAAATTAGAAATTTTGTTTCAAGAGGCTCGTAGACTTGCTCCGTGTATTGTTTTTATTGATGAAATGGATACATTAGCACAAAAACGCGAACAAGTGTTACAAGATCCGATGGGAGCTGATGAAATTCTTGAATTTTTATCGAATATTTCTTTATCAAAATCACATCCCGCAAATATAACAGAAAAAATTTCGGAAACTGTTTCTCTACAACAAGATATGCATAAAGAAAAATTACGTATTCTGATGCAATTCTTAGTTGAATTAGATGGAATTCAAGGTCGGGATGGTGTTGTTGTCATTGGAGCAACTAATCGTCCTGAAATGCTTGATCCTGCGGTTTTACGACCAGGAAGATTTGATCGTGTTTTAGAAATTGCATTACCGGGCCCAGAAAAACGTAAGGAAATTTTAAAATTATATAGTAATAATTTAGGAATCGATAATCAAATATCCTGGAATTATTTAATTAACCTTACTGCTGGCTATAGTGCGGCTGATTTAGCAAGTATTATGAACCAATCAAGTTTAAATGCGATTGTAAAACAAACACATCATACAATTGAAACAATTGAATACGGTATTGATCGTATTACAACAATTGGTTTTGACAAACCTTTTAATACTAGAAAAAACCAGTTATCTGTATCAACAATTCAATTAGCTTATTATCAAGCTGGAAAAATTTTAGTAAGTGCATTATTAGAACATCACCCTCCAACTTTAGTTACTCATTTATGGCCGCGCCGTGCAAATACTCGTGCTCTTCAAATTAGTCAAAATCTACAAAAATATTTTTTTAGATTTGCGCGTCGAGTTGAATTAGAGCATCGCGTTGTTGGATGTTATGCTGGTAAAGCTGCAGAAATACTATTTCTCCAAAATTTTTCTTTAATGATGAATGTCTCAGATTTAGGTTTTGAAGATATTCAATTTGGTCAAAATTTAATAAAATCGATGGTTGAGTATTGGTATTTGTATGGGAAAACAATCTCACTTGAAAAAAACTTAACTATTTTAAATACAAATAATTCCAAAGAATATCGGGATTATCCGGATAAAATACCTTTCTTTAATTCATTTATTGAGAACCTAGAATTTTCTAATTTAGAACAACTTAATAATGATAATAAAACTATTGAAAATTCGGTTGAACAACGATCACAAAAATATTTTTCAAGTGCGAATTGGCAATATCAAATTTCTAATGAGTTTGAACTAGCTACACGCACTTTTTCAGATTGGTATCGTTTATATCTTCCAGATCCACAACAAACTGAGAGAAATTTAGAGTGGACACCACCAGATGAGTTTTATCATGGTAATAATTTGTTAGAAGAATTAACTGAAACTAATTCTCTAACTTGGAATGACTTAGAGCCAGTCCATATTAATTATCAAATGCAGTCTCTTATTCTTCAAAGCTTTAATAAATCATTAAGCTTAGTAGATCAAAATCGTGAAATTTTAGATAAATTAGTTTACGAATTAATTCATTGTGAAATTTTACGTCAACCTGAAATTGATTCAATTTTAGCTAAATTCAATATTAACAAACCAGATCCAGTTATCGATTTTGAAAGTGATAAATTCTCTGGTACTAAAACAATTAGTTCCAGTTGGGGAGAAAACTCTCGCCGAGATAATATTCAGTTCATAAATCTTGATTTATTCCAAAAATAAGTTCTAAAAGTCAGTGTTTAAAAAATAACTGGCTTTGCCAACAAGATCTATTTAATAAAAAGTATCGAGGCTTTGTGGCTTCAACCGAATAAATCAGATATTTGGTGGTCGCCCCACGTCTGCGTCGCAGAATTTAGCTAATATGCCTACTGTTCGGCAGCCACGGGCTTATCACCCCATCCTGCAGAGCAGAGATTTCTGCTACGCATACAAGCTTTTATTAGAAGTAAAAACAAATTATATTGCTGCTGATCGGACTTGAACCGATATGGAATTTTCCGTAACTTTTTGAAAGTTATGTGTCTACCATTTCACCACAGCAGCAAATTTTTAAAAAGCATTTTTTGTTTTATATTATTTAAAATTCTTTTCCGTACGTTAATTACGTACGGAAAATTACAAATTTCATGTTCATTTACGTAAGAAGATACTACTCTTTATTTTTATTTATGTTAAAGAGAAGAACCAAGACCTACATAAGAACCATAGAAAAAAATACCTACTAACGTAATCACCGCTGTTCCAGCAACGGTACCAACAAGCCATAATGGAATACGACCAGTTGTGCCAGTATTGGACATATCTAAATCTCCTTGTCTGTCATCAAGTATCTTTGATACCTTGCATGTGTTCACATGAAGCATTTTTCTAGCTAATTAATCGCATTATCAATTAATGTGACCCGAAAATGCTTTGATATACAATACTCGTACTCTTTTCCGCACTTGTTTTCTTAGCAATTTGCGGAATTTTTGTGACGGTTTTCCTTGCAGGCAACGCCTGAAGTATTGTTAATACCTTGTTTAACAAAAAAGAATAGTTTTAAGAATTTTTAGCACACATCTAGAGTGCATATTATTTTTAATACCGTAATCTTTTTAATGTTATTTAGTCAGTGACTAATTTAAACAATATACTTGAAATAAAGATTTTTATTAATCTTAAATACGTTTGTATGTTGTTTACAAGAATATTTTTAATATAAATCTCAATAAATTATTTTTGTATAATTGCAAATATTGAAATATGCTTCATAAAGCATATTTCAATATTTGTGTTTACTTTTAATAATTAATTGAAAATATAACTTGAGAATAAAACCGCTAACACAAAAATTAATAAAAGACCCCAGTATAAACTGGTACGATTTAATTCTACAGTTTGTTTATTGGGATTTGGTTTCGCCATAATACTCTCACTTTGTTCTTAACGTTGAATAAATTGCATGGCTGTAATTGAACCTAAAAAGAAAACAGTAGGTACAGCTAATGCATGCACAGCAAGCCAACGCACAGTAAAAATTGGATAAGTATACGATTTTCTTGCAGTCATGTGGGAATCTCGTTTAATTTACTTCAGATAATTTTTTCACTTGTTCCAATGCATTGAAACGATCGGTAATAAGCGGAGCTTCTTGACGATCTTCAGTAAAATATTCATTTGGTCTTGGACTTCCAAAAACATCATAAGCCAGACCTGTACTCACAAACAACCAACCCGCAATAAATAATGATGGAATTGTAATGCTGTGAATAACCCAGTAACGAATACTGGTTAAAATATCAGAAAAAGGGCGTTCTCCTGTAGCACCAGACATGCGTAACACTCCTTATATAGTATTGTAAGGAAAAAGGTTTTTAAAATTGAATAAATTTTTTAAACCTTTTAGTTTCTTTCTTCTCTTAGTATAACTACTAACGAACACACCATCAAGTTTTTTAAGTTGTTTGAATAAAAAATATATTTTTAGCTAGTGCATAAAAATATCTATATAAATTTTGAAAACTAGACTGTTTTTTTATGCGAGCTATGCTAGCATTATGCGCCGAACTGGAGCAAAGTTCACATGTCTTTATAGCAGAAATTTGATCTCCGATCACATGTTTGTAGAAGACAAATCGAGTCTCACTCGCAGGTGATTCCCGCTCAATATCCACTATTTAGAGGGTTAAATAAAATTGTGAATTTTTTTGTTTAGAAAAATTAAATGCGAACAAGGTCTCAGAGATACTTGAGGCGTTGCCTCCAAGGCCTTTACGGCACTTGTCTGCTCTTCAGACCAATTGTCGGATTCGCAGATCAAGGCTCGAATCCTGTATCTCCAATACAGCACCATCAAGGCTTGTTTTGTAGACATTGACATAGAAATATTTTTCTATTATATTAATTTATATAATTAAAATTCAGCGGATATTGCATAGTGGTAGTGCCCTTGCCTTCCAAGCAAGAGGTGCGGGTTCGATTCCCGCTATCCGCTCCATTAAAAATGGCGGGTGTAGCCAAGTGGTAAGGCAGTGGGTTGTGGTTCCACCATTCGCGGGTTCAAACCCCGTCATTCGCCAAACATAATAATTAAATTTCAAATTTTCGTTAGTATTTCTTTTACTAAAAGTAGTGGTAAATTTATTTTTTATTGATAATTTTTTTAGAAACTGGCTATTCAAATTCTTAATTTGAAGAATTTCATAAAAGAATTTGAAAAGATAAGACCTTTACCTTTTGCATCAGGTATACTAATGATAGTAAAGTACTAAATAGTTCACAGTATTAAGGAAACCAAAGCTATGCTTCTTATTTTTCAATTAGCTTTATTTGCGTTAATTGTAGTATCGTTTCTTTTAGTAATTGGTGTACCGGTTGTATTTGCAACTCCAGATGGCTGGGGTCAAAATAAAGGTACAGTCTTTTCAGGAATTGGTATCTGGTTCCTTCTTGTATTCGCGGTTGGTATTTTAAATTCATTTGTAGTTTAAAAATAAAAACTAGTCCTCTAAGCAGAATTTGTACGGAGTACAACGTGAGTATCTTGAAAGATTTTTAATTTGTTGAAGGAATAAAGCCTTCTAAGCAAGTATTACGAGGTGGCTTTTTAATAACTAGAATATCACCTTTAAATTCATTTATATTGAGATGCTAAATTAGCATCTCAGTATAAATTTAAAAAATTTATTTGATTTGCAAAATCTACTGACTCAAAGTAAAATTGAAAATATTATAAAACCGAATTAAATTCGGGTTGCTAACTCAATGGTAGAGTACTCGGCTTTTAACCGATTAGTTCCGGGTTCGAGTCCCGGGTGACCCAGTTATTATTTTAGACATATATGTTGCAAAAATTCTGGAAAAGTCATTTGACTTACGATATATATTTCTGCTAAATGTTGCAAACATTTAATTTGCAAACTAACCGGAAGTGTAAATAATGAGCCTACTAATTCTGGTCTATTACAGTACGATTCTAAAATTTTTTTGCGTGTTCTATTCAAATAATTTTGTTCTTTACTTATAATTTTTAAATATTTTGTTAAATGTAGGTCAAAAGTAGCTGTAAAGTAATATCGAATTAGTGGAATTAAAATTAATCGAATTTTATTTCGTGATAATACCAAACTTTGATTTGTGTAATCAACAAAAATTGGTAAATTATTGTCTTGGATTATTTTACCAATATCTTCTCGATGAAAAGTGCTAAGTGGTCGAATAATATCAAATTGAGTAAAATTTGTTTTAATGAATGAATAATTTAAAACTCGTAATTTTTTTACTTTACTAATCGGATAAAAATGAATTTTATTTTTTATAGGCGAACTTTGAAAAAATTTTCTATCAACGATACATTGATACTTTGGAAACATCTGAGCTCCGCTCAATTTCGGGATTCCAGATATGATATCATTTTGATTACTAGATTGCTGCTGTGAAGACATGCAGAGACAAGGTCGTGAGAAAAACTGTGTTTTGCACACCAATGATGGTGTTGTTTTATAAAATTTTTTAGTGGAATATCGGATAGTATTATTTGTTAACTGGTCAAACTTATTAAAAGAATCTGAGCCTTTTGGAAAATTCTTATTTTCAATCTTCAACAAACTAGTTTTGAAAAAAGTTTTTTCTTTTAGACTTATTAATCCAGTTGGACTTGTTCCGCGTATTAAATGCCAAATGGCTGTCTCAATTTGATCACTTGCTGTATGCCCGGTAACTATAGTATTTGCATTATAAAAATATCCAAGTCGAAAAAAATTTTTTCGCCGCCAATTATGACCTTTGTTTTCTGAGTCTATTTTTCTAGTTGGAACAAGAATACTAATAGGTCTATTAACTAAATACGAAATCTTCAAAAGTTCGACAAAATAATAAAAATTACTTTTTTGCCAGAAATGGTTTGAGTAGATTAATTCAATATTGAGATTTAAAATTTTGTTCAAATGTAATAACATTATTAATAAAACTATTGAATCTTGTCCCCCAGAAATTGAACAAACTATATTATTTTGTCTTTTAAAACAATTTTTATGATATATATGTGAAGACATATCCAAAATATTTTCTTGGAAATTATCAAAAATTTTTAAAGGTTTTTTTTTCATATAAAAGTGATAATTAAATTATCTATTCTCAGAATCTTTTATATATTAATAGAAAATGCCAGGAACCAGACTTGAACTGGTGACACGAGGATTTTCAGTCCTCTGCTCTACCAACTGAGCTATCCCGGCTAAGTTTTTAAATAAAAAAACTTTAACTGGATTAAAGTTTAGCAGAAAAGAAATTAACTGACAAGCTATTGGTTCAATAGATTAAAATTAGTTTTAAATTGGAACCGAGGAGATTTTTTTTTCCTAAATAAAAAATTTTTTGTTACTATATAACAAAAAATATTCAAAATTTCTCATGTCTGCAGAGCAGAAATTTGATCTTCGATCACATGATGTAGCATATAAGTATTAAGCTCAGCTCTATAACCCATCCGGGAAATTAAATACCTTATATAAATATTCGATATGTTAAAAATTTTTCAATTAGGAATTGCTTTAAGTTTAATAATTTTAATTGTACCTCAAACACCAACTGAAAATATTGTTCTTCGTAAATTTACCGAGACTGGTCTATTTACAAGTTATAATGAAGCAAAAAATTTTTTAAATACTTTAACTTGGTTTTTAATTTTTAGTTTCCTCTTACTAACCTTTACATTAAATATTATTTATTAATCAATAGTTCTGGGGTGGAAGGATTCGAACCTCCGAATGGCGGGACCAAAACCCGCAGCCTTACCACTTGGCGACACCCCATCTCAATATATTTTTATAGTAACATGAAGAATATTATAAATTCAAATTTTTTGTTTTTCAACTAACTGTCTTCGAAGAAGAATGGGGCCACAGCCAAATGGCCTTGGGAGGCGAAGACTCAAGTGCCGTAAAAGCCTTCGCCTTGAGTATTTTATTTATGCGGAGCAGACAATTATATTTTAAAAATAGATAAAAAACTCGAGTCAGTTAAAACTCGTTCGTTTTGTTGGTTTTAAAAATTTTACATAATACAATAAACCTAATTAATAGATTTGATTGTATTATGTAATTTTAATTATTACTCATTAAGTAAAAATGAAGTTAAAGATAATTTGTATTCGATTGAATACTCGAAAGTAAAAAAAGTACGTCTCGATTATTTTACCGTTTCATTTTCTTGAACTTCATAGTTTATTTATATAATGCTACTCCAAGACGTACAGCAAAGATGCCAGTAGCTAATGCTAAAAATAATGCAATGAATACTTGATAGTCAGCGATAGGCATAGCGAAAAAAAAACTTGCTGGGATTGTTTCCTCGTTGTTTTACAGAGTATGTTTCAATATATTAAGTACTAATTAGTAAACCTTTAATAATGTTACAAATATCTCCGCAATTTTACTTATTTTGTTTTGTAAATAACTATATCAGAAAAATAAGAAAACAAAGAGTGAAACCTTAACATAATCAATTAGAGAGTTTCTCTAATAGAATTAGAGATTTCCTCCACGACTGGAAAGTAATACAATCACAAGCGGACCTGCCGCTACGATAAAAAGTAAAGCGGATAATTGTAAAACAATTTCAAAATTCATGGTGTGTTGTGTCCTGTCGTAATTTTAGTTTTTAGACATATAATTGTGGTAGTGTGCATAGTTTCAAATTAACGAAAACTTACTGCAGCTTGCCACACAAAAGCTAATAAGATGAAAAGTACTGGGATAACCGGTAAAACATCTACGATAGGATCAAACGGAGCATAAGCTTCCGGTAGTTTAGCTAATAATAACACGGGAATCCTCCAAAAGTGTTTTTATTCTTTTTCTATAAGACCTTGCAGGCAAAGCCTGAAGTATGTTTGATACCTTAGAGGCAACGTACTCTAGTTTAGTTGAACTGGAGGCTGAGCCTCAAGTATCTCCAATACCTTGGTTGCTTACGCATCAAGTGGCGTAAAGCCCTTGGAAAGATATCAATAAATATTCTAAAAAGGTCAATAGGTACATGTTACATGCTTAATCTTAGTACTATTATGCTAGGAATTTTTTTTTTTTGCTAGTATTTTAAATACTTTCAAATATATTCTTTAAAAAAGAAAAAAGCAATTACATCAAAGATCAATTAATTTTTCAAAGATAAACGCAGATTAATTTTTTTAACAAAAATTTTATATAATAGTTTGCAAGAATTCTTTATCAAATACGAATAAAATAATTTGGCACAATTCTTTTTAAATTGTAAATTTAGGAGTTTAAAAAATTATGAAGCTTGCATATTGGATGTATGCTGGACCAGCACATATTGGAACATTACGAGTTGCTAGTAGTTTTAAAAATGTTCATGCTATTATGCATGCGCCTCTAGGTGATGATTATTTTAATGTAATGAGATCAATGTTAGAACGTGAACGTGATTTTACTCCCGTTACAGCCAGTATTGTTGATCGGCATGTTCTTGCTCGAGGGTCTCAAGAAAAAGTTATTGAAAACATTAGTCGAAAAGATAGTGAAGAAAAGCCTGACTTAATTGTTTTAACACCAACCTGTACTTCAAGTATTTTACAAGAAGATCTGCAAAATTTTGTTAATCGAGCCGCACTAGAATCTAATTCTGATGTTCTTTTAGCAGATGTTAATCATTATCGTGTTAATGAGCTTCAAGCAGCAGATCGAACCTTAGAACAAATTGTTCGTTTTTATATTGAAAAGGCGAGAAAAAATAATCAACTTGATTTAACAAAAACTCAAAATCCCTCTGCCAATATAATTGGTATTTTTACTTTAGGTTTTCATAATCAACATGATTGTCGGGAATTGAAAAGACTTTTAACTGATTTAGGAATTGAAATTAATGAAATTATTCCTGAAGGGGGAATAGTAAAAAACTTACAAAAATTACCAAAAGCGTGGTTTAATTTTGTCCCTTATCGAGAAGTTGGATTAATGACAGCAAAATATTTAGAAAACGAATTTAAAATGCCTTATGTCGATACAACACCCATGGGTATTGTAGAAACAGGAAATTGTATAAAACAGATCGAAAATATATTAAAAAATCAACTTCCAAATCAATTATCATTTGATAAATACATTGAAGAACAAACTCGGTATGTATCTCAAGCAGCTTGGTTTTCTCGATCCATTGATTGTCAAAATTTGACTGGCAAAAAAGCAATTGTTTTTGGTGATAGTACTCATGCTGCAGCTATTACAAAAATTTTGTCACGAGAGATGGGTATTCGCGTAGCGTGTTGTGGAACATATTGCAAAAATGATGCTGATTGGTTTAGCCAACAAGTTGAAACATTTTGTGATGAGATTTTAATTACTGACGATCATACACACGTTGCAGATATGATTTCTCGAATCGAACCTGCTGCAATTTTTGGAACTCAAATGGAGCGTCATGTGGGCAAACGGTTAGATATCCCATGTGGGGTAATTTCTGCTCCGGTTCATATACAAAATTTTCCGTTAGGATATCGGCCATTTTTAGGTTATGAGGGAACAAATCAAATTGCAGATTTAGTTTATAATTCCTTTACATTAGGGATGGAAGATCATCTTTTAGAAATATTTGGCGGTCATGATACAAAAGAAGTAATTACAAAATCTCTTTCTGTTGATACTAATCTGACTTGGTCTTCTGAAGCTCTTATTGAATTACAAAAAATTCCAGGATTTGTAAGGGGAAAAATTAAACGCAATACTGAGAAATATGCCCGAGATAACAGTATTAATGATATTACAGTTGAGACCATGTATGCCGCAAAAGAAGCTGTTGGTGCATAGTAGTTAACCCATTATGCACTTATTTTTTATGGAACTCTAAATAAAAAATGTTATACTTTCTTTTTTCTAAAATTAAAAAATAAAAACTTCATTTTAGAAACTTGAAAAACTTAGATGCGCAATAGTTAAATGTAGCGTACAACAAACACAGAATCAATAATTTTTTCATCTATGTGAATTATTTGTGATTCTATTAAGCATTCATTATAAATTATTAATATAAACAATGTTAGCGAAGCTAAACTTTTCTGCTCCGCAGACAATGTCGGCGGTGCCGAATTGAGCATCGCTCACATTTCTGGAAACTAAAAATCTATCCCTTTCAGTGACCGGATTAATTAAAATATTAAAATATTAATAATTAAATAAGATTGCAGATTTATAAAACGTTTACGTGTTATACACAAAGTTTGAATATAGACTTTCAACCTTCGCGAATTCTATTTTTAGAATAAATAGAGCTGTCCCAATTAGACTTGAAATATTCTTACGAGCAATAAGCCGTTTCTACGGTGGTATACACGAAATAACCTACAAATGCCTATTAAGTTTAAATAACGCCGTTCAAGTATAGTATTAGTACTTAATAATTTTTTAGTCATTTATGCAAAGCGGAAATTTAGCTTTGCTAGCATGTGAGCTCCGCTCAATTCTGCAAAGCAGACATGACTTCTTAAAGGTGTCCAAAAAACTTATTTTACGGAATTCATAAAAGGAGAATTTTTCGCCATGACAATTAGTCCTCCAGAGCGTGAAGCGAAAAAAGTAAAAATTATCGTTGATCGAAATCCAGTAGCTACTAGTTTTGAAAAATGGGCTAAACCAGGTCATTTTTCAAGAACTCTTTCAAAAGGCCCTAGTACAACAACTTGGATTTGGAATTTACACGCTGATGCTCATGATTTTGATACACAAACAAGCGATCTTGAAGAAATTTCAAGAAAAGTTTTTAGTGCTCATTTTGGCCAATTAGGTATTATTTTCATTTGGTTAAGTGGTATGTATTTCCACGGTGCGCGTTTTTCAAATTATGAAGCGTGGCTAACAGATCCAACACATATTAAACCAAGTGCACAAGTAGTTTGGCCAATTGTTGGCCAAGAAATTTTAAATGCTGACGTTGGTGGTGGTTTCCAAGGTATTCAAATTACTTCTGGATTTTTCCAACTTTGGCGCGCTTCTGGGATTACAAGTGAATTACAATTGTATACGACAGCAATTGGTGGCCTTGTAATGGCAGCTGCAATGTTTTTTGCCGGTTGGTTCCATTATCATAAAGCAGCTCCAAAATTAGAATGGTTTCAGAATGTAGAATCAATGTTAAATCACCATTTAGCTGGTTTATTAGGACTAGGAAGTTTAGCCTGGGCTGGTCACCAAATTCACGTTTCACTACCAGTAAATAAACTTTTAGATGCGGGCGTAGATCCAAAAGAAATTCCATTACCACACGAATTTCTTTTAAATCCGGATTTAATGGCTCAGCTCTATCCAAGTTTTAGTAAAGGATTAGCTCCGTTTTTTACACTTGATTGGAATCAATATAGTGATTTTTTAACTTTTCAAGGTGGATTAAATCCCGTAACCGGTGGTTTATGGTTAACTGATACTGCTCATCATCATTTAGCTATTGCTGTTTTATTTTTAGTTGCCGGACATATGTATCGTACAAATTGGGGTATTGGCCATAGTATTAAGGAAATTTTAGAAGCTCATAAAGGTCCATTTACTGGTGAAGGTCATAAAGGTCTTTATGAAATTTTAACAACTTCTTGGCATGCTCAATTAGCAATTAACTTAGCCTTATTTGGTTCGCTTTCAATCATTGTTGCGCATCATATGTATTCAATGCCACCATATCCATATTTAGCAACTGATTATGGTTCGCAATTATCGCTTTTTACACACCATACTTGGATTGGAGGTTTTTGTATTGTTGGTGCTGGTGCACATGCAGCAATTTTTATGGTACGTGATTATGATCCAACCAATAATTATAACAACTTATTAGATCGTGTTCTTCGCCATCGCGATGCAATTATTTCGCATTTAAACTGGGTTTGTATCTTTTTAGGTTTCCATAGTTTTGGTTTATATATTCATAATGACACAATGAGTGCATTAGGTCGACCTCAAGATATGTTCTCAGATACAGCTATTCAGCTTCAACCTGTTTTTGCACAATGGATTCAAAACACTCATTTTTTTGCTCCAGGGTTTACAGCTCCAAATGCTTTAGCAAGTACAAGTCCGAGTTGGGGTGGTGATGTTGTTGCTGTTGGTGGCAAAGTTGCAATGATGCCAATTGCATTGGGAACTGCAGATTTTATGGTACACCATGTTCATGCATTTACGATTCATGTAACTGTTCTGATTTTATTAAAAGGTGTTCTTTATGCTCGTAGCTCACGTTTAATTCCTGATAAATCAAATTTAGGATTCCGTTTCCCTTGTGATGGTCCAGGTCGTGGTGGTACTTGTCAAGTTTCAGCATGGGATCACGTTTTCTTAGGTCTTTTCTGGATGTACAATGCAATTTCAGTAGCAATTTTCCATTTTAGTTGGAAAATGCAATCGGATGTTTGGGGTACTGTTGGTGCAAATGGTGTATCACATATTACCGGTGGTAATTTCGCACAAAGTGCAAATACAATTAACGGATGGTTACGTGACTTCCTTTGGGCACAATCGTCACAAGTAATTCAATCTTACGGTTCTGCATTATCAGCATACGGCCTTATTTTCCTTGGTGCACACTTTGTTTGGGCGTTTAGTTTAATGTTTTTATTTAGTGGCCGTGGTTATTGGCAAGAACTTATCGAATCAATTGTTTGGGCTCATAACAAACTTAAAGTAGCTCCTGCAATTCAACCACGTGCACTAAGTATTACACAAGGCCGTGCGGTAGGTGTTGCACATTATCTTCTTGGTGGTATTGCAACAACTTGGTCTTTCTTCCTCGCTCGTATTTTAGCAGTCGGTTAAACTGCAAGCGATGATTTGAAAATTTATTTAAAAAAATAATTACATTAATAATAAATTTTCACTGTAATATTAAATACTTAAGTTTTTTTGATAAAAGCTTAGAAAAAAAAACACTACTACATCATCTCGAGAATCTTTGATTCTGTATAAGTAGCCGGTAGCTAATAAACTTAGTTGCTGTATACTGCTTGTGCTGGATTGTTAAATTTGATACTCAATTTATATATAAATAAAAAATATGGTACTTCACATAGGTCTTTACGATACTATTGTGGCGACGCTGCACATAGGTCTTTACGGCACTATTGTGCTTTGCACACATAGGAGTAATTAGCTTTTTGAGGTTAACTAGAGTTTTTCAGTATTAAATATAAAATACAGATCAATCAAACAATCTGGAACAAAATTATTTAAAATGTTTAAATCCGAACATACTTAAGCATATCTACTTTTTATAAATTGAGTCGAGCTCATATAATGAGTTTTCGATTTTTTTTCTTGTAGGATGCCACGTATAAAACCTTTTTAAAGGTCTTGGATATAAAATACCAATCATTTGATATGGTTTAGTTTTCAACAATAAAAGAAATCATCTTTATCGATAATAGTTCATTTTCTTTGTTTTCTTAGAGAGAAGGGGCCTACGAAATCGATTACTTGCATACTATAAGTGCAAAGTATCAAAGATACTTCATCATTAAAAAAAAGCACAATAGTAGCTTTACTTTAAAAATGATGATTAATTTATTTCTTTTATCGGGTACAACAATTCAATTTGATTCTTTTCTGATTCTACACGAAAGGAGAATTAACAATGGCAACAAAATTTCCAAAATTTAGCCAGGCCTTAGCACAAGACCCAACCACTCGTCGAATTTGGTTTGGTATTGCAACTGCTCATGATTTTGAAAGTCATGATGGGATGACTGAAGAAAGACTTTATCAGAAAATTTTTGCTTCTCATTTTGGCCAATTAGCAATTATTTTTCTTTGGACTTCTGGGAACTTATTTCATGTAGCATGGCAAGGTAATTTTGAACAATGGGTTCAAGATCCGCTTCATATTCGTCCAATTGCTCATGCAATTTGGGATCCACATTTTGGTCAACCGGCGGTTGAAGCCTTTACTCGTGGTGGAGCTTCTGGTCCAGTCAATATTGCAACATCTGGTGTATACCAATGGTGGTATACAATTGGGATGCGTACTAATCAAGATTTATATACAGGATCAATTTTTTTAATTGTTCTTGCGGCAATTTTTCTTTTTGCTGGCTGGTTACATTTGCAACCTTCTTTTCAACCAGCACTATCTTGGTTTAAAAATGCTGAATCTCGATTAAATCACCATTTAGCAGGGCTATTTGGTGTAAGTTCATTAGCGTGGACTGGACATTTAGTTCACGTTGCGATTCCTGAATCACGTGGTCAACATGTAGGTTGGGATAACTTCCTTACAGTATTACCACACCCGGCTGGATTAACACCATTTTTTACAGGAAATTGGGCAGTATATGCAGAAAATCCAGATATGGCAACACATGTATTTAGTACTGCTGAAGGTTCCGGAACTGCTATTTTAACATTCTTAGGTGGCTTTCATCCACAAACTCAAAGTTTATGGTTAACTGATATGGCACATCATCATTTAGCCATTGCTGTAATTTTTATTCTTGCTGGACATATGTATCGAACTATTTTCGGTATTGGTCATAGTATGCGTGAAATTCTTGAATCACATACTCCACCAGCAGGCGGTTTAGGAAATGGACATAAAGGATTATTTGATACTGTAAATAATTCATTACATTTCCAATTAGGATTAGCATTAGCTAGTGTTGGTACTATTTGTTCAATGGTTGCACAACATATCTATTCATTACCACCATACGCTTTTCTTGCACAAGATTTTACAACTCAAGCTGCACTTTATACGCATCATCAATATATTGCCGGGTTTATTATGTGTGGTGCGTTCGCACATGGCGCTATTTTCTTTGTACGAGATTATGATCCAGAAGCAAATCGTGGTAATGTTTTAGCTCGTATGCTTGAACATAAAGAAGCGTTAATTTCGCATTTAAGTTGGGTAAGTTTATTCTTAGGTTTCCACACATTAGGTTTATATGTTCATAATGATGTAATGCAAGCTTTTGGAACGCCAGAAAAACAAATTCTTATTGAACCAGTATTTGCTCAATGGATTCAAGCGGCACAAGGTAAAACAGCTTATGGATTTGATTTCTTATTATCAACTTCTGGAAGTGCTGCAAGTGTAGCAAGCCAAAGTATTTGGTTACCAGGCTGGTTACAAGCAATTAATAATGATACAAATTCTCTTTTCTTAACTATTGGGCCTGGAGATTTTTTAGTTCACCATGCAATTGCCTTAGGTCTTCATACAACAACTCTTATTCTTGTAAAAGGTGCATTAGATGCGCGTGGGTCAAAATTAATGCCAGATAAAAAAGATTTTGGTTATAGTTTCCCATGTGACGGCCCAGGTCGTGGTGGTACTTGTGATATTTCTGCTTGGGATGCCTTCTATTTAGCTGTGTTCTGGATGTTAAATACAATTGGCTGGGTTACTTTTTATTGGCACTGGAAGCATCTTGGTATTTGGCAAGGTAATGTTAATCAATTTAATGAATCATCTACATATATTATGGGATGGTTACGTGATTACCTTTGGTTAAATTCATCACAACTAATTAATGGTTATAACCCATTCGGTATGAATAGTTTATCGGTGTGGGCATGGATGTTCTTATTTGGTCATTTAGTTTATGCGACTGGATTCATGTTCCTTATCTCATGGCGCGGGTATTGGCAAGAATTAATTGAAACTCTTGCTTGGGCACATGAGCGTACTCCTCTTGCAAATTTAGTTCGTTGGAAAGATAAACCGGTAGCGCTTTCAATTGTACAAGCACGTTTAGTAGGTTTAGCACACTTCTCCGTTGGCTATGTCTTAACATACGCTGCATTCTTAATCGCATCGACTTCAGGAAAATTTGGTTAAGGTTCAAATTTATATTAGATAAATATAAAAATCTAATAGGTTATTTAATTAGTTTTTTACTTCTTTTCTCTATCAAAAGAGAAAAGAGGGCATTTCCGTTAAATTAAATAGATTGTTGAGCTAAAAAGACTTTCATGATACACTATAAAAAGTATCCATATAAAAAAATTCATTTTATTAAAATTGTTTGTAGATTTTTGCTACAAATTTTAATAAAGTATTCCGATCATTAAAAAAGAAAAAGTAAATACTGGAAATAGTATCCAGTGTACTGCGTACAAGTTCTGCTTCGCAGACAAACTATTTTTTCAAAATATTGAGGGGCTTTGCCCTGAGGCTTTGCCTCTAAGGAATTCACTAGGCTTTTTTTGAATAAAAGATATCAAAGATAATTTTGTGTCTAAAGCGCGTACAGTATACTTGCATATAAAATATTTGTATTAAATACGTGTTAAGTATCTAATACATTCGTGCTTTACAGGCAAATAATCTAAAATTCTTGTATTCTTATAAAGTTTTTTAATAAAGTTCAAATTACAAGACAATAAATAGTTTAAATCGTATGAGCGCATCTACACAAACAAAAAATATTGGTCGTATTACACAAATTATTGGTCCAGTTTTAGATGTAACTTTTTTACCGGGACAAATGCCAAATATTTATAACGCTTTAACAGTTCGCGGAAAAAATGAAGCTGGGCAAGAAATTTCGGTAACATGTGAAGTTCAACAATTACTAGGTGATCATTGCGTTCGTGCTGTAGCTATGAGCGCTACTGATGGACTTATGCGTGGCATGGAAGTTGTTGATACTGGTCGTGCTTTAAGTGTTCCAGTAGGTCAAGTAACGTTAGGGCGTATTTTTAATGTTCTTGGCGAGCCTGTAGATAATTTAGGTCCGGTAAATACGAAAGAACAATTACCAATTCATCGCTCAGCGCCAGCATTTGTTGACTTAGATACAAAACTTTCAATTTTTGAAACTGGTATTAAAGTTGTAGATTTATTAGCTCCATACCGTCGAGGTGGTAAAATTGGATTATTCGGCGGTGCAGGTGTAGGTAAAACTGTACTTATCATGGAATTAATCAATAATATTGCAAAAGCTCATGGTGGTGTTTCTGTATTTGGTGGTGTAGGTGAGCGTACTCGTGAAGGTAATGACCTTTACATGGAGATGAAAGAATCTGGCGTTATTAATGAGTCAAATATTTCTGAATCTAAAGTAGCGCTTGTTTACGGACAAATGAATGAACCGCCTGGAGCTCGTATGCGTGTTGGTTTAACAGCATTAACAATGGCAGAATATTTCCGTGATATTAACAAACAAGATGTATTATTATTTATTGATAATATTTTTCGTTTTGTACAAGCGGGTTCTGAAGTTTCAGCTCTTTTAGGCCGCATGCCTTCAGCTGTAGGGTATCAACCAACTCTTGCAACAGAAATGGGTTGTTTACAAGAACGTATTACCTCAACAAAAGATGGTAGTATTACGTCAATTCAAGCAGTTTATGTACCAGCAGATGATTTAACTGACCCTGCTCCAGCGACAACATTTGCTCACTTAGATGCAACAACAGTACTTTCTCGAAATTTAGCATCAAAAGGTATTTATCCCGCTGTAGATCCTTTAGACTCAACTTCAACAATGCTACAACCATGGATTGTTGGTGATGCTCATTATCAGTGTGCACAAAATGTAAAACAAACATTACAGCGTTATAAAGAATTACAAGATATTATTGCAATTTTAGGCCTTGATGAATTATCTGAAGAAGATCGCTTAGTTGTAGCACGTGCACGTAAAATTGAACGATTCCTTTCACAACCATTTTTTGTTGCTGAAGTATTTACTGGTTCACCAGGAAAATATGTAAGTTTAGCAGAAACAATTCAAGGATTTAATTTAATTTTATCTGGTGAATTAGATGATCTTCCAGAACAAGCTTTTTATTTAGTAGGAAATATTGATGAAGCTGTTGCTAAAGCTAGCACACTTCAATAATACTATTCGTAGCTTCTGGATTAGGTTTCCGAAATAGTACGAAGTTCTTAGGTATATCGTTAACATTTAACAGTAATGTCATAAGCCTCAGAGTCTTGACCTGGTTGGGAAACAACAGTATCGTCGATATCTGATATTTTATGGTCATATCTACAAGATATACTAGTCTTAAGGAGACTTTTATTTTTGAAATACAGTTTGATTGGAGATTAGCTTGACAACTTAGCTTAATTTTGAATTAAAGCCAATATTTGAAAAATAGAGCTCAGCCAGATGCTGCGGCCTGTCCAACTTACAACTGAATCTACGATTCAGGCCACTATCCTGGGCGTACCACGCCAGTATCTTCGCTACCTGGTTGGCTTTGCCAACAGTCTTAAAAAGACCTGGTTGTGAAACAACAGTCTCAGGGAGAGCTATAAAGTCAACAGTATCTTTGATTCTAGGAAACAGGTCCGCTACAGGTGAAGGCTGATAATTTTTAATTTCAGCTCACTCTTCAAGGCTAGTATTTTCAATACCTAAATTCTTATTACTAGCTAATGTTTTAAAAATGTTATCTATTTGACTTACAAAATATACTTTACTTTCGTGGTATTGATTTCATTCAAAGATTCAATTAGAGCGTTTTAAAATTATAATTTTTAATCGATAAAACTATGACGCTGCAAGTTTGTATTATGACACCTGATCGAATTTTTTGGAATGATCAGGCCGAAGAGATTATTCTTCCGACCAACACAGGTCAAATGGGTGTGTTAAGTAATCATGCACCTTTAATCACTGCATTAGATATTGGGGTAACTTTAATTCGTTCAAAAATGGAATGGGTTCCAGTTGCATTAATGGGAGGTTTTGCATTAGTTAAACAAAATCAGGTAACGATTCTTGTTAATGAAGCAGAATCAGCAAAACAAATACAACCTGATCAAGCCGAAGCCGCTTTTGAAGAAGCTAAAAATCGTCTGGAACAAGCAGAGGGTGAAAAACAACGTGTAGAGGCCACTTTTCAATTTAAACGTGCCCGTGCTCGATATCAAGTTGTAAAACAATTAAATTCTTAAAAGATATCGAAGAAACTTAATCGTCGTTTTAAAAGTTCTAGATTTATGCATACTATTCAAAATACACACAATACAATTGTATTTTGAATATATTTCATCTGATATCTAACACGATTAAAATATTTATTCGATATTTTCGTGCATTGTCTGCGAAGCAGAAAAGTTTAGCTTCGCTAACATTGAGCACGTATAGAGTTTTATATTTTGCATGCAAAGTTTAATTTACTATTTTTTGTTCAATTAAGTTTGGTTGAACAAAAAATAGTTAAATATTGTTGGAAATAATTAGGTCTCTCTGAGACTGTTGGCAAAGCCAACTGGGAAATGTAATATTTACCTAGAGGCAAAGCCTCAAGTCTCTTCGATACCTATTTAAAAAATAATTTGAATTGAATTCTTACATCTACTTTCGATTTTTTTATGGCACGCTATAGAGGTCCACGCTTACGTATTATTAGACGTCTAGGTGATTTACCTGGATTAACACAGAAAGTTTGTACAAGAAATTTTCCAGCTGGACAACATGGTCCAAAAAAGAAAATGACAAAAGAATCACAATATGGGATTCGATTAAAAGAAAAACAAAAATTGCGCTTTAATTACGGAATTACAGAGCGTCAATTAATTAATTATGTTCGAGAAGCTCGTAGCCGAAAAGGTTCTACCGGAGAGGTTTTACTTCAAATTCTTGAAACACGTTTAGATAATATTGTATTTCGTTTAGGCTTCGCTCCAACAATTGCGGCGGCCCGCCAATTGATTGGTCATGGGCACATTTTAGTAAATTCAAATCGAATTACTATTCCAAGCTACCTTTGTAAACTTAATGATAATATTTCTGTTAATGAAAATTCCCGAAATTTAATTAAAAAATCT